>Ga0299906_10003951_pt1 | contig 12174 bp, 11 predicted proteins | sample RVTome_14_FD_200259 | JGI IMG/M metagenome (GOLD analysis project Ga0299906, IMG submission 200259) | Soil microbial communities from uranium-contaminated site in the Upper Colorado River Basin, Wyoming, United States - RVT145D125 (version 2) ...
CCGTTCGAGTTGACCCACGAGATCGAGGTCGACGCCTCGCCGGAGGAGGCCTGGGAGGCGATCGCCACCGGCCCCGGCGTCGACTCCTGGTTCATGGGGCGCAACGAGATCGAGCCTCGAGAGGGCGGCGCGACCCGCATGGACCTGCGCGGCTCGACTGAGGAGACGACGATCACCACCTGGGAGCCGCCGACGCGGTTCGCGAGCCGCACGCCGCAAGGCGAGGACGGCTCACTGCATGTGTTCGAGTACCTCGTCGAGGGGCGCGACCAGGGCAGCACGGTCGTTCGCTGGGTGCACAGCGGTTTCCTCGGAGAGAACTGGGAGAAGGAGTACGAGGGCCTCTCCGAGGGCGACCCGATGTACTTCGACAAGCTCCGTGTCTACCTCACCTATTTCCGTGGCCGGACGGCCACGCCGGTGAACGTTTTTGGCCCCGTCGTGCCCGAACGGGAACAAGCTTGGAAGCGATTCCACGAGGCGCTGGGTCTCCCGGGAGCCGTGGCCCTCGGCGATGCCGTTCATCTCACGCCTGACGGGCTTGCGGAACTGGACGGTGTCGTCGACTGGCTCTCCCGAGACTTCCTCGGGGTCCGCACCGATGACGGGATCTACCGGTTCATGCACATCAGCGTGTTCGGCGGCCCGACCGGCGTCGGCCACCACATCTTCGTCGACGGCACCGATCAGGCGAAGACCGAGGCCGCGTGGGAGGACTGGCTGACGAGGGTCTTCCCTTCCTAGGAAGGAGGTCGGCATGGAGACCGTCACCTCGAAGGACGGCACGACGATCGCGTTCGACCGGCTCGGCCAGGGACCGCCGGTGGTGCTCGTGTGCGGCGGCTCGGTCGACCGCATGGCCGACGCGGCCATCGCGCAGGAGCTGTCATCCGACTTCACGGTCCTGAACTACGACCGCCGCGGGCGAGGGGACAGCGGGGACACGCTCCCCTACGCGATCGAGCGAGAGGTCGAGGACATCGAGGCCGTGATCGGGGCGGCGGGCGGATCGGCCAACCTCTGGGGGTCGTCGTCGGGGGCGGTCCTCGCGATGATCGCGACGGCGAACGGGGCCCCGGTCGACAAGCTGGCGCTCTGGGAGCCCCCGTTCATCCTGGACGAGAAGGCCCGCCCGCCGGCCGACCAGGTCGAGCAGTACGAGCGGATGATCGCGGAGGGGCGTCGCGGCGACGCGGCCGAGTACTTCATGTCGAAGGTCGTGGGGATGTCACCGGAGTTCGTCGCCGACGCGAGGAAGCAGCCGTGGTGGGCGGGGCAGGAGGCGATCGCCCACACGCTGGCCTACGACGCCCGCATCATGGGCGACTACTCGATCCCGACCGAGACCGCGGCGGCGGTCAAGCCCCCGACCCTCGTGCTCGCCGGCGGCGCGGACATGCCGTTCATGCGCGAGACCGCACAGGCGTTGGCGAACGCGATCCCGGACGGTCAGGTCCGCTTCCTCGACGGTCAGGGGCACAACGTCGACCCCACGGTCCTGGCGCCGGCGTTGAAGGAGTTCTTCTCCTCGTAGGAGCGGGGCCGTCGTCAGAGGTCGCGGCAACTCACCATGCCGAACGAATCCTCCGTGAGTGTGGCTAACCCGAAGCCGAACAGGCCGGGTGGCAGGATTGGGCCGGCGCCGACCGGGTCCTACGCTGCGAGCATGGATACCTCGATGACCCTCCCAGCCCCTCCATCCAAGGTCCGCACCACGAACCCGCTTGTCCGCGCGCTGCGGGCGCCGTTCGAGCTGCGGACTTGGAAGGAGACGATCCACCTCCTGCTCAACATGCCGGTCGGCGTCGCGACCTTCACGATCGTCGTGACCGGCTTCGCCCTGGGGTTCGGTCTGTTGATCACGCTGGTCGGCATCCCGATCCTGATCGCCATGCTCTACGTCTCGCGCGGTATGGGCTGGTTCGAGCGAGCCCGCGCGAAGCTGCTGCTCGACCTCGACGTCCCCAGCCCCTACCGACCGGATCCAACCAGCGATCGTTGGTGGCGCGTGCCCGTGTCGCGCCTGACCGACCCGGCCACCTGGACCGAGATCGTGTACCACCTCCTGCTGCTGCCGATCGGCGCCCTCACGTTCACGGTGGCATTCACGTTCTGGGTGCTCGGGGGCTCGCTCCTCCTCCTCCCCGTGTACGCGTGGGCCCTGCCGGAGCCCGTGCACGCGTTCGACTCCTGGGTCAAGGTCACGCTCGATGGCCGACCGCACGTCGACCTGGTGGGCGGCGGGTACGGCTGGGTGATCGACACGCCGATCGAGTACGCGGCACTGGTGCTGATCGGCGCCGCCATCCTCCTGCTCACTCCCTGGATCGTGCGCGGTCTCGCGACGGCGAACCGGTATCTCGTCCGCGGCCTCCTGGGCAGCGACGTGTTCGCGCGCGTACAGACGTTGACCGACTCGCGAGCCGCCGCCGTCGACCTCGCGGCCGAGGATCGCCGCCGGATCGAGCGCGATCTGCACGACGGGGTGCAGCAGCGGCTCGTGTCGTTGGCGATGGACCTCGGGCGGGCGAAGGAGAAGCTCGACACCGACCCCGATCGCGCGAAGGAGCTCGTGGACGATGCGCATAAGGAGGCCAAGCGCGCGATCACCGAGGTGCGCGACCTGGCCCGCGGGATCCACCCGGCCGTGCTCACCGATCGGGGGCTCGACGCCGCCCTCTCGGCGCTCGCGGCACGCTCCTCGGTGCCGGTGGAGGTGCGCGTCGACGTCGCCGAGCGGCCTCCCGCGTCGGTCGAGGCCGCCGCTTACTTCGTCGTGAGCGAGGCGCTCGCCAACGTCGCGAAGCACGCGAGCGCCATACGCGCGAACGTCACCGTCCGTCGGAACGACGATCGTCTGACGGTGCATGTCCAGGACGACGGCGTGGGCGGGGCGTCCTTCGTGGTGGGCTCGGGCCTCGCCGGCCTACGCGACCGCGTGGGTGCGCTCGACGGAGAGCTGCACCTGCTCTCGCCCCAGGGAGGACCCACGGTCCTCATGGTGGAGATCCCGTGCGGATCGTGATCGCCGAGGACGGCGTCCTGCTCCGCGAGGGGCTTGCGCATCTGCTGGCCGACGAGGGACACGAGGTGGCGGCCTCGGTGGGCGACGCGCTCGGGCTCGTCGAGGCCGTGGAGCGCGAGCGCCCGGACGTGTGCATCGTCGACGTCCGGATGCCGCCGACCTTCACGGACGAGGGGCTGCGAGCCGCGATCGAGATCCGGTCGCGCCGGCCCGACACGCCGGTCCTCGTCCTCTCGCAGTACGTGGAGGAGCGGTACGCGGTGGAGCTGCTCTCGGGCCAGACCAGCGGCGTCGGCTATCTCCTGAAACAGCGCGTGGCTGACGTCCGCGACTTCTTGGATGCTCTCGAGCGCGTCGCGAGCGGCGGGACGGCGCTCGACCCCGAGGTGGTCGCGCAGCTCCTCGCCCGTGCACGCCGGCATCCGCAGGACGAGCTCACGCCTCGCGAGCACGAGGTCCTCTCGCTGATGGCGGAGGGGCTCTCGAACGCGGGGATCGCGCGGCGGCTCGTGGTGACCGAGGGCGCCGTCGAGAAGCACGTGACGAGCATCTTCACCAAGCTCGGTCTGGAACAGGCCGAGACGGACCACCGACGGGTCCTCGCGGTACTCCGGTACCTTGAGGATCGCTGACAACGCTGGCTCAGCGCACGAACCGGCGGTCCGGCACGAACCACAGCAGCGCGACGGCCACGTAGAGCGCGTACGAGATCCAGGGGCTCACGAACGCGAGCGGGATCGCCACCGCGCACATCACGAGGGAGGCGTTGCCCTTCACGTCCGAGCCGATCGCCCGAGCCATGGCCGAGTCCCGTCCGTTCGCCCGGATCAGCGAACGCACGAGCAGGGAGTAGGCGAACCCGGATGCGAGCAGCACGACCCCGTACGCAGCGGCCGGCAAGGGATACTGGTATTCCTCGCGCAGCCACTCCGTCAGCACGGGGATCAGGGAGAGCCAGAACAGTAGGAACAGGTTCGTCCACATCACGGCGCCGTTGATCCGTTCCGCGGAGCGGAGGAGATGGTGATGGTTGTTCCAGTAGATCCCGACCAGGGTGAAACTGAGCACGAAGACGACGAGTCCCGGCAGGAGGTCCTTCCCAACATCGGCCAGCGTGTGTCCGTGCGGCGCCTTCAGCTCGAGCGCCATGATCGTGATGATGACCGCGAACACGGCGTCGGAGAACGCCTCCAACCGATCTGAGCCGAGCTCCGTCCGACCGTTCCGTTCCGCCATCCCGCCGATGATAGGAGCGGAAGCGGTTGAGAGGGAGAGCTGCCTACCGAGCTGACTCTCGGACGCTCCCCCCGAGATCGAGGAGCGGAGCCACCCGCTCGCCGAAGAGCTCCAGCTGCTCGATCGGCTCGCCGACGGGCCACAGGAACACGCGCTGGACCCCCGCCTCTGCATAGCTCGAGAGCCGCTCCGCACACTCCTCCGCCGGCCCGACGAGCAGCCGGTCACCGATCTCCTCGGACGTCCGCCCGAGCGTCGGGGACACCCACTCGTCGAGGACACGGCGGGCGCGGACGGGATCGTCCTCCACACGGAACATCATCGTGGCGAGCGCGTTCGGGAAGGTCTCGGGGTCCTTGCCGTGGAGGGGGAGCTGTTCGCGTAGTCCGGCCCACGACTCGGCGAAACCCTCGGGGCTGGTGTTGTAGGCGGACGCGATCCATCCGTCGCCGAGCCGAGCAACCCGGCGGAGTCCGGCGTCCGATCCCCAGCTCCCGACCCAGATCGGCGGTCCTCCCGCCTGTACGGGCGCCGGCTCGAGGCGGATGCCGCGGGTCGAGTAGAACGTTCCCCCGAACGGGTGGCCGTCGGGGCGCCAGAGCGCTCGAATCGCCTGGATGGCCTCCTCGAAGCGCGGCCAGCGCTCGTCCCATGACAATCCCTCGGCCTCGTAGTCCGGCCGGTACGAGCCCGGACCCAACCCCACGATCAGGCGACCGTCGGAAAGGAGATCGATCGCGCCGAGTGACTTCGCGAGCGCGAACGGCCCACGGACGACGGCGAGGGCGATCGTCGTCGCGAGCGTCATCTCCCCCGTCGCCGAAACCACCGACGCGAGCGCCGTCGGGCCATCAAGCCACGGCCGTCGATACTGCAGGTGGTCGTTCACCGACACGGCCGCGAAGCCGAGCCCTTTCGCGGTCCGCACGTACTCGATCAGCGAGGCAGGTTTGGACCGGGATTCGTCCCAGGTGAGCAGGGGCAGGTGTACACCGAGATCTATGACATCCACCCCTCGGAGGCCACGGCGGGCCTCGTCGCGCGGGAAGGAGCCCAACCTAACCCATCGAGGAAGTGCCCCGGGAGCGTCTTGCTCGACGCCGACGACCGGATCCTGATGATTCGTCTCGTTCGAGTCCTGAGGCCGCCGGTCAGGCGGTACGTCCGGGGCGATCGCCGCACGCCGCGATCTCGCGGAGGACGGCGGCGCGCACACGCTCGCGATCCGCGCCGCGGGCCGCCAGGATCCTCGCCGCCGAGCACCAATCGTCCCGCACCAGGCCGAGCAGAAGGTGCTCGGTTCCGATGGACCGGTGCCCGAGGTGGATCGCCTCGCGGAGCGCGAGCTCGAGCGCCTTCTTCGACCGCGATGTGAGGGGCACGTGCCCGGTCCACGAGCGAGCCCCGGCCGTCGCGCCTCGCTCGAGCGCGCCCGAGCCGAAGGTCTGCTCGACCGTCCGCCGAACCTCGTCCAGATCGATGCCGACGCTCCTGAGCGCGTCCGCGTCCTCGTCGGAGAAGGCCGATCGGTCTCGATCGAACCTTTGCACATCCTCACGCACGTCGCGCTCACGGATCCCGAGTGCGTCGAGCGCCCGAGCACCCGCCGCGTCCGATGTGCCCAGGATGCCCAGCAGGACGTGCTGCGTCCCGATCTTCGGACGGCCGAGCTCGCGTGCCTCCTGTTGTGCGAGCGTGACGACCGATCTCGCCTGCGTGGTGAAGCGCTCGAACACCGCTACCTCCTCCGCGCGAGGATCCGAGCACGCGCGTGCTTCTTGTGCACCGCCTGGCGGCTGACGCCGAGTTCGTCGGCGATCTCCTGCCACGACCATCCGAGGCCGCGCGCGTTCCGCACCTGGAGCGCCTCCAGCTGCTCGACGAGCTTGCGGAGCGCGGCCACCGAGCGGAGCCCGATCCTCGGATCCTGATCTCCGGCGGCTCTCGCGAGCTTCGTGGCCTGGCTCATGGGTGTCAATGTACGTTGACGCGGTACTCCGTGTCAACCTTGATTGACGATCCGCCTGGCGCGATCTGGAACAGATCGGCGACCTCGTGGAGAGTTTCCCGTCCCGACCAAGGCGCCGGGGTCGATCGACGACGAGCGATGCGAGTGGTCAGGCGGCGGCCCGCGCGCCCGGGCGCGTCGCAGCCTCGCGGGTGACGAGCTCCCTGACGACGTACCTCGCGTCCCGTGCGACGCCCGGGATCACGCTCGAGCCCGCCGAGTACTGGAACATCAGCCCGACGAAGTACAGGCCCGGCTCGCTCGTCGCGACGCCCCGGTGGTGCAGGAGCTCGCCGTCCTCTCCGAAGACCGGCAGGTCGATCCAGGAGAAGTCGTGACGGAACCCGGTGCACCAGACCACATTCGCGACGTCGAGCACCCGGCCGTCCTCGAGGACCGGCCTGCCGTCCCGGACGCCGACGGTCCTCGGCACGCGCTCGATGCCGGCCGCGAGGATCTGCTTGGGCTTGACCCGGACCAGCATGTCGCCCTGGGACGCGTATTTCACCGCCGCCTTCCGCCCGATCGGCGTCCGGATGGTCAGCACGTGGAGCCCGATGAACCGGATGACCCGGAAGCCGACGTGCTGCGCGAACCGCCGGTCGATGTCCACCGGCAGGTGCCCCCGGTGGGGGCCGGACAGCCACGTCGGATGCGACGGGGCGACATCCAGCGAGATGTCGGCCCCGGAGTTGCCGGCACCCACGGCGAGGACCCCACCCTCGCGGAGCTGCGAGGGGTTCCGGTACGCGCTCGAGTGGAGCTGCACGATCTCGGGATCGAGCTCCCGGGAGAAGGCGGGGATGCGCGGGTCCCGGTCGGCCCCCGAGGCAACGATCACGTTGTCGGCCTCGATCCGCTCGAGACCGGCGGAGAGGACGTACCGGTCACCGTCGCGCGAGATCCGATCGACGTGGACGCCCGTCCGCACGGGCAGATCGAACTTGGACGCGTACGCCTGCAGGTAATCGATCATCTCGTCCTTCGTCGGGCAGGGGCCGCCCCTGGCCGGGTAGCTCCAGCCCGGCAGCCGAACGGCCCAGGGCGGGGTGAACAGACGCAGCGAGTCGTACCGGTTGAGCCACGAGCCACCCACGTGCTCGTTCGCGTCCACGATGAGGAAGCGACGGCCCGCCCGCTTCAGGTAGTACCCGGCCGACAGCCCCGCCTGACCGGATCCGATCACGATCGTGTCGAACCGCTCGCCGTCCATCTCGACTCCCTCCCGTGTCCCATGGCCCACGTCCGATGGGCGAACGCTAGGAGGAAGGGCCGGTTCCGCTCATCGCCGGAAGCAGCCATCTTCGGGCGGGTCGGATGGTGCGTTCTGACCACGCCGTCCCGGCGTCAGGCCAGGTCGTGCTCGTAGGCGAAGGCCGCGGCGGCCGAGCGCGAGGTCACGTCGAGCTTGCCGAAGATGTTCTGCAGGTGGCGGGCGACGGTGTGTTCGCTGATCACGAGCTCGACCGCGATGTCGCGGTTCGTCTTGCCCGACGCGACCAGGCGCAGGACCTCGGCCTCGCGAGCCGTGAGCCCGCCCGGCAGGGTCGCCGATCCTCCCAACAGGTCCGAGGCCTTGGCGGCGTCGCGTGCGGCCCCGAGCCGCTCGAACGCGGCGAGCGCCGCCCGCAGCTCGAGCCTGGCATCGTCCTCATCGCCGGCGGAACGGAGCGCGAGGCCGTAGACCGTCCGAGCGCGCGCCGACTCGTACGGAAGCCGGAGCTCCTGCCAGAGGACGCCCGCCCGACGCAGGCTCTCCAATGCCCCGGGCACGTCGCCCTCGGCCAGCTGGACCGACCCACGCACCGAGGCAGCGGACGCCGCAAGCACCGTGGCATCGGACTCGCGAGCGATCGCATCCACCTCCTCCGCGGCCGCTCTCGCCGCATCCAGGTCACCGGCCGCGAGCGTGGCATCGGCCAGGGCTCCCTGCAACCTGGCCCGACGGAGCCGGTTGCCCGTCGCGCCAAGGACGGCCGTGCGCAGCGCCGTCAGCGCCGCATCGACCTTGCCCTGCGCGAGCCGGAGCAGCGCCAGTCCCGGTTGCGGCTCGACGCCCAGCTCGTGCGCCCGCTCGAACGCCACCTGGGCTCCCTCGAGATCGCCGCGTCGGCGGCGGACCTCGCCCGTCTCGTACAGGGCCTCCGCGGCCAACGCGGGGCTGAAGCCGATGAGCTCCTCCGTGGCCCGGATCGACTCGGCCTCAGCCCGCGACCACTCCCCTCGGAGGTTCGCGAGCTGCGCCCGGTTGATCCGGCACATCCCCGGATACGGCGACTCGGGCGGGAGCGACTCGGCCCACGCCCGCGCGGCCTCGCCCCAGTCGCCGGCCCGCCGAACGTCCGCGATCTCCAGGCAGGCGCCGATCACGCTGCAGTAGACGACGCCAGTGAAGTAGTCGTTCAGCTCGCCCGCGACGACCGACGTCATCGCCTCGTCGAGCAGGGCCACCCCCTCGGCGACCCGGCCCTGCGAGATCGAGATGAGGCCCTGCGTGTGGATCGTCATCCCCAGGAGATTCCGATCCCCGAAGCGTCGCCCGATCTCGTACGCACGCTCGGCGAGCGGAAACGCCGAGGCCGGGTCGCCCGTGAACCGCAGGACGGTCGCCTCCAGGAGCGCGGCGAAACCGAGCTCGACGCAGTCGGGCAGGTCCCTCGCGTGTCGCTGCATGCGGGCGAACCATCCGGCGCCGACCGCCGACTCGTCCCGCATGAAGTGATCCATGCACAGCCGCGCCGCCATCCACGCGGCCGGGCGCTGGTCGCCCGCCTCCACGTAGCCGATGTAGGCCTTCTGCCGGGTAGCGATCGACTCCTCCATCCGCCCGGTCCACCAGGCCGAGTCGGAGAACCGCTCCCAGTCCTCCGGCGTCAGGTCGGAGGGGTCGACGACGTGGAATGCCCGGTACGCGTCGGACCACGCCTTCCGCTCGACCGCCGTGCGTGCCTGGTCGATGTCGGCGATGCGCCCGGCCACTCCGCCTCCTCGGTGTCGAACGCCCTGCGCCGGAATCCGAAACAGCCTATCCCCGACGGCGCGGCCGTGGCGTCGGCCCGATTCGCGGAAGGCCTCCGGCTCAGCCCAGGTCGGCCGTGTCCGGTTCGGGGTGCTTGAGCCACACGGCCGTGCCGGCCGCCACCGGGACGAGAAGCAGCACCACCATCGCGGACAGGCTCGCCTTGGCGCCCCAGTCGGTGAGGCCGACCGCCGAGCAGAGGAGCGCGCAGACGGGCAGGGCGATCTCGGCCGTGCGGAAGAGCTCGGGCTGGGTGCGTCGGATCTCGAGGGTCCGAGCGATCAGCGCGTCCGAGAGCATCGCCGCCGCCAGCGAACCCACCAGGAGCCATCGCACCGCATCCGGCAGGGGCCGACCCGCATGCTCGACGGTGTTGAGGACCGCCGCGCCGCCCGCGGCGATCGCGACCACCAGCGGGAAGTGCAGGTTGAGCCAGAGCTGGGTCCCTCGTGGGACCGGAGCGCGGTACGAGATGAGGTCGAAGTAGATCCACCACAGACCGATGGCGACCACCACCCCCAGCAGGCCGATCACGATGCCCTCGGCTTCGAGGGGATGGACGTCGGCCATGCCGGTCACCGCCCCCACGATGACCTCGCCGAGGACGATGATGACGAACAGCCCCATCCGTTCGATCAGTGACGGGGTCGTCGCGATGCGCGCATCGTTCCCCTGGGTGGCGGGTGGCTTCCACCGATACATGCCGATGACCCATCCCACCACCTCGGCGGCCAGTGCCACCGCCCACAGCCAGTACCGGAGCGGCCCGTCGAACGCGACGCTGACCGCGAACAAGACGGCCGCGACGAGATAGCCCGCCGAGTACGGGACCGACCCGGGCCGGTGATCCGGGTCGTGCAGCCCCGTCCGGAACCACAGGACCACCAGGATGAGCGTGTTCGCCGCGTACGCGAGCGCGAACCCCGTCGACCCCTCGCCCGGCACGTCCCCGATGAACACCGCCATGACGGCGACGGCGAGCATCTGCCCGAACGTGAAGACGCGGACGCTCACGTCGTTGGTGGTGTGGAGGTCGTGATACAGGGTGCCGTTCAGCCACGAGGACCAGACCGCGTAGAACAGGAACACGAACCAGCCGACGCCGGACCAGGAGGCGTGCGCGGCGAGGCGGTGCGCGAGCTGCGAGATGACGACGACGAAGACCAGGTCGAAGAACAGCTCGAGGAACGTCACCCGGCGGTCGACGTCCCGGTCCGCGTAGCGACCCGGCGGTTGCCACAGTCGCCGGAAGATGGAGGGCTCCGCCACGGGAACGAATCTAGCTCGCTCCGGAGACCGAGGAGGCGTACGCCGCAATCCTCTCCGGACCGCCGATGGACGCGAGCCCGATGCCTCGCTTGTCGAAGCCTCCCGAGGCGTGGAACACTCCCTCGCCGCCCGTGGCGGGCTCCCTGCCCCATCCCGGGCGTGGCCGGGGTGAGGAGGAGCGGGTGCATCGTCGGACCGGGCACGTCCTCGTCGTCGACGACGACGCGCTGAACCGACGGCTGCTCACGGCGACGCTGGCCAAGGAGGGGATCCGGACGACCTCCGCGACCGACGGCGCCGAAGCGTTGGACGCCATCCGCGACCACCCGCCCGATGTGGTCCTGCTCGACATCGAGATGCCGGGGATCGACGGGTTCGAGGTGCTCGAACGCATCAAGGGCGACGAGGCCGTCCGGCACCTGCCCGTCATCATGATCTCGGGTTTGGGCGACACGGAGAGCGTGGTCCGCTGCCTGGAGATCGGCGCCGACGATTTCTTGCCGAAGCCGTTCGACGCGGCGATCCTGCGCGCCCGCGTGAACGCCGGGCTCGACAAGAAGGCCCTGCACGATCTCGAACGCGAACGCGTGCGCGACATCTTCACCCGCTTCCTCCCCGAGCAGATGGTGGACGAGGTGTTGGCCAGGACCGACGGCGACGCGCGGATCCAACCGGAGATGCTGACCGGAACGGTCCTGTTCGGGGATCTCCGCGGCTTCACGCGCTTCGCCGAGGGTCGGCCGGTGGGCGAGGTGATCGAGGCGATTAACACCTACCTCACGCTGATGACCGATGCGGTCCTGGACCTCGGCGGGACACTCGTCGACTACATGGGCGACGGCATCATGGCCGCGTTCGGCGCCCCGGTCGCAAGCGACGACCACGCCGACCTCGCGCTTACGGCCGCGCGCGCGATGGCCGGCGAGCAGCTCGCGACGTTCAACGCGTGGCTGAGCGCGACCGCGGGCGTCCAGGAGCCGATCCGGATGGGGATCGGGATCAACTCGGGCCCCGTGGTCTCCGGGAGCGTCGGCTCGCCCCGGAGACTGGACTACGCGGTGATCGGCGACACGACCAACACCGCGTCGCGGATCGAGGAGATGACCAAGGAGCTCGATCGCGCGGTGCTGTTCTCGGAGCAGACCAAGGACGCGTTGCACGAGCTGCCCGAGGACGCCGTCTCGCTCGGCGAGTTCGAGATCCGGGGCCGGAGCGCCGGCATCAAGCTGTGGGCGCTCGACGTCGAGGAGCCCACGTGACCGCGCTCGACGACCAGATCCGCACCCTGCAGGCGCGCATCGCGGAGCTCGAGGCGGCCGAGGCCGAGCGCGACCGCGCCGAGCGCGTCCAGGCGGCTCTCTACCGGATCGCCGAGACCGCAAGTGCCGCCCAGGACATGGGGGCCTTCTATGCCGAGATGCATCGCATCGTCGGCGAGCTCATGTACGCAGACAACTTCTACATCGTGCTGTACGACGAGGAACGCCAGGCGATGAACTGGCCGTTCTACGTCGACACGGTCGGCGAGGGTTGGCCCGATCCCAACGTCTGGGAATCGATGGGTACCGGTGACGCCCGCGGCATCACCGCGTACCTCTTACGGACCGGTGCGCCGCT
>Ga0299906_10003952_pt1 | contig 12173 bp, 9 predicted proteins | sample RVTome_14_FD_200259 | JGI IMG/M metagenome (GOLD analysis project Ga0299906, IMG submission 200259) | Soil microbial communities from uranium-contaminated site in the Upper Colorado River Basin, Wyoming, United States - RVT145D125 (version 2) ...
GCATCCGGCATCTTCCGCATGAGCGCCAGCCCGCTGGCCACGACGAAAGCCATCTCATCCGGCAGATCGATCCAGTGCCGCAATGGCGCTGCATTGACCTGGCAAAGCGCGGAAGTCGGTCGCCAAGTGGACATCTGCGCATCGACTAGGTCAAGCGTGCCCTGGACCGCCTTCCGCGCAGCGGCGCGCCGATCAGGGTTGGATTCGGGCAGCCGCAACTGCCAGTCACCGCCCATGCTTTTCCCCTCAAGCGTGCAGATCATCGTCATCGCTACGTTTCGAAGGATGGCGGGCCGGGGCGAAGTGCGCACCGGCTCGCAGCCGGCCCATCATCACTGCAGTCTGGCGACCACCGGGCTACCCTGCAAAGCTGGGTTGTCCGCGGCTATCACAGCAGCCGTGTCTTCGAACACATCTCGAACCGTCACATCCGCGCCGGCTTCCACCAAGAACTCCAGCACCGCAGGGTTCGTCGCGGAGAGCGCGGCGTGCATCAGCGCCGTGGTGCCGTCGCCGTCAGTCGCGTTCACATCGACTCCGGAAGCGAGGATCTGTTGCAGCCGTTCGACAGGCTGGCCACCCTTCACCGCATAGATCAGCGTGGTGGCGCCCGCGCCGTCCACAGCCGCCAGATCGGCCCCGGCGGCGATCATCCGATCGATCAGCGCCCCCATGTCCTCATCCGCCTCACGCGCGAGCGCCAGCATCAGCGGCGTAACGCCTTTGGCATTGGCGGCGGTCACATCGGCTCCGGATTCAAGATAGGCGGGCAGAAACTCGGTTTCGTTCTTCTGCAGTGCGACATGAAGCGGTGTGTTGCCCGCATCGTCGGCCGCATTGATGTCGAACTCGCGCGCCAAGAGCGCCGCCAGCCCTTCGTCATCGCCTTCCACCGCATGCAAGTGCAGCGCCGTCTCACCCTTGGGGCTGCGCACGGTCAGATCGAAGTCCTGGTCTTCCAGAAATGCCAGGCGGTCTTCGGAAATCCCTTCGATACTGGCCAGCAGCACTCCCGACAGGCCATAGTTGTCCTCCGCCTCCGGGTCTTCGCTGTCCTCGTAGAACCGCTCCAGCATCGCGGCGCTGTCGTTGCCGATGAGGGCGCGCATGAACATGTCGCGCCCTTCGCTGTCGATCCCATACGGGTCGGAGCCAAGCTCGACCAGGTAGTCGAACAGCTCTTCGCCCCGCTTGTTCAGCACAGTCGCCCCGGCGGGCGTGACGCCCAGCCGGCTCTGGGCATTCATATCAAGTCCCAGCTCGACAAAGTAGTCCACGACCCGCAGGTTCGGGCTCTTGTTCTTCGATAGCCAGAACTGCGGGGTCTCGCCCATATAATCGGCCACTTGGTAGTCTGCCCCGAACTCCTCCAGAAGCTTGATCGTGTCCAGGTCGCCATAGCGCGCGGCGTACAGTTCGGCGTAGACGCCCTTGCCGTCTTTGGGACGGATTGGCACCCCCTTTTCCAGGACAAACCGCAACACCTCGAGCGAGGCATGGCCGCGCAGTGCGTAGTGCAGCCCCTGACGGCCGATCTTGTCGCGCTCCAGGAGGTCCCCACCCGCGTCGATCTGCGCCTGTACATCGGCGGGGCTTGCGGTTTCCCAGAACTCCTCAGTCAGGAAGAGGCTTTTGGCCTGTGCATTGCCGGCCAGAACAGCGCCAAGCAGAAGCGCAGCGATCAAAGTTCTTGCTTTCATTGGTTGGTTTCCTTTCGGATCAGGCGACGTCAGTAGACGTCTTCCAGATAGCGGCCATGCTGCCTGAGCTCGGCAACGCTGGTGTTCAACATGGCGGCGATGGCGTCGATTTCCTGCGCCACGGCGTGGGCCATGCGCGATGATCCACAGACCATGACGCGGGCACCCGCACGCAGCCTTTCCTCAACCAGAGATGACGCGTCGCGCAGCTGGTCTTGCACGTAGGTGCGGCGCTCGTGGCGCGAGAACGCCGGGAAGTAGCCGGAAAGCCGCCCGTCCCCCACCCATTCATCAATGGCGCTTCGGTAGTAATAATCCTTCTCGGGATGGCGAATGCCAAAGAACAGGTCGATCGTCCTGCCCCGATTCTGGCGGATCATCCCGGCGAAGGGCGCTATGCCGGTGCCCGCGCAGATCATGATCGTCGCCTCTTTCGGGGCCGGGCGGAAATCGGGGTTGCGTTCGACATAGGCGTCGATCGCATCGCCGGGCTCAAGCCCCAGAAGGTGGGTCGAGCAGATGCCGCCATCGACCTTGCCGACGCAAAGCTCGACGATGCCGTCACGTTTGCAGGAGGCCAGCGAATAGAGCCGCGCCACCGGGTCCGCCGGGGGCAGGACCGCCAGCAGGTCGCCGGCATGGAATCGCGGCAGCCGGCCCTGATCGGCGCGAAAGCGCAGGATCGCGGCTGGCGCTCCGGCACCGTCGAAGTCCTCGCGCTCGATAAGGACCAGACCGCGTGTACGCGGCCTGGGCGGCGCGTAATCGAGCACCAGCTCCGGCAGATCCAACTCCGAGCCAAGGGCACGGCCCCAGGCGGCGAATGCCTGGCTGGAGCGACGGTTCACATCGGTCATCGGCAGCAGCGCCTCGCGCGCGGTCTGTTCCAGTGCCGCGTGGCAGTCATCGGCAAAGGCGCAGTAGGCCGGGAAGGCCTTGTCACCAAAGCCAAGCACGGCAAAACGCCTGGCCCCGGAATAGGCCGCCAGTCGCGACAGAAACTGGTTCGCGCCTGATGGTGGCTTGCCGTCACCGTAGGTCGCTGCAAGCACCAGCAGGATCGCTTCTTCGCGCATCGCGAAGGTGGTGTTCATCCCGCCGAGATGCACCTTCTTCCCAAGGTCGCGCAGGCGGCTCGCCAGATGCACGGCAAAGCCCCATGTGGTGCCGGTCTCGGAGCCGACAAGAATGACCACCTCCGCCGCCCCGGCGCGCACCATGCCACTGGGGCGCGGATGACGTCGGCGCAACCAGTTGATGACCCCGGTCACGGTAAAGAACGGCACCGACAGCGAGACCAGTCCGGCAATGGCCCCCCAGACAGAGGCACCCTGCCCGGTATGCAGCATGGTGAAGAGATCAAGCGCCCGCGCCCAGAACGGAGCCGGCGCGGTGTCCAGCACTTCGCCCGATACCCGATCGATGAAGTAATAGGTGCCTCCTTGCCGCAGCGAGTAGACATCCCACCAATCCGCCTCGATCGGAAAGTTGAGCTCTGTCAAGTCGGCGAGCGAGAACTGGTCGAAAACCGCGAGCTCACCGGCTGCGACCGGATCCGCCTTTATGGTCGTTTCAGGCAGCTGAGGCTGGTCATCTATTCCCGACGGGAACCCGCCGTTGGTAACCAGTGACATCCAGCAGCCCGAGATGACGGTCACGAGAAGCGGCAGGATCATCAGCCTTCCCAACACCGAATGCCACTTGTTCAACCCCCGGCCCGGCTCAGACGAAAGCAGCCGTGACCAGCCGCCCAGCCGCCGCGCCACTAGCGTCAGGCCCGACAGCATCAACACCAACATCGACAGCACTGCGATCAGGGTGATTGGGCGCCCGTCCGGCCCCAGCGCCAGATTGCGGTGCAGCTCCTGCACCAGCACCATAAAGGCACTTTCACGCGGCACCCGGCCGAGGCGGCCATTCTTCAAATTGATCGGCACGTCACGAGACCCGGCAGCATCCGAGCCGCGCAGCATCACCCGGCCGGTGTAATCGACCCTTATCCGGTCGATCACGAAATGCGGGTTCGCCTTTGCCGACCGGCGAAGCACGTCGCCTACCGTCGCCTCACCCAGCGGCTGCACATGCCGGTCAAACCGTTTGAGCACCGGATCGACTGCAAGAATCGACCCCGTAATCGACAGGAATATCAGTAGAAGTCCTAGAGTAACCGCTGGCCAGCGGTGCACACGACGCCACATCTTTCCGCCTCAGAGCTTGTAACGGATGTAGCGCACATAGCCCGTGCCGGGCATCTTGATACGCTGGTTGTCCGAGGTCAGGTCGACCTCGGCATCTACCTGAACATTGTCGGCATTCTCGACCGAGGTCTCGACCCGCAATCTGTAGCCGGCGTCAACCAGCTCCGGATCGAGATCGATCCGCATCACCGCCCGCGCTCCGGCGGGGGTCGAAGCGCCCGTGATCGCGTCGACATCCGCCGGGTTGCGCGAGAAATAGCCGAACCAGCGTTTGGTATCGGGCCACCAGATCCTTTCGGGGCCGGACAGCCAGAGCGTCCGATCGTACTTGCCTTCAGGATTGACAAGGTAAAGCGAGAAGTAGGCCTCCGGCCCGATGTACTCGTTCAATTGGACAAGAACGATCGCCTCTTCGGCTGCCGCAGCAGAAGTCAGCGTCAGCACCGAGGCTCCTGCAAAAAGCGCCATGCGCAGGCGCGGAGGGCAGAGTCTTTTCATGTGACTAATTTCTCCAACTTGACAATGGACGACGGCCTTGCGGCCGCTGTTCTCTCATCGACTGATAGGGATCCCCCATAGGCTTGCTTTCCCCCGCGACACTCTTCGTTCGAACAACTCTTGAAAGCGCTGCGCTCCGTATTGCCATGCGGGGAACGTGGTCCCGCGACCCATCACCAAACGGACGGCCCCCGTGCTACATGCTCAACGACATGGAGCTCAACCAAGGCCGACGGCGAGAAAACGATGCGGCGCACGCTCGTATTGGCCTGCTGCGGACTCAATCCGACGCGTGCGCCTGCCAGGGCCATGCTGACGGTCGTGCCCGTGGTTCACTGCAATGACGAGTGGGGTCAGCGAGGCGATCAAGAAATCGAAGCGGAGCGGAAGCTGGCGCATGCCGACTGCCTTCCATGCGACAACTTCCTTCCTTTCCTGTTGGCGCCGGACCTTCGTACGGGCGCAGAAAAAACTCCATCTGCCAGACGGTTACTATCCAGATGGCTGTGTATTATTGTCTTCCGTTCGGCTTTTTTTCCTTTAATCTGTAACGATTGGTTGTGATCTGTATTACAGTTCGCCAATACCCGATAATTACTTGCGGCCGAGGGTATAGTGGGTTTGGTCAACAATGTGTGTGGGAAAGACGTGAGCCATCTGTGACAAACAAGGGGGTCAGCGCGAATGAGCGGTTCGCCTGATCGCGCAGCCGCACTGAGAACAGGCAAGTGTCGGCCGATGGCGGGGGAATGTGATCGGCGACTGTTTCGGTGCTGGTGCGGCTGTGATGATTTCCAGGGCGTGGAGAGCGGCGTCCGCGCTCAGCGCAGCACAGGCCTACTGTGGGAAGCGGGGCTGCGCTTTGGTGTCTCCCTGCGGGTGCCTCGGCCGCGCAGGCTCGCCACCTCAAAGCTGGCCGAAGACCATCTTGGGCGATCCCACTCGCGGCAACGCCAGTTCGCGCCAAATGGCAGCGAGCGCTTCGACGAGGCGGTCCATTTCGACATCGCTGTGCAGCGGACCGGGCGTGAAGCGCAGCCGCTCGCTGCCGCGCGGCACGGTTGGATAGTTGATCGGTTGCACGTAGATGGCGTGGCGCCGCAGCAGCAGATCACTCACGCACCGGCACAGCCCGGCATCGCCCACCAACAGCGGTACGATATGGGTGGTCGAAGGCATGACCGGCAGCCCGGCTTCCGCGAGCAGCCGCTTTAGCCTCGCTGCGCGCTCCTGCTGAATACGGCGCTCCGCGTCGCTCGACTTGAGATACCGCACCGAGGCCAGGGCGCCGGCCGCGATCGCCGGCGGCAGAGCGGTGGTAAAGATGAAACCTGAGGCGAAGCTGCGGACGAAGTCGACCAGAGCCGCGGACGCGGCGACGTAGCCACCCATGACACCAAACGCCTTGCCCAGCGTGCCCTCGATCACGTCGACGCGGTCCATCACGCCATCGCGTTCGGCAATGCCGCCGCCGTGCGGCCCGTAGAGGCCGACCGCATGCACCTCGTCAAGATAGGTGAGCGCCCCATGCGCCGCTGCGACGGCGCAGAGCTCGCCGATCGGAGCAACGTCCCCATCCATCGAGTAGACCGACTCGAAGGCGACAACTTTCGGCCTGTCCGGCGGTATCTCAGCCATCAGGCGGTCGAGATCGGCCGGGTCGTTGTGCCGGAAGATGCGTTTTTCAGCGCGGCTGTGACGGATGCCCTCGATCATCGAGGCATGGTTCAGGGCATCCGAGAAGACGACGCAGCCGCGCAACTGGGCAGCCAGCGTAGCCAAGCTGGCCAAGTTGGAGACATAGCCGGAGGTGAAGAGCAGCGCTGCCGGCTTGCCGTGAAGTTCCGCAAGCTCGCGCTCCAGCAGCACGTGGTAGTGATTGGTGCCGGAGATGTTGCGCGTGCCGCCGGCCCCGGCACCACAGCGCGCGATCGCCTCGCACATGGCGTCGAGCACCAGGGGGTGCTGACCCATCCCAAGGTAGTCATTGGAGCACCAGACGGTGACCTCGGCCGTAGCGTTGTCCCGATGGTGCGTGGCGCGGGGAAAGGCGCCTGCGTGGCGCTCGAGATCGGCGAAGATCCGATAGCGGCCCTCCTCTCTCAACCCTGCCAGGGCTGCCTCGAAGAATCTGTCATAGTCGGCGAACCGCACCGCTTGTTCTGGATGGGCAGCCCCTGGGCTGATGGCGTGCAATCTCTGCGCTCCCTTCGCCATAGTCGCTTCAGCCTTTCTACTCGATTGTGATCGACCCGATCATCCCATTCTCGGCATGCCCTTCTACCGTGCAGAGAAGATCGAATGTTCCAGTCGCGATCGGCACGAACCACCACTCGGCCTGCTCACCCGTACCGATCTGGATTTCCCTGACCGCCCCCTTGACCTCCGTTCCGCCCATCTGGACCTTCCGTGTCCAGATGGCGACGGAGAAAAGCGGCGCGGAGAAATAATGCTTGGACGGGCTGGCGTTGACGAGCACCAGCTTGTAGAGCTTGCCCGTCTCGAGACTGAGCGCATTCGGCTCAAACTTGTGGTTGTCGTTCTCGTCGCCATGCTGAATGACGAGCTCGATCGGCCTCTGTCTGCTCAGATCGGCTGCATTGGCGTGTCCCGGCACGGCAAATGCAACGGCTGTCGCGATGATCCCAGCTACTTCGTATCCCATCATCGAAGCCATCTCCTCTCTTGCCGGCGGATCGCTTCGGTCGTGTCGTCGTCTGGGTTGAGCATCTTGCTACGATCAACGAATGCAGGGATCCATCGATCGCGCCTTGCCCGTCGTTGGCCCCGTCCACGATCATGCGATCCCGGCGTTGCGATCCGTCCAGCCTAGCAAACGGCCCCCCTGGATTCAGGTCGCAAGACTCCTTAGCGGTGATCGTGAATGACCCCAGCGCAGGGTAGGAATGATACGCATCCCCGGGGCAACTGCGTCGCACCCTGCTTCGCAGAGCGCATCATGAGTGCTGCTTCAGGCCGAGCAGCGGCTGCGGAGCTGAGCGCGGCGCTCCGTGAGCATCTGGGCGGGCTGAAGCGCATGCTGGCTAAGCGGCCCGTCCAACCAGGTGTGCAGCGACTGGCACGGAACCCGGCTCTGATGCCGGGCGCGCCGCCTCCGGATCACGCAACAGGCATCAGTCGCTTGCCGCGCCCGCCGCAGCCCAGCCCTGGTGCCACTCCAGGAAGACGAAAGGATTGGCCTCGTCGTTCGTCAAGCGGACGACGGCCACGCGCGCGAACGTGCCGCCGCCCGGCGTCCGCGCTTCGGACCTGACCGTGAAGACAGAGTACTGGCGCGAAGCCGCCCTCGGCGCCTCGGATCTCGCCGCCATCTCCACTACGTCCGCCGCCTCGGCCGGGTTGCCAACCAGTTCCAGTCCGCCTTGCGGCCGCATGGAGTCACGGGCACGCGCGGCCTGCCGCTCTGCAATGAGATCATCGACCTGCCGCTGTGTCGCTCCCGGCATCGCCAGAAGGGCGCTCACCGGCGCCGTCGTCCGATCTATACTCTGGGTGTGGGAGTAGACGGTTAGCGCGGGGGCGACGCGACGGTACAGCTCCGGGGTGACTCCGATCACCTGCTGCAGCTCCCGGACGCTTTCGAACGGCCGGTCCTTGGCGCCGGCGGACAGGCCCGCCGCGCGGTAGTCGGCATCCTCCGCGCCGAGCGGGCGCCGCTCGTCATTCTCGTCGGCAAAGTCGCGGATTGTCGCGACGAGCCGCTTCGCCGCGCTGCCGGCGATGCCGACCGAAGTGAACAGTCCGTCGAGCAGTTCGTCGGTGGCCGTGTTGAGATCGATCTTGCCGACCTCGCTCTGGATCGCCACCAGAATCTCCGCGTCGGCGAACCGCCAGCGATAGAGCGTTCCATCCATCAGCGGCCGGCTGTCCGTCTCGCGCACCAGCAACTCGGCGATCGCCCGGTAAACTCCCGCGTCGGCGAGCGCCTCGGCCTTGGCGCTCTCGACGTGGTTGCGCGTCCTGTTGATCTCGGTGCGGGTGGCCGTCGTCACCACCGCGCTGATCAGTGCCAGAATTGCCACGGCCCACAGCACGGTCAGGAGCGCCATTCCCTCCTGCGGACCGCCATGTTGCATCCGACCTCGCATCGCCTGCACCCACAATCCTCGTCCGCCATCAAGAGGCGGTCACTGCTCGCCGCGCGGCGCCGGGACCAACGGCGCCAGAAGCTGCTCCAGCTGCGTCACACTCGGAATGCGGCGGCGCAGTTCCTCCGTTAAAGCCGCCGCATCCTGCGCATTACGGATGACGCGCGGGGTAAGCAGCACAAGCAGCTCGGTACGGTCTTCGTTATTGCTCGTGGTCTTGAACAGGTTTCCAAGGATCGGAATCTCGGACAGCAGCGGTATGCCGGATACGCCCTCCGTCTGGCGGTCGCGGATCAGGCCACCCAGCGCAACCGTTTCCCCGGTCATCATGAACACCTCACTGGAAATCTGCCGGCGTTGGATGGTCGGCGAGTCGATGCCCGAGGATTCCGTCGGCACCACATCGCTGACCTCCTGGATGATCTCCAGAATGACCGACCCACTCGTGTTGACGTGGGGGATCACCTCCAGGATGACGCCAGTGTCCCGATACTCGACGGTATTGACCAGCGGCGCATCGGAATCGGTGACTGAGATCGCCTGCTGCGTGACGATCGGCACCTGGTCGCCTACCTGCAGCCTAGCCTGTGCGTTGTCGCGCACGAACAGCTGTGGGGCGGAAATGATCCGAACGTCGGTCACGGACGTGAGCGCGTTCAACACGACTCGCGCATCGACCCGCGAATAGAGATAGCTGAAACCCGGAAATAGCGACGAAACGGCACCGCTCGCCGCCTCGCTCAACGTCGCTCTGGAGCTGCCGAAGGCGAAGAACCACTGCAGGCCGTAGCGCAGCTGATCGGTCAGCCGGACCTCCGCTATGGTCGCCTCGATCAGCACCTGCAGTGGCACGACGTCGAGCTGGCGCAGCGTCGCCAGCATGCCGCGGTACTGGCTCGGCGTGGCCATGATCAGAAGCGCGTTGTTGCGTTCATCCGGCACCGCCAGGGCGACCTGTCCGCGCTCGAGCGGAATGCCTTCCTCCATGAGCAAGCCTGGCGCAGGTCGAACAGCCGGCGATGCCGGAAGCTCCTCGACCGCCGGCTCCTCCCCAGTACCAGCCGGCGGCAGTGGTTGGGATGTCGTGGTCGGCGCCCTCGTGGTCCGCCGGTATCGCGGCTGCACAGCGTCGAACCCCGGCTCCAGACTCAATCCGTCTTCCTGGGGCGGCTCCGTGGCACCATAGACGTCGTTCAGAATCTTGGCGAGATCCATGGCATTGCCGTGCTGGACCCAGTACACATGCACGCGCTGCTGGCCCTCCTCGTGCCCGCGGTCGAGCCGTTCGATCCAAACTGCGGCCTTGTCGAGGTAGTCGGGCTGCGGCGTGATGACGAGGATCGCATTCTGCCGCTCGATCGGGACGAATTGCACGATGCCGGCAGTCGGCCCTTCGAAGTCCTGCCCGAAGACCCGGTCAAGCTCCTGCGCAACCGTCTTGGCTTCGGCCAGCTCCAGCGGATAGATGGCGAACGACATGCCCGACATCCAGTCGACGTCGAACACCTGGGCGAGCTGCTCCAGCTCTCGCGCTTCCGAATGGGTTCCCGCAAAGAGCAGGACGTTGCGCACCGCATCCGTCCGCAGTGTGCGTCCGGGCGGCACATAGGGCCCCAGGAGCTCGCTCATCGCGTCGGCCGAGGCATAGCGGAGCGGAAGGATGTGGATGCCGTAGCCGGCCTCGATGCGAAAGCCGGAGGCGGCGCCCTCCAGCGGAACGATGCGGTATGTCTCTCCAGACATGACGAGCCCTGCTCCGTTCATGGCGAGAACGTCTTCCAGGATCGGAATCACGTCCGCCGATTTCAGCGGCTGCGTCGTCCGAATGGTGACGGTTCCCTGGACGCGTGGATCGATCACGTAGTTCACCTTCAGCGCCTCGCCGAGCGTCGCGGCGATCACTTCGCGGATGTCGGCGTTGACGAAATTGAGCGTGATGTCGCCGTTCAGGGCCGTCTCGACCTCTGTGACGGTCGGCCGCCCCAACAGCAACCCCGTGCCGCGCTGGACGATCGGTGCCGGGGCGGCCGTACCGCCTGCGGGCGTGCCGGCGACGCCCGGTGCGAGCTGCACCGGCCCGTTCCCGTTGCCTGGTGCCTCGGCGGCCTGGCTGTCGGCCGGGACCGCATCCGCCGGCCAGCGCCGTTCCCGCTTCGTCGTCTCGCAAGCGCTCAGCAGCATCAGCGTCGCCAGAGAGACACCAACGAGCAGAAGTAGTCTGCATGACTTGTTCATCTTTGCCCCTTTGCGCCCTGGTCGAACCGGTTGTCGCTCGTTCTAGCGGCCGGCGGCCTCCGTCCTGAATTTCAGCTCCAGCTTCCGCTCCGCGTCACCGTTCCGAAACTGCACGTATTCCGGGCCAATATCGACGGCCGACCAGCCGTCGACCGTTCCGCCCTCCTCGATTGCCGCGACTTCCTGGCTCCTTGCCGGCCGGATGAGGGCGATCCGCTGGCCCTGCCAAATCACAATGCCGATGAGCTCGACTTCCAGTTTGGCGGCCGGCGCCGCCTTCGGCGCCTCGACCTGCGCCTCGACCGGCCGCCGCGATGCCGAGAATATCGGACGCGCCACAATTTCCTTCATGTCTGCCAAAGCCGGCAGATCGACCTCGGGTTGGGCGGGCAGCGGTTCACCGTCCCCCGCATCCGCCGCTGGCTCGGACGCCAGCATTTCGTCGTCCTGCACCGGCGGTGAGCTGACGAGGACCTGCTCGGCGAGCAGCCAGGTCACGCCGCCCAGCACCACTACAAGAAGAATGCCTGTCAGTCGCTTGATGATCATGGACCCTCCAGTGGCCTGAAGCCGTATAAGTCGAAGGCAACCGTCAGCACCGGCTCAATCGGCCTTTCCTGGCTCGCCAGCCGCGTCGAATTGCTCTTGATGTCGACGTTGTCGATGAACAGGAACGGCTGACTGGTCTCCAGGGTGTAGAGAATCCTGAAGAGCGACTCGGTCGTCGTAGTTATCAGCACCCGCAGCGTGATGCGTTGGAAGTCGCCGTCTCTGGTGCCGGGCAGCGGTTGCATGCTCCGGATTGTGCCGCTGTTGTCGTCTACCGCGGCACTCACCCGGTTCTGCAGCTCGACCCCGGCAAGCGCCTCCGTCTCGTGGTTTAGGTGGTAAGACTGCAGCGCTTCCCACTCGGCAACCTGGCCCAGCCTGTCCTGCAGCTCGCGTTCCGTGGCGCGCAGGCTCCCATGCCGGGAAAGGCGATCCCGCACGCCCGCCAGATTGGCGGCATTCTCCTGATAGGCCGACACCAGCGGGCCGACCCCAATGGCGTATGCCGCTGCCAGAACCAGGGTCAGCAGCACGATCGCCGCAAAGCGCCTCAGCCAGGCGGATATCCTCATCATCGCTCGCCCTCGCTCGTACTCACGGCGGCCGAAAGATTGAAGCGCTCAACCCCTTGCCTGGGATCAAACGTGATCGGCGACGAGAACTTCACCTGCGACAGCCGCGGCGACCTCTCGAGGGCTTCGATCAGGGCCGATGCCCCTGCCGAGTTACCCGACAGCGTCAACTGATCGCCATTCAACCGGAAGTGCGTCACCCAGGTGTTGTCCGGCAGCAACCGGGTCGTCTCATCGAGGACTTCGATCAGCATCGGCCGCTCATTCTTCTGCTGGATCACGCGGCTGCTGCGCTCGATCAGCTCGGACAGG
>Ga0299906_10003953_pt1 | contig 12173 bp, 7 predicted proteins | sample RVTome_14_FD_200259 | JGI IMG/M metagenome (GOLD analysis project Ga0299906, IMG submission 200259) | Soil microbial communities from uranium-contaminated site in the Upper Colorado River Basin, Wyoming, United States - RVT145D125 (version 2) ...
CTGACTGTCATTCCGTGTTTTTTTCCCTGGTAGTAGGTGGTGATCACAGTAACGCCAGAGGAAAAACGAGACATTACGTTTTTGAAAGTATTCGGATGAATGGTCATGCAAGTTCCTTTCATAATAACTGCTCAGATTACGCCAATTACGATAACTTTAACGGCCGACCCCAGACCGCCGAAAGGGATGATTGCAGGGCAAATTGCGGTGGTATGCGACCCGCCCTAAACATGTCGAATAGGTCTGCCGTCAGCGGACACACTAAGGCTGCGAACCCGTCGCCTGCAAGGCTGGACTGATCTCACTACGTCGGGTGCGTATCCGATGAATTAACCACTCGGCAATTATCAGGTTGGGGATCCAACACAGCCAGGCATTCGCGGCATGGAATTCCGGCAGGGTCAGGCCCAACCAAAAGAAAAGCCTGATATTCAGTCGCAAGGTCACTGCGCCAAAGACCAGGGCGTAGTTCCGCATCATCCATTCGCGGTGTGTTTCAATCCGTCTCTGGCGAATGTTAGTATAAGCCATATAGCCGCTGAACAGCAACAGGATGGCCTGCGCGCTAAACCCTAACGTCGAGCCGAGTCCGGCAAAGGAAAATTGGGCAATGTAGAGCGCGCCCAGGCCACCCACTAAAATGCTCAGTAGATAGGTGCGCCCGATCCAATGGTGGCGCTGCAAATTCCCATTGCGAAAACTGGGAAGGAACTGCAAGGGTCCGATGAGGAGGGCCAGCGCCGCAGGAATGATGTGAATATAGAGCCCAACGGGATGGGCGGCGAGAATTTGTTGCAGTCCGGGATAGATCTGAAAGGCAATCGGCTGAGTGGTCACCAGGGGGGAAAGGATGTAGAACAGGGCCACATAAACAACGATGGCGATGGCTGAAAAGAGCATGACCAGCCAGGCCAGACTGGGCGCGGCCGCTTTGGCGTCATCCTCCTGTTTCAAAAAGGCCAACGAATAAAGGTGCATCAGGAGACCCAACGGCACGTGAAACGTAGGCGCCAAGACTGTCGGCCAGGTGGTCGTCAAGAAATTGGGTGCATCCAGGGCCAGAAATTGAACTCGGCTCGGTGACGACAGGATGCCTAATGGGACAAGCATTAACATCTCGACCAGAGCCACCCAGTTCCAGAGGATAGCCAATTTACGTGACCAGGGCGTCTGTTTGTAACAGAAATAAGCCACCAGAATGGCTGATCCACCGGTCAGGGTGTCGCCAATCCCGGCCGGCAGAGCAAACACCCCAGGCATGACTCCTTGCCCATACAAGATGAGAAAAATAACCCCGCCCAATACTCGATAGGCCTGTAAGCCAATCATCCAGGTCTGCGGAATATTGAACATGATCTGGCGGAACGTATTCGAGTAGCGAAAGGCGAGATAGCCAAGGATGAACGGAATCAAGGTGGCGGCGCCAATAGGCGGCGGCAGGGAGGTGTTTCGATCAATCTGGAAAAAATTCAAGCTGCCCAGGTAGATAGCCAATAGCACCCAAATCGTCAGCATGGCCGAGGTCAGCCCAATGACCACCGTTGTTGCTGATGGCCTCTTGAAAGACGCTGTACGCCCATACACAAAAATCACCAACACCGACAAGATGAGGCGCACTGCGGTGGCGCCGACCCAGTAGGCAGGTAACCATACCGGGAGTCTACTTAGAACTGTATCCATTTGAACACCTCCATAAAATAAGTTGGGTTTTTCACTTTAGCATGACGCCCATGATGAAAGCGGCGACACCACAGGCCAGGGTGACATAAGCCCGAATCAGGTACGGCCTCCACAACACGAACACTTCTTCCGGGGTAGCAAACTGAATCTTGGGCCAGGTTACAAACGTGCCATACAGGGTATTGCCGGCCATAATGCCCAGGGCAATAAATTTAGCGATGACCAGGCTAAGTTCCATTGTATTTTGGGGTGGATGCAGCCAGGTCAGACTCAGGCCGGTTAGAAAAATAAGACTCATCGCGGCATAAACCCAGGGAAATACCCTGGCTCCTTGCATAACGATAAAATTCACCAGAAATGATGGTTGACCATCCGCACTATTTTTCAGGGCCGGTGGATCGATGACAGATCCCATAAAAACAGCCCCAACCCACAGCGCTGAATTGACCACGTGGACAGCTACCAGGATATTCGTCAACATTCCCATATAGGCCGGCAACTGCGCCGGGATGGTCAAATCGGTAAACATCTGGCCTACCTCCATTACACAGCAATTATGAGGGTCAACCCTGCGCCATATCGTCCAATGCCGCTTGTAAGGCTTTGGGAAAAGGCGCAGGCACGACAGCTTCACCATTCCGCCGCATGCAGGCGACCTGTTGCTCACCCCGGGCGATCAGTTCTTCCTTCTCGCCATTTTGTCGCCAGTACTCAAAGCGCATCGTGACCCGATTCTGGGTGAGCGCTGTTTGAACCATGCGGATCACCAACTCGTCAAAAACATTGAGTTCAGCCAGGTATTCGCACGACACCCGCACCGTGACCAGGGCCAGGTCTTGTTGAAGTTCCTGTATCACTTCAGGCGCGCGATCGCGCAAAAACATCTCCCGACAAAGCCCCTGCCACTTGAGATGGTTGGTGAAGTAAACATTACCCACCAGGTTTGTCTCGACGAAGCTGACGACGTGCCGGTATTCATAGTACGGCTGCATGGTCATCCTTTCACCAGCACCGCCAGCACCAGTGGGTTCGGGCCGGATTGAATTTGGGCCGCGTAGGTGGCCGTGACCATTGCCCCGGCTGACAATAAAACCCAACCATCTGGGCTGGCCGAAGCCAGGGTCAAGGCTGTGTCCAGGGCCGCACCGGCCTTTTTCAGACACTCACCGGCAGCCCATACCCGCGTTGCGGCGGTATCCTGATCTTCATGAGCCGTCCGGGCTATCACATCGACCAATTTGAACCGCTCCAAACCAAGCAAATCTTGCCACACCGCTTCAGAGCGAACCTCAACCGGCTCCATGTCGCAGCCGACAGATCCATTTTCTTTGGGACCGGCCACGGCCAGGGTCAGCTCAGTCGTGTGAGCGACCGATACCACGCGTCCATCCATCACCTCCGGCTTGCCATCCGGCCGCCGTTGGATCGCGATCTTCTCGCCCAACGCTCGCTGAAGCGCCAGGTTGCTTCGTGACCGGCGGTCGGCGTCAGGATCTCGTTCGACGGTTACGGTCACGTTCGTGCCGGGTACGAGTTCTTTCAGACGGCGTTCCAGGTAAGGGCCTAAAACCGGCGGCGACCACGGGCCGGTAACATCGGCGCCATTGACCATCGTGACCTGTAACCCTTGCCAATGCTCCTGTATCTCGCCATCTGAGCCGGTCACCACCACGTCAAAGACAAGCGTATTCCCATCAGGCTCATCAGGCCGCTGGCGGATATGGACGTAACGAGGGCCATCTGTCTCGGCCACGCCAGGCACGATCCGCTCCACACCGACGGGTAACAGCGTGGCCTGGGGCACACACGCCTGGATGCTGTGAATCATGGCATCACGCGCACCGGGGTCACCCAGAACCAGGTCGGCTGGTAGATAACGGCTGAACCAGGGGATGTCATCGGCCGGGGTTAGCTCGGCCAGAGCAGACCGGGCTGTCAACTGCCGGTAGCCCCCCACCCGCCGGAACCGGCCCCGATGGAAGAAAAGCTTCTCATACAACTCCCGGTTGGGATCGAGCTTGAGGGGCGGGAACTGATCCAGCGGCATGACTTCCAAGCCAGAGGTATCCGACGTTTGCGGGCCAAAATGACAGGTGGCCTGGAAGTGATCCACCTGAAAGGCCGTTTCCTCACTACGCAGGGCCAGCTCGATCTGACCTGACTCGCGGCTGAGGGCCGCCACCCGGATCGTCACGGTTTCACCGGCCGGCACGACGATGGGACGCTTGAACTGAACGGCTTCAAATACCGGTGGTTCACTCGATCCGGTCAAGGCCATCGCGACCTGGGCCATCGCTTCCAGGCCCATGACGGCCAGGAAGAGGCGGTCGCCCTGGAAGACGTGATCGGCCAGATAGGGATCGTTATCGGCTGACAGCGTGGCCTCAACCACCAATTCGACGCCGGGATAGTGAACCCTGACCTGTTCGAGAAAACGCCAGAAAGGCAGCGCCGGCTGCTCGATCTGGACGGTGGCCGGTGTGCCAAAGCGACCGGCCACCACCACCGAAGATGGCAGCTCAGAAACAGCCAGCAGCCGGTGAAGCATCTTCACCCCTGCGTCGAGCGGAATGGGGCTAATCCCTTGCTGAACCAGGCCCTCCAACGTTCCCAGCCGCTCGCCCATCCCGGCCCCGGCCCAGACCGACCAGTCAAGGGTCAGGCAGCGGCAGTTTGGAGCCTCCTGCTGAAGACGTTCGGTCAGCAGCGCCAGCCACTCGTTGGCCAGGCCATAGTCGGCCTCGCCGGGTAGACCGATGCGGGCGATGATCGAACCGAAGGAGACAAACAGCCGCAGCTGAGCCGGATCGATGGCGGCTAGCAAGTTGCGCGCCCCCTGAACTTTGGGGGCCAGCGTGCGCCGGAAGCTCTCTTCGTCAAGGTTGCGGAGTCGTTGCGGCACATTGCGGGCCGCGCCGTGCAAGATGCCGGTCACCGGCCCCAGGATGGCTTCGACCTCACGTATGGCGGCTTGCACAGCCTCCAAGTCGGTCACATCGGCGGCGATGTAACGAAACTTCACGCCGGCCGCGGCCATTCTGCTGAGGTTAGCCGCCAATTCGGCATCAATCTTCGGCTGCGACCGGCCCAGCAGAGCCAGGCGTACCCCCGTTTCACGGGCCAGAGACAGGGCGCACTCAGCCGTGATCCCCTTACCCCCCCCGCTGACCAGCAAGACATCGTCAGGGCCGAGGGGGAGCGTTTCCGGTTCATTGTTCAAGGGCAGCAGACGCAAGGTTGGCTCCCAGCGCCGCCCCGTTGTATCGTAGCGTACTTCGGTATACCCAGTAGCAGCAGCCAATGCTTCTGCCGTTACCCAGGCGCTGGCCTGGGGCTGGTCCACTGGCACATCAACCAGGCAGGTGACGATTCCCGGTGTTTCGAGATGGAGGGTACGGGCAAAGGCGGCCCCACCGCCGCCGTGCTGCACCAGCACAAAACGAGCTGGTTCCTTGAGAGCCAAGACGGCTTGAACGCCCTGCAACAACAGGTTCAAGTGGTGTTCGTCCGGATCGGGTGGCAGACAGACGACCACTCCACCGCCGCCCAATCGAGTGAAGGCTTGTTGCAATGAGCCGGCCAGCGGATGGTCGGGTGGGGCGATGACCTGCCAGGGATCTGTCCCCGTTATAATCTGCCGCTTGGGTCGAGGGCGGGCCACCCACTCCAGGCTAAAGCTGCGGACCCACGAGTCAATCCCTGGGGGTAATTTTTCCTGCTCAACCGTGGCGGAACCACCGTTGCGGGCCAGCTCTGCCAGGGTTTGAGCCATATCCACCACGGTCACATCGGCAAAGTCGGTCGGCGAAACCGGTACAGGTAGATCGAGCTGCCGGGCCGCTTCGGCCACGATCTGGCTGACGGTGATCGAGTTGAGGTGCAAATCACTCAGGAGGCGAGCTTCATCGCTGACTGCCGCAAGCGGGAGCTCTAAGCGGGTAGCGACCAGTTGTCGCACCAGCGTCAGCGTGTCGGTCTGCGCTCCCTCATTCAGCCGCACTTCTACTTGTGCCAGGGTGAGGGCGGGCGCCACAGATTCAACGGGTTGGGGCGGCGTGATCCAGGTATGGGCCTCTGAGCCATCCGGTATGGGCGCCAACTCGCACGGATTGACCAGGAATTGAGCCTGCCAATCGAGATCGAAAGGCCGGCTGAAGCGGTCGGCGAAGAGTACGTCGTGATTCAACGGCGTGCCCAGGGCAAAGGCGGCGCCCGCTGCTTGTAGCAAACCCTTCAACGAGGGGCCGCCGGCATCCAGGGTCACAATGGGGACATCGACAAACTCGCCGGCCAATCCACTCAACACCCGGCCCGAACCCACCTCGATCAACAAATCTACTGCTTCGGCAGCCTGGCTGACCGCCTCGGTAAAACGGACCGGTTCGGTTACCTGGCGATAGAGGAGGTCACCTAAATCTGTATCACGCGCCAGCGGGGCGCCGGTGATGGTAGAGATGACGGTGTGCTGCATTGAACGAAGTTTCTCGCCGGCCAAATGGTCGGCCAAGGGTTGGGCCGCCGCTGCAACCAGGGGAGAATGGAAAGCGTGTGAAACCGCGATATGTCTGGCCTCCAACCCCTGGGTTTTGGCCCGGGTTATCACCGTGGCTACGTCCGACGCCGTCCCGGAGATGACCGTCTGGCGCGGCGTATTCAGGCAGGCGATGGCAACGGCTTCGCCATTGAGCAGTGCTTCAACCGCTTCGTGTCCGGCGTGAATGCTGGCCATCGTGCCGGTCGGATGACCCAATTCCATCATAGCCTGGCCACGCACCATGGCGATGCGCAACAGGGTTTCCTCGTCCATTGCCCCGGCCCAATGGAGGGCAGTGATTTCACCCAGGCTGTGCCCAACGGCCACCCCGGCGCTGATCCCCAGGCGATTCAATACCCGCAAAGCGGCCAGGGAGGCGGTGACGATGGCCGGTTGGGCCACCGCCGTGGCTACGCTATCATGGCCGTTTTGGGGGAACTCTGGCCGGGTATATAACTCCGCAATGAAGTCAAAGCGACGCTGCAGCGCCCCCCCATCGAGGTAGGAGGGTGAACCCTGCCCCGGAAAGAGGAAGCCCAGACGCGGCGCTTTTGTCCCGGACCCCATGTATACGCCGGCCCGGAGGTCCAGCCGATGGGTCATCCCATCGGCAAGCCAGTCTTGTAAGGTTTCCAGTCGTTGGGCCAGTTCCGCCGGGGTGGCCGCCACGATAGCAGCTCGTATCTGCCCGCGGACTAGATTTCCCTGTAGGTGAACGGCCAGGTCAGTTAGTTCCGAGAGTGACAACTTATTGACAAAGGTCAACAAGTGTTCAACCTGTCCCTGCAAATCCTCTGTATCGCGGGCACTTAACAGGAACAATTCGGCGTCTTGAGGCGACGAGAGCAGCCTTTGATCGCGTGTATCCGGGGTTTTATAACAGCGCCCGGTGGTCGTCCCTTCGAGGACGAGGTGGGTGTTGATGCCGCCAAAACCCATCGCGCTGACTCCGGCCCGGCGCGGCCGATCGTCAGGCCAGCACTGTCCCTCAGACGCGATTTTGAGGGCGGGCGAGTCGTCGACCAGTTCCGGGTGAGGCTCGTCATTGCCCGTGTTGGGCGGGATGATTTGGGTATAAAGGGCCATCGTCGCCTTAATCACGCCGGCTACGCCCGCCGCCGCTTTGGTGTGACCGATATTGGCCTTAACCGAGCCAATGACGGCGGGCGGTGCATCAGGCGCAGCGTGCCGCCGGGCCTGGGATAAAGTTCGGAGTTCAGTCGCATCGCCCACGGCGGTGCCGGTGCCGTGACCTTCAAAGTAGGCCACCGTCTCGATATCGAAATTAGCCCGGCGATAGGCCCGCTGAATGGCCAGCATCTGTCCTTCAAGTTCAGGCCGGGTGATGCCCCCGCTCCCATCCGAAGAGATGCCCCAGCCCCGAATCAGGGCATAGATCCGGCGCTGCTGGGCCAGGGCATCCTCATACCGCATCAGGACCACAAAACCACACCCTTCGCCGGGCCAGAAACCGGCGGAACGCTTGTCATAAACTCGCATCTTTTCCGGGGCCAGGGCCGAGGTGCGGGCAAAGCCGACCAACTCGAACGGGTCCAGGCTCAAATCAACCCCTCCGGCCAGGGCCACGTCCAGATCACCCGCTACCAAAGCTGAACAAGCCGTGGTCATGGCCAGCAGCGAGGAAGCGCAGGCGCCATCCACGGTGTAACCGCCGCCTTTGAAGTCGAAATAGTTGCAGATGCGGCCGGCAATCGTGTTGGCTAGGCCGCCGGCCAGGCTTTCTTCGTCAGGCAGCGGAAAAGGGGCTTTATATTGCGCCTCCAGGTTCAGCAGGAAGTCGCGCCGCTGGTCCGGCGACCAGCCCTGCTCCACCAGGGCAGCTTCCACTGTGCGTCGCACGTAAGGCCAGCGGAGACGCATCTGGTTGGCCCGCGAAAACTCTCCGGTTAAGGTGTTGCCCAGGATAACCCCGGTCGTCTCCCGGTTCAAGCCTTCGCCGTCGGGAAAGCCAGCATCGACCAAAGCCTGAGCGGCCACATCGAGCGCCAGCCAATGGGCCAAATCCGCTGAGCGATAAGTGCTGCCGGCCACCCGGAAATTGACCCGGTCAAACTCATAATCTTTGAGTACGGCCGCTTGGGTGATGTACATATAATCCGAGGCTGCCTGATCTTCGGAGTAATAATCCTCCAGGCGCAGCCGTTCCGGCGGGATGCGCCGGAAGGCGCGGCGCCGGGCCAGGACGTTTTCCCACAGCTCGGCCGGCGAATTGGCATCGGGATAGCGGCAGGCCATCCCCACAATAGCGATTGCAGGTTTCATCATCAATTCTCCTATTCAGGTGCTCCCACGCGACTGACCCCGGCCATGACGGGTGGCGGGACTTCGGTCGGGGTCGGGATGGGGCGGGTGAAGACGGCCTGGGCATACAGCCATGAGCCCCGGACGGTGCAAACGATAATAAGGGCGAAGAAGATACCGAATACGACGTGCATTGTCACCAGCAGGCCATAGGTGGCGGCCACGGCAGCCCCAAAGAAAACCTGAGTCTTGGGAGAAAAAGGCGTTGTAGCGGGGTCGGAGACCATATAAAAAGTAAACAGGACAAAAGCCAGGCCGGTCATTGGCAGCAAAGCTGAAATCAAGGGTGTTGTCCCCAAGATCAAGCTGCGGATCACGGCCTGGAGGAAAAAACCGCCCAACCAGCCTAAAATCAGGGGCATACGCTTGGTAAAGCCGGCGTTCAGGTAGCTGCCGGAGATGATGATGATGACCGGCAGGGCCCAATCCCAAAGACCGCTGACGTTTTCGACGAAATGATAAGGGGGAGCGATGCCCACCCACGGGAAGATGAAAAGGGTTACGGCGATGCCGGTATTCGAGGGATTGAGAACGTGTTGCGTGCGAGGTCCCATCCGAACCCGAAAGATATATTTTGACCCGACGGCAATGGCCGTGGCCGTAGCGATAGGCCACAGTTGGTCGTTGGTATAAAGCAGCATGGGCACGGCCAAACCGGTGATATGGGCCGGCAGAATAAAACTGAGCAAATTGGCCCAGCCGCCTGTAAAACGTAGCGGACGCCGATCGCCCCAGGCACTGAGGGTTTCCAGGCCAAATTCGAGGAGGTAGGCGGTAGCCAACCCGACGAGGGGTTGAGCCCAGGATTGCTCGAAACCCAGATAGAAATGTCCCAGGATATTTAGGAAGGAAATGGCTATGGCAAAGCGCCACAGGGCAGCCAGACGAAAATCTATCTTTTTCTTACTCATCTGCTTACGCTCCTTTCATTGGCCAGCAGCAGGGTGTGCCAGCCGGGGGTGAGTTGTATGGTTTTTTGGTTGACGTGTCCATCTCCATCACGCCAGTGTAATTCGACTGGAAGCTGAGTGCTGGGGTCGAGGTGTCCCAGGCCAAAGTGGAGATCGGAACTACGCTCACCAGCCTGGCCATTGCCGCCATCCACCAGCCCGATAAGTTGTCGCCCATCCGGCAGTTGAACTTTAGCCAGAGCGCCAATGGCCGGCCGACCGAGGGTATCCGAGCCGGGATGGCCGGGCCGGATGACATCCGCGATAGCGTCGCTGTTTTGCGCCGGGAGCAGCACGTGCAACCCCAGGAAAGTGGCACAGTTGGGGCAGTCATTACGATATAAGTGGGAGGTCGCCCACTGATTGGCTACGGCAAAGTCCAGATCGCCGTCGCCGTCTACATCGGCGGTGGCGATGCCGCGTGAAACCTGGGGTAGATCAAGCCCCAATTCCGGGGCCAGGTCAAAAAAACGACCACTGGCCGAACGGACGTAAAAAGGGTTGTGGTCGTAGCCGTTGAGTTCGTCCCCTGCCTCAAGGTTCGGCCAATTGCCGGGGTCTGCGGTTAGTTCGTCATTGACCAGGGCCATTTCCTGCAATTCCGGCCAACGGCTGGCCTCCCCTTTCATGAAGCCGGTGGCTTGAATGGCTTCGAGTACGCCGTCATTGTTAAAGTCGGCCAGCCGGGATTCCCAGCCCCAACCGCTGCGGGAGACGCCCAAGCGTTCACCCTCGTCAATATAGGGCGCGATGCCTGCCTGCATCCGCTCGGTTTCGCCGGTGCTGAGGAACATGAAGTGGCTCTCATGCAGGGCGTAGTCGGCGGCGATGTTACTAACGTAGATGTCGAATAGCCCGTCGTCGTTGAGGTCGCCGAAATCAACACCCATACCTTTGAAGGAGTCGTGGCCGAGCACTCTGGAGTTGGGCGTGGTCAAGAACTTCTCGCCTTCGAGCACGGCAAAGTCAAGCACTCCGGGCCGGGAGCGATTGTGCAGCAGCCGGTCTGGCCCAAAATCATTGGCAAAGTAAATTTCCGGCAACAGGTCGCCATCGAGATCAGCCGCGCCGACAGCCAGGGTAAAGGCCTGGGTCACATCTTCATCGAAGACACCCTCAACCTTTCTAAACTTGACGGTTGGATTGGCGCCGGCCGTGGCCTTCTGCCACAGGAAAAGATGTGTCCCGCCGCCATTGAAAGCTCTGGACATCGAGCGATGCATATTGATTAATTTGTCTGCTTGACTTCCCAGGAGGAGGGTGGTGTCGTCCGGGAAATAATTGGTGATGAGCAGGTCAACATGGCCATCGCCATCAAAATCGGCGAAGACGCCAGCGCTGCTCCACCAGACATCGTCGCCCGGTAGAATTTCGAGCGGGGCATAGCTGTCGCGAGTCAGACTGGCGGCGCCATTGTTCAGGAAGGCAACCGGCGTTCGACCCCAGTAGTAGATCAAGAGGTCCATCCGACCATCTTCATTCATATCGTTGGGAATACAGCCAATGGGGGCCATACTGACCGGCTGGTAGGGTACACCGGTGTGCGCCAACACAAACGGCTCATAACGCTCCGGTGTGCCAGGAGCTGCTGAAATGATGACCTGGTCAATGCGGGCGTCAACATGGCAGATGTCATTGGACAGACCATCCCCATCCAGGTCGTTCATGGCGACCGCAGCGCCTATGCCAGACAGCCAGCCCACGATGTGCTCCAGGTCAGGATGAACCTGGCGGATGGTTCGATACTCAAAGCCCGCCGGCTCATACAAGGGGGCGCCCGTAAAGCCGAAACTCGACGCCAGCATAGCTCGTTCCGAGGCGGGCAACTCCGGTAACCGGCTCAAGCCATACAAGATCAGGATAATCACGATGGCGGCAGTACGGGCCAGGTTGGGACGAATTATACTCATCTTGCAAACTCCTCATTTTTCTTGCTCATCTGCTTACGCTCCTTTCATTGGCCAGCAGCAGGGTGTGCCAGCCGGGGGTGAGTTGTATGGTTTTTTGGTTGACGTGTCCATCTCCATCACGCCAGTGTAATTCGACTGGAAGCTGAGTGCTGGGGTCGAGGTGTCCCAGGCCAAAGTGGAGATCGGGACTACGCTCACCAGCCTGGCCATTGCCGCCATCCACCAGCCCGATGAGGCGCTGCCCGTTGGGTAGTTGGACCGTGGCGATAGCCCCTATCGCCGGGCGACCTGGAGTATCGGGGCCAGGATGGCCAGGACGAATGACGCCAGCACTGGCCGGCGAAGTTGACCTCTCAACAGGGAGTAATAGGTGCAAGCCCAAAAAGTTCCCGCAATCAGGGCAATTATTTTGATAGAAGAGCGATGGCTCCCATTGATTAGCAACGGCAAAGTCCAGGTCGCCATCGCCATCCACATCGGCGGTGGCAATGCCCCGGGTGACCTGGAGTTGGTCAATTCCCAAGTCTCGGGCCAGGTCGAAGAAGCGACCGCTGGCGGAGCGGACGAAGAAGCGGTTATGTTCGTGGCCGTTGAGGTTGTCGCCCGGTTGGAATCTCGGCCAGTTGCCAGGGTACTCAGACAATTCGTCGTTGCCTAGTACTACAACGAGACTTCACTCGAGTTGAATAAGTTTATCCAAGCGACGTTTGCGATGGGAGCGCTGAGCCGCAGCGTGGCGTCGCTGATAGTAATTGATAATTTCGACGGTGGTTTCAA
>Ga0299906_10003957_pt1 | contig 12168 bp, 6 predicted proteins | sample RVTome_14_FD_200259 | JGI IMG/M metagenome (GOLD analysis project Ga0299906, IMG submission 200259) | Soil microbial communities from uranium-contaminated site in the Upper Colorado River Basin, Wyoming, United States - RVT145D125 (version 2) ...
GGGTGCCCTACTCGACGCCAGTTAAGGGCATATACTTGTGTTCATCCTCGACGCCACCGGGAGGGGGCGCGCACGGCATGTGCGGGTATCACGCCGCGCAAGCTGTTCTGAGAGATCTGTTCTAAGCCACGTAAATCCTCAACCCTGGCAGCTGTGTGCATGCATAAGAGGTCAGGCATATCGCTCCCTAAACGCCGCCGGGGACGGCGGCTTGAGCATGTACTCTATCGCTCCCTGCGCCGAGGACGGCGGCTGAGCATGTACTGGACGGCGGCCTGAGCCAAGAGCCAATATCACTGACAACTCGTGCGTGTACACTGGCAGCTCGCCAGCTGGATTCCTGACAAGTTGCATGGTATAGATAGGATTAACGCCACATGACTGGTTGGCCTGCCAGTGCTACAATCGAATTCTAAGAATAGGGCCGCCAACCAGATCATGCTCTTCTCCTGCCCGATTTCAGGAGCGAGGCTGCGTTGCCGCACGAATTAAATCGCACACTTCTCTGCAACGGGGTGGGAGGGGCGCATTTTATCCTGAGCCTGAAGCCCTATTCTATGAGCTTTGGCCCGGGAAGCACAACTGAATAACACAGCCGCCACCATCTTCCTGTGCCAGGTTTAGCTTCTATCCTGGAGCAGCGAAAATGCAAGTTTTGCCTTCAACCTCGGCACGACCTAAGCCTGCTGCAGCAATGGTGATCGGGGGTGGAATTGGGGGGATGCGCTCCGCACTCGATCTCGCCGACGCGGGTCTGAAAGTCTACCTGGTCGAACAAACCCCGTGCCTGGGTGGGCGGGTGGCGCAGCTTGGCTACATGTTCCCACAGCACGACTGCGTCCTTTGCCGCGGCACTCCAGATCATGGCTATGGCTGCACGCGCCCCGGGATTTCCCCCGCCTATATTCAGCACAACCAACATCCGAATATCGTTACGCTGACCGGCGCTCATCTGATCGACGTAGAGGGCCAGGCGGGTGACTTTACCGTTTCCCTGCGCCAGGAACCCCGTTATATTGATCCCTACCGCTGCATTAACTGTGGATACTGCGCCCAGGTTTGCCCAGTAGAACTTCCCGATGAGTACCAACGCGGGTTAACCCTGCGCAAAGCGGCATACAAGGTGGCAGCCCGGGCAGCGCCAGACACCTTTGTAATCGATCGGGGACCGTATTGTGATGAGTGTGGTAAGTGCCTGGAGATCTGTCCCACCAAGGCGATTAATTTGGAGGAACAAGCTCACCTGATGACGGTCGAAGTCGGCGCGATTATATTAGCGCTCGGCTTCCAGGTCTACGACCCTGGCGAGATGGGAGAGCTCGGATACGGTCGTTATCCCAACGTTTTACAAGCGATGCAGTACGAACGGCTGGCAAGCCGTTCCGGCCCGACGGAAGGCATCGTGGTGCGACCCTCGGACAACCAAAAACCGCGATCCATCGCCTGGCTGCAGTGCATAGGTTCGCGGGACCAAAAGAATACCTATTGCTCTTCCATTTGCTGCATGTATGCCACAAAGGAAGCGATGCTGGCAAAGCAGCGGCTTGGAAACGAAGTTCAGTGCCGGATTTTTGTAATGGATGAACGCGCATTCAATAAAGAGTACAGCACCTACTTCTCGAAAGCGCGGGAACGGCATGGCATCCAATACACCCGCTGCAGGGTGTCAGCTGTTCAGGAAGATCCAAGAACACGGGATCTTATCCTTGATTTTGCTGATCCGGATGGGCGACCTCAACGGGAACGCTTTGACATGGTGGTCTTAGCCACCGGACTGCAACCACCCGCCACCGCCCGACAGCTTGCTGAGGTTCTTGATATAGAACTGGATGAATACGGATTTTGCCAGACAGACAAATTCACCCCGCTGCAATCCACACGCCCGGGGGTCTTCGTGTGCGGCGCATTTAACTCGCCTAAAGAAATCGTCGAAACCATCATCGACGCCAGCGGCGCGGCCGCCGAGGTGATGCGCCTGCTCAACGATCGCCTCAACACCTATCCATTCTCGCGGGAAGAGCCTTTCCTCTCTGCGCAAGTGCTACCCGCAGAGAGAGACGTATCCGGCGAGGCGCCCCGGATCGGGGTTTTCACCTGTTCTTGCGGGGGTACGATCAGCGAAGTCATCGACGTTTACAGAGTCGCCCAACGGGCCAGAGGGCTGCCTGGAGTAGTTCTATCCCAGGTTCTCGAGTTCGCCTGTTTCCCGGAAGGGCAAAAACAAATTCAAGAACAAGTACAAGAATCCAACCTGAACCGGGTGGTCGTTGCAGCGTGCAGCAACCGCACGCACGAATCTTTGTTCCAAAGGACGATAAGAGAGGCTGGCTTAAATCCCTACCTGCTTGAAGTAACCAATTTGCGCGAGCAGTGTAGCCGGGTTCACCGTTGGCAGCGAGATTTGGCGGACCGAAAGGCAGAGGAGACCGTGCGGATTGCGGTCGGCCGGGTATCCTTAGCCAGTCCCGTGCACAAAAAGAAACACCGCTGCCGGCCCGTTGCGTTGGTTATCGGAGGCGGGGTGGCCGGTATGACCGCTGCACTGGCAATCGCTGACAGCGGCTATCAAGTCCACCTGGTCGAACGCTCGGAGATGCTGGGCGGCAACCTGCTCAATCTGTATTACGTCGCGGAAGGCTACAACCCCCAACGCCTGTTGCGCGACCTGGTGAACCGAGTGCGCTCGCACCAACGCATTGTCACCCATACGCGCTCAGAGATATCTCGGTTTTCAGGTCACGTTGGATTTTTCCAAACCGAAATCCAAACCAGGCGATCGGACGGCGAGGTGGAAAGGGGTCTGCTGGAGCACGGCGTCACCGTTGTGGCGACCGGCGGGAAAGAAGGCCGGGAACATCCACTACTCCGCTTCCCGCACGTCATCACCCAACGAGAGTTGGAAGAGAAGTTCGTCCATCATCCAGAAGAGATCACCAGACTCCACGATGTTGTCATGATCCAGTGTATGCGACCGGAAGGCGTGCCAGATTATTGCTCACGCGTTTGCTGCACCAATACCATGAAGAACGCCATCCGGATCAAGCTGGTTAATCCAAACTGCCGGGTCACGGTTTTGTATAAGAACATCGTTACTTACGGTTTACGCGAGGAGTATTACACAGAGGCACGACGTCAAGGCATTGTTTTCGTTCGCTACACAGATGAAGAGCCCCCGAAAGTGATTTATGACCACGATTATGACCGGCTCACCGTCCGAGCCAGGGACCTTTCACTGAACCGCTGGTTAACCCTGCCCGCCGATCTCGTGCCGCTCAGCATGTCGGTCACAGCGGCAGACGGCACTCGGGAACTCGCCGAGATGATGCACCTGCCCCTATCAACCGAAGGCTTTTTTGAAGAAGCACAGTTGAAGCTGCGCCCGATGGATTTCATGCAGGAAGGCATCTTCCTGGCCGGGATGGCGCACTACCCCAAGTTCATCGAAGAGAGCATCAGCCACGCCCTGGCCGCGGCGGCACGCGCCTTGACCCTGCTTTCACAGGGCGGATCACTGTACCTGGGCGGTGTAGTGGCTGAGGTCGACCCAGAAAAATGTGTGGGCTGCCTGACCTGTACACGCACCTGTCCTTTTGGTATTCCGCAGGTCATCGGTCATAAGAATGACGGTCATAAGAATGACTCACAGGAGGGGCGTCTGGGAGTTGGGGGGCTGGGAGGCGCAGCCTTTATCGATTCGGCGCGCTGCCAGGGGTGTGGCACCTGCACCGGCGAATGTCCGGCTAACGCCATTCAGCTGGTCAACTATACCGACCAGCAAATCATGCTGCGAGAAATTAATGGCCTGGGCAGCTGGCAAACAGCAGGGGCACCTTTATGAGCGATCACGCGGACAAAAATTTCGAACCTGAGATTACTGTCTTTTACTGTATTTACTGCGGCTACATGGCAGCGGATACCGCCGGCGGGCTGCACATCCAATACCCGGCAAACGTTAAGTTTGTGCGCCTGCCCTGCACCGGTAAAACGGATATCCGTTATTTACTGGAAGCCTTTGAGCAAGGCGCAGATGGCGTCTATCTGGCGGCCTGTCCTATTGGAAATTGCCACCACGTGCGCGGCAACGAACGTGGTCTGGCCCGCCTGAAGAGGGCGAAGAAAATCCTGGACGAAATTGGCCTGGGAGGTGAGCGCCTGGATATGTTCTTTATGTCCGGCAGCCAGGGTCACACGTTTGCCATGGCGGCCCAGACCATGACAGAACGCATCCGCAAGCTGGGACCTAATCCGCTAAGGGTGGGTTTGAAACCCACCCCTACAAATGGAAAACCCACGGAAGAGGAGGACGAGGACACCGGTTTCCGAGGCCGACGGAAATAAACGCCAAAGATAAGACCAAAGGATTTCGAAACAGCCAGCCAAATTGGAAGGAGCGTGATGAGCAGGGCCCAAAATATTGCTTTTATTGATCCACCTGTTGGCGCCGCAATGGTGGTCGGAGGCGGCATTGCTGGTATGCAGGCGGCGCTGGATCTGGCCGACCAGGGTTTCAAAGTGCATCTGGTCGAAACGAATTCCGCCATCGGCGGAAAAATGGCGCAGCTGGATAAGACCTTTCCAACCAATGACTGCGCTATGTGCACCATTTCCCCAAAACTGGTTGAGACGGGAAGACATCCCAATATCGAAATCATGACCAATACGGATGTATTGGAAGTGCAGGGGGCAGCGGGTAGTTTTTCCGTCACCGTGCGCCACCGACCGCGCTATATCGATATCGACAGGTGTGTAGCCTGCGACGATTGTGTGAAGGTCTGCCCGGTGATCGTGCCAAGCGAATTTAACCAAGGCCTGGCGCCACGCCGAGCAGTGTACAAGCTTTACCCACAGGCGGTTCCCAACGCTTATGCGATCGAGAAACGCGGCATCGCCCCGTGCCGGGATGCCTGCCCTGCCGGGCAGCGCGCCCAAGGATACATCGCTCTCATCCGGGAAGGTCGCTGGGATGACGCCTTGCGAGTAATCAAGATGGATAACCCCTTCCCCGGGATCTGCGGGCGGATCTGCAATCATCGTTGCGAGGACGCCTGCAACCGGGGCCTGGTGGATGAACCGATCAACATCCGGGCCCTGAAACGCTTCGTTACCGACAAGGTGTATGCAAGCCCGCGTACCCCGGTCGAATCTGCGCCCCGCATTTACGACCAGCGGATTGCGATCATCGGGGCAGGACCCTGTGGGCTGACCGCCGCGCAAGACCTGGTCAGGTCGGGTTACGGGGTGACGATTTTTGAAGCGATGCCTGTGGCGGGAGGCATGCTGCGCGTGGGGGTTCCCGAATACCGCTTGCCCACCGAGATTATTGAGCGGGAGGTGCAGGATATCATCGACCTGGGAGTGGACGTGCGGCTGAACCACCAGGTTAGCAATCTCGACGACGTCTTTGCGGAAGGGTTCGAGGCCGTGTTGATTGCAGTCGGCGCCCACGAAGGCATCCGCCTGCCAATTCCGGGGGCAGAGCTGCCCGGAGTGATCATCAACACCCACTTCTTAAGGGATGTCCGGCTGGGGAAGTATTCAAACGGAGCCAAATACCGGCCAGAATTGGGCGAACGGGTGCTGGTGCTGGGCGGCGGCAACGTGGCCATCGACTGCGCCCGCACGGCGGTCCGGCTGGGGCGAGAAGTTCACCTGGCGTGCCTGGAGAACAGGGATGGCATGCCGGCGCACCCATGGGAGGTGGATGCTGCCGAGGCGGAAGGCGTAAGGATTCACGCCGGGCGGACCTTCGATCGCATCCTGGCAGGTAAAGATGGAGGCGTGGGCGGCGTGGAATGCCAGCGGGTAGCTTCGTTCACTTTTGATGATCGCGGCCGCCTGCACGTGGAGAAAATCCCTCACACAACCCACATAATTTCCTGCGATACGGTTATTTTCTCGGTCGGGCAGCGCGCCGGTCTGGCTTTCATCCCGGACGACGCCAACGTCGGTCTCACCGACCGCCAGACCATCGCCATCAATCCCAATACGCTGGCAACCTCGCGGCCCGGTGTTTTTGCAGCCGGGGACTGCATCTCGGGAACGGCGTTCGTAATCGAGGCAGTTGACCGAGGGCATACGGCGGCCCAATCGATCATTCGCTACCTGCAAGGGCAGCCGCTAGAACCACCCCCTAAACCAGACCTGCCAGTAGTGCGGCTTTCTCAGCAGGAAATTGAGCAACGCACGGCCCGTGGAGAGGTCAAGCGCCAGAGCCGCGTCCCAATGCCGGAGCTGCCGGTTGAAAGCCGGATCGATAACTTTATGGAAGTTGAAGGGGGTTACGATGAGGCCAGCGCCCAGGCGGAGGCAGCTCGCTGCCTGGCCTGCGGAATCTGTTCCGAATGCTGGTCATGCGTTTTTGCGTGCGGGCGAGATGCGATTATCCACGACATGGTGGCTCAGGATGAGACATTGCAAGTTGGGGCCGTCATACTGGCTCCCGGTTACCAGGTATATCATGCAGAAATCTCGGAAGAATATGGTTTCGGACGTTATCCCAACGTAATCACCGCTCTGCAGCTTGAACGCTTACTGTCCGCTTCCGGACCTACCATGGGACACATCCAGCGACCTTCGGACGGCAAAGCCCCCCAGCGCATCGCCTTCCTGCAATGCGTTGGGTCCCGAGATCAAAGCCACGATTACTGCTCAGCGGTATGCTGCATGTACGCCACAAAAGAGGCGGTCATCGCCAAAGAACACTATCCTGAACTGGATATCCACGTTTTCATGATGGATATGCGCGCCTTCTCTAAAGGCTACTGGGCATATTTCGAGCGGGCGCGCGACCGTTATGGCGTGCAGTACCATCGCTGCCGCATCAGCGCATTGCATGAGGACCCCCAAACGCATAGCCTGATATTGCAGTACCAGGATGAAGACGGGAACCGCCACCAAGAATACTTTGATATGGCTGTGCTCTCCGTTGGGATGGAAATCTCGGAGCCGGTGCGAGAGCTTGGGCGCCAGCTGGGCGTCGAGCTGGACGAATACGGCTTCTGCCACACGGTGCAGTTCAACCCCGTGGAGACCAGCCGGCCTGGCATCTACGCAGTGGGTCCATTTCGAGAGCCGAAGGATATTCCCGAATCGGTGATCGAAGCCAGCAGCGCGGCTGCTTCTGCCGCCGCTCGGATCAGCTCCGCACGCTTCAGCCTGACCACGACCCCAGTATATCCAGCGGAAAGGGATGTGGACGTCGAGGAACCAAAAATCGGTGTGTTCGTGTGCCATTGCGGGTCAAACATCGCCAGTTACCTGGATGTGCCAGCCGTAACCGAAGGCGCCCGCCATCTGCCAAATGTTTGCCACGCAGAAGACAACCTGTACACCTGTTCGCAGGACAGCATTCGCCACATCACCGAAGTGGTCAAAGAGCAAGGTCTAAACCGGGTTGTTGTGGCGAGCTGCACGCCGCTAACCCACCAGCCGCTCTTCCAGGACAGCCTGCGCGCCGCCGGTCTGAATCCCTATCTATTCGAAATGGCAAACATCCGCAACCAGTGCTCCTGGGTGCACTCTGATGATTGGGAAGCCGCCACCACCAAGGCGAAGGACCTGGTGCGCATGGCAGTCGCCCGGGCCACCCTTTTGGAACCGCAGCATACCTTTAACTTGCCAGTCGAAAACGCTGCCATGGTGGTGGGAGGCGGCGCAGCCGGCATGACGGCAGCGCTCTCCTTAGCTGAACAGGGTTTCCGGGTTCACCTGGTCGAGAAAGAGGCAGAATTGGGAGGCAACTTACGCCAGGTTTATACAGCGGCCGCCGAGGTTAACGGCGGCACAACAGCTAAGGATCCACAAACAACCCTGCAATACTTGCGAAAAAAGATCCGTGCCAGCGAGAACATTATCCTTCATCTTGAGAGCCGCGTTGTCGAAACGACCGGTTTTAAGGGCAATTTCAAGAGCGTGGTTGCCAATGGGGATGGTAGCCGCCTGCAAATTTCCCACGGCGCCACCATTCTGGCAACCGGAGCTCAGGAGTATCGCGGGCCGGACTACGGATATGGACAAGACGATAGGATTGTGACTCAGCAGGAGTTCGAGCGGTTGTTGGCAGGTAAAGAGGTAGACAGGTATACAGAGGTAAACAAGGAAACAAGTACACAAGTAGACAGGGATACAAGTACGCAAGATGAGGCCTTGTCTACTTTGTCTACCTTGTTTACTTATCTACCTGCGTCTCTACCCTCCCGCGTCGTCATGATCCAGTGTGTTGGACCGGCGGAGCGGTTCTGCAGCCGGATTTGCTGCACGGTGGCTTTGAAGAACGCTCTGGTTCTCAAGTCGCGCTCTCCGGAAAGCCAAGTCATCATTTTTTATAAAGATATCCGCACTTATGGCTTCAAGGAGCGCCTGTACACGGCGGCTCGAGAACAGGGCGTGATCTTCGTGAGATACGATGAGGAACACCGTCCCCAGGTAGACACAAGCGGCAATTTGACGGTACGAGGCTGGGACCCGATGCTCAGGCGACCTGTAGAATTTCACCCAGACCTGGTTGTATTAAGCATGCCGGTAGTCCCTAACCCAGACGTTAAGGAACTTTCTGGGCTATTCAAAGTTTCAACGGATGGGGATGGTTTCTTTCTGGAAGCCCATGTCAAGCTGCGCCCGGTCGATTTCGCCACGGATGGCGTTTTCATGGCAGGACTGGCGCACTACCCCAAACTGCTGGATGAAAGCATGGTTCAGGCCCAGGCGGCTGCCAGCCGGGCAGCCCGGGTGCTCAGCCAGGAAACCTTGACCACCGGCGGAAGGGTTGCGGTGGTGGAAGCTTCCAAGTGTACCGGCTGTCTAACTTGCGTGCGCATCTGCCCGTTCAACGTGCCCCAGATTCAGGCCAATCTGACCGGGATCGGGAATATCATGGGCGCAGCCTATATAGAACCATCCGTGTGCCAGGGATGCGGTTCATGCGCAGCAGAATGCCCAGCTCATGCGATCCAGCTGATGCATTACACCGATGCGCAGATGAGGGCAAAGGTGCGGGCATTGACGCAGACGGAGCTGGGAATGGCGCCGATTAGTCGAGTAGTCGAGTAGTCAAATGGAAAATCAGGCTATGAACATCGTTGCATTTTGCTGCGAGCACTGCGCTTATGCAGCGGCAGACCTGGCCGGGAGTCTGCGCATGAAATATCCTCCAGCGATTAAAGTCGTCCAACTGCCGTGTACCGGCAAGATGGACGGCCTGCTGATTTTGCATGCCCTTGAGGTGGGAGTCGATGGCGTAATGGTTGCAGGTTGACTGCCTGGCGACTGCCATTACCTGGAAGGTAATGCCAACGCAAAACGCCGCATCGGCCGCATAAAAGAGCTGCTGGCGCAAATTGGCCTGGAGCCGGAAAGAGTTCAAATGTTCAATATGTCGGCCGCGATGGCAGGCCAGTTCGTCGAAGCGACCAATACGATGTGCGAACAAGTTGCGAGCCTGGGACCCAACCCTTTAAAAATTAATGGCAATAAGGAGCAAGCAGTATGATCATTGCAGAACAAAAACCCCTGAATGAGATAAGGACCCTGATCGGGGACGCCCGCAAGGTGCTGGTAGCCGGTTGCGGAACTTGCGTCACGGTTTGTTTTGCCGGCGGCGCCCGCGAGGCCGCAATCGTGGCTTCCTCCTTACGCATGGCTTCCAAACTGGACGGCGCGCCGAAGGAGGTCGACGATGTGGTGGTACAGCGCCAGTGCGAATGGGAATATTTGGACGAGATAACCGACCAGGTTTCCGGCGCCGACGTCGTGCTGTCCCTGGGCTGCGGCGTGGGAGTACAGGCGCTGGTGGAGCGCTTCCCTAAGGCCTGGGTCGTTCCCGGTCTAAACACGAAATTTCTGGGTTTGCCTACGGAACAGGGCATCTGGGCAGAACGCTGTGCTGCATGTGGAGACTGCATCCTGGGTCTGACCGGCGGGATTTGCCCGATCGCGCGCTGTTCTAAATCACTTCTCAATGGGCCTTGCGGGGGTTCTGAGGCCGGCCACTGCGAAATCGATCCGGAAATACCGTGTGCCTGGCAGCTGATTTACGACCGGTTGAGCAGCATGGGCAGACTGGAAGTCTTGCTGGAACTTCAAGCGCCAAAGAATTGGCGCACTTCCCGGGACGGCGGCCCGCGTAAAATCGTCCGCCAGGATCTTCGCCTGATCGCTGAGGAGGAGTGACAATGACTGTCGAAGCAAGCACCAATGGATATCTCGCCGGCTCAAACCTGGAGAAAGTCCTGCGCGCCGGCCATTTCGCTGTAACTGGCGAGCTGGGACCGCCGCAAAGCGCCGACGGCGAGGCGATTCAAAAGAAGGCCGCTCTCCTGAGAGGATACTGCGATGCGGTTAACATCACCGACAACCAGACCGCTATTGTGCGCATGTCGAGCATTGGAGCGGGAGCGATTGTCGTTTCGGAGGGCCTCGAGCCGGTCATCCAGATGACGTGCCGGGATCGCAACCGCCTGGCGATTCAAAGCGATCTACTCGGCGCCCACGCGCTTGGCATGCGCAATCTGCTATGTTTGAGCGGCGACCACCAGACCTTTGGGAACCACCCCTCTTCGAAGAATGTCTTCGACCTGGATTCTATCCAGCTGGTCAAGATGGTAACCGATATGCGCGACCAGCACATCTTTCAGTGCGGCGATCCCTTCAAAGGACAGGAACCGCGCTTCTTCGTGGGGGCCGCTGCCGCTCCGTTCGCCGATCCGGTCGACTTTCGACCTTACCGGCTGGCTAAGAAGGTCCAGGCAGGGGCGAATTTCATCCAGACTCAGCTGGTTTATGACGTCGAAGCCTTTGAAAAGTACATGCAGAAAGTTCGAGAGCTCGGCTTGCATAAGAAGACCTATATTCTGGCAGGTGTGGGACCGCTCAAGAGCCCCGGCATGGCCCGCTACATGAAAAACAGCGTCCCCGGCATTTTGGTCCCCGACGCGCTGATCGACCGAATGAATGCCGCTGGGAAGCCGTGGGCGGGCAAGAGCAAAGACGAGCTGACCAAAGAAGACAAGAAGGCGCGCTCGGATGCCTGGCAAGCGGAGGGCATCAATATCTGCATCGAGCTGATCCAGCAACTGCGCCAGGTCGAGGGAGTCGCTGGCGTCCACATCATGGCGATCGAATGGGAAGAGGCGATCAAACCCATTGTGGAAGGCGCAGGGCTCTTTCCCCGGCCAGTAGTCGAGGCAACGCAATCTTGATCGGCGGAGACAGCGAATGAGCGAAACAAACCTGAGCGTTAACAAAACGATCACCTTAAGCCCGCAGCTGGCTCAACGCATTCAGGAGGAGTTGGGTCAAAACGTTTACCTGTGCTACCAGTGCGTCAAGTGCACCAGCGGCTGCCCGCTTGCCGAATTCTTCGATTGGCAGCCCAATCAGGTAGTGCGAGCCCTGCAGCTCGGGCAGGCAGACATAGCCCTTGAATCTAAAACACCCTGGCTGTGCGCTTGTTGCCAGACGTGCACAACGCGCTGCCCACAGGGGTTAGACATCAATGCCATCATGGAATTTCTGACTCGGGAGGCATTGGCGCGCGGCATTAAGCCGCCGGTGACCGAAGTAAGAATTTTCAATGAAGCCTTCATGCGCGAGGTGCGCCTGTGGGGACGCGCCTATGAGCTGGGCCTGATGGCAGAGGTCAAACTGCGTACGAAAAACATAAAGGGGGATCTGGATCTGGGTCTAAAGATGTTCCAAAAGAATAAGCTGCCCTTCTTCCCAACTCCAACTCGCCCGCCGCGCAAAGTCGCGCCCGTTCCCGGGGCGGCCAGCGCCATCGCCTATTATCCTGGCTGTTCCCTGCACTCGACCGCTGCCGAATTTAATATCTCGGCTCAAGCGGTGTGCGAAGCGTTGGAGCTGCGGCTGGTGGAGCCAAAGGGCTGGATTTGCTGCGGCAGCAGCGCAGCACATCGCGCTGATCCAGAAGCGGCGCTGCGGCTGCCGATGCAGAATCTGGCTCTCATAGAACAGAGCGGCTTCCGGGAAGTAACCATGCCCTGCGCAGCTTGTTTCAACCGTCACAAAACGGCTCAATATGAGTTTCGCCAGAACAGCCCCCACATGAAGGCAGTCGAGGAGGCCATTGGATACAGCTATCAGGACAGCGTCCGCGTAACCACGCTGATTGAGGCGATCCTCGATCACGCCGGCAAGGAGGGCGTGGCCGAG
>Ga0299906_10003958_pt1 | contig 12168 bp, 3 predicted proteins | sample RVTome_14_FD_200259 | JGI IMG/M metagenome (GOLD analysis project Ga0299906, IMG submission 200259) | Soil microbial communities from uranium-contaminated site in the Upper Colorado River Basin, Wyoming, United States - RVT145D125 (version 2) ...
CAAATTTTTAGAGCGGAAGTCCCCGGATTACCACAGGCTGAGCCGATGTTCAACGTGATATGGGCCCACCCCTCCAGGCTAAAACTGCTTACCCAAATCAGAAATCTTGTTTACGTTTTTACGCTCGACAAGAATTCTCCAGGATCGAGAAGTCTTCGCCGTGAATTTACACCTGAGACATTAACGAAAATAAAAAACGACACGAGCTTCCATAGTTACATGCGGCAAGATGAATATTCACTCGGACAGGAAGTCATGTATCTCTTTGGAGATACTGAACAAAATCTTATCCACCATTTGGAGAACCGTGGACAGGAAATTATCGAGTACTTCAACACCGTCGAACGTGAGCGGTTACTCAAGAACGTATTTGCGATGAAGCCCGGAGTAGCGTCTTTTCTTCGACAGGAACAAGGAATCGAAATTCATGTACCCATTGGTTATAAACTCGCCGATAAACAGGATGACTTCATTTGGATGAGACAAATCGAAGCCAATCGCGATAAAGACATCTTTATTACCTGGAAACCTTATGTAAGCGAATACCAGTTGCTACCCGACAGCATTGTCGCCTGGCGCGATAATGTTGCCGCAAAATATCTTTTTGAAGACCCGGATAACCCGATTAGCTTTCTCGTTACGGAAAAAGAAGACTTCCCCGTCACTGCCCGCCAGGTAAACTTCAACAATCATTATTCGATGCAGATCCGTGCCCTTTGGCATACGAACAATATGACCATGGGAGGTCCCTACATTGGCTATGCAATAGTCGATGAATCTGCCGGCAAACTCTATTATATCGAAGGATTCGCCTATGCGCCCGGGAAGGATAAAAGGGAAATCATGAGAGAGTTAGACGCAATTTTGTGGTCGTTCCGCATGAGTCAGGATCTCGCCTCCTCCAAATAGAAAGAATATTAAGCGTTGCGAAAAAAAACGCTGAAAGTTGTTCCCTCATTTAAGACGCTATTAACCTCGATCCGTCCGCCCAATGCGGCAACTTGCGTCTTTACGAGGTATAAGCCAAGTCCCTTGCCATCAACGTGGAAATGGAATCGTTTATAAAGGCTAAACAGACTCTCACTATGTTTATCGATGTCGATTCCCAGGCCGTTATCCTGGACATCAATCTGGAGATACTCATCCGTTGATTTCGACCGAATGCTTACCAGTGGATCTCTTTCCGGGTGTCTGTATTTTATGGCATTGCTCACTAAATTATAAAATATGCTTTCCAGATATGGATACAATGCGACTACCGACTTCCCTCCCCCAAGGTCAATTTTTACCGTGGCGTTTGCCGCGCTGATCTCTTCTTCTAAGGTATTTGTTACTTTGTCCAATATAACGTCCATCCGAGCCTCGGTCATGGATTGGGTGTCCGACCTTTGAAGATCCAGTATCAACGTCAAGTCCTTAACAACCTGATCGAGGTCATGCATGGACTTCACCATGTATTTGACGATATCCACTATCTCCTGAGGATTCCTGGTAAACTCGAGAATTGTAGAAAGTCCTGCAATTCTGGCCATGGGCGCCCTTAAATTGTGGGAGATGATGAACGTAAACTGTTCTAACCGGCTATTCTTTTCCATCAACTCAAGGTTTGTGGCACGCAAATCATTGGTTTGTCGTTCCACTTCCTTTCCAAGATCCTTGTTGCGCTGTTGGATAAGCAAGCTCTGATCCTCTATAATTTGGTTGGCTTCGCGTAACTTTTCATTTTGAATGGTCAGGCTACTCCGTTGCGATTCGATTTCACGTTGCTTTTGCTGAAGCTGTTCATTGTGCAAAACAATATGTTCGTTTTGGGCACTTATCTCTTCATTTTGGGCTAATATCTCGCGCGTGCGCTCATAGACAGTTTTTTCCAAAATCTTATTTTGATCAAGGAGCAGCGCACTTCTTCTCATTTCAGAATCTCTCAATTTGTCAGCTATAACAAGAGTTCGATTTGTGTAGTACGCCGTGTAAGAAAGCGTTGGGATTGCAATTAAGAATAGTAGTATCTGTAAAATGTAAGTATTTTGCAGGGCTTCTTCATAATTTAATTGTGCCGTAGCCACAATTTCATCTTCGAACGTATTGACATGTTGCGTAAAAGTCCGGTGCTGAAGCCATATGTAATAACCCGGATCCGCCTCCAACAAGTCAACAAATTGCGACTCATCACCGGCGCGGATGTACTCCATCATTCTATGGGTCACCTCTACGTATGCTGCTACCGAATCTTTAAGGCGGTAGAATTCGTCCATCGGAAAACCTTGCGTAGTTAGCGGACCCTCCAATTGGTTAAATGCTTCGATATTATTTGTCAACGCCGTGTCGATGGCAGCCAAAAAGTGATCTCCTCTGACAAAGACATAACTCCGGACCGACAGGTCCAGTAAGTGGAGGCTTCGAATCACATCTACCGTATTTACCTTAATTCTTTCAGCTTCGGCCTGTCGTTTTTTATTAAACTCGATAACGCCATTGTTACGGTAAATCCAGTATATATTCGCCAGCAACAGCAATCCAATGAGAAATACGATGCCAAATAAAACGTAACTTCTGTAACGGGGAACTACCATTTCCGGGATTGTATAACTCAATAATAATATAATATTTCTTTTCCCTTACCTTCTTATCTTTAACCTTTTAAAATAAACCTATTCATGTCGATCAAAATCAGAAAGGAAGACGCCCTGAACTACCATATGCAGGGGCAACCGGGAAAAATCGAAGTCGTTCCCACCAAAATGCTTAGCTCACAGCTAGACCTTGCCCTGGCGTACTCTCCTGGTGTTGCTGAACCGTGCAAGGAGATTGCCGCTAACAAAGATGATGTGTACAAGTATACTTCCAAGGGCAACCTGGTAGCTGTTATCTCAAATGGTACTGCTGTACTTGGACTAGGTAATATTGGCCCTGAGGCTTCAAAGCCTGTTATGGAAGGAAAGGGAGTACTCTTCAAAAAATTTGCCGGCATTGATGTATTCGATATAGAAATTGATGAAGAGGATCCTGATGCTTTCATCAAAATTGTCAAGGCGCTGGAGCCTACGTTTGGCGGGGTAAACCTCGAAGACATTAAAGCGCCGGAATGTTTTAAGATCGAAACCGAGCTTCGGAAAAAGATGCAGATCCCCATTATGCATGACGATCAGCATGGCACAGCGATTATCTCGGCCGCGGCACTTCTTAATGCCCTGGAGATCGTAGGAAAGAATATGGCAGATATAAAAATCGTCGTCAACGGTGCGGGTGCCGCTGCCGTGAGCTGCACGAAACTTTATATTGCATTAGGGGCTAAGAAAGAAAATATTATCATGTGCGATAGCAAAGGAGTGTTAAATTCCTCACGCACTAATCTTGACGATATTAAGAAGCAGTTCGTTACGAAGCTATCCATAGGAACCTTGCAGGAAGCAATGAAGGGCTGTGATGTGTTTGTCGGACTATCAGTCGCCGATGCCATTACCCCGGAAGACTTAAACGCGATGTCGAAGGATCCTATTGTTTTCGCGCTTGCTAATCCTGACCCTGAAATTCAATACGATGTTGCCATGAAGACAAGGTCGGATATCATTATGGCTACCGGCCGATCCGATCATCCTAACCAGGTAAATAACGTACTGGGATTTCCTTACATTTTCCGGGGCGCTTTAGATGTACGTGCTACCGAAATAAACGAGGAAATGAAGCTGGCGGCTGTCCATGCTCTTGGCGCACTGGCGAAAGAATCCGTTCCGGATATTGTTGTAAAAGCCTATGGTATTGACAAGATCATGTTCGGTCGCGAATATCTTATTCCAAAACCACTGGATTCCAGATTAATTACAACCATATCGCCGGCGGTGGCTAAGGCAGCTATGGACTCTGGAGTCGCGCGAAATCCAATTGCGGATTGGGGAGCCTATCAACATGACCTGCAAAAGCGAATCGGCATTGATCAAAAACTGATGTCCAGTATTATTGATCGCGCAAAGAAAAACCCGAAACGTGTTGTATTCACCGAAGCAAATCACCACAAGATTCTAAAGGCCGCACAGGTATTACGTGATGAAGGTATCGCAGATCCGATACTGTTGGGTAATAAACAAGAAATAAAGAAACTCATTGAAGAGTTCCAGTTGGATCTCCATGATTGTCCAATATTATATCCCCGTGAGGAGGAGGAAACGCTGACGCGTTATGCCGATGGTTTTTATAAGAAGCGACAACGAAAAGGATTAACATATCAGGATTGTATGCGCTTAATGCGAGAGCGGAATTATTTTGGAGCGATGATGGTGGAAAATGGCGATGCCGATGCTGTCGTCAGCGGGCTCACCAAAGACTATGCTAAAACCATTTTACCTTCCTTACAGGCCATCGGAACCGCCGAGGGTGTTAATAGAGTAGCAGGTATGTATATCATTCGTAATGCCCGCGGTACTTTTTTCTTTGCTGATACTACGGTAAACGTTGACCCTGATGCCCATGACCTTGCCGGAATCATTGAACTCACTGCCAAGGGCGTAAAGTTCTTTGATATTGAACCTCGAATTGCCGTGCTTTCATATTCGAACTTTGGTTCGTCCAAGGGAGATATTCCAGACAAGACACGCGAAGCCGTACGCCTGGCAAAACAAAAAAATCCTTTGTTGGTCGTCGAGGGAGATATCCAGGCGAACGTCGCGCTTAACACCCAACTTCAACAGGAGACTTTTCCATTCAGCGCGCTGTCAAAAGAACGGGCAAACACGTTGATTTTTCCAAATCTTGCCGCCGGAAATATCGCCTACAAATTATTGATGGAAATCGGTGGTGCCGAGTCGATTGGTCCGATATTATTGGGGATGAAGAAAGCTGTGCATGTCTTACAACTGGGAAGTTCGATCCGCGAAATCGTGAACATGGCAGCCATTGCCGTCGTGGATGCTCAATTGCACGAACATAGTGAACGCGGATAACGGATCTTTATCCTTTTCGCAGAGAATATTTTGAATCTTTAATTTAAATTTCGCATGATTGCATTCCTCCGGGGAAGACTTGTACACAAAGAGCCTACGAATGTCGTGATCGATGTGAATGGGGTGGGCTACCACTTGCATATTTCATTGCAAACTTTTTCAGAAATTAAAGATCAGGAAAATGTAATGTTGCACACACACCTGGCAATTCGAGAGGATGCTCATATTCTGTTCGGCTTTAGTGGAAAGGCGGAAAAAAAATTATTTCAGCAATTGATTTCTGTCAACGGAGTGGGGCCTGGTACTGCCATCGTCATGTTGTCTTATATGAATAGTAGTGAAATAAAATCCGCTATCATTCAGGAAGATGCTACGGCGTTACAATCCATCAAGGGAATTGGTGGAAAAACGGCCCTACGGGTTATAATCGAATTAAAAGATAAACTCAAAAAAGAAAGCTGGGATGAAACTCAACCATCAATTTCTGACAGTCCAAACAATACTTTGCGCAGGGAGGCGTTATCTGCTTTGCTTACGTTGGGACTGCCGAAGGCTGTAGCAGAGAAAAGTGTAGATTCAGCCCTGAAAAAATCAGGAAATACCATTACATTAGAAGATTTAGTTAAGCAAGCTCTTAAAAACGCATAGGACGTTTGACTCTCTTTACACAGAAGAATCAGGTTACTCTAGCGCTTAGCCAAATGTTTGTTGTATGGCTAAGTTTCTCCATCATCCCGAAGGAGGTGTTTGGGCAGGAAACAACACGTCCGACGCCTACAGATACCACAGGAACACAAACCTATCAGCCAAGTCGCCGGCCTACCTACCGAATTACCGACCGGTATGGCGATCCGTTTTCAAATACAACGTCGGAATCCCCTCTTTATTTAAATGATCCCAACCAAATGAAGCTCGATGTGGAAATCGATACGGCGCTCAATTATACGATCTACGAAAAAATTGGAGACCTTAATTATCGGCCTACTTCCACGATGACTTTTGAAGAATTCAAACAATACCAGGACCGGCAGATACTCAAGAGTTATTGGAAAGACCGTGCACGAGCACAGGATGGAGAAAGCGCCGTAAGCGGACGAAGTCTTATTCCAAAGATCTTTATCAGCCCGGTGCTCGATAGAATATTTGGTGGAAGCTATGTGGAGTTGGTACCCCGTGGGTTTGTGACGCTTGATTTCGGTGGTGCATTTCAGAAAATCAACAACCCTGCCATACCCATCCGGCAACAACGGAACGGTGGATTTGAATTCGATCAACAAATCAATATGAGCGTTGTTGGAAAGATTGGAGAAAAGCTGGCCGTCACTGCCAATTTCGATAATAACAATTCCTTCGACTTTCAAAACAACATGAAAGTAGAATACACCGGATTCAAAGAGGATATACTTCAGAAACTCGAGATCGGAAATGTAAGCCTCCCGTTAAACAACACACTCATTCAGGGTGCTCAAAATCTTTTTGGCGTAAAAGCAAAACTACAGTTTGGTAAACTCGACGTCACAGCCATTGCTACAACCCAACGGGGGAAAACTGCTTCAATTAATCTTGGTGGTGCAAACAACGGAGGACAGGGCAGACCTTTTGAAATCATAGCGTCGAACTACGATGAAAACCGCCACTTCTTCCTGGGACACTTTTTCCGCGAGCACTACAGACAATGGATTGCCAACCCGCCACAGATTATATCCGGTGTCAACATTACCCGTGTTGAAGTTTATATTCTAAACCGTAACAATGACACACAAACCTTACGAAACGTTGTCGGATTGATGGACCTCGGTGAGCCTAGAAATGTCTATAATAGTAACGTTACTATACTCAATTCTTCACTACCCAATGCGAATCAGGCCAATGATTTGTTCGGCTATGTAACGGGTCTCAACCGGAGTGATTCGATCGATGCACAACTGATCAATAAGGGAATGATGAATGGCACCGACTACGAAAAGATTACCGGCGCCCGAAAACTCGCCTCCACTGAATACGTTTTCCACCAGCAGCTCGGTTACATTAGTCTCACGCGGAAACTCCAGAACGACGAAGCTCTGGCCGTTGCTTATGAGTATACCTACAACGGAAGATCCTATAAAGTAGGCGAGCTTTCCGAAGATTATGCGAGCCTCAAAGACAAAGAAATAATATTTCTGAAATTGTTACGCCCGCGTAAAATTGCTGTTCGCGATGCCAACAAAAAAATAATTCCGACGTGGGAGTTGATGATGAAGAACATCTATAACCTCAACGTCAATCAGCTTTCACGCGATGGCTTTCAGTTGCGTATCATCTATCGTGATGACAGAACGGGGATTGACAATCCGCAGTTGCAGGAAGGTGCCAGGGTACGCAACCGACAACTTATTGAAATTCTCGGGCTCGATCGCCTTAACCCGGTAAACGATCCGCAACGCGATGGCAACTTTGACTTTATTGACGGCATTACGATCAATACCACGACAGGACAAATTATTTTCCCATATTTAAAACCATTCAGTGAGGGGTTACGCGAGGCATTTAAGGGAGAGACCAATGAAGATTTCCTGATTCAGAAATACGCATATGACACGTTATACAATACCACCAAAGCGGATGCTGAACTCTTTGCCACCAAAAATAAATTCTATATCAAAGGACTTTATAACGCAGGTTCATCCAAGGAAATTTTGATTCCTGGATTTGGTGTGTCGCAGGGATCCGTGAAACTTTACGCCGGGGGAATTCCGCTTGATGAGGGTACCGACTACGTTGTAGATTATACATTCGGAAAGGTGACCGTAATGAATGATCAGATTCTTAACTCCGGCAAGAACATCGAAGTAAAGTACGAACAATCCGATCCCTTTGCTTTTCAAACCCGAAGTCTATTGGGTACACGCTTCGATTATCACCTCAGCGATGATATCAACCTGGGGTCTACATTTTTATACTACAATGAACGTCCGTTAATCAGTCGCAATCAAATCGGAACGGAACCCGCACGAAATATGCAGTATGGCCTGGATATTAACGTGAACAAAAAAAGCCGGATGCTGACAAAAATTGTAGACGCTATTCCCTTCCTTCAAACAAAAGAACAGTCGTCCATTAATTTCACAGGAGAATTCGCACAACTCCTTCCGGGTACTTCAAACGTTGTGGATGGTGACGGTACGGCATACATTGACGATTTTGAAAATACGGCAACGCCGTATTCACTGATGAGCCCCGCGGGATGGAAACTTGCCGCAACGCCCAAGACGGATGATAACCGGTTTGATCCCAGCAACCAGGCCAACGACGACGTTCGGGCAGGGTACAACAGAGCGAAGATGGCCTGGTACCAGGTGGACAACCAACTTTACCGCGATGTGGGGCAATACAAGCCGCCAGGCATCACCGACAATGATCTAAAGAACCACTATGTAAGACCCGTTGGCCCGCAGGAAATTTTCCCAAAACGAAATCTAACGCAGGGAATATTCTATGAGCAGATTTTTGACGTGGCTTACTATCCCCGGGAACGCGGCCCGTATAACTACAACCCGACACTGGATAACAATGGATTCTTAACAAATCCTGCCAACAATTGGGCCGGGATCACCAACGCCATTCGTACAGAAGTGGATTTTGATAAGGCGAACATTGAATACGTAGAATTCTGGTTGCTCGATCCATTCATTGGCGGTGAGTTTGGATACATAGATGATGGTATCAACCCCCGAAAACCAAATACCACGGGAGGTAAGCTGGTTTTCCAACTGGGAAGCATTTCAGAGGATGTCATGCGCGACACCCGGCATGCTTTTGAGAACGGGCTGCCACCGGACGGGAACCTGGATATCGGGGGAGCTACAAAGAATAATTGGGGATACGTTACGTCACAACAATACCTCACCAACGCATTTGACAATTCTTCTGCGTCCCGGGCCAACCAGGATGTTGGTCTGGATGGATTACCAACGTCAAAAGAAACTGCGTTTTTCAAAGACTTCCTGGACATGCTCAACCCGGGGGCGCAATTGGCTGTCGAAAATGATCCAAGCGCAGACAATTTTCGGTACTTTTTAGATGGGACTTTTGACGACGATGCGCAAATCCTTGAACGATACAAGGACATCAACGGCCAGGAAAATAATTCACCCATCATCACCGGCAATAGTAATGTAACACCGTCGGGTAGCAACGTTCCCGACAACGAGGACCTCAATGCTGACAATACGCTGAGCGAACTGGAGGAATACTACGAGTACGATATCGACTTGAAGCCGGGCCAATTGGAGATCGGCAAGGAATACATTGTAGACAAATCATACAACGCGCAACAAGACGCCACCTGGTATCTTTTCCGCGTCCCCGTGCGACAGTTTGAGGCCAAGTTTGGAAATATTGACGGATTCAAGTCGATCAAATACACCCGGATGATCATGACCGGATTTCAGGAACCCGTTGTCTTACGCTTCGCCAATTTCCGAATGGTGGGTAGCCGTTGGAGAAGGTATACCGATAACCTACGTGATGGTGGTTTGATTCCTGATCCGGAACCCGGCGCCGACAACTTCACCGTAAACGTTGTCAACCTGGAAGAAAATGCTGGTGTAGATGAGAGTGGCAAAAAATCACCATACGTCATTCCTCCTGGCGTAGTACGAGACCGCGACAATACTTCTTCAGTGCCGAGGCAATTGAATGAACAGTCGGTTCAGATCTGTATCGATGAATTGCAGGACGGCGATGCCCGCGCCATCTATAAGAATGCCTCCGTCGATTTATTCAACTACGGACGTGTAAAAATGTTTTTCCACGCCAATAGCGAATCGAACGATGACGAGCTGCATGCATTCTTAAGAATGGGTACGGACTTTGACCAGAATTTTTATGAAATCGAAATTCCCCTGAAAATCTCTCCCACAAGTCCTATAACCTATGATGAAAGAATAATCTGGCCCGAAGAAAATGAAATTGATCTGGCCCTCTCTGAACTCTACGCACTGAAGGCAACGCGCGACCGTGAGGGATTTCCATTGTCAGAATTCTATCCCCGTGAGGGCCCGAAACAAGTCGGTCGCCATCTCATCCGAATATTTGGCCGCCCTGACCTCAGCAGTGTTCAGGTCATGATGATCGGTGTGCGCAACCCCAAAACCGATGACAAACAGGCTCACTCCGCCTGTGTCTGGGCCAATGAACTCCGTGTAACCGATTTTGACCGAACACCAGGCTGGGCCGTAAGTTCTACGCTAAGCGCCAAGCTTGCCGATTTTGCTACGGTAAATGGTGCATTCCGTCACACGACATTTGGCTTTGGACCGGTAAGCTCCAAAATATTTGAACGCTCACGCGACGAGATTACCGCCTACGACATCTCCGCCAACATCAACGTCGACAAACTCATCCCCGGCAACACGGGTATTAAAATTCCGCTGTTCCTGGGCTATCAAAATACAACCATCAACCCAAACTATGATCCGGCAAATCCAGACCTGAGACTGGAAGCCGCGTTAAAGTCGTTTAACACCGACGAAGAGCGCAATGATTACATCAAACTGATTCGCGACACAGAAACGCGTAAGAGCATCAACTTTATCAACGTCAGAAAAGTCAAGACTAAACCCGATGCCCCGGTGCACCTTTGGGATGTCGAAAATTTTTCGTTCAGTTATGCCTATAGCGAGGCGCTTCGCACCAATTTCACCACCAAGGAAGCTCTTCAAAAACAATATCGCGGTTCCGCCGCATACACGTTTACACCGAAAGCTACGGGCATTGAGCCGTTCAAAAACTCCGAAAAACTAAAGTCTCCCTGGCTAAAGTCTATTAAAGATTTTAACCTGAGCTTCCTGCCTAGTAGCCTTGGCGTTAGATTTGACCTCGACCGGTCATTTGCTAAAAATGTGTATCGCAATGATGGCTTTGAATCGTCACCCAATTACCTGAAGTACTTTACGTTCAATCGCCAGTATAACATGCGTTGGAACTTATCAAAAGGACTCTCCCTCGAATATAGTGCTCTCGTCAACTCAATCATTGATGAACCCGACGGAGAAGGAGACAGTGTGCAGGCCGAAATCAAAAAGAACCTCAAGAACTTCGGGCGGATGAAGAATTTTGACCAGCGCATGACGGTCAACTACACGATTCCGCTGGATAAGTTTCCGATCACCGACTGGCTGGGCGCTGACTACCGGTATCAGATAAACTACAACTGGCGCGCCGGTCCACGCAACAGGCCAGACGACCTTTTTATTCCCGGAGATTTACCGGACAGTCTTGATTTCAAAAACACCATCCAGAATTCGCGCGACCAAAACTTTACCGGACGGGCGGATCTGGTGAAACTTTATAACAAGGTAGCATTCCTTAAAAAGCTAAACACGGCGCCGCGGCCATCGCCAACCCGTACTTCAACCAACCCCAGGGTGCCGGTCAGGCCTCAACCATCCGATACCGTCAAGGAACGATCGATGCCTGGTGCCGTGAGAGGACTTCTTCGTTTATTAATGTCAGTACGCTCCATCAATGGAACATACACCATAGCCGAAGGTACCGTACTCCCCGGATTTACACCGCAACCGAAATTCCTGGGCATGGACCAGGATTGGAATGCGCCGGGATGGGGATTTGTGTTGGGTAGCCAGAATCCCAACATACGAAAACGCGCCGCAGAGAACGGGTGGATTACCACTAATTCAACGCTCACCATGCCGTTCACGCAAACAAAGAATGAGTCGATAAACCTCCGTGCCAATGTTGAGCCTTCCCCTGACCTTAAGATTCAGTTTGATGTCAAGAAAGAAACTTCCAACACCTATCAGGAAATATTTCGTTTTGAGGAAAATGATGACCCGGACGACCCGCTTCCAAACTGGGATCCTGTCACCGGATTTGCGTCACTAAACCCAAGCCGTGGCGGAAGTTATCGAATATCATTCCTGAGTATCAAGACAGCTTTCGACAAATCGAACGGAGAAATCGAATCTGATGTCTTTAAAACCTTTGAGGACAATCTAAATGTAGTCCGTGATCGTTTCCGAACCATTAACAATAATGCCGAATATGATACAACATCCCAGGACGTTGTAATTCCTGCTTTTTTGGCAGCATACTCCGGCAGTGACGTTAACACGATTAGTCTTTCGCCGTTCCCGAAGGTGCCGCTGCCCAACTGGCGCGTGGATTACACGGGGTTAAACAAAATTGGTGTACTGAAAAATGTATTTCAATCGATCACCCTCTCGCA
>Ga0299906_10003959_pt1 | contig 12167 bp, 16 predicted proteins | sample RVTome_14_FD_200259 | JGI IMG/M metagenome (GOLD analysis project Ga0299906, IMG submission 200259) | Soil microbial communities from uranium-contaminated site in the Upper Colorado River Basin, Wyoming, United States - RVT145D125 (version 2) ...
CTAGATGACCTGAAAATCCCCTACCAGGCGTCGAGTATCAGTACCATTGGTGGGGCTCACAATGCCTCTCTCATGTTCAAGCTTAGTTTGGACCCTAAAGATGAGTGGAAAAGTGGTATCTTCCAGAACAGTCATTATGCCAACGGTAAAATCAACTTCGAGCAGGGTAAGTGGGTCTTGGAGCTCTTCTCTGGACCCGCTTCGAAGGGTGTTCGTAAGTTCAGTTCTCCTAGTAAGTTCAAGCTGATTCAGAAACTCAAAGATCTTCCCAACGTTTTAAAGGCCAAGCAACCTAAGAACGCTAGTCTCTGGAAAGTTGTGGCTTGAATAAGCCCCTCGTATCCCGACCACCGTATGGTAATCCTCAGGCAACAGCTCAGTTACCTCAAGGGGACCCAGCGGGTAAAGGTCTTCCTTTAGGGGATGACGTAGCAGGGTACGAGACGTTCGTAAAGCCTTTGGACGACAACGGTACGTCGGATACCCCTTCGGAGGGTAGTATCTATCGCACAGACACCCCCAGGGACTGGGCTAAACCTCAGGAGGGGGACGACAGTATCGATCATTCTCGGGCTACTCCCAGTTACATGGGTTTAGGAGAGCGGGACCCCAATGACTACTCGATTACCCGCTACCCCCATAGGGACGACAAGTCCACCACCCACAATGCTTCGGAAGACCCCGAGTTCGTAGCTCAGCTTTATCTCCTTCGAAAGAAGGCGGGTGTTCTATTCCGTTATGAGGAGAGGACGGCTTCGAGAGTAGCGGCTACGGCGGAGCAAATTCTATCCGGGCTCAACCCAGAGTTTGCAGATAAGGCGAAGAGGGCTGTCGTCACGCTCAAGAGAGTCGATGCGAAGAATTTGAGGTGGATTTTCAGTGTCAAGGGGAATGGTACTTACGCCGTCAAGATGAAGGCCATTCGTCCTCGAAAGAATCGAACTAGGCTGTCCAAGATGGACTTGGAGTTGTCGTGCTCGTGTCCCGCGTGGAGGTGGCTAGGGCCTGAGTATCACGCCAAGCAGGATGAATACCAGTTGGGGAAAGCTCAGGGAACGGCTTCGACCCCCAACATACGAGACCCCGAGAGAATCAACCGGGTGTGCAAGCACGTGGCGGCTGTTTTGAACGCTACGCGTAATTGGGATATCCCGGTCAAATGAAAATGGAGATGTGAAAAATGCCGACCTATACGTTCAAGCGGCCCACAGATGGGGCCATGACCAAGCGCAAGCTGACCTTTGACGAGTATGACCAAGTCTGTAGTGGCCGGCTCAAAGTTTTGGATGACGATGGGGTCGAGTTAGAGATCGTCTTCAATCCTGGAGCAGCGACTTTCGTACTCAAGGACGGGCCTTCTGGGGGGTGGATGAGTAAGTCTTTTCGAGAAAATAAGTACCGAAAAGCTCGTCGACAAGAGATGACTCGTCGGGAGAAGGACCACGTGTTCAAGACTCGTTTGATTCCCAATTTGGGGGGTCAGGAGGCGGACCGCTGGGAGGACGTACGGGACGAGGTGAGGTCCAAGATGGGGACCAGTGCCGCAAGTACTTATGATTCTTTTGTAGCTAAGGAGAAAGCTTCATGAGTTTTTCGGTAGCCTACAGGGCCCCCAATATCGTGGATATTTTGATGCCCAAGGTGGCCTTGAACACGGCCTACCGTTTGTTGGCCTCTATCGAGTTTGACGGAAGTCCTGCTTTCGTGCAGATCGTGGAGGCTACTCATGCCAGAGGCTTTCTAGATCCCGCCGTGGATCGTAGGAAGTTGTCGTCAATGCCTGGGGCGGACAGGCATGTGAGAGTAGTGTTCGACCCCCAGACTTTTACGACGGGGGCGGCCATAGATGCCGGTCTGTTGGATGACCGTCAGTTTTGGTTACAGTTTCAACCCGTGACCGGGGGAGGACCTGGGACAATAGGGCCCCCTACATTGGTCCTCACACCGTCTCAGCATCGGGGGCAGGGTCAGGTCGTCATCAGTGGCACCGCACCGTCTGGGGCTGATGTCAGCGACTCTTTGACCCTAGTTTTGGGTCGAAGAATGAAGAACTTCTTGATTACCAACACGGACGACACGGCTTCGTTGTTCGTGGCTTTCAATTCACTGGGTCCAGAATTCGCGATCCTACCCGAGACTTCCCGACGTTTTTCTGGGGCTATGGAGTCGACGTTGGTCGTTCGGGGAGGGGGAGCGGCGGTGGACTTTACGGCTGCCTTCACGGTAGCGACCCCTTCCTGATGCGAGCTTTGGTTCTGTCGGGAGGGGGGGCTAACGGAGCCTACGAGGTAGGGGTACTGCAACGTATTCTCGGCGAGAAGTCAGTTCATTACGACGTCTTGGTAGGGACATCAGTGGGGGCCCTCAATGCGGCATTTCTCTCTCAGTTCCCTCGAGGGGAGGAAGCCAAAGCTTCTAGATACTTGACAGAGATTTGGGAGAGCATCCGAGGGAGCGGGGACATTTACCGGAAGCACTACCGGGGGTGGCTCTGGCATGTCCCGGTTCTTTGGAAGCATAACATCTACACTTCGGAGCCGTTGAGGCGGAGAGTTTACAGTTCTCTAGACCCTTCCAAGTCTAGGGTTTCGGGGAAGGAGCTCAGGGTTGCGGCGGTCAATTGGGACGATGGGGAGGTCTCCTACTGGAGCCAGGAAGACCCCGACTTGAGGGAAGGGGTGCTCGCGTCGAGTTCGTTCCCGGTATTTTTTGATGACGTTCAGACTCGAGGTTTTTGGTGGACGGATGGGGGTTTGAGGGAGATCGCCCCTTTAAAGCAGGCGATACGGTTGGGGGCGGACCGAATTGATGTGATCTTGACGTCTCCGGACAGTCCCCAGCCTTCTTTGAGAAAGTCACGTCCGGGGAAGCTGAAAAAGCTGACGAGGTTACTGAGCACTTTGTTGGACGAGGTGACGGACAACGACATTCGTCTGACGCGCAGTATCAATGAGCTGGTGAAGGTGGGGCACCCCCCTGAAGGTAAGAGGTGGGTAGACGTTCGGGTGTGGAGACCGACCGTAGACTTGGGGGATAGTTTGGACTTCAGTCCATCCAAGAATCACCGGCAGATGGTTCAGGGGTACAAGGACTCTTTTCAGTTTGACTGGAGGTAATCCTTTTATCGCTTGGATCTGGAAAGGACCTAAGTCCGCTGCATTTAGGAGATTCTAAAGAATGTTACGCATTATTCACGCTCAAACAGTCGGAGGGCCTCTCTTACTCGACGACATTGATGATGGGCTACCCAACAAGCAGGTCAAACGCCTCGGCTCCTCGGCTGACCCAAATGCGTATGCCAGGGACGGTTACGCCAACGCGCCTAAGCAGCCTTGTTACATCCCCTACACCAATCTTGCGGACTCGACGCAGCCGGGTTACATCGACTTGGAGGAGACTTCTCGGGTTACTCACTCTGCACACAGTGGGAAGGTCAAGGGTTTTCAGGACTCTGGCATGGTCACTGTCGTCAGTTTTCTGGCAAGCGACCTCACGACTCCTGTCATTACGGACGCGGAGATCGACGTACCTGCCGCTGGTGACCTCACCATCGACGGGACAGACTTCTTGAGTATCTCGCCAGATGTGACGGTTGTCGACTTGTGGGGGGCGGGTGTAGGGGGCACTGCTGTAGCACCTGGAGTAACGTTGACGGCAGCTCAGATCATTGCCGTTTCTCCGGGAGCTGTGGGCGACACTCAGATCGTCATCGACGCTACGTTGATGGCGAGTCTTGCTGCTGGGGACTTCGCCCGAGTTACGGCGGACGGGAATGCCAGCAACGCATTTGAGATCGTTACCTAAGCCACCGTGACGTGCAATACAAGCTCCTCCCTAAGATTCTTCGACAAGAGGGCGGTCAATTCTACCGTATTGATCGGAAGTGGCAGCCCAAGAACCTCATTCCTGACCCCTACCGAAGGAACCTACTCAAAGATGCTCAGAATAGGTTTGAGGAGCTCGACGAAGCCGAGCGGGAGTTCAGGACTCTCACCAGAGCACCTCTTTATGTTCAGATCCTCAGGCGGATGCGGCTACTCATCAAGGATGCTCAATTCTCTTGGAGGACGGATGACCTCAAGTTCTTGGAGGCCATCTCTCATTTTTTCACAGATTATGGGATAGTTCTTCGAGCTCTCAAGGATGACGATGCCCGAGGCCAACTCAAAAATAAAGGAAACTGAAAAATGCGTGTAGGAGTCATTCGTAACAACTTGTCTGCCCCTCTCTTGTTGGCTGACCTGGAGCAGGTGAGCCGTAGGAATGTCTCTGTCGACGCCCCGGGTCAAGTGAGGTACTTGGGGTTTGTCACAGACACTCAAATTGCGGCATCTTTGGCTAACTCGGTTACGGGCGCGGGTGCCACAATCACCGGTTCGGATATTTCCGGGTCTCTACCCCTCACGATTGTGGAGTCATCGAACGATGACTTGTTGTTGAGAACGGCGGCGGGAGATTCGTTTACTACGATTACGATTGCGGCTGCTGAGTATGCGACGATCGACGCGCTGGTGACAGCCATCAACGCGGCTTTGGCAGTTTCCACATTGAATGTTCAAGCTTTCAATGGGGGGAACGACAACATCGTGCTCGAGTCGACTCTCTTTGGAGTTACTAGTTACCTGGAGAACGACGACGTTGCTGGAGGATCGAATGCCAATACGGACCTAGGTTTGGCGGACGGTGCAGCTCGGAACATGCCGGCAGCTTCGGCCTATTCTACGGCGATCGGTATCCCTGGGAATCCTGGGGATTTGGACGTGTCCCAAGCGACTATCGAGGCGGTAGGGGCTACGACCAACTCGAGGGCACTGGAACCTCACTACGATGCTGGATTCACGCGAGGTGGGGCAGCTCTAGCTGACCTCATTGCACCACAGTTTGCTGAGACGGACGTAGTCATCGAGAGCTTTTTGACGGGTATGCTCAGTGAGTACCGCAGTGCCAACTTCAATCCGGACTCCCGTAACGCGGCTTCTGTCGTGGGGGCAGCTATCGACGTCGTAGAGAACGATGGGACGACGGCGTTTGCTACAGCAAACACCCTCCCAGTTCTAACTACGGCTGACCTTGGGACTCCCAGTGCCGGGGACCTAACAATCACTGGAACAGGACTAGGGAAGGAGTCCGGGGGGGCTACAGACCCCCTTCGTTCGACTAGTGTGAAGTTGACTGGACTTGGGGCGATCACGCTACACCAAGAGGCGATTGAAGCCGGCGGGGGCACTATCTCGGACACGTCGATCTTCATTCCAGCGGCTCTGATCCCTGGAGCCGCCGTGACTACTACGTCGGCTCAGGTGAAGTTTCGGCAGAGGGTGTCTGCAGTCGTAGCCCTCACCTAATCTCTGAGGGGGCTTGTCTTTTAGGCAGGCCCCCTAGATAGCTATATAGATTCAAATTCAGACCTAGACCCGTACCCATATCCAACTTTCCCACCCTTCAAGGGGGTTTAGATGCAAAACGAGAACAATGAATATCCCACTTCCGACCTGTATTTTGCTGCGTTTTTACAAACGGTTGGGGTTCCCATGATTCGGACAGATCGTCAAGGAACGGGTCGACTGACTTTTGTGTTCGACACCTCTGTCGTAAACCTACAAGAGTTGAAGACAGCTTGGGTGAATCAGTCTGGCAAAGTCAGTGCTCAACAATACTCCAATTGTATCAAGAATTTGAAGCATATTTGCCATATGGCCTAAACCTCTGAGGAAACCTCAATAATGGACAAGTCTGACTACCTAGAGGACACGATTCTGAACCATGTCCTCAGGAACACCGCGTACACACCAGCTACTTCCATCGAGATAGCCCTTTTCACGACTCTTCCGGGGGAGGATGCCACGGGTGGAGTTGAGGTTGCAGGGGGTTCCTATGCGCGTCAGACGGTGTCGTTTGCGGCCTCTTCAGGAGGGGTCGTTTCCAACTCGGGGGCAGTGACTTTTCCTGTAGCCACAGGTTCTTGGGGCACAGTCGTAGGGATTGGTTACTATGAGGGTAGTGGGGGCGGGAACCTTCTCTACTTTGGCGCTCTCACAACGTCGAAGACGGTAGGTATTGGGGACCAGTTATCGTTTGCGTCTGGAAGTCTGACAGTAACGGAACTCTAGGAGTGGCATCTCTCGCAGCAGCTTCTGACTTTACTGGTGAGGGCACTATTACGGCTACGGGTATTGTGCTCAAGCAGGGGGCTGCAATCTTGGTGGGGAGTGCGACCGTCGCTTCCAACGGTAACTTCCAAGTCTATGCTGACTTGGAGGGGAGTAGTCTTACGGAGTCCGCAGCCGTTGTGGCATGGGGTCCTACGGTTGACCTGACTGGGGAGGGGTCGATTCAGTCCGTAGCTGCGATTACGTTTTCTCCAGCTGCAGACATTACGGGAGAGGCTACGTTGAGTAATGGGGCCACAGTACAGTATTCTGCGGCTTCTAACCTGATGGGAGAGGGGTCGGTTATTGCCGGAGAGCCTCTAGATGTAGATCAGGGGGCAGCTGACTTAGTTGGGTCTGGAGTACTCACGGCGGATGCTACGGTATGGTATGGGGGAGCTGAAGCGGGCTTAGTAGGGTCCGGGTCTGTCGTTGGGGTCTTTACGTTACGTAGTCTCCTGTATTCCTCTATTTTTCGGTCTCGTGTTCGATACTTACGCGCCATACTCTCTAGAGAGAGGGCACAGGAAGAAGAGAGGTTGGCTAAGAAAGCTCGACCTTCTCCGGCATTGGCTGTAAATCCAAATCCTGTCAAAGTAGTCAAAGACGAGTCGGTTGATCCTCGAAGGGCTTCCAAACGACTATAATTGTCTTTTTATGTCTCGAGTTAGGTATCTGACCTATCTGACCCCTAACTCGGAGACACAATGTCCAAAGGTAACACGTTCGAGACCGAACTCCTCACGCTAATTTTCAACAACGTCGACGTCGCCAACGTCGGCGACGCGACCGGCCTCAGGGGCTCCTCGACTGCAGGCAGCCTCTACGTGTCTCTCCACACGGGCGACCCCGGCGAAGCGGGAAACCAGGAGACGAGCGAGGCCGACTACGGGGCGTACGACCGCGTGGCGGTTGCGCGGTCGGCGGGTGGCTGGACGATTTCCGGCAACACTGCCGACAACACCGCGGCGGTGGACTTCCCGGAGGCCACGAGCGGGTCCAACACGATCACCCACTTCGCAGTGGGTACGTCGGCAAGCGGCGCGGGCAAGGTCCTCTACAGTGGAGCTCTGACGGCGTCTCTTGCTGTCAGTACGGGGATCACGCCGTCGTTCGCGATCGGCGACCTGAACGTCACCGAAGACTAAGGTCCTCTAATCGAGTAGGGGCACCTCAGAACTTCCGAGTTTGGGTGAAGGTGCTCCTACTAGAGGTTTATTTTGGCGCTACGTATTAGAAATCAGCTTGCTGCAGTCAATACGCCTGTCATTGATCAGGTTGAATTCCTTCAAGGGGATGACTACAGCAAAGTTGCGGGTTTGGGTACGGGCGACCTGACTACTTCGGTCTTCTACAACAATACAGTCCAACCTTGGTCTTTAGTCGATGGGACTGGGGTGCTGGACTCTTTAGTCGTTTCTGGATCCATCTACTTCAATGAGATCAGTGGGTCCTCTGGGAATTACAGTTTGAGGTTTCGGCCTAACGCAGGAGGAGCCTGGAGAGTCGAGGTCTCTTACGCTGCAGGGACTCAACTCGTAGTACTCAATTATCTGGCAACTGTATTGCCTTTGACGGAGGTCGTGGGCCTCTCCTCTGCGTTCGTCAAGTGAGGGGATAATGGCTAAGTCAGACTACTTGGAAGTGAACATTCTCAATCATGTGTTGAGAAGTACCTCTTACACGTCTCCAGCGGCTGTTTACGTTGCTTTGTATACGGTAGCCCCAACCGACGCGGGAGGGGGAACGGAGGTGACGGGGTCTGGTTATGCCCGTCAGACAGTGACATTTGGTCCTCCCGGGACACCTGCTGCCAATCAAGTTACTAATACGGCGGATGTGGAGTTCCCCATTGCTGGAGCAGGTGGTTGGGGGACCATCATAGCATTCGCTTTGTTTGACTCTTCGGTAGCAGGTAACATGTTGTATCATGCAAAGTTGACAGCAGCTCGAACGATTGCGGTAGGGGATCAGTTCAAGTTTCCTATAGGTCAGCTAATTGTAGGGGAGAGCTGAAGTGCCGAAGCTGCTCATCAAGGCTCAGCAAACGGGCGTAGGACGTGGAGCTTGGAAGCGCGGTCATGTTGTGGGAGTCTTTCCAGACGGTCACGTTTTTGGTCGTCGGGAAAGTCTGCCGAGGTTCGTAATCGTCACCGTACCACGGTCATTCGTCGTAACTAATCCAGAGCTGATTCAAGAGGAGTGGTCAGGCGAGGAGCTCGTCCACAGGCGGAAGTGGCGAATAGACGTTGACTCTCTTTCTCCTACAAAACGCACTGAACTAGAGGTTAGTGGGGAGACCACACTGAATCGTAGTGAGTCAGACTCAGTGTTGGGAAGAGAAACGAGGGACTAAGTGGCGACTGAAGTCTTTGTCACTATTAGGCCGTCGGGTGATGGTGGCGACTACACGAGCATGTCCGCGGCTGAGGCGGGTGAGCAACAGAACTTCGTTACTGCTGACGAGTACCTCGTTGCAGAGGTTCAGGGAGATTGGAGCTCTGCAGCGGACGGTCCTGTTCTGTTTACGGGCAGTACTCTAGACGCCACTCGATACATGGAGTTTCGGGCTGACGCGAGCAATCGCTTCAACGGAGAATACAGTACCTCGAGATATCGGATAGATGGGGCGTCTCCGTGTTTGCACGTGAGGCAGGGGCACACGTATCTCATCGGATTGCAGGTTACGCAGTCATCCGGATCCGACGGTGTGATTGTTGTGCGGGACTCGGACGGGATTGGTCACGTGCACGACTGCTACGTGTCCAATACGAACCAGGGCATATTGGTGAGATTTTCTGGCACGGCATACGTGAAGAACACGACAGCCGTAGGCGGGGCCTTCGCGTTTCGTTTTCGCGATGATACTCTCGTGTTTTGCCACTCGTGTACTGCGCGAGATTCTGGTGTTGGGTTTGACTCAGTTAATGCCGGTACGAACTACACACTCAGGAATTGTCTTGCCGACGGGAACTCGACGGCAGACTTCCAGGGTTCTTGGGGCGCAGCAAACAACAACGCTAGCTCTGACTCGTCGGCTCCCGGCACCGGGTCGATCACGGACGCGACGATCGTGTTCGTGTCTTCGACCGACATGCATATCGACGCGTCCGATGCGTCGGGTATCAAAACTGGCGGAGCCAACTTGTCAGCAGACAGTGACCTGCCTGTCACCACAGACTTCGAGGGAGACAGCCGGAGTGCAACCCCGACGATCGGGGCTGACGAGTTTGTTGCAGCAGCGGCTGGAGGGGCTTTGCCGATTCCTGCGTTTGCGAGGCGATCCAGACTGAGTAGGAATTCGAATTTGAGGAGATGACGAGATGCGAAGATTCAGCGTGAGCTTTTCAGCAGTTGCCGTGACTGCCCAAGTTGACTTTTTCGAGGTTGTCGCAGGGACAAACAACCCTATTGAGATCACGGGTTTGTCCTTGGGGCAGTCGACGGATGCCGGTGATTCGGAGGCGGAGCAGGCCTATATCGAACTTGTGAGGGGCTACACTACCTCCGGTGCTGGCGGTGCGTCGGCTACACCTGTTGCTTTGGACAGTGGAGCTGCATCGAATGCGACGGCTGAAACCAACAATACTACTCTTGCCAGCACGGGAACACCTGTGATCCCGTTTACGACGGGATTCAACCTGCAAGCTGGACTGGATTGGAACCCCACTCCAGAGCAATACGTTAGAGTTGCAGGTGGTGAACGGTTGGTAGTGCGGCTTGGAGGAGCTCCAGCTGACTCAGTTTCTTTCAGTGGGACCCTGTTCTATATTGAACACTAATAATGGGCTATGGAGTCTTCAGAAGGAGGCCTAGACCGAAAGGTTCTAGGCGCCGTGTCTTTGCAGCTATCACTAAGGCTCCATTCAGTAGTGCGATCAGTGGCACGTCCTCAGGGGCTGCTACTGTCAGTGGGACTCTAGAAGGTACAGGAGCCCTCGAAGGTGCCTCTGCAGGGGTCTCCACAAGTAGTGGTACTCTAGAAGGTTCAGGGGCGCTCGAAGGGACCTCTGCTGGTGTCGCAACTGTTAGTGGGGCCCTAGTTGGGACGGCTAGGGGGGACGGGTCAGCGGACGGGGTAGCCACGGTCAGTGGCACTCTAGTAGGTTCAGGCGCTCTCGAAGGGACCTCTGCAGGGGTCTCCACAAATAGTGGGACTCTAGTAGGTACAGGAGCCCTCGAGGGAACCTCTGCAGGTACTTCTACGGCTAGTGGGACAGGAGTCGCTGCTGCTAGAGGAGAAGGAACCTCTGAAGGCACTTCTACAGTCAGTGGTACTTTAGTCGGGGCAGGCACCCTCGAGGGTACCTCAACTGGAGTCGCTACTGTTAGTGGTACGGGGTCTGCCGCAGTCAGAGGAGAAGGGACTTCTGCAGGCACATCTACAGTCAGCGGCACCTTAGTAGGTACAGGAGCCCTCGAGGGAACCGCAGCGGGTACCGCAACTGTCAGTGGTACGGGGTCTGCCGCAGCCAGAGGAGAAGGGACCTCTGCGGGGGCAGCTACTGTCAGCGGCACGCTAGTCGGCTCAGGAGCTCTCGAAGGTACCTCTGCAGGAGTCTCCACAAATAGTGGGACTCTAGAAGGTTCAGGCGCTCTCGAAGGGACCGCAGCCGGTACTTCGACGGGGTCGGCTACCGCAACGACTACGGTCAGTGGCACGTCCTCAGGCCTAGCGACTGTCAGCGGTACTCTAGTAGGTACTGGAGCGCTCGAAGGCACTTCAGCTGGCACCGCAACTGTCAGCGGTACAGGGGTCGCTGCGGCCAGAGGAGAAGGGACTTCTGCGGGGGCAGCCACTGTCAGTGGGACTCTAGTAGGTACAGGAGCCCTCGAGGGAACCTCTGCAGGGGTAGCTACTGTAACAGGTACGGGGTCCTCCAGAGTCTATGGTGAGGGCACCTCCGAGGGGACTTCTGCGGTCAGCGGCACGCTGGCCGGAGCCGGGACATTAGAGGGGACCTCTGCGGGTGTCTCCACGGTCTCTGGAACGGGTGTAGCCGAGGCTAGAGGAGATGGGTCGGCGGACGGAGTAGCGACTGTCAGCGGCACTCTGGCAGGAGCAGGAGCCCTCGCAGGTACTTCTGAGGGTACTTCCACAGTTACTGGCACTCTAGTAGGTACAGGAGCCCTCGAGGGGACCTCCGCAGGTACCTCCACGGTTACTGGCTCCTTAGTCTTAGGGACTCTCGTTGGAACCTCTGCGGGTACTTCGACTGTCAGTGGTACTCTGGTCGGAGAAGGTACCCTCGAGGGTACCTCGGCTGGAGTCTCTACTGTCAGTGGTACGGGGGTCGCCGAGGCCAGAGGAGACGGCACTTCAGCAGGTACTTCCTCTGTCAGCGGTACTCTGGCAGGAGCAGGAGCCCTCGCAGGTACTTCTGAGGGTGCTTCCACAGTTACTGGCACAGGTGTCTCTAGAACTTACGGAGACGGGTCAGCAGATGGGACAGCCACGGTTAGCGGTACTCTGGCTGGGGCCGGAACCCTCGCAGGCACCTCTGCGGGAGTCTCTACTGTAGTAGGCACAGGAGCTTCTAGGGTTTACGGGGACGGGTCAGCGGACGGGGTAGCCACAGTCAGCGGTACTCTGGCTGGGGCCGGAACCCTCGCAGGCACGTCTACAGGAGTAGCTACTGTTAGTGGAACCCTATTCGTAGGGACTCTCGTAGGGACTTCAACGGGTACCTCCACGGTCAGTGGTACTCTAGTAGGTACAGGCGCTTTAGAAGGCACTTCAGCAGGCACTTCGACAGTAACTGCTGACTTGAGTGGTGTTGGTACCCTCGAAGGTAGTGCTGATGGTACCTCGACGGTTTCTGGGACAGGTAGGGCTGTCCTCTATGGTGACGGGTCAGCAGATGGGGTCTCCACGAATAGTGGCACCCTAGTTGGTTTAGGATCTCTTGAAGGTACGTCTTCAGGGGTCTCCACGAATAGTGGCAATCTAGTAGGTACAGGATCTCTTGAAGGTACGTCTTCAGGGGTATCCGCGAATAGTGGCACCCTAGTTGGTCT
>Ga0299906_10003961_pt1 | contig 12165 bp, 11 predicted proteins | sample RVTome_14_FD_200259 | JGI IMG/M metagenome (GOLD analysis project Ga0299906, IMG submission 200259) | Soil microbial communities from uranium-contaminated site in the Upper Colorado River Basin, Wyoming, United States - RVT145D125 (version 2) ...
GCCGCGCGGTAGAGATGATCAAGGAGTTTCCGCATTGCGAGGCCCTAACCCTCTCCCCTTGCGGGAGAGGGTGGCGCCGAGCGCCGCGCGGCGCCGGGTGAGGGGTACGATTCGTTGGGCGACAAATGGTGGAAAATGTCCTCCAACACCGAAACCGGCCGTTGCAAGACATCGTTGTTCCAATACCGAACCGTTCGAAACCCTTCGCTTGCAAGAACACCATCGCGCACCGCATCGCGGGGCGATGATGCATGCTGACTTCCATCAACCTCAACAACAAGTCGTCGCTCAAACCATACGAAGTCGAGCACGTAATTTTTGAACGGTACCTGCCGTCGAAACTTGAACCCTTGCAGCCATCGGCTTCGCAAGAGTTGCCACATCGCGATTTCGGCATCCGTAGAGGAACGCCGCAAACGTCGCGCTTTCACACGCAACGATGCGGTCACAAGACTATGGGCTTTCCCGTTCACCGACCCCTCACCCGGCTCGCCCGTCTCACTTCGTTCGACGGGCTCGCCACCCTCTCCCACAAGGGGAGAGGGTCGACGAGCCCGCGGCTGGTCGAGTCATGTCACGCCAACGCGGCTATTTCTTATACGCGTCGATCATTGCCTTGCCGTCAGCGCCGGCCGCGGTCGCCCACTCCGCGGCAATCGTATCGCCGATTTTGGTGAGGCCCGTCTTCAGCGCGTCGCTCGGCGGCAGCACGATGATCTTGGCGGCCTTGAGTGCATTGGTCTTGATCGTCATTTCTTCTTCCGATGCCTTCCAGCCGCGAGCCTCGGCGGCTTTCGCCGCGTCCTGCACCGCCTTCTTTTCCGCGTCGGTGAGCTTGTCGTACGCCGTCTTGTTCACGAACACGATATTGCGCGGTAGCCAGGCCTGCGCGTCGTGATAATGCGTCAGATAATCCTCGGCTTTCGTGTCGACGCCGGTCGAAGCCGACGTGATCATTACGTCGACACGGCCGGTTGCGAACGCGGTCGCAAGGTCCGGTACTTCGATCTGGGTCGGGATCGAGCCCGCAAGCGCCGCGATGCGTCCGATCATCGGATTATAGGTACGGAACTTCAGGCCCTTGAGATCGTCGACCGATTTGATCTCGCGCTTCGCATAAAGGCCTTGCGGCGGCCACGGCACCGAATAGAGCAGCATCAGGCCTTCGGACGCGAGCTGCTTCTCGAGATTCGGCCGCTGCACGCCGTAGAGTTTTTTCGCGCCGGCATAGCCGGTGGCGAGGAATGGCAGCGAGTCGAAGCCATAAACCGGGGCTTCGTTGGCGGCGAGCGAGGCGAGGATTTCGCCGATCGGCGCCGTGCCTTGCCGCACCGCGCGCTTGATCTCCGGATGCTTCACCAGCGATCCCGCCGGATGCACCTGGATCTTGAGCGATCCCTTGGTCGCCTTGTCCACGTCCTGCGCGAACTGCATATGGTTCTTGGTGTGGAAGTTGCCGGCCGGGTAAGGAACCGGCATGTCCCATTTGGTTTCCGCGGCGGCGGCGGTTGCAAGGCCGCCTGCCAGCAAGATTGCCAGTGCTCCACGCTTCAACATCATCATGACACTCTCCATCGCGGCATCTCTGCCGCTACATGTGCATTGCCCTAGCGTAACAGTGATTGGTCCGGTTTCAACGTGCTCCTACAGGCTGGCGGCGGAACGAGCCGCCTGGTCGTAATGGCCGGACAGCGCCCGCATCAGCCCGGCAATTTCGGAAAGTTTGGTTTCGTCGGCGCCCGCGCCCTTCACCGGCGCGACGAGCAACGCTTCGCGGATGTTGCGATACTTTTGGATCACGCCCTCGCCTTTTTGCGTGAGGGCCACGGTCTTTTCATTGCCGCGCCGCCCCGAAACGGTAAGCCCGAGCGCCTCGAGCTTTTTCACGGCATATGTAACGAGATGCGTATCTTCAATATTCAGCACGAGGCAGATGTCTGCGAGACGCTTGGCGCGCGCGCGATGCGCGATCGTATGCAAAACGAGCACATCGAGTGGCGAAAGATCGGGCACCCCCGCCGCCGCCATGCAGCGCACCATCCAGCGCTCGAACGCGTGGCCGAGCAGGATCATGCCGAATTCAAGTTCGGAGAGCGACGGCATCGCGCCCGAGGCGAGATGCGCGGACGACACGATGGGGCCGAGCTTGAGTTCGGCCGCAGCTTTCGTGGTCCGTTTGGGCATGCGCGCCCCCGTTCCGGAAAACCCGGTAGCATCAGCGTAACCGCCAAGAATAAACTGTCAACAATTTGTTGACGATTTCAAAGCGACCCGTCCATGATGGCGGTCAGCAACCAAGGGGCCCAACCCGATGGCGCAGGCCACGCGCGGCACGTGGGATTTCTGGGTCGACCGCGGCGGTACCTTCACCGACGTTGTCGCGCGAACGCCCGACGGCCGGTTAATCGCAAAGAAGCTGTTATCGGAAAACCCCGGCGCCTATAAGGACGCCGCTGTCCAGGGCATTCGCGATTGCCTCGGGCTTGCGCGCGGCGCGCCGATTCCGTCCGGCACCATCGGCGCCGTGAAAATGGGCACCACCGTCGCCACGAACGCTCTTCTCGAGCGTAAAGGCGACCGCACGGCGCTTCTGATCACCATGGGTTTCCGCGACGCGCTCAAGATCGGCTACCAGGCGCGCCCGAATATTTTTGCGAAGAAAATAATCAAGCCGGAAATGCTGTTCGAGCGCGTCGCCGAAATCGACGAGCGTGTGCGGGCCGACGGCACGGTCGAACAGACGCCGGACCTCGCGCTCGTGCGCACCGAGCTTGAGCACGTCAAGGCGGACGGCATTCGCGCAGTCGCGATCGTGCTGATGCACGCTTACCGCTTTCCCGCCCATGAGCAGGCGATCGCGAAGCTCGCGCGCGACATGGGATTTGCGCAGGTCTCCGTGAGCCACGAGATTTCGCCTCTGATCAAACTGGTTGGGCGCGGCGATACGACGGTCGTCGATGCCTATCTCTCGCCCATTCTCAGCCGATATGTGGCGCAGGTCGCCAGCGAACTGAATGTCGGCGAGTCGCAGGCGCGGCTCATGTTCATGATGTCGTCGGGCGGACTGACCGCCGCAGAACTCTTTCAGGGCAAAGATGCGATCCTTTCCGGCCCCGCGGGCGGCGTCGTGGGCATGGTCGAGACCGGGCGCGCGGCGGGCTTCACGCACCTCATCGGCTTCGACATGGGCGGCACGTCCACCGATGTCTCGCACTATGACGGCGAATTCGAGCGCGCATTCGAAACCGAGGTCGCAGGCGTACGCATGCGCGCGCCGATGATGCTCATTCACACCGTCGCGGCCGGCGGCGGTTCGATCCTGCATTTCGACGGATCGCGCTTTCGCGTCGGGCCGGACAGCGCCGGCGCCGACCCCGGCCCGAAGAGCTATCGCCGCGGCGGACCGCTTGCGGTCACCGATGCCAATGTCATGACCGGCCGCCTGATCGCGGATTTCTTTCCGAAGATTTTTGGCCCCGGTCAGAACGAGCCGATCGACGCCGATGCGGTACGCGAGGCGTTCAAGGAAATGGCGCGCGAGATCGGCGACGGCCGCACGCCCGAACAGGTCGCCGACGGCTTCATTCATATTGCCGTCGAAAACATGGCGAACGCGATCAAGAAAATATCCGTTCAGCGCGGCTATGACGTGACGCGCTATGCGCTCAATTGCTTCGGCGGCGCCGGCGGCCAGCATGCCTGCCTTGTCGCCGACAGCCTCGGCGTCAAGACCGTGCTGATCCATCCCTTGTCGGGCCTGCTGTCGGCTTATGGCATGGGCCTTGCCGACATCCGCGCCACGCGCCAGCAGGCGGTCGAGGAAAGTTTCGGTGAAGGCGCCAGGCGCACGATCGAAAAAATGGGCGCGAAGCTCGGCGCGGAAGCAGGCGCCGAAGTTGAAAGCCAGGGCGTCGCACGCGCGGACATCGAAATTTTTGTCCGCCCGCATATCCGTTATGCCGGCACGGACACCGCGCTCGAAATCCCGGCGGGTTCGCTCGATGAAATGAAAGAGGCGTTCCAGAGCGCGCATCGCGCGCGCTTCGGATTCATCGACGAAAGCAAGGAACTGGTCATCGAGGCGGTGGCCATTGAGGCAGTCGGCGGCGGCGCGAAGTTCAGCGAACCCGAAGAACCGCCAACCGCAAACGCCTTGCCCGCGCCCGCGCGCAAGGCTCGCTATTTCATCAATGATGCATGGCACGCCGCGAACGTGTTTCTGCGCGAGGGGCTCAGGCCCGGCCACACCATTGAAGGCCCGGCGATCATCATCGAGCCGAACCAGACGATTGCCGTCGACGATGGCTGGCAGGCATCAGTCAATACCAGGAACCATCTGATATTGCGGCGGGTCAAGGAACTGGTGCGCACTCGCGCGATCGGCACCGAGGCCGACCCGGTCATGCTGGAGATTTTCAACAATCTCTTCATGTCGATCGCCGAACAGATGGGCGTCACGCTCCAGAACACCGCCTATTCGGTGAACATCAAGGAGCGGCTCGATTTCTCCTGCGCGGTATTCGATTCCGAAGGCAGCCTTGTCGCAAACGCGCCGCACATGCCGGTGCATCTCGGCTCCATGGACCGCTCGGTCGAAACCGTGATGCGCGAAAACGAGGGAAAGATTAGCCCCGGCGATGTGTACGCACTGAACGCGCCTTATAATGGCGGCACGCATCTGCCGGACATCACGGTCTGCACGCCGGTCTTCGACGACGCAGGCAAGGAGATTCTGTTCTGGGTCGCTTCGCGCGGGCATCACGCCGATGTCGGCGGCGTGACACCGGGCTCCATGTCGCCGCGCGCCACCACAATCGAAGAAGAAGGCGTCTATATCGACAATTTCAAGATGGTCGACCGGGGCCGCTTCCGCGAAAAGGAACTCTACGCGCTGCTCGAAGGCGCAAAATACCCCGCGCGCAATCCGCTGCAAAATGTGAATGACCTGAAGGCGCAGATCGCGGCCAACGCGAAAGGCGTGCGCGAACTGCAGAAGATGATCGCGAATTTCGGCCTCGACGTGGTGCGCGCCTATATGGGCCATGTTCAGGACAACGCTGCCGAAAGCGTACGTCGCGTGCTCGACCGTCTGCACGACAGCGAATTCAGTTACGAGATGGACCAGGGCACCGTGATCAAGGTGAAAATCTCGGTCGACAAGAATAAGCGCGAAGCAACCGTCGATTTCACCGGCACGTCGCCGCAGCAGAATACGAACTTCAATGCGCCCGCCCCCGTGACCCGCGCGGCCGTGCTCTATGTTTTCCGTGTCATGGTGGACGACGAAATCCCGATGAATGCCGGCTGCCTGAAGCCGATCAATATCGTCGTGCCCGAGCGTTCCATGCTCGCGCCGGAATTTCCCGCGGCGGTCGTCGCCGGCAATGTCGAGACCAGCCAGGCCGTCACCAACTGCCTGTTCGGTGCGCTCAAGGCGCTTTCCGCTGCGCAAGGCACCATGAATAATCTCACCTTCGGCAACGACCAGTATCAGTATTACGAAACGATTTGCTCCGGCTCGCCCGCTGGCCCCGGATTCGACGGCACCGACTCCGTGCACACGCACATGACCAATACCCGCCTCACCGATCCCGAAGTGCTGGAATTCCGCTTTCCTGTGCTGCTCGAGGACTTTCACATTCGCGAGGACTCCGGCGGGCGCGGCAAGTGGAACGCGGGCGACGGCGTTCATCGCCGCATTCGCTTCCTGGAAAAAATGGATTGCGCGATTCTTTCCGGCCATCGCCGCGTACGGCCTTACGGTTTGGAAGGCGGAGAAGCGGGAGAGGTCGGAAAGAATTTCGTGCGCCGCAAGGACGGCACAATCGAGAAGCTCGAAGGCTGCGATCAGACCGTGCTGGAAGCCGGCGAAGCCGTCATCATCGAGACGCCCACCGCGGGCGGCTATGGCGATCCGAAAAAACGCGTCTGAAGATTAGCGAGCCGGTTGATTAAGCGGCTTCAGATCGAACACCGACGCGGGCTCAGAACTTGGCGCTTGTTCCGCGACCGACTGCGGGTTCATCAAATTGGCCGCTGGGGGTCCGGCCTTCTCATTTGGAGTCGGCTTTTTCTCCGGCGTAATCGAACCGGTCACCGTCGGATCGGACCCAAGGCTTGCATTCGGAATTCGCCCCGGGGGCACAAGGCCGGAGGGGTTCGAATAGGTCGGCTGCGCCGCGGGCATGGGTTGCGGCACTCGTGCGGACGCTCCGAGCGATTGCCGCACGCGCTCGGCGAGCGGCAGCGGCGTACCAAAGGATTGCGTCGATGGCGCTTGTCCGCCGAGCACAAGCGGCTCGCCAACCGCCGCGCGCATTGGCTGCTCGCGCTCGACAACCGTCGGTCCCTGCACTGCTTGCATTGGACGCTGCGCGGATTGCGGCGCGCTTTGCGCCCAGGGCGAGGTCGACGGCTGCGACGCCACCTGAGGCACATTCTGTGACGGCGGAAATTGCGCGGGGCCGCGCGCGACCGGAATGTCTTGGGGATAACGCGGCGGCGGCGCGGGCAAGGTCATGGGCGCGGGATTGCACACATTCCGGCCCGAAGCGCGCCGCGCTAGATCGACATGAATGTGATCGTAGTGAAAGGCGTTCGAGCCAGGCGCCAGAACTGTGGAAAATCGCTCGCACGCCGCCGCATGCACCGCGCGGAGAAATCCGCGTTCTTCCGGTCTGCCCTTCCAGCCGCTCTTGAAGTCCACTTCGCGACCGTCGGCAAAGCGGAAGCTCGCGACATCGAGCGCATTACCGAACGCGTGTTCCGAAATCGATGCGCCCGGCTGGCCGTTCATCGTGCGGCAGGAATAGGCAGAGATCTGCTTGATCTCCGAAACGGGCGATCCGTACCAGGCCATCGCCGCGGGCTGGATCGCTTCGTGAAACCACGCTTCGACATTGGCGACCAGCGGACAGGCGAGCGTCGCCTTCGGTTCGAGCGCAACGAAGCCGCCGCTCACGGCGGCAACCTTGAAGGGCTTGGTCATGCCGCAGGCGCCCTTGCCGTTCACGGGTTTGGCCGGCTCCATGAGAGCCGACGGCTCGATCAACCGCTGCGCAAGACATTGCTCCTCGGCTTCCGCACGCCAAGGCTCGCGCTCCTCGTAATCGAAGATGCGGCAACCGACGAGCGCAAGCGCGATTAGCGGAGCGACAAGATACCAGGCGACTCCACGCTGCATGGTGCTGAAAATGCGAGGCGCGGGCTTAACGTGCGATCAAGGAAGTTCGTTAATGCAAACTTAGCGATGCGAGGACGGAGTACGGCGCATCCGGTCAACCGGCCCGCGGAGAGATGAGAAAAGGACTCTGCTTCCGCGTGGCGGCGGTCGCCGCGATCTCGCCCCAATCGGTCCACAGGAGACCTGGTAATTAGACACCGAGAACGAAGATTTTTCCGGCACTGGCCGCGGCGACAGCTTGTGACGGCTCAATGACATCCCGCTTGGCCACCGCCAAAAGCCCATTATTTGCGCTGCAACGCACAACAATTGCTGCTTGCTCCCGGGTCCGATGCCCCTACCTTCCACGGCTGGCTCAACGACCCAGGAGAGAGACACTTGGATCTCGCCCAAAGGATCAACGTGCTGGCCGTATTGGCCGCATTCGTCTTCGTAGGAGCGGTCCTGTTCGGCATGTTTTGAGCTGAGGCAAATCGCCCGAAACCCAGAAACGGGTACCAAGGGCGGACGGAATTGGCGCCGGAGGGGAAACCCTCCGGCGTTTCCGCTTGGAGCTTCCGGCCCCCATTCTGATACCGTAACGCCGCCATGAGCACCCCCATCAAACCGGACGACGAATACGCCGCGCGCCCCGGCGAGGTTTCCGTCGAACTGCCCGGCGCTTTCGATAGCGGGGTCTATTTCATCGGCACGATCCATACCCCGTGGCGGACCCGCGCCGAATGTCCGAAGAACCCGCGCGAGTCGAAGGGAGCCATCTGCTCGATCGAGGTCGACGAGCGTTACGCCCAGGGCCTTGCCGGCATCGAGGCCTTCACCCATGTCGTCGTGCTCTATTTCATGGATCAGGCACGCCGCGACCTCATTACCCAGGTTCCGCGCCACCTTGGCATCGCGCGCGGAACTTTTTCCCTGCGCTCGCCCGCGCGCCCCAATCCGATCGCGCTTTCGGTCGCCAAGCTCCTCAAGGTCGAAGGCAACCGCCTCACGGTCGCCGGCATCGACTGCCTTGACGGAACTCCGCTACTCGACCTCAAACCTTATTTGCCGACCGTTGATGCGATTGAATCGATTTTGCCTCCGCACAAAAAATGACCCGATAGTATTTTGGCGGAAAAAATCGAATTGATCGACACGGTCGTCGTTTCGATAAACTGCGAATCGCTATTCGTCGCGGAATTGCACGGGCGGCATGGCCGCGCGTGTGACATGAAGCTGGAAAATATCCGGCCGCGAATAGTGGCCCGTCACATCGAGCGTGCGGCGCGACCGTGCCGCCGCCTCGCGTTCGATTTCGCCGTGGAGCACTCCCTTCTCCCGGTGCAACGGTCCAGCTTCGATCTTGCCGAACGGCCGGACAATCACCGCATCGCCGTCGCATAACCAGTCGTCGTCCTCCACGACCTTGAGTCGCTCCGGAAAATTCTCCGGCAAATCCTTGCCCTGGATCGCCGTTCCCGTCCCGATCACCCAGCAGCCGCCCTCCTTGGCGATATGCTTCATGGTCGCGATCCATTCGTCACCGCAATCCCATGTGGGCGCGACGAGGACTTCCATGTTTTGCGCGTAAAGCGCGTAGCGCGACAGCGGCATGTAATTTTCCCAGCAGATCAATACGCCGATCCGCCCCACGGGCGTATCCACGACCTTCAGGCCGCGTGCGTCGCCGAAACCCCACACCATGCGTTCGGGATTGGTCGGCATGAGCTTGCGATGCCGGTTCAGGATCAGGCCGTCGGGACCGATCACCACGACCGTGTTGAATAATGTCGAACCGCTGAACTCCGAGTCGATCTCGTGAATGCCGAGAACGACCGTCACCTTGTGGCGCCATGCCGTCTGGCAGACCTCGTCGAGTTGCCCCGCGGCGATGTTGACCGCATTCTCTCGCAGCAGATTGTGCAGCTTGCCCGAGAGCGCCATGTCGCGCCCCGGCTGCAATCGCCATACCCAAGCCGGATAACCCGGAACGAATGCTTCGGGAAATACGATGAGTGCAGTGCCGCTCGCCGCGGCCTCCGCGATCTCCGCACAGACCTGCGCCAGCGTTGCCGCGCGGTCGAGCATCACCGGCGGCTTCTGCACCACCGCAATTTTGCTTGTCACGAATCGCCTCCTTCGTAACGCGCAGTAGCACTATAGGCCGCGCAAAACAGCGATCCAGCGGCCCCCTTGACCGAAGGCCGCACCTCATTTAACGTTTTGGTTAAATAAGTAAGCGCGCGAATGGACAAGCAAATGCCGGAAATGCCCACACTCTTTGGCGCCCTCGCCGACCCGACCCGCCTCGCGATTGTCGAGCGCCTCCTGCGTGAGGGCGAACGCTCGGTCGGCGAAATCGCCGAGCCCCTGCCGCTCACCCTCCCCGCCATTTCCCGGCATATCCGCGTACTCGAAGAAGCTGGCGTTCTCGAGCGCCGCGTCGACCGCCAATGGCGCCGCTACCGCATCCGCGCGCAGGCGATGCACGATCTCGACGAATGGATGGCGCGTTACCGTTCCTTCTGGACCGCGTCCTTCGACCGTCTCGAACGCATGATCGAAAAGCGGAGAAAAAAATGAGCAAGGACGCCGATCGCACTTTCCGCATGGAGCGCGTCATCAGTGCGCCTGTCGAAGAAGTATTCGACGCCTTTGTTATTCCCGAGCAGCTCGCAAGCTGGTGGGGACCGGAGGGAGCCTCGATCCCGGACTATTCGATGGATGTCCGCCCCGGCGGCAAATGGCGTACGGTGATGCAGCTCCCCGACGGCAACAAGCCGGAAGTGAGCGGAGTTTATCGCACGATCGAAAAGAACAAGCGGCTGGTTTTTACCTGGGCGTGGAAACAGGATGACGGCTCGAGAGGGCACGAGACCGAAGTCACGGTGACCTTCGAACCCGCCGGCAAAAATACCAGGATCACGCTGGTGCAGTCGTTGTTTGCGGAAGTCGCGCACCGCGACCGCCACGGAGAGGGCTGGGAATCGAGTTTCAATTCGCTGGAAAAATATCTCGCCCGCGCAGCTTAGGGAGTTTGTTCAATGGCCAGTCTTCAGATCATCGGCATTCCGCAATCCACCTACACACGCATCGTTCGCATGGTGGCGCACGAAAAAGGCGCACCGTACGACCTTGTCGTGGCGCCGCCGCATAGCCCGGACGTCAAGGCGATCCATCCCGCCGGCAAGGTGCCGGTGATGCGCCACGGACAGCACGAGATGTTCGAGTCGAGCGCGATCGCGCACTATATCGACAGTCATTTCGACGGCCCCGCGCTCACCCCGCGCGACCCGCGCGGTGACCGGATGGTCGAAATGTGGATTTCCTACATCAACACCGTCACCGACCCGCTGCTGATCCGGCGCTATCTGTTCAGCTATCTCTTCCCGAAGACGCCCGACAAGAAGCCGGATCGCGCGGCGATCGACGCCATGCAAGAGGAGCTTGCGCGCGAGATCGATGTGCTCGACACGGCGCTCGCCAAAACGGGGCACTTGGTCGGCGACAAGCTGACCATCGCCGATATTTATTTGCTCCCGATCCTCGCCTATGTCCGACAGACGCCGGAAGGCGGCGCGCTGATCGCGAAGGCAAAAAACCTATCGGCCTTCTTTGACCGCCACGCGGAGCGCGAAAGTTTCAAGGCGACGGTGCCGCCCCCGCCAAATCCGAATTGACGCGCGGCCCTCAGCCGCGCTCGCCCGCGAGCGGGAAGATCATGCAGGTCGTCGTCCCGTGCGCATATAGTTTGCCTGAGCTGTCGATGAGACGGCCTTCCGCGGTGGCGGCGCGCTTGCCGCCATGCACGATGCGGCCTTCGGCGCGCATCGTTCCGGTTTTCATCGTGATCGCGCGTACGAGGTTTACCTTGAACTCCAGCGTCGTATAGCCCGCGTTCGCCGGCAGCGTCGTATGCACGCTGCAGCCCATTGCGGAATCGAGAAGCGTTCCGGCAACGCCGCCATGGACCACGCCGATCGGATTGTAGTGATATTCGGCGGGCTCGAATTCGAACACCGCCGTGCCCTGCCCCACTTCAGCCAACCGGAAGCCGAGCAAATGCGCGATGGGTGGTTGCGGCAATTCTCCTCGAATCATGCGCTGGAGCAATTCGAGGCCGCTCGCGGTTCCCGCCAGATTGGCGACGATGAACGGATCTTGCCATGTGACGATGCGGTTCCGCGTTTCGTCCGCGCCTGACTCAGGCCTGTTTTCTTCCATATTTCCCTCGTATCTCGCTCGGCTGAATGTGATCGCTGTCACAGCGATTTTACGCTAAGATTGCCATAGGTAGTGTACCGGGATCGTCCGTCACTTTCCCTTGTCGTGCCCGCGAATTGGGGCCCGGCAATTGTCGGCCCCGTCCTTAGGAGATCATCTCATGAAGAAAGCTATCATCGCACTTACGATGGCCGCCGCCCTTGGCGCGGCCACGATCGCCGCGCCGAGCCCGGCGGAGGCGCAGAGCACCCGTCAAATTTTGCGCGGCATCGGCATCGGCGCGGCTGTCGTCGGCGGCGCACTCTTGTTCGGCGCCGCCGCGCGCGCGCATCTCGATCCGCGCTATCACGCCTGGGCGCCGGCCCAGGGCTATTACTATTTCGATGGCCCGCGCTACGCCGCGGCTCCCCCGATTGGCTGCCCGAATGGCTTCTGGGGCTACAAGGTCAATCGGTATGGCCAGCCCTATGGCCAGCCGCGCTGGATCTGCCCGCCGACCGGCTACTATTCCCACAGTTACGTTTATCGCTGAACGCCCACGCGCTTGGCGCTCGACGAAACGGCCGCCTTCGGGCGGCCGTTTTACTTTTTGGCGCGCCGCATGTGATCGAGCACCGCCTGTGTCGGCCAGCAATCGAGCTTGAGGCCGTTCTTCTTCTGATACTCGCCGAGTGCCGCGCGCGTCAGCATGCCTGCCTTGCCGTCGAGCTTGTCGCGATAGTGGCCGTGCTTGAGCAGAATGCGCTGCATCTCCTCGACCTCCGCGGTGCGCAGTTGCT
>Ga0299906_10003962_pt1 | contig 12163 bp, 10 predicted proteins | sample RVTome_14_FD_200259 | JGI IMG/M metagenome (GOLD analysis project Ga0299906, IMG submission 200259) | Soil microbial communities from uranium-contaminated site in the Upper Colorado River Basin, Wyoming, United States - RVT145D125 (version 2) ...
AGAATATCTCCTGCCGCGTCGGGAAGATGCGCCGCCCGAGCAACTCGGGGAACAGCTTCGGCAGCCAGGGCCCACAGGCAAAGACATAGTCCCGGGCCCGAAGTTCGTCGCCGGTCGAAGTTCGCAGCCCCGCGATCCGCACCGTGCCGGACGGCGCAGCAACGGTGGCCTGCCGGTACTCGCCCCCAGCGGCAACAAAATCCGCCACCAGCGTCTGCACCGCCCGCCGCGCCATGAGCGCGCCATAGTCCGGTTGAAACAGCCCGAACTCGACGCCGTCCCAGGCGACCTGCGGATAGCGACGCTCGAGTTCGAGGCGGTCAAGAATCTCGAGTGGCCAGCCGAGTTGCCGGTGGGTTTCGATGCTCTGCTCGGCGAACTCTTCCTTGCGCGAGAAGAACATCAGCACGCCCGTCGCGTGGAACACCGGCAGCCCCGACCTGCCGGACAACCAGCGCCAATCCTCGAGCGACTCCTGCGCCATCCGCGTATAGACCCGGTCGGCGCCGTAGATCGTGCGAGTCAGTCGAGATTCACCGCCCGAGGATGCGCGAGCGTTTGCAGGGCCTGCAGTGTCGAGGAGCAACACGCGCTGTCCCTGGCGCCGCAGCTGCCAGGCCGTCCATGCGCCGAAAACGCCGGCGCCGACGACGACGGTATCCATGGTGGCAGTGCTGCGGCTTGGTCCGCCGGAGCCGAAAAAGAGGGGGCCGATCGAAATCGGCCCCATCCGTACCCTGGCTGCCGAGAAAACGCTAGAAGCGCGCTGACAGACGCAGGTAGTAGAACCCTCCGTTGAAGCCATAGGGCGAGGTCAGGGCGTCCTCGACGCCGAGGAACCGCGAGGTTCCGTCCTGCTCGTCGTCCGGCAACTCGTCGAAGATGTTCTCGCCGCCGACCGTGACGGTGAACATGTCATTGAAGTCCAGGCTGACTTCCGCGTCGACGAGCAGCGTCGAGCCGTAGTCGAACGTATCAGGCGGGTCGCTCTCGTTGAACAGTCCGCCGGTGGTCGACCATCCGTCATAGTAGTTCAGGCGGAGCAGCGCGCCGAACATTCCGCCCGACGCCCAGTTGAACGACAACACCGAGCGGTTCTCCGGAATCTGGTTCTCGAGGTCGTATACCCGCGCATCGTTGATCGTTCCGGGCGCGACGTTCGAGACCTCCTGCGTGTTGTAGTTGTGGCGGAGGTCGACGACCAAGTCGCCGCCGCCGAGGTCGAACCCGCTCGTCACCGCGAGGTCGATGCCCTCGATCTCGGAGTCGAACCCGTTGACGAAGAAGTTGGCACTGCTGTTGAGCAGGAGGCTCGCGTTGGGTATTCCTGCGGCGGTCAGCGTGTCCACGGCGGCCTGGTCGATCGTATTGTTGAGCAGCGCGACCCGGTCGTCGATCTCGATATGGTAGTAGTCCAGGGTGACGCTGGTGCGGGACGCGGCGTCCCACACGAGCCCCACTGTGTAGCTTTCGGACTCCTCCGGTTTGAGCGGAATAGCGCCGAGCGCCACTGCGACCGGGTTATCGACCGGATACGTGCCGTTCGGGATCAGGTCACCAGCCGAGTTTGAGGTGGTCGTGATGTTGAGCGTATGGACCTGTCCCGGCGTCGGCGCGCGAAAACCGGTATTTGCCGTGGCCCGGATCGCAAACGCGTCGGTGAACTGGTAGCGCCCGGAGACCTTCCAGTCGGTCGTGTCGCCGAACACGTCATAGTCCTCGTACCGGAGCGCGACGGCGCCCGACAGACGGTCCGTCAGGTCCGTTTCGATGTCGACATAGCCGGCCCAGCTGTCGCTCTCGAAGTCGCCCGCGGATTCGACCGGGAAGCCCTGGAAGCCGTTGGAACCGACGCCGAAGACCGCCGCCGTCGGACCCGCCTCGATCGAGGCCTGGTCGCCGGCTTCGATCGTGTAGGTCTCGTTGCGCAACTCGCCGCCGAAGGCGACGTTGAGCGGCGAGTCCGCGAAGGATTTGACGAAATCGACGTTGATCCCGCTTTCCTCCTGGATCAGCGTGCCAGGTGAGAAAGAGAGCGGCGAGAGCCGTCCGAGGCTCGGATTGATCGTGTCCGACAGGGTGTACTCGACCTCGTTCTCCGCGTACCGGCCCCGGACGTCCCAGGTCAAGGTGTCGGTGATGTCGCCGCGCATGCCGAGCACGAACGACATGTCCGTCAGTTCCGCTCCGAAGTCCGGGTTGAAGCCTCCGGGGAACTCCGTGTGGATCGGGTTGCGCAGCACGAATCCGCTGGGGCTGCTGACGTCGGCCACCAGATAGTCGTTCGGGTCCAGACCCTGATCAACAATGCTGTCGACGAGAGACTGGTCCGCCGGATCGGGCAGCCCATCCGGCCCGAGCGGTCCGTCGCCGTCCGGGTCGTTGTCGACCTGCAGCGTGCTATTCGCCGAGAGGGCGATCTGGTCCGCCGGGTTATCGAGCACCGGTCGGCGGTAAAAGAAGTCCGACGTCGTCGTGTTGTCCATGTAGGTCGCGAACCCGTACAGCTCGAGGCTGTCGCTCAGGTCCACACCGGCATTGATGGCGAACTTCAGCGCCTCGACATCCGGATCACCCCAACGCTGACCCAGCCCACCGAGCGGAACGAGATCGTTGCCGACGATGCCCGCGATCGCGGCGGCGTCGGGCCGCGCATTGCCGCGCGAGGTGATCTCGGACTCCGAATACTCACCCGAAAGGTTGACGAACCCGTCGGCGCCGAGCGGCAGCCCGATGTTGCCGCTGACGGACAGACGGTCGCCGTCGCTCTCGTAGTACTCACCGTACTGCGCGGACACGGATCCACCCTCGCTCGCATCCTTCAGGATGATGTTGACGACGCCGGCGATCGCATCCGAGCCGTACTGCGCCGCGGCGCCGTCGCGCAGGATTTCCACCCGCTCGATGGCGGCGGCGGGAAAGGAGGCAAAGTCGACGCCCTGTGATCCCTGGTTCACGGTGCCGAGCGGGGCCAGCTGCAGGTTGACCAGCGCGGAGCGGTGTCGTCGCGAGCCGTTCATCAGCACCAGAGTGTGGTCCGGCGAAAGATTGCGCAGGGTGACCGGCCGGACGAACGCCGTGCCGTCCGCGATCGGGAAGCGCTGGGTGTTGAGCGATGGGCTCAGCTTGGGCAATCCATCGGTCAGGTCGAACGCCGCCTGCTCGGCGAGCAAGGCTCCGCTGAGCATGTCCACCGGCGACAGTGTCTCAGTGGGCGACTGGCCACCCTTGCGCGTCCCGGTCACGACGATCTCTTCGAGGTCCGCGTCCTGGGACAGGGCAGCCGGCGGCGTGATCAGTAGGCTGGAAGCAACAGCCAGATAGAGCAGTCGAGTCTTTGATTCAGGGCAGGTTCTCATCGTTGATACCCCCGTTTGTGGTAAAGAAAGCATAACCCGACCGGAATGCGGGAATCCAATCTGTCTCCGGTCAGGACGCCAGCGCTGCAGTGCGGCGCACCTCCTGCAGCTGCCGCTCCATCTCCTGCGCGACTTCCTCGTCGCGCAGACCCATCGCTTCGACGTCGCCGTCGGCGAAGCCCAGGATCCCCATGTCCGCATAGGCTTTCCGGACGCGCGGCCCCCACAGGCCGATGTCACGGATGGTCGGCACGATCCTGGTGAACAGGCTGCTGCGGTAGACCCGCATCAGCTCGGAGCGGTCGACGAAGTCCTTGCATTCGGCGACCGGCAGCCCGAGCGTCTCCCAGACCTCCTCGGCGAGAAAGCGGTCGCGCAGCAGGTAGCAGCCATCGACGACGAACTCCTCGCGCTCGTCGCGCTCCTTGGCCGTGAGCTGCGGGTAATAGTCGCGCAGCGCCAGCCGCCCGAACGCGACGTGCCGCGCCTCGTCCTGCATCACATAGGCCGTAACGGACCGGGACAGCGGGTTGCGCGCGTGGTCACGGATGATCCCGAACGCCGCGAGCGCGACTCCCTCGATCAGCACCTGCATCCCGAGGTAGGTCAGGTCCCAGCGTGAATCGGTAAGGGTGTCGTCGAGCAGGCTCTTCAGGTGCGGGTTGATCGGGTAAACCAGCTCGTACTTCTCGTGCAGCAGGCGCGAATACGCCTCGACGTGGCGCGCCTCGTCGATCACCTGGGTCGCGGCGTAGAACTTCGCGTCCAGCTGAGGCACCTGCTGGACGATCTTGGCCGCGCAGACGAGCGCGCCCTGCTCGCCGTGCAGGAACTGTGAGAGCTGCCACGCCTGAAGATGATGCCGCAGCTTCACGCGCTCCTGCGCATTCATTCGATGCCAGGTCGGTGAGCCGAAAATCGAAATCATCTCGTCGGGCAGCCCCGCCGGATTCTCCGGGTCGAGGTCCTGCGACCAGTCGATGCGATCCGCCGCATCCCACTGCTGCCGCTTCCCCTTCTGGTAGAGCTTGAGCAGCGATTCGCGGCCGTCGTCGTACTCCCAGCGGAACAGACCCTCGAACGACTGCGGCAGACGCCACTCCGAATCCGCCGGTACCTGTGTATACCGATCGAACGTCGTCATGACTCATCCCCTTCGTGCCGCGTCAGCCCAATGTCGTTTGCCGCGCGTTGCGTGCGCGTACTCGTCGCGGCTCAGTATATTCTCCTCCAGCTGCATTTCCGTCCGCGAGTAATTCGCGAAGAAGTCATCGGTGCGCTCAGCCGTCGACAGCACCTCGTCGCGGATGTAGTTCAGGTCGATGTTGATGCACAGCGCGGCGATGAGCCCGAACTCACGGCGATACACGGGGATCGTCGTGCACTTGAATCGCCGCGAGCCGATGTTTAGTTCGTAGTTCAGCTTGTCCTGGTTGAGCAGCCGACGCTTCTTAAGGTCGATGACCAGGCTGGTCGTACCCATCTCGAGCGCGCGGCCCGTCACGGCCCCGCCCTCGATCGCGCAGATCGACCGGGCGGGGTTCGCGAGGTTGTGCAGCAGCACCTCGATACCCATGTTCTGAAAGGTCCTGCCGACCAGCGTGACGATGCGCTTGTAGTTTTCGAGGAACTGGTTGTTGTCCTCGACGATGTTATCGCCGCCGTAGCGCGCGTAGAGCCGCTCGTAATCGGCGAGCGCCTCGCGATCGAGTTGCTGTCGCACGTCGTTCTGCTCGCCGATGAAGATCAGCTGGCGCGCCGCGGTCGGATCGGCATGGCGCAGGAAGTGGTATACACCCAGCCGGAAGTCCTTGAGGTCGAAGCGCGGAAAATTGTCCCGGTCGACCTCGAAGGGGTAGAAGTCGTACTCCTCCAGGTTTCGGCCACGCGTGCGACGCTGTTCGCGATAGCGGCCGATGAGATAGCCGACGGCAAAGATCAGCGCCGACGCCAGCAGTCCGGCAATCACGTTCTCGATGATCGGACCGACGAAACCTTCCATCGTCCACCCCCGCGCCGCGACCACGAGACGCAAAATACTCCTGCCCGACGCCCGTGCGCGACCCGGCACCACCTTGGCGTGGTCAACGGCGCGTGCGTGGAGGCGTTCTAGATCGCAATGAGGGCCGGTTCAACACCATGGTGATCCCCGCCGACGCCGTCGTCGCCGCCAATCGCTACGGTCTCGGCGCGCGCCCCGGCGAACTGGCCGGGGTCGGCACCGACGCCCAAGGCTGGCTCGCGCACCAGGTCGGCTCCCGGGCCGAGCCGCGGCCAGAGCTCGCCAAATTGCCTTCGGGGCAGGTCATCGCCGCGGAATACTTCGCGGCGGTGGGGGGTCGGCGCGACCGCAAGCCGAAGGCGAAGGCAACCGGGGACGAGGCGGCCACGGCAGACCCGGTGAAGAAGGCGGTCATGGGCGTGCGCCAGGTGCTGCTACCGCATTACCTGGCCCAGTCGGAAGCGCGGCTGCGTGTCGCGGCATTGACTACTCAACCGTTCCGTGAGCGCCTGGTTCATTTCTGGTCCAACCACTTCGCGGTTTCGGTCGACAAGCCCATCGTGCTCGGGCTGGCCGGCGCGCTCGAGAACGAAGCGATACGCCCGGCGCTCGGCGGCACGTTCTCCGCGATGTTGCTCGCCGTCGAGCGGCATCCCGCGATGATCCTGTATCTCGACAACCAGGGGTCGGTGGGGCCGAACTCGCCGGTCAGTGCGGGCCTCGGCAAGCGCGCGCGCGCCGCGCGTAAGCTCGATATCAACGAGAATCTCGCGCGCGAGATCCTCGAACTGCACACGCTTGGGGTCGATGGCGGTTATACGCAGGCGGACGTGACCACCCTCGCCGAGGTGATCACCGGCTGGTCCGTCGGCGGCGGCCGAGGCCGCCTGGCCGATGGCACGCCCGGTCAATACCTGTTCCGCGCGAACATGCACGAGCCGGGGACGAAGACCATTCTCGGCCGCCAGTACGGCGAGGACGGTGAGCGCCAGGGCGAGGCCGTGCTGCGCGATCTTGCGCGTCATCCGTCAACTGCGCGGCACCTTGCGACCAAGCTGGTCCGCCATTTCGTGGCGGACGAGCCCCCGCCCGAGGCGATCACGCGCGTGGAGCGCGCGTATCTCGGCAGCGAAGGCGACCTCCCGACGGTGCATCGTGCGTTGGCCGAGACGTTGCCGACGCAGTGGCCGGGCGGCGCCAAGTACAAGACGCCGCAGGACTTCGTTTACTCCGCGTTCCGCGGTCTCGATCTGCCGGTGCCCGCAGATCGCGCAGCCCTCGCGCCCTTCGAACTGCTGGGCCAACGCCCGTGGTCGCCTGGCTCGCCCGCCGGCTGGCCGGACCGCGCGGGCGACTGGGACGGTGCCGATGCGTTGATGAAGCGCGTCGAGTTCGTACAGGCCCTGTCGCAGCGCCTCGGCAACGATCGCTCGGCGCTCGACGCCGGCGAATCCATGCTCGGCCCGGCGTTGCGTCCGGAGACGCGCACCAGCCTCAAGCGAGCAGCGTCCGGGTCGCAGGCGCTGGCATTGCTGCTCCTGAGCCCGGAGTTCATGAGGCGATGAACATCAGCAACCGCCGGCGATTCCTGCTGCATGCGCTGTCGGGTGCGATCGCCACGCAATTGCCCGGTTGGAGCTTCGCCGCGGTGCCCGGCGAGGCACGGCTCGTCGTGGTGCTGCTGCGCGGCGCGCTCGATGGCCTGACCGCCGTCCCGCCTGTGGGCGATCCGCATTACGCGCAACTTCACGGCGCGCTTGCCGTTGGGCCCGGCGCGGCGACGCGCCTCGACGGCTTCTTCGGCCTGCACCCACAGCTCGCCTTCTGCGGCGAGCGCTGGAGCGCCGGTGAACTGCTGCCATGTCACGCGGTCGCCTCACCCTACCGCGATCGTTCGCACTTCGACGGCCAGAACGTCCTCGAAAACGGCGGCGATCGCCCGTCCGGCAACGCCAGCGGCTGGCTCAATCGAACGCTCGCTGCGCTGCCGCGAGATGACAAGGGTCTTGCGCTCGGGCAGAACGTGCCCTTGATCCTGCGTGGCCCGGCACCCGTGACGTCGTGGGCGCCGTCAACACTTCGCGATCCCGACGAGGAGCTGATCGAACGCCTCGAGGATCTGTACTCCGCGGATGAGTTGCTCTCGGCGCGGCTCGCCGAGGCCACGCAGGCCGTGGAACTGGCGGGTGCGGCGAACGCCGCGACGGGCAAGCGGGGCCAACGCGGCAACAGCGGCCCGGAGCGCCTGCAAGGCGTCGCCGCGACAGCCGGCCGGATGCTCGCGGCATCCGACGGCCCGCGTCTTGCGGTGATGGATGCCAATGGCTGGGACACGCACGCCAACCAGGGCAATGCCTACGGCCAGCTCGCAAACAGGCTCAAATCGCTCGACGCTGCGCTGCGTTCGCTGCACGAGGGACTCGGCGCCGCCTGGCGGGACACGGTCGTGGTCGTGCTGACCGAGTTCGGACGCACGGTCGCGATCAACGGCACGCGCGGCACCGATCACGGCACGGGCACGGCGGTCTTGATGCTGGGCGGCGCGGTCGCCGGCGGACGCGTGCTCGCGGATTGGCCCGGCCTGCGCCCCGCCGAACTGTACGAAGGCCGCGATCTGATACCGACCACCTCCCTGCACGCGTTGATGAAGGGCGTGCTGCGCGATCACCTGCTCCTGCCGCAGGCTGCCCTGGAGAACGTGTTCCCGGCGAGCACGCGCGACCGGCCCGTGGCGGGGGTGGTGCGCGAGCGGCGCTAACTTGGACCTCTCACCGGGGAGGGATGCAGCGCGGCCACTGGCAGGTCGTGCAACGCAAGAAATCACGGGAAGCATTCCGGAACCCGTCGGAAAGCGATCTCGACGCCTGGGCCTGGGACACGCAGACCATTACCCTCTCGTAGGCAGCGACCGAGAGACTCCTGACCGCACTGCCGTGCCGACACGGAATTGACGGACTCCGTTCGGCCGATGCGGAGGATGCATGCCGAGCTCGGCTGGGGCAACGCGATCGGTCTGAGCCTGCATTCGCGCGGCTTCCTACATTGACGCAGAAATTGCCCGAACGATTGCCCCGGATCGAAACATACATACACAACGAAATGCGGGCGCAGCATGTGCCTGGTGTCGCAGTCGCGATCGTGCAAGGCGGGAAGCTCATCTCGGCCAAAGGCTACGGTGAGTCAAACGTCGAGCACCACGTCCCGGTGACGCCCGCAACGATCTTTCAGTCGGGGTCCGTCGGCAAGCAGTTCACGGCCGTCGCCGTGATGCTCCTCCCCGCTCGAACTCCGATCGCCCCAGCCCCCCGACATTATGTCACCTGCTATGAAACCACGGACCGATCCGCCGCCGTCCTCCCCTGCGGCGGATCTCCCTCCCGCTACGCCTCGTCGCCGGCCAAACCCTGATCGGCTCTCCGAACGCCACATCTGAGACGCCGCACCGGCCCCATCACCCACCGCTGCCGTCTCGATCCTGTCGCTCGGACCCCGATGCCAACTCCCCCCTCGGCGCTAGCCCGCACTCGACTCGCGGACAACGCCAACCGTTGGGATTTCCGATCCGTCTTGAGCGCGCTGTCGTACGATTCCTCAACTGCGAGTATAAAGAGTGGGGATCAGCGCTGTGCGTGATGAAACTGGCTTGCTTATTTCTGCCATGCTGGGCGCCCGTTGGATCAATTCACAGGCGTTTTCGCGAACATTAGAAATCTGTGCCTCTGAATTCTCGCCAGCCTGATTTATCCCACCAAATAACGCCAACTGATATTGGGGAGCAAGCTTATGAACGCGATCTTTCGACGATCCTTGTACATCGGGGCATTTGCGGCATTGTGCTCAATTGCAGCCGCATCGGCCGATGACGCTCAACTCGCCTCTCACAACGGGGAGGCCGCCCGATGCGCGAAGCTTCCAGGGCACGCGCAATTGAGAGCTGGGTTGTTGTCGGCAAGGCAGCAAGCAAATGGCGGATTCGATCTGGACATGTGGGCGACGGTGGTCAATCGGGACGGCATCGTCTGTGCCGTCGCGTTCACCGGCAGCGACCGGGGTTCTCAATGGCCGGGCAGCCGCGCCATTTCCGCACAGAAAGCAAACACGGCGAATGCGTTCAGTCTTCCGGGGCTGGCGCTTTCGACAGCCAATCTCTATGCAGCAGTGCAGCCGGGCGGGTCACTGTACGGATTACAGCACAGCAATCCCGTTGAGACGCTCGTTGCCTATCAAGGCCCTGCTTCCAATTTTGGACGATCGAACGATCCCATGGTCGGTTCGCGCATCGGGGGTGTGAATGTCTTCGGTGGCGGTCTCGCGCTCTACAATTCTAGGAAGGAGTTGGTGGGTGCCGTCGGTGTGAGTGGCGACACCTCCTGCGCAGACCACAACATCGCATGGCGCACGCGTCACACGCTCAATCTGGACTTCGTTCCCGCTGGCGTGAGCGCTAACGGCGATGACAACATCAACTACAAAGGAATCGTGCCGTCGCCGAGTCTTGCGGATGACTTTTCCCATCCTGTCTGCAAGATCGCTGGTGTTGACGGGGTTTCCTCCATCAGCGCAGGGCTGCCGCCCATACAGAACTAGGGCGAGATCGGCGGCAGGCGGGCAAAAACCCGTCTGCCGCTCGGTCCACCGAAGACTGAGGCGCGGCGACAACTGCGCTGAGCCTTTGCTCTCGGGGGCGCGATGCCTGCAGCGGATGGCCCATCGGTGACGGGCATGGAGTCGCCCAAGGTGGTCGACAACCAGGATCTGAAGTTCGACACCGCGCTGAAACTGGATGGGGGGCGCGTGGCCGCCGCGCCTGCGCCGCGGTAAGAAAATGCGGTGCTGCGCCTCCGGCCCTTAAGAAGCTGGGTCTGACCCCATTTTCTTAGCGATTGCCCTGCTTTTTCTCCACCATGTCGCGGACCATGAAGTCGATGCCGCGTTGCCATGACTGGTCGGTATTGCCGCGCAGATCCACCGATTTCGCCAGCACGGCCTTGCCCGTTTTCGCGTCACGAACTTCGATGTTGATGTTGAGAATCAGGTTGCTGACCTTCTGCACCCACGCCAGCAAAATGCGGTCGGCGCCGGCTTTGCGCGCGATGTCCACTTCGCAGCCGTTGCATCCGAGCAGGCTCTGGCGCTCCGCTTCGGTGCGGATCAACTGCGCAACCGGCGCACTGTCGATCACGTTGTAGAGCTCTTCGTTGATCAGCGCCTCGCGCAGCCGCTGCGACACCATTGCCAGGCGCGCCTCTTTTTCGGGAAACGGCACGACGTCCTTTTGTTCGTCGATCAATTCAAATTCCAGCATCAGCAGTCTTTTCAGCGGTTGCTGCGCGGCCGCGGGGGACGCCGCGACAGCGAACAGCGCCGCCGCGCCCAGGACGCGCGCGATTCGTGCCGCACTATGGCCTCTGCTGTGCTTCATCGTCGTCCTGTCTGTTGCGCGAGGCGCTCATGCGGGTCGCTTGACGCCGGTTGAAGTTGCGGATCGAGTCTACCTGCACTTCGGTGCAAACGGCGAGCCGACGGTCGAAAACGGGGCCCACCGGCATGTCGATACCGGCAACGGGCGCTTCACAAGTTCAAAGCTCGCTATTCTGGATTCGAGGGCTCACTGACTCTCTCGATGCGCGCGGCCACATGCGCCAGAACACCCCATCGCGATTGATCAGTAAATGTTTCAGGGCCGCGCCCGTATGCAGCGCGATCAACGTCATGAAGACCCACGCAAAACCCAGATGGACCGCGCTGAAGAAATCCTTCAACGGATCGGACTTGAATCCCCACTGAGGCAGCGTGATGCCGAAATACCTGATCGGATATCCGGAGTACGTCGACCCCAGAAGCCCGACCAGCGGCATGCCAAGCAGGCACGCATAAAGCAACGCGTGATTGGCCGCGGCGGCGCGCCGTTGCCAGGCGGGAACGCACGCGGGCAGCGGCGGCGCCGGATGCCGGAAGCGCCACGCGATGCGCACCAGAACGAGCAACGCGATCGTCATGCCGATCGACTTGTGCAGGTTGAACCAGAAGGCGCGCGCACCGACCGGCTGCTTCGGAATTTCGATCATCCACCAGCCCAGGATCAACTGCGCGACGACAAGCGCCGCGATCAGCCAGTGCAGCGTTACGGCCACTTTCGTGTAGCGCGCACCGGCGTCGAGGACATTCATCGCCGGCAATTTCGGTAAATGGTGTTGCGGCTGATGCCGAGCGCGCGCGCCGCCGCAGACACGTTGCCGCCGTACTCCTGCAGGGCGCGCAAGTCAGTCTGGCATAAGGCAGCCAGCGCAAATCCCGAGGTATTCAGACATCGGGATTTGCGCGTGACGATTAGCGGGGCCGGCACTGGTTGGGGCGGTGGCGCTGCAAACTCCTTATGGTCGGTCTACTTGCGCGTAGTGTCGCCCGTGCCTGGCGTTGCCTTGAATCGCGCAGCCTCCTCAGAACCCCGGGTCGCATCGCCAGCGCTGTAGGAGTGTGCGCCCGCTCCAGCGAGTTTCCCGGCGTCCACGATGAGGTATTCATTGCGGATCGGCCGACCCTCAAACCAGCATTCGAGGATCTCGCGCACGCCGGCCGCATAGCGTGCCTGCGCGGAGAGCGAGGAACCGGAGGTGTGCGGGGTCATCGCTTCGAACGGCATGGTCCGCCACGGATGATCGCGCGGCGCGGGCTGCGGAAACCAGACGTCACCCGCGTAGCCGGCAAGCTGTCCACTCTTGAGCGCACGAACCACTGCATCGCGATCACAGATCTTGCCGCGAGCCGTGTTCACCAGGTAGGCGCCACGCTTCATCTTCGC
>Ga0299906_10003963_pt1 | contig 12163 bp, 12 predicted proteins | sample RVTome_14_FD_200259 | JGI IMG/M metagenome (GOLD analysis project Ga0299906, IMG submission 200259) | Soil microbial communities from uranium-contaminated site in the Upper Colorado River Basin, Wyoming, United States - RVT145D125 (version 2) ...
GAAGGTATGGTGATATTGGTGGTCAGGCGGGCGCCCTTGGTGCCGAGCGGATCCTTCACCACCTGCACCAGGAGCTCCTGACCGTCTTGCAACAGGTCGCTGATCGCCGCCGGCCGTGCCAGGTCCTCCATGCGGGCCTCGTCCTCCCAGCTCTTGCCGATGTCCGACACGTGCAGAAAGGCCGCCCGCTCCAGGCCGATGTCGACGAATGCCGCTTCCATGCCGGGCAGCACCCGGACCACCTTGCCCTTGTAGATGTTGCCGACCAGCCCGCGATTGCCGGAGCGCTCGACGAACACCTCCTGCAGCACGCCATTCTCGACCACGGCGACGCGGGTCTCCCGCGGCATGACGTTGATCAGGATTTCCTCGCTCATGCACGCTCCAGAGAGGCCCCCGCCGGAGGAGCCAGAGGCAGCTCGATGCCGAGTGCGGCGAGGAGCTCCCAGGTTTCATACAAGGGCAAGCCCATCACCCCGGAGTAGCTGCCCTCCAGGTGTTTCACGAACAGCGCCCCCCGCCCCTGGATGGCGTAGGCGCCTGCCTTGTCTACGGGCTCGCCGGTGGCCCAGTAGCACTGGCGCTCGCGGGCGCCGATGTCACGAAAAGCTACGGCGCTCTCCTGCAGCCGATGCTGCAGCCGCCCTTGCCAGCATACCGCGACGCCGCTCAGCACCCGGTGGCGGCGTCCAGAGAGTCGCTCGAGCATGGCGAGGCCGTGGTCGCGGTCTCGGGGCTTACCGAGTATCTCCCCATCCAGCACCACCGCCGTGTCTGCCCCGAGGACCGGGCGGGGGGCGCGCCTGCCGAGCGCCTCCCAGCCGGCCCGGGCCTTGGCGATGGCCAGCCGCTGCACGTAGTCGCGGGCATCCTCGCCAGGGCGCGGACGCTCGTCGACCGAGATCCGTAGCCGTCGCGAGCGGATGCCCACCTGCCGCAACAACTCGCGCCGTCTGGGCGAGGCGGAAGCCAGGTAGAGCTCCGGTACCAGGGCGACGGCGAGCGCCAGAGGAGAGCGCGCCGACTCAGTCACGGTGGTAGGGGTGGCCAGCGATTAGGCTCCAGGCACGATAGCATTGCTCGGCGACCACCACCCGCACCAGGGCGTGCGGCAAGGTCAGCCGCGACAACGACCAACAGCGCTCGGCCGCCGCCAGGCAGGCCGGCGCCAGGCCGTCGGCGCCGCCGACCAGCAACGCCACGTCCCGGCCCTCGGCCATCCAGGCGCGCAGCCAAGCGGCCAGCTGGCGAGTGTCGATCTGCTCGCCGTGCTCGTCCAGCGCCACCGGGCGGGCGCCGCGGGCGGCCCGGAGCAGCCGCTCGGCCTCCTCCTGCAGGGCCCTGCCGGTGTCGGCATTGCGTCCCCGGTGCACGGCCGGGACCTGGATGAGCTCGAGCTGGCACTCGCGGCTGAGGCGGCGACGGTAGCTTTCGAAGCCCTCGCTGACCCAGGCTGGCACCCGGGTGCCCACCACCACCAAACGCAAGCGCACCGTCAGCGCCCGGCTCTGTCGCTCACCAGCACCGCCGCCAGCCCTTACTGGCCGTGCTGCCGGCGAGCCGCCGCGCTCTCCGACATCTCGGTCAGCGACCAGAACTTTTCTAGATTGTAGAAGGCCCGGGTCTGCGGCTGCATCAGGTGCACCACCACGTCCCCCAGGTCCACCAGAATCCACTCCGCCGCCTGCTCGCCCTCTACCCCGAGTGGCCGCACCGCCTGCTCGCGGCAACGGCGCTGCAGATTGTCGGCGAGGGATTTTACGTGCCGGTTGGAGGTCCCGGTCGCCACCACCATGTAGTCCGTGAAGCCCGAGTGCTGCGCCACATCCAGTACCACCACCTCGTGGGCCTTCAGCTCGTCCAAGGCGTCGAGAACCAATGCCTTCAGCTCATTTGCCTGCATGTATTCCTCAGGGCAGCTCCGCGGATTGCGGCTCGACCCGGCTGCGGTACAGACCGTGTCGATGGATATAGTCGTCGACGGCATCCGGCAGCAGATAGCGAGCGCTCAACCCGGCGGCCACCCGCTCCCGGATGGCGCTGGCAGAGACACCGAGCTGGGTGATGCTGACCAGCAGCACCCGGCCGGAGGGCGACCGGCGCAGCACATTGGGGTCCTCGCTGCCGTGCTCCCGCAGCAACGCCGCCACCGGTCCGCTGGTGGGCCACGGCGATCCCGGGCGTCGAGTCACTACCAAATGCGCCAGCTGCGGGATCACCTGCCAGCAATGCCAGCCGGCCAAGCTCCTGAAGGCGTCCATGCCGAGGATCAGGCACAGCGGCACCGTGCCCAGCTCTGCGCGCAAGGAGTGCAAGGTGTCGACGGTGAAGGAGGGCCCGCTGCGCCGCAGCTCGCGGTCATCGACCAGGAAGCCGGGCTGGCCGCCGGCGGCCAGCTGGAGCATGGCCAAGCGCTCGGCCGGCCTGGCACCCGGCGCCCCGCGATGCGGAGGCTGGGCCGCCGGGATCAGGTGCACCGCAGCAAGACGAAGCTGCTCCCGGACCTCGAGCGCCGAGCGCAGGTGCCCGAAGTGGACCGGATCGAAGGTGCCGCCGAAGACGCCTACCGGAGCTGTGCCGCCGGCTGTGGGCCCAGTGGGCCGCTCAGGGCCGGACGTGGCCGTCACCCAGGACCACGAATTTCTGCGTGGTCAGGCCTTCGACGCCCACTGGACCACGGGCGTGGAGCTTGTCGGTGCTGATGCCGATCTCGGCCCCCAGCCCATATTCGAAGCCGTCGGCGAACTGGGTGGAGGCGTTGACCATCACCGAGCTGGAGTCCACCTCGCGCAGAAAGCGGCGGGCGCGGCCGTAATCCTCGGTGACGATGCAGTCGGTGTGGTGGGAGCCGTAGGTCTCGATGTGAGCGATGGCCTGATCCAGGCCGTCGACGATGCGGATGGCGAGGATCGGCGCCAGGTACTCGGTACGCCAGTCCTCCTCGCTGGCCGGACGGGCATCGGCCAGCAGCGCGCGGGTACGCTCGCAGCCGCGCAGCTCCACCTGCTCGCCGCGATAGCGCTCGGCCAGCTCCGGTAGCACCCGGGGGGCGATGGCCGCGTGCAGCAGCAGCGTCTCCATGGCGCCGCAGACGCCATAGCGTCGGCACTTGGCGTTGAAGGCCACCTGGATCGCCTTGTGCGGATCGGCGCGATCGTCCACGTAGACGTGGCAGATGCCGTCCAGGTGCTTGATCACCGGCACCCGGGCCTCGGCGCTGATGCGCTGGATCAGGCTCTTGCCGCCGCGGGGCACGATCACGTCGACGAGCTCGGTCATCCTGATCAGCTCACCCACCGCCGCCCGGTCGGTGGTCTCCACCACCTGCACCGCAGCCTCCGGGAGCCCAGCCTCCAAAAGTCCACGGCGGATACAGCCGGCAATGGCCCGGTTGGAGTGCTGGGCTTCCGAGCCGCCGCGGAGAATCACGGCATTGCCGGCCTTCAGGCAGAGGCCTGCGGCATCGGCGGTGACGTTGGGGCGGGACTCGTAGATGATCCCCACCACCCCCAAGGGCACGCGCATGCGGCCCACCTGGATGCCGGAAGGGCGATAGCTCAAACCGGTGATCTCGCCCACCGGATCCGGCTGCGCGGCGATCTGTCGCAGCCCCTCGGACATGGCCGCGATTCGGGCGTCGTTCAGCTCCAGACGGTCGAGCAGCGGTGCGTCCAGGCCATTGCGCTCGCCGGCATCCAGGTCCCGGCGATTTTGCTCCAACAAGGTCCCCCGGGACTCTTCGATCGCCGCCGCGATGGCCATCAGCGCCGCGTTCTTGCCGCGGGTCTCGGCCACGCTCATGACCCGCGCGGCGGCGCGGGCGGCGCGGCCTAGGCCCCGCATGTATTCGGCCACTGGCATGGTCAGCTGCTGACTCTCCACCGTCATCACTTAGCTACTCCGAAGCTCGCACCCCAATGGATCGCAGCCCGCCGTGGCGAGCGCCAAGTGTAGCAACTCGTCCCACGCCGCTCCCGGCTCGACGCCCTTGAGCAGCCGGTCCACCCGCGCGGCCCGCCGCAACAGCTTCGCCCACACGCCGCTACCATGACGCGCGAGGGCTTTACGCAACAGCGGCTTGCGCTGTTCCCAGACATTGTGCCTGGCGAGCACCGCCTCCACCGTCAGGCCGGCGGCGCGATCGGCGGCCATGGCCGCCAGAGCGCGCAGCTCCTTGCTGAGCGCCCAGTTGATCAGAGTGCCTTCCACGCCCTCGTCGCGCAACGCTGCCAGCACCCGCAGCACTCGCACGCTGTCGCCGGCAAGCGCCGCGTCCGCCAGGGCGTAGACGTCGAAGCGGGCGCTGTCGCCCACCGCGGCCAGCAGCTCGTCCGCTGTCAGCGGCCCAGGCGTCTGGGTCAACGCCAGCTTCTCCACCTCCTGGGCGGCTGCCAGCAGATTGCCTTCGACGCGCTCCACCAGCAGGGCAACGGCCTCCCGGGTGGGGTTGAAGCCGCGGGCTCGCAATCGACCCGCCAGCCAGTCCGGCAGCCGGCGGCCATCCATGGCTGGGACGATGACGGCCACCCCAGCGCCCTCCAGGGCGCGCACCCAAGCACTGCGCTGAGCGGCCGCGTCCAGCCGCCCGGCGACTACCAGTAGCAACACATCCGGCGGCGGCGCAGCGGCATAGCTCACCAGCGCCCGGCTGCCCGCCTCGCCGGGCTTGGCTGAGTCCAGCCGCAGCTCCAACAGCCGGCGCTCGGCGAACAACGACAGGCTGGCGGCCGCGGTGACCAGCGCGCTCCAGTCGAAGCCCGCCTCCACCACCAGGCACTGGCGCGCTCCCCAGCCGGCATGCCGGGCCGCCGCCCGCACCGCGTCGGCAGCCTCCTGCAGCAACAGCGGCTCGGCGCCGGCCAGCAAGTAGACGGGCGCCAGGCCCCGGGCCAGGTGCTGGGGCAAGTCGTCGGGGCGCAGCCGCATCGCCTGCTCAGGTCTCGGGAACAGCCTGCAGCCGTAGCAGCACTAGCCACGCCGCCTCGCGGGTGAGCTCGCGGCGGAGATCCTCCTCGGCGGCGCTGCGGCCGAGGATCTGGTCCTGGTCGTAGGCGTAGTCCCGGAACAGGCGCACCTCGTCCGGGGCCACCAACAATCGGCCGTCGTCGGTCTCGGCGCGGAAGCGGACGCGGTAGCTGAGCCGAAACTCGCGGGCCTTGCCGTCGCTGCCGAGCCCGGTTACGTCGCTATTGAAGCGCTGCTCGAGGATCCACAGCACCCCACTGGGATCGACCTCCACCACCTCCGCGCCGTTGGCCTCCAGCAACGCGCGCAGCGAGTTGCCGAGCTCGCTGTAGACGTCCACACCTTGCAGCGCCACCCGCTGAAACTCCGGCGCCAGCGCCGCCTGGCCGCGGAGCTGGAAACCGCAGCCGGCGAGGACAGTCAGCAGCACCGCCAGCGGCCAGAGCGCGGCTCGAGCGCCGCGAAAACTTGCCATCGGCCTCAACACACCACGTTCACCAGCTTACCCGGCACCACGATGATGCGCCGGATCGCCTTGCCGGCGACGAAGCGCTGGACGTTGTCTTCGGCCAGCGCCGCCTGCTCCACCGCTGCCCGATCGGCATCGCTCGGCACTTGCACGCGACCGCGCAGCTTGCCGTTGACTTGTACCACCAGCTCCACCGCCTCCCGTTCCAGCGCCGCCGGGTCGGCCTCGGGCCAGCGCTCGTCCACCAGCTCGCCCGGCTGACCCAGGGCGCGCCAAAGCACCTGACAGGCGTGGGGAACGATGGGGGCGAGCAGGCGCACGCCTGCCTCGTAGGCCTCCTGCAGCAGCGCCCGCCCCTGTTGGCTGCGGTCGTCGAAGCGCGCCAGCGCGTTGCAGAGCTCCATCACCGCGGCGATGGCGGTGTTGAAGGTTCGCCGGCGGCCGACGTCGTCGCCCACCTTGGCGATGGTCTCGTGCAGCAAGCGCCGCAGCTCCCGCTGTCCGGCGTTGAGCTCGGTCAGCCGCAGCGGCTCGCAGGGCCCGCCGGCCAGGTGCTCGGCCACCTGCTTCCACAGCCGGCGAAGAAAACGCGCGGCCCCTTCGACGCCGGCGTCGGACCACTCCAGCGACTGGTCGGGGGGGGAGGTGAACATCATGTAGAGGCGCACGGTGTCGGCGCCGAAGCGCTCGATCATGTCCTGCGGGTCGACACCATTGTTCTTCGACTTGGACATCTTCTCGATGCCGCCGACGGTGGCCGGCTGCCCGTCGCTCGCCAACACCGCGCCCGTGACCTTGCCGCGCTCGTCGCGGGAAACATGGACCTCGGCGGGGGCGTAATAGCTGCGCTTGCCGCTGCCGTCCTCGCGCAGATAGGTCTCGGCCACCACCATGCCTTGTGTGAGCAAGCAGGTGAAGGGCTCGTCGTTGTCGAGCAGTCCCTCGTCGCGCATCAGCTTGTTGAAGAAGCGCGCATACAAGAGATGGAGGATGGCGTGCTCGATGCCGCCCACGTACTGATCCACCGGCAGCCAATAGCGGGCGCGCTCGTCCACCATGGCCTCGGCGTCCGGGCAGGCGAAGCGGGCGAAGTACCAGGAGGACTCTACGAAGGTATCGAAGGTGTCGGTCTCGCGCTCGGCGGGGCGGCCACACTCGGGGCAGGTGGTCTGGTAGAACTCCGGCATCCGGGTCAACGGCGAGATGCTGCCTTCGAAGGCCACGTTTTCGGGCAATAGCACCGGCAGTTGCTCGTCCGGCACCGGCACCGGGCCGCAGTGCTGGCAATTGATCATGGGGATGGGAGTGCCCCAGTAACGCTGGCGGGAGATGCCCCAGTCGCGCAGCCGGAAGTTCACCCGCCGACGACCACAACCGTCGCGCTCCAGGCGGTCGGCGATGGCGTCGAAGGCCTCGGCGGAGCCGAGACCGCTAAACTCGCCTGAGTCCACCAATACACCCGGCTCGGTGTAGGCTGCTTCCTCCAGGTTGCAGGCGGTGGGATCGTCCCAGGGGGCGATCACCTGACGGATCGGCAGGCCATAGGCGCGAGCGAGCTCCCAATCGCGCTGGTCGTGGCCCGGGACCGCCATGATCGCGCCGGTGCCGTAGGCCATGAGCACGAAGTTGCCAACCCAGATGGGCAGACGCTCGCTGGTGAGCGGATGCACGGCCTCCACGCCCAGCGGCACCCCGCGCTTCTCGGCGGTCTCGATGGCCGCCTCGGTCACCCCCAGCACCCGGCACTCCTCGATGAAGGCGGCCACCTCGGGTCGCTCGCCGGCAATCCGCTGGGCCAGCGGGTGCTCGGCGGCCACGGCCATGTAGGTGATCCCCATCAGGGTGTCGGGGCGGGTGGTGAAGATGCTGAGCACTTCCTCGCTGTCGGCGACCGGGAAGTCCACCTCGACGCCTTCGGAGCGGCCGATCCAGTTTCGCTGCATGGTGCGAACCGCCTCCGGCCAGCCCTGCAGGCGGTCCAGGTCCGTCAGCAGCTCCGGGGCATAGGCGGTAATCCGCAGAAACCACTGGGGAATTTCCCGGCGCTCCACCAGGGCTCCGGAGCGCCAGCCGCGCCCGTCGATCACCTGCTCGTTGGCGAGCACCGTGTGATCCACCGGGTCCCAATTCACCACCGCGTTCTTCTTGTAGACCAGCCCCCGTCGGAACAGCCGGGTGAAGAACCACTGCTCCCAGCGGTAATACTCGGGACGGCAGGTGGCGATCTCCCGGCTCCAGTCGTAGGCGAAGCCGAGGCGCCGCAGCTGGGCCTTCATGTAGTCGATATTCTCGTAGGTCCAGCGCGCCGGCGGCAGGCCGTGCTTGATGGCGGCCCCCTCGGCAGGCAGGCCGAAGGCGTCCCAGCCCATGGGCTGCAGCACGTTGCGCCCGCGCATGCGCTGATAGCGGCTGATGACGTCGCCGATGGTGTAATTGCGCACGTGCCCCATGTGCAGCCGACCGCTGGGATAGGGGAACATGGAAAGGCAGTAGAACTTCTCCCGCGCCGGATCTTCACGGACCTGGAAGGTGCGCTCGCTCTCCCACCGCCGCTGCACGGCCTCTTCGATCTCGTGGGGGCGGTACTGCTCGTCGATCACTGCGATCCTGCTCCGGAGGGAAAGGCCGCGCGATGGGGCCGATGCCAGGCGAATTGGCTAAGATAGCCGAACGCCGTCGGCAGCGACAACACGCGCCCAGGCCTGCCGCGGCCGCTGTTCGGTCCGCCAAAGAGATGCCAGCTCGCGCGGAGATCACGCGATGGAAAAGCCCCAAGGCTCACGTCAGGTTAGCGCCTACAACCGCATGATGGAGCGGGTCAAGCAGGCCCTCGAGCAGGCCGAGCACGGCGCCGGCGATGCGCTGCGCAAAAGCGTCGAGGCCGCCAAGCAGCGCGCCGTCGAGCTGAACGAGCTGACCCGGGAGGAGGCCGAGCAGATCGGCAACTGGCTGCACCGGGATCTGGACGACGCCGGCTACTACCTGGCCAGCAGCGGGCGGGAGCTCCGCCACTGGCTGCGCTTCGAGCTGGAGCAGGTAGAGGCACGCCTGCTGGAGGTGTTCTCCCGCGCCGCCGACCAGACGCGGCTGGACTATCTGGCCTTCCAGGAGCGGGTGGAGGCGAACTCGGTCTACCAGACCGGCGAGATCACCGGGCCCGGGAGCCTGCGCTGCGAGGCCTGCGGCCGCCAGGTGCACTTTCGCGACAGCGGTCACATTCCCCCCTGCCCGGCCTGCCACGGCACCCGCTTTCGCCGCGTCGAGGACGAGAGCGACGAGCAGAGCCTCAGCGGCGACGAGACACCATGAACGAGGCGACCATGAGCAGCAACAGGCCCAGGGCCAGCGCCGGCCACTGCCCCCAGCGCACGAAGGGGGTGGCGCCGCTGCGCGGCTCCACCTGCGCGCTCAGCACCGCCCGGGTGAACTGAGCCGAGCGCTCGCGCAGGGAGCCATCCGGGGCAATGACGGCGCTGATCCCGGTGTTGGTGGCCCGCAGCAGGTAGCGGCCACTCTCCAAGGCCCGCAGTCGCGCCATCTCCAGATGCTGGTGCGGGGCCAGGGAATCACCGAACCAGGCGTCGTTGCTGACATTGACCAGCAGCTCCGCCGCCGGCAGCGCCCGCCGCACCTCGTCCGCGAAGGCCACCTCGAAGCAGATGGAGGCGCCGAGCGCCACCCCGCCGGCACGCAACAGCGGCTGCTTCGCGGCTCCGGCACTGAAGTCGCTCATGGGAATCTGCACCAAGCCGCCGAGGCGCTCCACCAACCCCCGCATGGGAATGAACTCGCCGAAGGGGACCAGGTGGCGCTTGTGGTAAGCCTGCACTTGCGGGCCTAGCAGCACCAGGCTGTTGTAGGAGCGACCGCCCTGGTCCCGAGTCGGCGCGCCCAGGAGCAGCACTCCACCGCGAGCGGCCACCAGCTCCGCCAACGGTCGGGTGTAGTCGGCCAACAGGTCCAGGTAGGCCGGTACAGCAGTTTCCGGCCACAGCAGCAGCCGCACCGGCGGCGCCGAGCGGGTCAGCTCCGCATAGGTCTCGAGCGTGCGGCGCCGCCATTCGGGGCGCCACTTCAGATCCTGCGCCACGTTGCCTTGCACCAGGGCAATCTGCATCGGCGGCCCGGTCGGCCGGGTCCACTGCGGCTGCTGCAGGGCCAGCCCGCCGGCCAGCAGCCCGGCGACGAGCGTTAGCGCCAGCAGCCGCCGTCGGTTGTCGGCGATCAACGTCAGCAGCAGGGCACCGGCCAGCAGCCCGGCGATCAGGTTCAGGCCCGCGGGACCGGCCACTGCGGCCCACCCGGCGAGGGGGGTATCGAGCAGTGCGTAGGCTGGCGCCAGCCAGGGAAAGCCGCCCAGGACCTGCTCGCGACCCCATTCGAGCAAGGTCAGCAGGCCCGGAAAGCCCAGCAAGGCCAGGGGCGCCAGGCCGAGACCCCGCCGCTGCAGGCTGCTGCTGAGCCAGCCCAGGGCGGCGGTGAACAGGGCCAGGATCAACACCAGCCCAGCGGTACCGACGGCCGCGACCGGCGCCGGCGCGGCGCCGAAATCGTGCAGGCTGTTGTAGACCCAATAGACGCCGCAACCGAACAGCCCGAGCCCGGCCAGGAGCCCGCGCCAAGCCGCCCGGGCCGGTGCGGACAGCCGCCACAGCAGCAGCAGCGCCGCCATGCCGGCCACCGAAAAAGGCCGCCAGGCGAAGGGCGCGAAAGCCAGCACCTGGCAGGCGCCGGCGGCCACCGAGGCCAGGTCCAGCAGCCAGGGCGAGACGGCCGGCGACCGCGCCCGAACCGCGCCGGGCGCCGGGTGAGAAGTCACTGGCCGGGCCGGATCAGGACTCGGCGACCGCCCGCGGCTCCAAGGCCAGACCGAGGAGATGCACCCGCCGGTTGTCCGCTCGGATCACGCTGAACAGATAGCCGTCCACGTCCACCTGCTCGCCGCGCTTGGGCAGATGACCCAGCCGGTTGGTCACCAAGCCGCCGACGGTGTCGAACTCCTCCTCGCTCAGGGTCGAGCCGAAGAACTCGTTGAAGTCTTCGATGGGAGTCAGGGCCTTGACCACGTAGCGGCCGTTGCCCAGATCGCGGATGTAGACGTCGTCGTCCACATCGTGCTCGTCGTCGATCTCGCCGACGATCTGCTCGAGCACGTCCTCGATGGTGACCAGGCCGGCGACGCCACCGTACTCGTCCAGCACGATGGCCATGTGCAGGCGGCTCACCCGGAACTCCCGCAGCAGCGCGTTCAAGCGCTTGCTCTCGGGGATGAACTTGGCCGGGCGGAGGTAGCCGCGCAGATCCAGGGCACCCGGATTCGCCATGGCGAAGTGCCGCAGCAGATCCTTGACCAGCAGTATGCCCAGCACCTCGTCGCGGGTCTCGCCCTCCACCGGGAGTCGCGAGTGCCCGGATTCGATGACCACCTCCATGATGCGCTGGAGCGGCCAGTCGTCCTGGAGCGTGACCATCTGGGCGCGGGGAATCATGATGTCGCGGACCTTCATCTCCGCGACCTCCATGACGCCCTCGATCATGCTCAATGCTTCCGCGTCGATGAGATCCCGGCGCTGCGAGTCCCGCAGCAGCTCCAGCAGCTCCGAGCGGTCCCGCGGCTCGCCCAGGAGAGCCTGGCCGAGCCGTTCCAGCCAGGTTCTCTGGCTGGTACTACCACCTTCAGTTTGTTGGTCCATCAGTCCTGTGAACGGTAGGGGTCCGGATAACCTAACCCCGTGAGGATTTCGGTTTCAAGCGCCTCCATGCGCGCAGCCTGCTCCTGCTCCTGGTGATCGAAACCGATGAGGTGCAACACCCCGTGCACGATGAGGTGTGCGTAGTGAGCTTCGGCAGACTTGCCCTGGGCCGCGGCCTCGGCCAGGACCAGCGGCGAGCAGACGATCACGTCGCCCAGCTGGCGCCGGCGCTGGGGCATCCCGGGCAGTCGCTCGAAGGGAAAGCTGAGCACGTTGGTGGCACGGTCGATGCCGCGGAACGCCCGGTTGAGCTGCTGACCCTCGGCCGTGTCCACCAGTCGCACGGTCAGCGCAGCAGGCGCGGCGAGCCGCACCAGGGCCGCATCCACCCAGCGCTGCACCGCCGCCCGGGTCGGCCTCGGCCGCGCCTGGCTGACGCGCTGCAGCTCCAGCCGCGCACTCATTCGCCCTTCTCGGCGCGGTCGTAGGCGGCCACGATGCGCTGGATCAGGGGATGGCGGACCACGTCACGACCCGTGAAGAAAGTGAAGCTGATGCCCTCCACCTCATGCAGCACCTCGAGCGCATGGCGCAGGCCCGAGCGCTGGCCACGCGGCAGGTCCACCTGGGTCACATCGCCGGTCACCACTGCGGTGGAGCCGAAGCCGATCCGGGTCAGGAACATCTTCATCTGCTCCAGCGAGGTGTTCTGGGCCTCGTCCAGGATGATGAAGGACTCGTTCAGGGTTCGGCCCCGCATGAAGGCGAGCGGCGCCACCTCGATGACATTGCGCTCCAGCAGCTTGGCCACCCGCTCGAAGCCCAACATCTCGTAGAGGGCGTCGTACAGCGGCCGCAGGTAGGGGTCGATCTTCTGGGCCATGTCGCCGGGTAGAAATCCCAGGCGCTCCCCCGCCTCCACGGCCGGCCGCACCAGCACGATGCGGCGGACTTGTTCGCGCTCCAGTGCGTCCACCGCACAGGCCACGGCCACATAGGTCTTGCCGGTGCCGGCCGGGCCGACGCCGAAGCTGAT
>Ga0299906_10003964_pt1 | contig 12162 bp, 11 predicted proteins | sample RVTome_14_FD_200259 | JGI IMG/M metagenome (GOLD analysis project Ga0299906, IMG submission 200259) | Soil microbial communities from uranium-contaminated site in the Upper Colorado River Basin, Wyoming, United States - RVT145D125 (version 2) ...
CACGATGACCTTACGCGCCGCCCGTTTTGCCGTCGCCCTCATTGCCATAGCGGCCACTGCGGCTGGGTGCGTCGCGAAGCAGGCTACCTTCTACAAACCGCAGAACGGCTATGAAGAGGCGACGTTGGCCACTTATGACATCACCGTCGCCACCGCCAGCGGGCCGCAAGCTCTGCGCCTGTCGCTGAAGAAGCTGGGGGTTCAGGGCCGCGACGCGCTCACCCGCATTGCGCTGCCGCAGCGCGGGGTCGTCCTCCTGCAGCATCGGGCGGGGGATACCGAACTGAAGCTTGACGGGCGCGAATTCGCGCCGCTCGAGGGCGAATGGGTAACGCTCACCCTGCCGGTGGACCTCGCGGTAGCAACCAAGGGCGATTCGATTCTGATGGACGTCATCGTTATTGAGGAATAACCGCGCGCCTGATACGATGGACTCACCAGCCCCTCCGGCCAGGGCAGGGGCGCGTCCAATACCACCCGGTAGAGAAACAGCAGGGCGCACAGCGCCACGCCTGACTACTTGACCGTAGTCTTGATCAGTTCGGTGAGGGCGTGGACCGGGATCGCATAGCTGATGCCGCTGGGCTGTGTGAGGGCGGACTCCTTCGTGCCCTTTACGAACACCATGTTGATGATTCCCACCACTGCGCCGCTGTCCGGCTCGTAGAGCGGGCTGCCGCTATTGCCGGGGTAAGCGGTCGCGTCCAGCTGCAGCACCTTGTACGGCCCGCCGGCGAGCTGGGTGAGCGCGCGAGCGCTCAGTTCCCGCGCGCTGCGGGCGGGCATCGTGATGGGCGTGAGTGCGGACACCATCGCCCGATGCGTCGCGGGGAACAGACCGAGCACCGGTCCGATCGGAAAGCCGGTAAACAGCAATGACGCTCCTTCGCGCACCGTGGCAGTTGTGCCAAGCGCCAGAGCAGCCAACGGCGGGCCTTCGATGCGCAGCAACGCGAGATCGTATTCGCGATCTGTCGCGATTGCGCGAGCCTGGCGCGCTTGCCCCTGGTTGCTTCCTTCGGTAGCGGGGAGCGCAATCACCAGCCTTTCTTTGCGTGCGCTGTCCAGCTTCGGGGGCAGGACATGCGCATTGGTCGCGATCAGCGAGCCGTCTCCCACGACGAAGCCGGTGCCGCGAAACGCGAACTGCGGGCTGCGCAACTGCTGGAACGTACCCACTGCAACGATCGATCGCTTGACCCGTTCGATGGTATCCGGCACTTCGCCATGGCAGACCAGCGGGAGCAGACACGAGCAGACGAGGGCCGGCATGAGAGAACGGAACAGCGCGAGGCGCATGTGAGATAGATCAGGTATGAGGTTAGGAGGACGGATAGGGCGGCGCTGCGGGTTGGGCCAGCCAGTCCCAATTATTGAGGGAAGCCACGAAGCAAAGCAATTTTTGTCGTGCTATCGGCCACCGTGCGCTGCGCCTGGCGGAGGCGATCCACCGGGTCTTAACGCCCAGACAGGCGATAGGCGATCTGGTCCTCATCGAGCCGCTTCGGCCGAGTCCAATCTGAAGGGCGGACGTAGCTCGAGTCCCTGCCGAATCTTGCCAGGCAAGAGTTTCCCTGGCTGGATGCGCAGCCGAAGTCATGCGCCACCGTCATCTTCGCATCCGGCTTCACCGTCAGCGACCTCCGATAGATCGGCAACGAGCTGTTCTTGATGGTAATCACCCGGCGTCCGGGGGAAACGTCGAAGCTTTGCAGCGGGGGCGTCACGCCAATCTTCCTGCCGTCCACGTAGACCTCTCCCCACGGCTTGACCGCCAGGAAAACGGTGCCGGGTTCCATCGCTCGCGAGCTCAGCTCCGTCTTCGTCGGCAAATAAGTTCCCGCCCTTCGCTGCGGTTTCGGCTGCTCTTGGGGTTTGGTTACATAGTGGACGACGGTTGACGGAGTTTTCTCGACGCGGCGCGCGGCGGAAGTCGCTCGACTTCTCGGCGTGGAGCGCGCTGACGGGGCGGAAGCCCGTACCTGGGGTGCGTCTGCGATCAATTTGCTCGGTGGGGCCGACGCGTGGGTCGTCTCATGCTGCAAGGCCGGTGCTATTGGCAAAGCAACCGTTCCCGCCACGCGGTTGGCTGACCTGACCGTGGCCGTCTCCTCCGCACGCTTCAAACCAAGAGGCTCTTCGCGAAAAGCATGCAGCAAGGTGACCACCGCGCCCGCTGTTAGCACCGTCACGAGCGCATGGCGTGGCCACGAGCGAGGACACCAGTTTCCTCGAGTAAGCGTCGAATGCGCATGCACTGTCTGCACCGCAGAACCCGGCGGCTCGCAAGAATCGCTTGCCGGCGAAAAGATCGTAGCCGCCACTGAGTCCAGCACGGTCTGCGGTCCCGCCCTGAATTGCGGATCCAGTCGATACAACCAAAGCGGGGGGCCGAGGGTGTCGCAGAAAACTCCATGATATTGCAGCAACTCCGCCAAGTCGGGCGCTGTCCGGGAGAGCAGTTCGAAGAAAGGCCGCGCGACAGAAATTTCGCGCGGCGGGCCCTTGCGCATCACGCGCTCCGCATCCTGCCTCCCCTCGCCGCTTATATAGGCGTAGCCGAATTCGTCTGCGGCGATCTCGACCTCACCGAGGGTAATCCCGATGCGCAGTAGTAAATCGCGGTAGCGATCCTGTATCAAGGTCGCCTTGCGAATTGCGAGCGCGGATCTGAAGCACGCGCCGGAATCCGCGATGAAACTCAACAGCGCGCCGTCCTCTCGCACGATCGATACCAGATCGTCTGCCGTGGCCTGTGCCGTGGCAAACGACAGGAGCTCCCGGAAAGCTTGCGTTAAGCGGATTTGATCGAAGACGGATCTGGTACGGTACTCGGCGATCTCGAGTGCCATCGTGCAGCCGATCAATTTCCTATGAGCCGATCCGCCATGTTGGCGTGTTGGGTGCGGGGTTGCGCAGGAGTCATCCCAATCGAGCATGGACGCAGGCACCGGGTTCGAGGCATCCGGAAGGTCCACGCGGCTTCGGTAATCAGACGTCATACTGGTCAGTTCCGTGGCCCTGCCGAAACCTCACCATGAGTGAATGCCAGCCGGCCGCGCGCATCGCTATCGGTGGCGGCTGGAAACGAGCGCGCGAGTCAGGGATCATCGTGCGCCAAGCTACAGATTATACGGCGAGAGTCGCTCGAGAGCTGCGATCCGCAGGTACACTGTGGCCAAATCACAACGGCCACCGTAAGGCGAAACCCTGGCGATAGCGTAGCCCTTGGGTGTTTCTGTAATTTCTACTCGGCCCCTTCGGGGCGCTCCGCCTGCTCGGATATCCCGTTGAGTAACGCTGACCGAACGCTCTCGAGCATCGACACCGCCGACGCTCCCGGCAAACTCGAGGAGGGCCGGGCGTGCTACGCGCGGCGCGCCTGGGCGCGCGCGTACGAGTCATTGTCGCTGGCAGACCGCGTGATTCCACTCGAAGCTCCGGATCTGGAGCGGCTGGCGATGGCCGCGTATCTGGTCGGCCGCGACGAGGAGTATCTGAGTACCCTCGATCGCACGCATCGCGCCTACCTCGAGGCCGAGGATCGCCGACGCGCGGCGCGTTGCGCCTTCTGGCTCGGGTTGCGCCACATGTTTCGCGGCGAAGCGGCACAGGCCTCCGGTTGGCTTGCGCGGGCGGGGCGATTGCTCGAGCGCGAGCCGGGTGATTGCGTTGAACGCGGTTATCTGCTGTTGCCCGTGGTCGAGCAGTACCTCGCGGCGGGCAAGCTCGAAGCGGCATATGCAGCGGCTTCCGATGCCGTTGAAATCGGTGAGCGCTTTGGCGAGACCGATCTCGTCGTTCTCGCGCGGCACTTGCAGGGACAGATTCTCTTGCGACAGGACGAGGTCGCGAAAGGCCTTACGCTGCTCGATGAAGCGATGATTGCCGTGACGGCGGGAGAGCTTTCCCCGCTGGTAACCGGTTTGGTGTACTGCAGCGTGATCGAGGGCTGCCAACACGTGTTCGCGCTCGCCCGTGCCCGCGAGTGGACGGCGGCGTTGACGCGCTGGTGCGACGAACAGCCCGAGCTCGTTTCCTTTACCGGTCGTTGCCTGGTGCACCGGGCGGAAATTCTACAAGTGCATGGCGCCTGGCCGGATGCTATCGAAGAAGCGCGCCGCGCCGGCGCGCGTTGCTCGGCGGGGGTGAATCAAGCGGTCGGCGCCGCGGCCTTCTATCAGCAGGGCGAAGTGCATCGCCTGCGCGGGGAATTCGCCGCCGCAGAGGAAGCGTATCGCAACGCGCACCGATGGGGCCTCGAGCCGCAGCCCGGCCTCGCCCTGCTGCGCATGGCGCAAGGACGAACCGACGCGGCGCTTGCCGCCATCCGCCGCGTGGCGAGCAGCACGACGGATCCGATGCAGCGCTCGCGCCTGCTGCCGGCCCTTATCGACATTCAGCTCGCGAACGGCGCCATTGAAGAGGCACGTCGCGGTTGCGCCGAACTCGAAGATAACGCAAAGCGCTTCGGTAGCGGTTTGTTGCACGCGATCGCGACCCAGGCCCGCGGCGCCGTCGAGCTAGCGGACGGCGACGCCCAAGCGGCGCTGCGTTCGCTGCGAAGTGCGTGGCAGGAGTGGCAAGCGGTCGAGGCGCCGTATGCGGCCGCACGCGTGCGCGTGCTGGCCGGACAGGCTTGTCGGGTGCTCGGCGATGAGGACGGCTGCGCGATGGAGCTCGATGCGGCGCGCATTGTGTTCGAGCAGCTCGGCGCCGCGCCGGACCTTGCGCACGTGCGGACGCTCGCCCGGGAGGCGGCCACGCCACCGCACGGACTCACCGCCCGCGAATGGCAGGTGTTGCGCCTGGTCGCCGCCGGCAAAACCAACAAGGCGATCGCAAAAACGCTGTTCCTGAGCGAGAAGACGGTCGACCGGCACGTGAGCAACATCTTCACCAAGCTCGATGTCTCCTCGCGCGCCGCCGCAACCGCCTACGCCTACGAGCAGCGACTCCTTTAGCTTGTCTCAGCGCGTGGGGAAAACTACCCACGCCGGCAACTCGCGGAAATTGGGGGGTTCATCCGACGCGCGCGTGGCCACGCCGGCGTAACGTTCCGCGCATGCGACAAACCGCGCAAGACGCGAGCGAGGAAACCATGCTTACCCCGCAACAGGATACGCGAGCCGCGTGGGACAGCATCGCGGCCGGCTACGACGAGTTCGTCACCGCCCCGGGCATGCCGAGCGCAGAGGACGGCCTGCGCCGCGCCGGAATCCGCGCCGGGATGCGCGTGCTGGACGTGGCTTGCGGCAGCGGCGCGCTCAGCATTCCGGCGGCGCGCCTGGGTGCCCAGGTCCTGGCGGTGGACCAATCGCCCAAGATGCTCGAGCGGTTACAGGCGCGTGCGCGCCAGGAAGCCCTATCGAATATCGAATGCCGTGTCATGGATGGGACCGCGCTGCAGGTCGAGGACGACAGTTTCGACATCGCGGCATCGCAGTTCGGCGTGATGCTGTTTCCGGAGATGCCGCGCGGCATCAATGAAATGGCGCGCGTTACCAAGCCCGGCGGGCGGGTACTCATGATCGTGTACGACGCCCCGCAGAAGCTCGACTTCTTTACCTTCTTCGTCGCTGCGATTCGGGCGGCCCTGCCCGACTTCAGCGGCCCGCCGCACGATCCGCCCCCATTGCCCTTTCAATTGCAGGACCCGGCGAAGTTGCGACGGGAACTGGAGAACGCCGGACTCAAAGACATTCGCGTCGAACCGGGCGCGGAGAAGTTAACGCTTCCGTCTGGGAAAGCGCTGTGGGACTGGCTGATCAACAGCAACCCGATTGTCGACGGTGTGCTCGCCGAGCTCAAGCTCACGCAAGAGCAGACTGAAACTGTCCAACGGGCGCTCGAGCGTGGCATTCGGGAACGCGCGGGCGGCAGTGGCCCCGCCGTATTGAGCAATCCCGTGCACATCGGCATCGGGAGGAAATAGCGATAGCGAAGCCCGGACATCGCTCGTCGAACCGGCCTTGAACCTCAGCCCGCGGCCATGCCCGGAATGCCGCTTGCTGCCGCTATCAGCACGCTCCTCTTGAGACCGCCAGCAATGATTTGTGCTCCCTCGAGAATTGATGTTCTCCTTGCACTTGCGTCCGTGCTCCGGGACCGCGGGATCCCCAACCCCGCTGACGTAGTGTTGTGCGACATTACATACTGCGCGAGTGAACCGATGTATTGGATCGAAGCACGGGAAGAAGTTCGGTCAACGGTGGCCGAGATTCTCTCGGTGGTGATTGATCGCGATTTCCCCGTTAAGAAGCGCCGCTGGGTATTGCACGCCGGGGAGGTGCGAGCACTGATACATCCTACGTCGCGATTGCTACCGCCGAGGCTCCGCGCGCGGAGGAAGGGTCCGCATCGAGCGCTGCCGAAGGCAGATGGGCCGATCCTTCCACCCTCCGGGCACGGCTACGACGCTGTGCCGCCCTTCCGGGTGAAGCCGTGACGACGGTCCGAAACGTCAGGCGCCTGGTGACGGCGCACCGCGCGGCCACGGCGCCTTGGTGGAGGTCACCGTAGCGCTGCAACGTGCCACTGGCCAAACGCGACGGGCGCCTTGGGTATCAGATGCGCCTTGCGTTTTCTCAGTCCCGCGCCGGCCCGCGCTGCCGGGATGTGCTGGCGCGACCTTGCTACGGCCACTCATGCCTGCTCAGCCAGCCGTGCACGACGTGCCACTTCTTGTCGCCAGCGGATCGGAAGCGCAGGAGGTCCTCTTTGTTCCGTTGCAGCCAAACGAAAAAGTGGAACATGTCCATATCCGTCGGTTTCGACGGCCGCTGCGGCCACCTCCGCCACTCGTCGATGATTAGAGCCTTTGCGTCCGCCTGAGTCCTCACTGTTCCTCCGCTGCCTTCTGCATCGCCTTGCGCCACTGCTCCTGGGGCATGGGTTCGGCATCCCACCACAGTCCCCCGCCGCACGGTCAGGGCTCCTACCGGTGAGAGGCTTTCGGGCGGATGCGGGCGAGCTTGCGTCCCCTCGGTGCTGTCGACGCGGCTGGGCCGGCCAGCGTTCCGCGAGTTGTCCCCCGTCTCTTGTGTGCATAAGGACGCACGATCAGCGCAGCTTCATGGGCGGTAAGCGTCCAGTGAGCAGCTTCGAGCGGAAAGGGCTTCTGGAGAAGCTGTGTCAGGATTTTCGACAGCGCTTCTTTGGCTGCGAGACTAGCGCGGACGGTATACACGGCCGAACGGCCATCGAAATCCCGGCCGCAGAACGCTACGGCAAACGGCAAGGCATGGCCCTGAATTTCGAGGAGTCTCGTCAGCGCGAGATACACCTCCCATGCTTTCGGATACGCAGCCAACCCGCTTGCCTCTAATGCGCCCTAATGCGCCTGGCACTCGACGCGACGGAGTGCCAGCAAGCTTCGATCCCGATTTGTGGCGGACGTGGCCACCAGACGAGCGCTATCCGAGCGTGTCCAGCTGGGAGTCGATCGAGCATATCGGGCCGATCAGCCGCACGGGCAGACGCGGCGCAGATGATGACGGTGATCGCCGCGCCGGACGAGCGCGATCACCTCTCCTTGCCGCCGGCGAACTTCGACTGGATGCAGGCGCTTCGCTGCGATGAAGGGACGGGCCTACTTAAACCGTTCTTATCCTTCCTAAGGAAGGTTTAGGCAGTCCTAGCCTTGACTAGACCTGTCGATCTAGGCACAATGAAACCGTTCCAACCTTACTTACGAACGATTTCAGGATGCCACGCCCTCTATTCATACGAGAAACCGCCCCTCGGGCCGTGACTCAAGGCATAACGCAACTCGGTGCTCGAATCCGCCTAGCCCGCAAGCGACGCGCACTAAAGCTACGCGACTTGTCTGCCCGGGCAGGAGTGGCTTATGACACTGCTCGGGCAGTCGAAAACGGAAACCTCTCTACTGGCATCGGAGCCTATTTCGCGCTTATTTGGGCCTTGGGCTTGGAAGGTGAGTTCAAAGACTTCATGAACCCCGAACACGACATTGAGGGTAAGCAACTCGAGCTCTCCCGCCTCCCTACTCGCGTTCGGACTACTACTGCCGCGGACGAAGAGGACTTCTAGCCATGCCAGGGAAGAACCGCGCATATGTGTATCTCCAGCTACCGCAGTCGCTCGAAGTCGTCACTGCGGGCTATTACGAGCTTGAGGAGCGCGACGGCGTTCCCGTTGGCACTTTCGTCTACAACCCGAAGTACCTGGCACGCGCCGACGCGGTACCTCTCGAACCTTTTGAACTGCCTTTGCGCCCGGCTCGCTTCGAAACGGTGAGACTCAACGGCATTTTCGGGACTCTCCGAGACGCTTCCCCGGACGCTTGGGGCCGGCGCATTATCGAAAGGAATCTCGGGCGTGCGGACCTGACCGAAATTGACTATCTACTCAACTCACCCGAAGACCGGGCTGGCGCGCTGAGTTTTGGCCGTGGCAAGGACCCTCCCGGTCCTACCACGCTTTTCAACCAAGTCTTGTCCCTGCCTGCACTTTTAGAACACGCTGAGCGTCTTGCCGAAGCCTTCGACGACCCACAGGCATACAACGTTCAAGTCCAACAGATTGCAGACCTCGTGCAACCCGGGACCTCCCTAGGCGGCGCGCGTCCAAAAAACGTCGTCGAGGACGAAGAAGGACTATGGGTAGCCAAGTTTTCCACCAAAGAGGACAGGTGGAACCACCCTCGCGTGGAAGCCGCCATGCTGAACCTTGCCGCCGAGTGTGGCATCAGCACTGCTCACCATCAAGTCATAACCGTCGCCGGGCGAAACGTGTTACTTGTGAAGCGATTCGACCGCGCTAAGACCGAGGGTGGTTATCTTCGCTTCCGAATGGTGAGTGGCCTCACCCTGCTGGGCGCGGAAGACACCTACAAAGACCGAGGTAAGTGGTCCTATCTCGACCTGGCGGACGAAGTCCGCCGTCGCAGCTTTCGACCCAATGAAGACCTCGAGGAGCTGTTTCGTCGCATGGCGTTCAACGCGCTTATTTCTAACACCGACGATCACCCACGCAACCATGCGATGATCGCCCCAGACCGCGACTTTCGCGTCTCGCCGGCGTACGACCTAACGCCAATTCCTCAAGTAAGCCAAGAGAAGCGGGATTTGGCCCTCACCATTGGCAAGTACAACCGGTACGCGAATCGAGCAAACCTCCTTTCCGAACATGGCAGATTCCGCCTTTCACTCGAGAAAGCGACAGCGATCGTTGACCATGTACAACGAGTGGTCGTGACTCGCTGGCGTCCAGTGATGAGAGAACTTGGCGCAACAGATGCTGAATGCCATATTCTAGCCGGCGCATTCAACTATCCCGGCTTCGAACTGGACCCCGAGACCGTTCTTGCATGAGCTACAGCCGACCAAGCGCCAACAGATTCGTTGGGAGCACCATCTGACTTGCGGAGGTGATGAACATCGAGTTCAACAGACTCAATCTCTACGAAGAAGTGTGGACGACGCCGCCGACCCAGCTCGCCCGCAAATATGGACTTTCGGACAACGGGTTTCAGGGTCGCGCTCAAGAGGGGGCGTCAGCCTTTTGGCGCTGCGCGCAGTCGCGCGGCAATATTCACTGATCGACTTGCGCGAGATTCTGGCCGGCTGCAATCGCCGCTACCTGGAGTTTCTGTCCGCCATGGAGGACACCTCCAGCGGTGAGCGCGATCTGGCCCGGCTCAGCGAGCCGCACCCCGAAATTCGAATGGCCGGGGAATATCGAATCGGGAGGCGGTTCCGAGGATGATAGGCGGTTTCGCGACGGCCCGCGCTGCGCGGCCAACCGGAGGATCGCAGGCCAGACAACTACGCGCGGCGTGACCAGTCGCCCAAGGTAATCATGAGCAGGCCGCGCTGACGCCTAAGGTGACCGATCAAGTTCCGAGTGCGGGGCGATCTTGCGCAGGATCGCTGTGGTGCCATTCAACTCAAAGGTAATTTGCCAGCTCCGGTTCGGGAACACGTCGATCTTGAAGATCGTCGGGCGGTACCATGAAGGCGATGGCATCTCAGGCTGTTGGCGTTCGGATTTGCAAGCAGTAATTGCAGTGCAGCCTCTGCCGCTTCTCGTACATCAGGTTCAACGCGGCGGAGCTGCTTCTCGAACTTCGGCAACCGTTCAAAGGCCGTGACTCGGATCACGCCTTTAGCGAAGCGGTGAGATCTTTGATACTCGCAAATTTACCTGGCAGCGGTTGCTCGAAGTCAGCGTCAACCTCTTCGATGCGCTCAGCGAGATCCTGCAGAGCGTCGTGTACGTCGGCGACGGCCTCAATGTAGCGACGACAAGAATCGGTAATGCCGTCGTCTTCCCTAAGATTAGAGTGTTCTTGCAGTTCTGCCAGTCGTTGTTTGGCTGTATGGTAGACAGTGGCAGCGGTGGTAACCCCTTGCCGCAGAGTGTCCACCAGCCGATCAACTGATTCCATCCGAGTCTTTGGCGGGTTGTTTTTCAGCTCAGCGTTGAGTTCCATTGCTGCCGTGCTGATGTTCGAGAGAAGCTCAATGTCAAGCTCGAGCGCTTCCACTGCCTCATCGATGGCCCGAAGAAGGGCGAGACTCCTGGCGCCGATTGCTTCAGCAGCTCGCGCTGCGCGTACAGCTCCCCGCTCACCCTTGTTTACGTCCATCGAGACCTCCCCGCGAGTGAGAACAGCCTGACTCCCCAATTCAACGGCCGTTCTGCGCGGCTCTTAATGGAAGTTTGCAAGCAGTATACCAACTGGTAGAAACCTCAATACCCCCTCACACCCTACTTGGAGGCGGCGTGCTTGCGATCATGCGCGACACCTACGCGACATGAGCGATTGTGAACGGCGGGATATAGAAGTAACTGTTTGAATCTCTTGGCGTCCCCACGGGGATTCGAACCCCGGTTACCGCCGTGAAAGGGCGATGTCCTAGGCCTCTAGACGATGGGGACTCTCTGGGATCGAGGGCCCGCTAGAGGCGACCGCTCGGCAGTCTTGGTGGTGGAGGTAAGCGGGATCGAACCGCTGACCTCTTGCATGCCATGCAAGCGCTCTCCCAGCTGAGCTATACCCCCACGCAAGAGCCGCGCATTATAAATCAGGCGCGCGCACAGTGTAAACGTCAGGAAGACCCTCCCGACCCTCTGAACGAAGTGTCCAGAGATGTATCCTTATCGGACAAGAGAGGTACTTATATTCAATGCACTAGGTTTAGTATAAACTGTCCAGCATTGTGTCCAAAGATGTGTCCAGCGAAATGGCCGGTGTCAGCCAATTTCAGCCGCTGTTCCCTGAGGAGCGAGTGTTGGGTCCGCTCCACGAACTCGCCGCAGCACTCGTTGCTGACTGCCATCGCCTTGGGGGTCAGGCGCCTGGGCCGATCGCCAGGTCGCTGAAACCGAAACTGCGCGCCATGAACTCGTATTACACGAACAAGATCGAGGGGCAGCACACGCGCCCAGCCGATATCGAGCGGGCGCTGCGTCAAGAGTTCGATGCGGACGCGAAGCTCGCGAAGAAGCAGCGCCTCGCGATCACGCACATGGAAGTCGAGGAAGAGCTCGAGCAACAGATCGCGACAGCGAACGCACAGGAGCTATTCACTCCGGAGCTGGTGAGAGACATCCACGGTTCGCTCTATGGCAAGCTTCCGGAGAGCGACCGCGTGACCGACGAAGGGGAGCCCATTGTCCCGGGCCAGTACCGCAGCAAGGACGTGGCAGCCGGGCATCATGTCGCACCGCCCTGGAAGGACGTGGACGGGCTGGTGCAAAGCTGGGCAGAGGGCTACCGCAGGTTGGCCGGCGCGGAAGCGGTCCTCATCGGCACCGCTTGTTCGCACCACCGCCTCACCTGGATACATCCGTTCATCGACGGCAATGGGCGTACTGCACGCCTTCACACTCATCTCGTGCTTTACGCCATGGGGCTCACACATGGGTTGTGGTCGCCGATGCGTGGATTGGCCCGCACGCATGAGCGTTATTACGCCAGGCTCCACAATGCGGATCTGCCCCGTCGTAACGACCTCGACGGCCGCGGGCCGCTGTCCCAGGAGGAGCTGGTCGCGTTCGCTCGTTACTTTTTCGAGGTCTGCCTGGACCAAGTGAGCTTCATGCGGGACCGTCTCGACCTGGCCTCGCTGAGGGATCGACTGAAAGCGCTGCTTCTGGCCCTGCAGGCAGCACCCTGGCAGATCGGTAGCGAGA
>Ga0299906_10003967_pt1 | contig 12161 bp, 14 predicted proteins | sample RVTome_14_FD_200259 | JGI IMG/M metagenome (GOLD analysis project Ga0299906, IMG submission 200259) | Soil microbial communities from uranium-contaminated site in the Upper Colorado River Basin, Wyoming, United States - RVT145D125 (version 2) ...
AGACGGTGCTCGACGTGCCCGTCCGGCTCATCCCGGCCGAGGAGATGATCTGGTCCAAGGCCTTCATCATGGAGCGCGAGCGCTACGACGGCGCCGACGTGGCCCACATCCTCCGGGCCTGCGCCGCGGGGCTGGACTGGCCGCGCCTGCTCGCCCGCTTCGGCGACCACTGGCGCGTGCTCCTGCAGCACCTCGTCGGCTTCGGCTTCGTCTACCCGTGCGAGCGGGCGCGCGTGCCGGCCGCCGTCATGCGCGAGCTGATGGGACGGCTGGACCGCGAGCTGACGCGCCCGGCCCCCGAGCGGATGTGCCGGGGCACCCTGATCTCCCGCGCGCAGTACCTCGTGGACGTCGAGCACTGGGGTTACGGCGATCCGCGACTGGCCCCCGCCGGCAACATGACGTCCGAGGAGCGCGAGCGCTGGACCGCCGGCATCGCCGCCGACGGAGACCTCGGCGAGAACCTCGGCGGGGGGCTTCGCTCATCGGAGGGGGCCTCGGCGGCCCCCTCCGAAGCCTCCCCCGCGAATTCGAAGGCGCCGGCAAAGCCGGCGCTCGAAAGCGGCCTGCGGCGCGCCAGCTGAACGCGCTCGTCGGCGGCCTGCTAAACTCCATGCCCACGAGAGATCCCTGCTCAGGACGTGAGGGGGAGGAGGGCGAAGATGGCGAAGATCGAGAAGTATTGCGCGCCGGGGGTGTTCGATCCGCCGACGTACAGTCAGGCGATCAAGGTGACGGAGGCGGCGACGATCCTGTTCCTGGCCGGGCAGGTCGCCTACGACAAGGACGGGGGACCGCTGCACCGCGGGGATTTCAAGGGCCAGGCCCGCGAGGCGCTCAGGTCGATCAAGGCGCTGGTGGAGGCACAGGGCGGCACGCTGGCCAACGTCGTCAAGATCAACACCTACGTGACCGACATCCGCTACCGCGCCGACCTGGTGCCCGTGCGCGAGGAGTTCTTCGGCAAGAAGGGCCCGGCCTCGACGCTGGTGGCCGTCCCCGCCCTCGCCCATCCGGACTGGATGATCGAGATCGAGGCGATCGCCATCGTCTAGTGACATGGGGGGCCCCGACATGGCCCCCCATACCCCCCGACGCTCGGCGCGCCCCGGCGAAGCCGGAGCGCTCCTCGTTATTCCCGACACCGGTTGGAGCCACCGCGTTCGAGCGCGGGCTTTGCCCGCGCAATCCTGTCCTGGGGGGAGGCAGCGAAGCGGGCCGTCGAGGCCCGCGGAGCGTCGGAAGGGGGGCGTAGCCCCCCTCCGAGCTATCGAGCCAGGCGCGCCAGGTCGAAGCGGCCCCGGGCCGCGTTGAGCGGCGCCCAGAGATCGCCGAGGCGCTGGACGCGCGCGGGGACGTTGTCGAGGCGGAAGTCCTCGATCGACACGCCCCCGGCCACCTCGTCCCAGGTGACCGGCGTCGAGACGGTGGCCCGGGGACGTGGCCGCACCGAGTACACGGACGCCAGCGTGCGCCCCCACGCGTTCTGGTTGTAGTCGACCAGCACGCGGCCGGCCGGGCGCGCGGACTTCTTGTAGACGGCGGTCAGCAGGCGGGGATGGCGCCGGGCCACGTCGACCGCGATCGTCTTGCTCACCTCCCACACCTGCTTCTGGGTGGGGCCGCGCACGATGGGGACGTAGACGTGCAGGCCGCGGGAGCCGGTGGTCTTGACGTAGGTCGGCATGCCGAGCGCCGCCAGCGTCTCGTTCACGACGAGCGCCGCCTCCCGCACGGTGTCGAACAGCACCTCCCCGACCGGATCGAGGTCGACGTGCAGGTAGTCCGGCCGGTCGACGTCGTCGCAGCGTGCGTACCACTGGTTCAGGTCGATGCAACCCAGGTTGACGACCCACAGCAGGGCGGCGAGGTCGTTGATGACCGGGAAGTCGATCACGTTGCCGGAGGCGTGCTCGATGGCGCAGGTGGCGATCCAGTCCGGCCGCGGCGACGGCGCCCGCTTCATGAAGAAGAACTCGCCGGCGGCGCCGTTGGGGTAGCGCTTCATCACCATCGCCCGGTCGCGCACGTGCGGCAGCAGCACGGGGGCGACGTCGGCGTAGTACTGCAGCAGGTCGCGCTTGGTGGCGCCGATCTCCGGGAAGAAGACCTTGTCGAGGTTGGTGAGCCGCACCCGCCGCCCGCCGGCGTCCAGCTCGACGTCGCCCCGCACGCGCGGGATCGTGATCGGGCCGGCGCAGCCGGCGGCGCGCGGGGGCCGGCGCACGGTGGCGGGATGATAGTCCCGCGTCGGCGCCCGCTTCGCCCGGGCCATCACGGCACCCGCGTGAGCCGGGGCGGCCGCGGGCCGTGGCGGACGGCGCCGGCCACGGGCAGGTAGTCCAGCTCGACGCCGGCCCGGACGCACCGCAGCAGCAGCCCGCCGCGGCTCATGTCGCCCCGGCCCACGAACGCGGCGGGGAAGGTGAGGCGCTCGCCGAAGACGTCGAGCAGCGCGCCGACGTACTTGTCCGACGCGATCGAGCCGAGCAGCGTGACGCCGGCGTCGGGGCCCAGCGTCCCCGCCACCGCCCGCGCCGATGCCAGCAACGGCCGGCGGTACCGGGGGTTGCCGGCGTGGATGTCCACCCGCGCCGCGGCGCGGAGCGCCGCCGGCGTGACCCGCTCGTCGGCCGGCCGCAGCCCGGCGTCGGGCGTGATCACCAGCGGCACGCCGAAGCGCCGGGCGTAGGCCAGCTTGCCGCGGAAGTAGAGACCGGACAGGAAGGTGAAGACCTCGCCCAGCGTCGCGCCGTCCGTGCGCAGGCGGCGGGCGAGGTCGAACGCCGCCCGGGGCGAGCAGAGCAGCGCCGCGCGCTCACCGCCGCAGCGGGCGGGCGAGAGCAGGAAGACGCGCGGGGTCACGGGTCGCTGCAGTCGTCGTAGGCGCCGCAGTTCGTGCACATCACCTTGCACTTCCGCTCTTCCATGCGCGCACCGCAGCGCGCGCAGATGCGCCCCGGCTCCGGCCCGGCTGTCGTCGACCGCTCGCCGTGCGGTTCGTTCATGATCCCCAGCCTGCCGCCGGCGCGCCACCGAAGTCAAATGCCCTCCGCGAGGCGGCAGGCCGTACACTCTGACCCATGGAGACGGAGTGGTCGGACCCCGAGTTCCTGCGCGCGATCTTCTCGGAGACCGAGATCGTGCGCAAGCCGATGACCGGCATCATCACCGGCTATCACGTGCTGCCGTTCGTCCTGGTCGCTCCGGAACGCCGCGAGGGGCCGGCCCGGTCGGTCGAGGTGCGGGGGCGCATCAAGGTCTCTCCCCGGCTGGTGATCACGCCCGGCCGCGACGGGCCGACGTACGGCGAGCTGTTCGGCGAGCGCGAGCTGATGGACCACCGGCTGGTGGCCCGCGTGTTCAGCTTCCGCTACGCGTCGAAGGTCGCCCTCGAGAGCGAGGACCTGGCGATCCGCCGCCACGAGCACGATCCCGCCCGCCACCTGGAACGGGTGCTCGACGAGCTGGCCCGGCGCGAGGTCATCGACACCGGCGTGATCGTCTCCCCCGACGCGCGCTTCTACCCGGTCTCGCTCGACCGCTTCATCCGCGAGATCCTCGACCAGGAATTTCGAGAGTAGTCAGCAGGCTGCTCAGGGTGCCCGGGTCCACCGGCTTCACCAGCAGCCCGTCGAAGCCGGCCTCGGTCGCCCGGCGGCGGTCCTCCGGCTGGCCGTAGCCGGTCAGCGCGATGAGCACCGGGCGGTGCGGGTCGAGGGCGCGCAGGCGGCGGGCGATCTCGAAGCCGTCCATGCCGGGCAGGCCGATGTCGACCAGGGCCACGTCGGGATCCTTGGCGCGGGCGAGGTCGAGGGCGGCGTGGCCGTCGCCGGCCGCCTCGACCGCGTGGCCGTCCAGCTCGAGCAGCACGCGGAGCGCATCCCGCGCGTCGGCGTTGTCCTCGACGATGAGAATGGAGCGGCCCGCGGCGGGCGAATCGGATGCCGGCATGCACACTCCCTGTGCCGTTGGGCCAACGGCGGCGACCTACGGTGTCTTCAGCCTATCATCGCCAGCAAGGCGGCTTCACGCCGGCGCCGGTCGCCTTGACACGTTCACGGAGCCGATGCTATTAGTCATGCGCATTTATCGCCGCCGGTAGGCCCACAGAAGGAGGGAGTCCATGCCGAAGTCACCATCGGGTCACAGGTTCTGGGCATCCGCGGCGCTCGTGGCCGCCGTCCTGGCCGTCTCGGCGGTGTCGCCGACCCAGGCGCAGGAGCGCAAGTCGCTCCGCTGGGCGACGTCGCCGGTGGGGTCCTATGGGTACCAGATCGCCGCCCAGATGACCAGGATCATCGAGGAGGCGCTCGGCGGCGAGTACACCATCACCGTCCAGCCCTACACGTCCCCCACCGTCGCCATGAAGGCCGTGATGGATGGCAACGGCGAGGTGGCCTACACGGCCGACATCGGCATGACCCAGTTCAGCCAGCGCATCGGCGGGTTCAAGGGCTACCAGCCCAAGACGCCCGAGATCGTGCACACCTGGTACGCCTACCCGATGGAGTCGATGATGGCCGTCCCGGCGGCGACGGCCGGCAAGTTCAATTGCTGGCGCGACTTCAGCGGCAAGCCGGTCTTCTACACCAACGCCGGCTTCATGAACTGGAACAACTGGCGGCGCATCTACGACGTGCTGGGCTACGACTTCAAGCACGTCCAGATCGACCTCGGGGCGAACGCCGACGCCATGCAGGCCGGCACGATCGTCGGCTCCGCCACCTACACCACCGCCGGCCGCTCGCTGGCGGCCTACTGGAAGGAGACCGAGCTGCGCATGGACTTCCGGGTGGTCAACCCCTGCCCGGACGAGGTCGCGAAGCTCAAGGCGGCCGGCCTGGCCGTCGTCGAGGTCGACCCGAAGAACGCGTTCAGCAAGGACGTCGGCGCCAGGACGCTCCAGGGCGTCCCGATCCTGTTCGGCTACAACGTGGGCACGAACATCTCGGGGGACATCGCCTACAAGATGATCGCCGCGTTCTACAAGAACCGGGACGCGCTGGCGAAGAACGAGCCGGGCTTCACGCCGATGGCCCAGGACTTCGTCGGCATGCAGGTGGCGGGCATCAGCGCGAATCCGCAGGTCGCCGTGCATCCCGGCCTGGCCCGGTTCCTGAAAGAGCACAAGGCCTGGAACGACAAGTGGAAGATCGCCGCCGGCAAGTGACGGCGCCGGTCAGAATCTAGGGCGGCGCCTGATGCCGGGACGGAGGCCACCGTGCTGATCGACCGGCTCAGGCGCCACCTCGATCTCCGGACCCCGACCTTCGTCCTCTCGCTCGTCCTCTTCGCCTGGCTCGTCTGGTACTTCTACACCGGGCTCGGCGGCCCGCTGGAACTGGTCGCGCGCCTGCTGTCGATCGCGCTCATCGTGCAGATCCTGTTCATGTACCAGCAGGACTACCTGTACCGGCGGCTGCCGCCGGCCATCAACCACGCGCTCGTCGCGCTCTACGTCGGCATCGCCGCCTACGCGTTCTGGTACTTCTGGGGCGAGTACGAGCGGATCGCGATCTACGCCCAGGGCACCTACACCCGGCACGACTACGTCGTCGGCCTGCTCATGTTCCTGCTGGTGATGGAGCTGACGCGGCTGGCCCACCCGATCCTGTTCTGGGTCAACCTCCTGATGGTCGTCTACACGCTCTACGGCTACCTGTTTCCCCGCTGGCTCGACTTCTTCTGGCATCCGGGGACGACGTTCCACCGCGTGGTGACGTCGAGCACGGTGGAGTACTCCACGGGCATCTACGGACCCTATCCCCAGCTCGCCCTGACCCTGGTCGCGGCGTTCCTGCTCCTGGCGGCGGCCGCGCGCGGCTTCGACGCGCAGAACGCCATGGTCGGGGTGATGCGGCGGCTCGCCGGCCGCTCGCGGCACATGGTGCCGCAGACCGCGGTGCTCGCCTCGGTGTCGGTCGGCATGATCAGCGGCAGCGGCTCGGCCAACACGGCCGTCACCGGCAGCTTCACCATCCCGCTGATGAAGCGCTACGGCGTGCCGCCCGCCTTCGCCGCTGCGGTGGAGACCGCGGCCTCCATGGGCGGGCTCGTCATGCCGCCTTTGATGGCGGTGGCCGGCTTCCTGATGGCGGAGTTCCTCGGCGTGCCGTACTGGGAAGTCGTGATCCGCGGGTTCGCCGTCGCCTTCGTCTATTTCACCTCGCTGGTCCTCGCCGTCTATCTCCTGAGCGTGCGGCTGCTGGCGCCGGAGCCGGTCGTGGTGCCGGCGGTGCCGATCTACGACCAGGTCAAGACCGGCATCTTCTTCCTGTCGATCCTGTTCCTCATCCTGCTGATGGGCGTCTACGACTACGGCGCGCTGCGGGCGGCCCTGTTCACGGGGATCTTCATGTTCGCGCTCCTGCTCGCCGCCTTCCTGGTCTTCCGCTACGCGCTGAAGGACCCGTCGGTGGCGAGGGAGTCGCTCCTCGCCAGCTTCCGGACGACCGTCGAGACCCACGCCGAGATGACGTCCTACCTCACGCTGCTCCTGGCCACGCTCGGCATCATGATCGGGCTGTTCACCGTCACCGGCTTCATCAACCGGATGGGGGCCATGCTGCTGCACCTCGGCGAGTGGCACGTCATCGCCCTCGTCCTGATGGCCTGGGTGTTCGGCTGGCTGGTCGGCGCCGGGCTCCCGCCGACCGCAACCTACATCATCCTCGCCGTCATCACCGTGCCGCCCATGCGCGCGGTCGGCATCGATCCCTGGGTGGCCCACTTCTTCGCCTTCCTGCTGGCGATCTGGGGGGAGCTGTCGCCCCCGACCTCGCTCACCGCCGCGGTCGCCGCGCGGATCGCGGAGACGTCCTTCATGCGCACCATGTGGGAGGCGCTGAAGCTGTGCCTGCCCATCACCTTCATGTCCTTCGCCATCTTCGTCCGCTCCGACATGGTGGTGAAGACGGGCTGGGCGCAGATCGCCGACACGCTGCTGGTGGCGATCGCGATCTGCGGCATCACCTGCGCCATCTTCGCGCGGTTCGCCGAAGACCGGGGCACGAACATCGTCGTGCGCGCGGCGCTGGCGCTCGTCTCGTTCGTGGTGATGTTCCACCCGGACGGCAACGTCGCGGCGGCGGCCGCCGCGCTGGTGCTGCCGGCGGCGGCCTACGGCGTGGCGCGCCACCGGCGCATCGCGCCGCCGAAGAGCGTGGCCCTGCAGTCGCAGCCGGCGGGGTGACCATCGTGACCGACGACGGATCCTCCCGGAGGCCACCCCGGGGGACCAGCACGCCGGCGCCCCTCGTGAACCCGGCCCGGTGCGAGTCCGCCGGCGAGGCCGGCGCTCGAACGCCGCCCGTCGATCGCGCCGCCGCGTGGATCGCCGCCGCCGGCTGCTCGCTTCCCGTCGCCTGGCTGGCCTGGGGATCGCTGGGCTGGCCGCTGGTGCACGACGCGCCGCTCATGCATTACGTGGCGTGGCGGATCGGGGAGGGCGCGGTGCCGTACCGGGACCTGTTCGACATGAACTTCCCCGGGGTGTACGTGCTCCACCTGCTCGTGGTCCGCCTGCTCGGGACCGGCGATCTCGCGTGGCGGCTGTTCGATCTCGGGTGGCTGGCGGCCGCGGCCGCCGCGGTCGCGGCGCTGGCGTGGCCGTGGGGGCGGAGCGCCGCGGCCACGGGGGCGCTCGTGTTCGCGCTCTATCACCTGGCCGGCGGGGCCTGGCAGGCGGGCCAGCGCGATTTCCTGCTGTGCCCCCTCCTGCTCGGCGGCGCCCTCGGCGTGGCGCGGTGGATGGAGTCGCGGCGGCGCGGCGCGCTGGCGTGGGGCGGCCTGGCGCTCGGAGCCTCGATGACGCTCAAGCCGCACACGGCGCTGCTCGCCGCGGCGCTCGGCGTGATGGTGGTGGTGGCAGCCTGGCGGGCGGGCGGCGGCGTGCCGGGGGCGGTGGCGGCCTTCGCGGCGGGCGTCGTCGTCGCGCCGCTCGCGGTCGTCGGGTGGCTGGCGGTGGCCGGCGCGCTGCCGGCGTGGCGGGCGATCGTGGTCGACTACCTGGTGCCGCTGTACGCGCGGCTCGGGCGCACGACGGAGTGGAACGTGTATCGCGGCTGGCTCTGGATCCCGCTCGGCGGCGGGGCGTTGCTGTCCGCCGGAGCTCTCCTGGCCCGCGGGCGGTTTGGCGCGCGCCACGCCGCCGCCGGGCTGGGGGCGGTCTATGGCGTCGTGCACTTCGCGGGACAGGGCAAGGGCTGGGAATATCACCTGTACCCGCTGGCGGCCTTCACGGTGGTCCTGCTCGTCGCCGGGATCCCGCCGGCGCTGGCGCGGCTGCGCCAGCCGGTTGCGGCGGCGCTGCTGCTGAGCGTCGTCCTGACGGTCGGGCTGCTGGCCGACAAGGCGGCGGCCGTCGGCGGGGCCGGCTGGGAGCGCGCCAAGGCCGCGCGCGCCGCCCGGCTCGCCGCCGAGCTGGCCGCGCGGCTGCGCCCGGGCGACACGGTGCAGGTCCTGGACACGACGGCGGGCGGCGTCCACGCGCTGCTGCGCCTGGGCGCGCGCCAGCCCACGCGCTTCCTCTACGACTTCCACTTCTTCCACGATGCCGGTCATCCCACGATCCAGGCCCTGCGCACCGAGCTGCTGCGCGATCTCGACGCGCGGCCGCCGGCGCTCATCGTGGTGTTCGAGGAGGGATGGCCCGCGGGCGGCTACGAGCGCCTCGACGCCTTCCCCGAGCTGGCCGCGCGCCTGGCGCGGTACGATCTGGTCCAGACCGGGCCGGGGTACCGGATCCATGCACAGCGACACCGTACGTAGGATCATCCGCGCGTACGACGACCCCGTGGTGCGCGCCTACTGCCGGGTGCGGTTCGGCATCCTGCGGCAGCGCTTCCTCGACGAGATCGGCCAGTACCTGCCCGAGGAGGGGCCGGTGCTCGACATCGGCTGCGGCTTCGGCCTGTTCTCGCTCTACTACGCGGCCACCGGGCGGCGGCGCTTCGTGCGCGGCCTCGACGTCAACCGCCGCCGCATCGCCCTGGCCCGGCGGGCGGCCGGGCGGCTGGGCCTCGACAACGTCGTCTACGAGGTGGGCGACGCCCGCGACTTCAAGGGCGACGGCGAGGTGAGCGCGGCCTACATGCTCGACATCGTGCACCACGTGCCGGCCGCCGACGTCCCGCCATTGCTGCGGGCGCTGCGACGGTGCCTGCCGGCCGGCGGCCGGCTGCTGGTCAAGGACGTTGACACGCGGCCCGCCCCCAAGCGCTGGTTCACCTGGCTGCTCGACCGGGCGATGGCGCCGGCCACGCCCGTGCGGTACTGGAGTGCCGAGGAGCTGACCCGGGCGCTGACGGAGGCGGGATTCGGCGTGCACCGCCACCTGATGGTGGACCTGCTGCCGTACCCGCACGTGCTGTACGTCTGCGAGGCGCGCCGGTAACTGTCTGCGACATTGACATTCCACCGGCGCCGGACAGACCGTATCGTGGACAGCGCCGTGGGACAGCTACGCCTTCCGCTCGATTGTCGCTCACCGGACGATCATGCTAATCTCCGCGCTCACCGTGAGGCTCAAGAGACGGCGGAGGCGCCGGTCGACGACGATGGAAGCATGCTTCCATCGGAGGCCACGTCGCTGAAACGGCTTCGACCCCTGGTCGCGACCGAGCACGGCATCCTGTATGCCACCGACTGCTTCAACGTCTTCGCCGCCCTGAAGGCGGACTCGGTCGACTGCGTCTTCGCCGACCCGCCGTTCAACCTCGGCAAGAAATACGGCGACGGGTTCAGCGACGACCTGGAGCGGCGCGAATACCTCAAGTGGTCTCGCGCGTGGATGGACGAGTGCGTCCGCCTCCTGAAGCCGGCCGGGACGATGTTCGTCTACATCCTGCCGCAGTGGGGCTACCATCTGGCCGCGCATCTCGAGGACCGCGGCATGACGTTCCGCCACTGGATCGCGCTCTCGATGAAGGGCACCTTCCCTCGCGGCCGGAAGCTCTATCCAGCGCACTACGCCATCCTGTACTTCACGAAGGGGCAGCCGGCCACCTTCAATCGTGTCCGGCTGCCGGTCCCAGCCTGCCGGCACTGCGGGCGGGACATCAAGGACTATGGTGGGCACCGGAAGTACCTCAATCCGGCCGGACTCAACCTCACCGACTTCTGGGAGGATACCGCGCCGGCACGTCATCAGAAGTTCAAATCCCGCTGGCACGTCAACGAGCTGAAGCCGATGATCCCTGCGCGCTGCCTCGAGATGGCCACCAACAGAGGTGACGTGGTGCTCGACCCCTTCGGCGGCGGCGGGTCGACTTTCGAAGCCGCCGAACGGCTGGGGCGGTACTGGATCGGCGCCGAGGTCTCGACCGCGGGCGCCGTGCGCGAACGCTTTCACCGCCTTGGTGTGGCCTCCGGGCTGCCACGCCGTTTGTCTCGGGTCTTCGTCGACTCCGATCCGGCGTTCGGTATCGCGATCCACTAGTGCCGCGCATCGTCGAGGAGCAGCCCCACAACGGAGTCCTGGATCGCGTGCAGCGGCTGGGCCTCGCCCCTCTTCTCGACGAGCTGCGTCAGATTCTCCAGGGATTCGAACTCCTCGTCGAGGAGCGCCGGGAGGCCAACGGTGGCGCCGCGGTCGGAGTCGAGATCCAGTTCTCGGCGCGAAGTGACCTCATCGTCGTCGATATCATCCACCTCAGAAAGGCCCTGACCGACGGGAAGATCGACGTCGCGGTGCTGGTCGTGCCGAGCGACCGACTGGCGGTGTTTTTGACCGACCGCGGCCCGAAGATGGCGGACGCCAAGCGACATGTCCGCGAAGCCCGCGCCGACGATCTGCCGCTGTTGATCGTCGCGCTCGAACACGACGGGCCTGGCACCGCTCTCGCGAAGCAGCCCAAGCGCCAGCGCGACTGACGGGCGCTCAGGTCGCTCCGCCGCGCGTCGTCCCGCCCCCGCCCCGGCGCCGCCGCTCGGCCTCCCAGAAGCCGTAACAGCCGATGTGGAAGCGATAGGTGGCGCCGCCGTCCTCGAACTCGTACTCGGCCTGGGCGGCGAGGATCGGCAGCTCGGGCAAGCGGCCATCGGCCACCTTCTCGCGGACGATCTCGCCCAGCGCCGGCATCGCTTCTCTTCCCTGGCCGCGGTGGCGGCGGCGCCGGCACTCTACCACTGCGCGCTCGGCCCCGATAGTTGGTAGATCTACTCAGTGCTGCCGGCCAGGCGTGAGCCGGTCGGCGAGTCGCTCGCGCGCGCTGCGCACGTCGGCCGGCAGGCGGCGCTTCCACTTGGCGGCGAAGCGGGCCAGGGCCGCGCGGCGCTGGGCGAGGTCGTCGGAGGCGCCGACCGGCGCCGCCGCGCCGGCGCGGGTGCCGCCCCCGCGGTGGATGAAGGGAGTGTTGACCACGACGCAGCGATAGCCGGCGTCGCGGACGGCGAAGGAGAGATCGCGGTCGTAGCCGTGGAAGAACCCGTACGCCTCGTCGAAGCCACCGATGGTTTCCAGCACCGAGCGGCGCACGGTCAGGCAGACCCCGTCGACCGCGGCCACTTCGAGCGCGTCACGTCGCAGGTTTCCGATCCCCTCCAGGGCGTGCACGAGCGTGCGGCCCACGTAGCGCCCGTCCCGGCGCAGGCGTCGGGCGCCGTAGAGGCCCGCCAGTCCCACGCCGGGCTCCTCCAGGGCCGCCCGCAGCCGGGCCAGCCAGCGCACGTCCCGCATCTCGGTGTCGTTGTGCAGGAAGCACAGGATGTCGCCGCCGGCCAGCGCCGCGCCCTGGTTCAGCGGGCGGATGAGGCCGACGTTCTGGGGGTTGCGCCGGTAGCGCCGGGGAAACGGCAGCCGCCAGTCGCGGAAGAACGCCTCGGTGCCGTCGGTGGAGGCGTTGTCGACGACCACCAGCTCGAAGGGCTCGCTCGTGCCGCGCAGGCTGTCCAGGCAGGCGCGCGTGAGCGCGAGCTGGTTGTAGACGGGCATGACCACGCTGACCACGGGCGCCATGCACTCTAGCACGCGGCCGCCGAAAGCCCGCCCGCGGCTGGCGCCCACCGATCTGGCGTGATAGCGTGACCCCACCTCCCACTTCGTGGGTGCCGTACGGCAGCGCGGTTCAGCCGACATGGAAGCGGCTCGTGACCCCCAGCGCTGGCTGCCGCGGAGGACGTGCCAGATCCTTGACACCCAGGGTGTGCGTACCCAGCAT
>Ga0299906_10003968_pt1 | contig 12160 bp, 14 predicted proteins | sample RVTome_14_FD_200259 | JGI IMG/M metagenome (GOLD analysis project Ga0299906, IMG submission 200259) | Soil microbial communities from uranium-contaminated site in the Upper Colorado River Basin, Wyoming, United States - RVT145D125 (version 2) ...
GAGGCGGAGGCCAAGAAGCTCGGCATGCAGGTCGTCCTCAAGGAAGGCTTCTCGATCCAGTCGCCCGACCTCTCCTCGCTGGTGACCAAGCTGCGCTCGCAGCGGCCCGACGTGCTCTTCCACACCGGCTACGCCCCCGACATCGCGCTGTTCCTGCGGCAGGCCAAGGAGCAGGGCTTCCGCGTGCGGGCCTACCTCGGGCACGGCGCCGGCCACAGCCAGATCGACAAGCTCAAGGAAGGCTTCGGCAACGAGATCGAGGGCTTCCACACCGTCGACCCGATCGCCTCCCAGCTGCTCGACGCCAAGAAGCTGAAGCCGGGCGTCGGCGAGCTGACCCAGGAGATGGTGAAGCGCTACAAGCAGTTCGAGAAGGACATCCCGCCGCTGGCGATCGCCCCGCACGTCTCGATGGGTTTCAACAACATGTGGATCCTCCTCAACGACGTGCTGCCGCGGGCGATCCAGAAGCACGGCGGCTGGTCGGCGGAGGCGCTCGCCAAGGCCGCCCGCGAGACGGACATCCCCGAGGGCGGCACCATGCAGGGCTACGGCGTGAAGTTCCACCCGGCCGGGCACGCGATGGCCGGCCAGAACGAGCGCGCCTTCCCGGCCGTGTTCCAGATCGTCGAGGGCAAGTTCGAGATCGTCTATCCCAGGACCGTGCAGACGGCGAATCCCATCCTGCCGCTCGCGGCGTCCTCGCCGTTTGCGGCGCGATAGCCCGCTCGGAGGGGGGCTTCGGCACTCGGAGGGGGGCTTCGCCCCCCTTCCGACGGTCGTCGCACGCCTGACGGCGTGCTCCTCCCTGCCTCCCCCCAGAACCAGGGCAGCGCGGGACAAGCCCGCGCTCGAAAGCGATCGAGTGAATGCCCGAGACGATGCTCACTGTGTCGGGGTTGACCAAGCGGTTTGGAGGATTCACGGCGCTGAACGCGGTGTCGTTCGAGGTCTATGAGGGGGAGATCCTGGGGTTGATCGGGCCGAACGGGTCGGGGAAGACGACGGCGTTCAACTGCATTTCGGGGGCGCTGCGGGCGACGGCGGGATCGGTCCGGTTCAAGGGGCAGGAGATCGGCGGGCTCACGCCGGACGCCATCTGCCATCGGGGGCTGGCGCGCACGTTTCAGATCCCGCGGCCGTTTCGCAAGCTGTCGATCCTCGAGAACGTGGCGGTCGCCGCCCACTTCGGCGCCACCGAGCGCACCGGCGAGGCCGAGGCGCGGCGTCGCGCCACGCAGATCCTCGACCTCGTCGGATTGCCGGCCGACCCCGACGCCTCGCCAGCGCTGCTGGGCGCCGGCGGCCTCAAGAAGCTGGAGCTGGCGCGCGCGCTCGCCACCGCGCCCGCCCTGCTGCTGGCCGACGAGAGCCTCGGCGGCCTCGATCCCACCGAGATGGCCGGCGCCGCCGACATGCTGCGGCGGGTGCGCCGCGAGCTGGGCGTCACCATCGTGTGGGTCGAGCACATCATGGCCACGCTCATGCGCATCGTCGACCGCGTGGTCGTGCTCGACCACGGCGAGAAGATCGCGGACGGGGCGCCGGCTGACGTCGCCGAGGATCCGAAGGTCATCGAGGCGTACCTCGGTGAGCGGATCGTCCTCGCGTGAGCCTATGCGCGCGGCCGCGGGGGTGGGCAGCGAGGTGAGAAGGAGCCGGCGACCACGGGCTTGGGTGGTTCGCCTTGCCTTGCGGTGTCTCAAAACACCCGCTCGGCACAGATGCCGCCGGATTGAACGGGTCGGCGGCTCCTTCTCACCTCGCTGCCCACCCCCGCTGACCGTCGATCGTCCGCGCGCGAGACCAGCCGACACCATGTCGCACCACCCGGCATCCGTCTCCCGCCGGCGTTCCGGGACGCGCGCATCGTGCTGCAGCTGACCGGCGTGACGGCGGGGTATGGGCAGTTCACGGCGTTGTGGGACGTGTCGCTTCGCGTCGAGGCGGGGGAGGCGGTCGCGGTCGTCGGGCCCAATGGGGCGGGGAAGACGACGCTGATGCGGGTGATCTCGGGGTTGATCGCGCCGCGGGCGGGGGAGATCGGGTTCGAGGGGCATGCGATCGGGGGGCGGCCGGCGTACGAGATCGTCGGGCGGGGGATCGCGCACGTGCCGGAGGGGCGGCGGATCTTTCCGGCGCTCACCGTGGCCGACAACCTCAAGATGGGGGCGTTCCTGCCGCCGGCGCGGCGGAGGTTCGCCGAGAGCCTGGCACGCGTGTACGCGCTGTTCCCGGTGCTGGCGGAGCGGCGGACGCAGCGGGCGGGCAGCCTCTCGGGGGGCGAGCAGCAGATGCTGGCGGTCGGGCGCGCGCTCATGTCGGGGCCGCGGCTGATCCTGCTCGACGAGCCGTCGATGGGGCTGGCCCCGGTCATGGTGCTGCGGCTGTTCGACCTCATCCGGCGCGTGCGCCAGGAGGGCTACACGATCCTGGTCGTCGAGCAGAACGTCCGCCAGGTGCTCAAGCTCGTCGACCGCGCCTACCTGCTCGAGGTGGGCCGCGTCAAGATGGAGGGCCGGGCGGACGCGCTCGCCGACCAGGACTTCGTGCGCAAGGCGTACGTGGGCCTGTGATCGACCCGATCTTCCTCGCCGAGGCGGCGGTCAACGGGCTGCTGCTGGGCGGCATCCTCGCCCTGCTCGCCCTCGGGCTCAACCTCATCTTCGGCGTGATCGACATCGTCTGGATCGCCTACGTCGACCTCGTGATGATCTGCATGTACGCCGTCTACTTCATCGTGCAGGTCTACGGCTGGCCGATCTGGGTGGGCGGGCTGGCCAGCGTGGGGCTGGGCGCCGTGCTCGGCCTCGGCGTCCACCTGCTCATCATCACGCCCATCCTCAGCAGCGCGCCGGTGAACCAGCTGCTGGCCACCGGCGGGCTGCTTTTCTTCCTCCAGTCCTTCGCCACCTTCCTGTGGACGACCGACCACCGCTCCGTCCGGCTGGCGCTGCCCCGGCTGGAAGTGTTCGACATGCCGATCTCGGTGGCGCGGCTCATCGCCTTCGGGCTGGCCATCCTGGTCATGCTGGGCCTCTATCTCTTCCTCACCCGCACCTACATCGGCACCGCCATCCGGGCGGTCTCCCAGGACCGGGAGGCGATGGCGCTGATGGGCGCCAACCCCCAGCGCGTGTACCTGGTCACCTCGGCGGTGGGGGGCGCCATCGCGGGGGTGGCCGCCGCCCTGCTGATCATCCAGTACGCCGTGCACCCGTTCTTCGGCGCCGCCTTCGGCCCGCTGACGTTCATGATCTGCGTGCTGGGCGGGCTGGGGAACATGGTGGGCGCGTTCGTGGCGGCGTTCCTCATGAGCGAGGTCATCGCCATCGGCGGCGTGATCTGGTCGACCGAGATGGGCTACGTCATCGCCTTCGTGGTCTTCATCGTGATGATCTTCGTCCGCCCCGGCGGCCTGCTGGCCCGGCGCAGCTGATGGCGGCGCGGGCGGCCGGGCTCGCCCTGCTGCTGGCGCTGGCGGCGGCGCCGTTCGTGCCCATGGCGGGCCTGCGCGAGTACACCATCCACGTCCTCGTGCAGATCTTCATCTGGTCGTTCATCGGCGGGGCGTGGTCGCTCATGGGACGGTTCGGCCTCACCTCCCTCGGCCACGGCGCCTTCCTGGGGCTGGGGGCCTACACGACCACGCTGCTGTGGAACTTCTTCGGCCTCACGCCGTGGCTGGGCGGCCTGGTGGCGGTCGTCCTCACCGCCGTCTTCGCGGCGATCGTGGCCTACCCGTGCTCGCGCTTCCAGGTCGTGGGCCACTACTTCGCCCTCGTCACGCTGGCGGTCGGCGAGGTCGTGCGCCTGCTCGTCATCGCCGAGCGCGACTGGACGGGCGGCTCGCTCGGGGTCACCGTGAAGCCGGCCGGCGGCGACAGCCTGCTGGCCCTGCAGTTCGCCGACAAGCGCGTCTTCTACTACGGCGCGCTGGCGCTGTGGCTGGCCGGGCTGTGGGTGTGGGTGCGGGTGGATCGCTCGATGGCGCGCTCGGCCATGGAGGCGATCGGCGAGGACGAGACGGCGGCGGCCTCGGTCGGCATCCACGTCACCCGCTTCAAGGTCGGCATCACGGTGCTGTCGGCGTCGCTGACCGCCGTCGGCGGCGTCGCCTACGCGCAGTACATCTCCTACGTGAACCCCGACACCCTGGCCGGCATCGGCGTCTCGCTGCGGATCGTGTTCGCGGTGGTCCTGGGCGGCATGTACACGCTGCTCGGCCCCAGCGTCGGCACCGCCCTGACGATCGCGCTGTCCGAGTACCTGCGCGTGCTGTTCGGCGTGAAGTTCATCGGCATGGCCGAGACGATCTACGGCCTGCTGCTGATCCTCTTCATCATCTTCCTGCCGGCCGGCATCTACGGCAGCCTGCGGGCCCTCGTCCGGCGCCGGCGTGCCGCCGCCCCCGTGCCGGCCGTCTGACGTATCCTTGGACCCGGCCATGGCGAACTACACGGTGCATCCGGACCGGGAGCCGTCGAAGGCGGCCCGCGCGCTCGCCGAGCAGGTGGAGCGCGACGGCGGGCGGGTGCTGGCCGCCTACCAGGAGCCCGTCGGCGAGCACTGGCAGCTCTTCTGCCTGCTGCCGCGGACCCGGGTGCAGGCGAGCCCGTACCAGCGCGACGTCTCCCCCACCCACGTGAAGCGGCTGACCGAGGCGGTCCGCAAGATCGACCGGTTCGTGGACCCCATCCTGGCGGTCTCCCCCGAGCCCGGCGTGTACTGGACGCCCAACGGCAACCACCGGCGGACGGCGCTCGACAAGCTCAAGGCCGAGTACATCCCGGCGATCCTGGTGGCCGAGCCCGAGGTCGCGTTCCAGGTGCTGCCGCTCAACACCGAGAAGGCCCACAACCTCAAGGAGAAGTCGCTGGAGGTGATCCGGATGTACCGGGCGCTCGTCGAGCAGCAGCCCTCCGCGGGCGAGGAGGACTGGGCGTTCCAGTTCGAGTCGGCGCACTTCATCACGCTCGGCCTGCTCTACGAGCAGAACAGGCGGTTTGCGGGCGGGGCGTTCGCCCCGATCCTGCGCCGGGTGGACCGGTTCCTCAAGGGGACGCTCCGCCGGGGACTGGAGGAGCGCACCGGGCGGGCCGAGCTGGTGCGGGCGGCCGACGAGACCCTGGGGCAGGTCGTGGCGAAGGTCAAGAAGCGCGGCATCAATCACCCGTACGTGAAGAACTACCTGCTGGCCCGGACCACGCCGCTCACGCGCGCGCGCAAGACGCTGCCGTCGTTCGAGCAGACCTTCAAGAAGCTGCGCGACAACCTGGACGACTTCGACGTGACGAAGGTCCGCTACGACGAGATCCAGCGCTCGGCCCTCATGCTGGCCCCGGCGGCGGGGGAGTGAGCCCATGCCCCGGGTCGCCCTCGTGACCGGCGGCACCGGCGCGCTCGGCACGGCCATCACCCGCCGATTCCTGGCCGACGGCGCCATCGTGTGGGTCCCGTGGATCGTGCAGGCCGAGCGCGAGCGGCTGGAGGCCTCGGTGGACGCCGCCGCCCGCGCCCGCCTGCTGCTCGAGCGCTGCGACGTCGCCGACGACGCCGCCATGGCCGCGCTGGCGGCGCGGGCGCTCGGGCGCCACGGCCGGATCGACGTGCTCGTCACCGCCGTCGGGGGCTTCGCCATGGGCGGGCTGGTCGACACGGACCGCGCCACCTGGGACGCCCAGCTCGGCCTGAACCTCACGACGACCTACGTCGCCTGCCGCGCCGTCGCGCCCGCCATGCTCGGCGCCGGGTCCGGGCGCATCGTGGCCGTCGCCTCGCGGGCGGTGCTGCCGCCGGCCGGCGGCTTCATCGCCTACACCGTCGCCAAGGCCGGCGTCATCGCGTTCGTGCTCGCCCTGTCCCAGGAGCTGCGCGGGCGCGGCGTGACCGTGAACGCGGTCCTGCCGAGCACCATGGACACGCCGGCCAATCGCGCCGCCATGCCCGGCGTCGACCCCAGGACGTGGACGCCGGTCGAGGCCGTCGCCGGCGGCATCGCGTACCTGGCCGGTGAATCGGCCGCCCACGTGACCGGCTCGTTGCTCGCGATCTGACCGATGTACCCCCACCAGGCCGAGCGGCTGGCCGCGGCGCTCGAGGGCGAGGGCCTCGACGCGCTGGTGGCCTCCTCGCCCGCCAACGTCGCGTACGTCACCGGGTTCTGGAGCCTCGCCCGGGCCGTGCAGCCGGCCACCGAGATCCACGCCGTGGTCGCCCGCGCCGGTACCGCCCTGGTGGTGCCGACGATCGACGCGGCGGCGGTGATCGACGGCGGCGCGCAGGCCGACCACGTCGTCTGCCACGGCCGGTTCTACTACGACCACGGGCCCGCCTCGCCGCCGCCTGGCGCCTCGGCCCGCCCGGCCACTGCGGAGACCGCGGCCGGCGGGGAGCACGCGCGCCGGCTACGCGCCGTCGCCGCCAGCCCGGCGGCCACCGCGGAGGACGCCCTGGCCGCCGCGCTGGCGGCGCTCGGGCTGCCAGCCGGGAGGATCGGGCTCGACGACGCCGCGCTACCCGCCGCCCGGGTGGCGGCGCTCGGCCAGCGGCTGGCCGGCCACACGCTGGTGCCGGCCTCCGAGGCGTTCGCAACAGCGCGGCTGGTCAAGAGCCCGTACGAGATCGACTGCCTGCAGCAGGTGCTACACCTCACCGAGGAAAGCCTCGACGCCGTGCTGGGCCTGCTGCGGCCGGGTGTGACCGAGCGGGAGGCCGCCACCGCGTTCGAGCACGAGGCGACCCGGCGGGGCGTTGCGCCCTACCGCACCATCGTCGCGTTCGGCGCCGGCTCGGCGGTGCCGGCGCCGTGGCCGACCGAGCGCGCCCTGCGAAGCGGCGACCTCGTGCGCTTCGACCTCGGCGGCGTCGCCAAGGGCTACCGCTCCAACCTCGCCCGCATGGCGGTGATGGGCGAGCCCTCCGCACGGCAGCAGGCGGTCTTCGATGCCCTGCACGCGGGCATGGAGGCGCTGCTGGACGCACTGCGCCCCGGGGTCACCGGCCGCCACCTGTTCGACACCGGCGTGGCCGCCGTCCGCAAGGCCGGCTTGCCGGGCTTCGAGCGCCACCACATGGGCCACGCGATCGGGCTCGAGGCCGCCGAGGCTCCGTGGCTGGCGCCGGGCGGCGGGGCGCTCGAGATGGGCATGGTGGTGTGCCCGGAGACGCCCTACTACGCCGTCGGCGAGGCCGGCCTCACCGTGACCGAGACAGCGCTGGTGACCCGCACGGGCGCCCATCCGCTCAATCGATCGCACCGGGGCCTGGTGGTCCTGGATTGATCACATGGGGACATCGACAGCGTAGTAGCGTTCTCGGTCAAGGTCGGGATGTCAGCGTCGAGCCACTTCCGCTGTTCCGTCGTCTGGACGTCAGGCGTTTCGATTCAAGAACGATTCGACAAGGCACCACCCCGGCATGAACGCGGCGCGAGGGGTACCGGTCGTTCCGTCGATCGCGATACTATGAGACAGTAGACCGACGGAACAGAGTGGGGACGAGCGATGCCTGAGAGACGGCGGAGGATCAATTTGGGGGTGATCGCGTACTCGACGTGACCGAAGTCGATATCGTCGAGCGGAACCGCGAGAGCGTCGCAGAATACCGCCTCGAGGATGGCTCACTCATTCGCGTCTCGACCCCCGTTCACGCCGTCTTCCGCATGGATGAATTCGACATCGAGGGCAAGCCTGTCTATCTCGCGCTCCCCGGGACGTCGGTAACGGTGGTCGAAGCCCCAGACAGCGTCCGCAGAACGGTGTAGCGACATGGCCCTCAAGGTTGAAGAGGTGCTCGAAAGGGTGGCTCGACAGCAACTCTCTCCTACGGTCGCGCTCGCGAGCGCTTGGGTGGCTGGCATGTCCCGCTCGTTCACGTACACAGCGCCTGTTGCCATCCCACAGACACTTCGCCAGCGGAGCGACGAAGAGAAGCTCCGGAGCGACTTTGGTGCGCTCGTCAAACGCTGGAAACGCGAGACCGCGCTCATTTCATCGATCACCAAGACCGCGATGCACGAGTCCTATCAAGAGATTATTGGAATGGGTCCGAAGGTGCTTCCTTTGATCTTTGAGGAACTCGCACGCCATGGAGGTCACTGGTTCTGGGCTCTCCAGCGAATCACACGAGAGAACCCAGCGAGTGGGTGTAGCGATTTCGAACAAGCGCGGAGCGCATGGTTGGCTTGGTGGAAGTTTCAACGGCGCGCTTGATGGATGCAGGATCCCGCTGAACTTGAAGCGCTGTTCCCACATCTCGGAATCAGAGGCTACTCCATCACGAGCGATCAAGCGGATCGACCTACAGTAATTGTGTCGGCTGGGCTCTCTATAGCGACCTCTACTTCGATCCGGTGGGCCGCGGCGGTGGCATCTCCGGATACTATTGGCCTGAAGACATCCGGGCTGACGACACCGTTGACGCCTGGATTCAACTGTTCTCGCTGTTCAACTTCGAGGTCTGCGATGACGCCGACCTCGAAGATGGCATGGAGAAGATCGCGATCTATGCCGACCTTGAAGGGGAAGCATCGCACGTCGCGCGACAACTTCCATCCGGAGAGTGGACCAGCAAACTGAATAAACTCGAAGACATCAGCCACCGAACACTCGATGCGCTCCTTCGAATCCCTGAGTTTGTCGTCATCGCCAAGATAATGAAGCGCCCCAGGATCGGCTGACGGCAATGGGGTCCCAAACCTCTCGTCTCGCCTCGCAACTTCACGTCGGCCCCCTCCGGGGCTACCGCGTGGCCCGCGCGCGAGCGAGGAGACGCTCGGTCTCGGCCGGCATCGCGTCGAGGAACCAGCAGGCGACCGTGCCGTCCAGTTCCACCCGGACGACCAGCGCCACGACGTCCAGCGGCGGGCCGCCGTCGAGCAGCGTGATGGTCAACCGCACCGGCGCCCCGGCGCGCAGCGGACCCGTGAAGCGGGCGCGCAGGCCGGTCATGCTCACCTCGACGACGGCGCCGGTCACGGTCCGGCCGTGCTCGGTGACGGCGCGCACGGGGAGGGTGACGGCCAGGCGGGCGGCCCGGCGCCGCTCGGCCGGCTCGGCCTCGTCGTCCGGGCCGGCCAGGACCGCGACGTGGTCGAGCACCGTGCCGAGGACGCCCAGCGGCACCGGCTTGGCGAGGAACTCCAGCGCGCCCGCCCGCAGGCACTCCCGGGCCTGCGCCTCATCGACGTACCCCGAGACGACGATCACCGGCACGCCCGACTCCCGCACGGCGGGAAGGCGCATGAACTCCAGACCGCTCATGCCGGGCAGCTTGACGTCGAGGATGATCACGTTCGGCCGGATCTCACCCAGGCGCCGGAGGGCGTCCTCGGCGCTGCCGACCACCTCCCCCTGATGCCCCAGCGTGAGGAGATAGTCCAGGACGACGCGGCCGAGCTCGCGCTCGTCCTCCACGACCAGGACCCGGAGGACGCCCACGCCGGTCACAGCTCGGGCCGGCACACCACCCGGAAGTTGCACCACCGGCAGATCCGCAGCTCCTCGGTCCGCTCGAAGTCGTCGAGACGGGCGACGTTGGCGCCGGGGTCGACCAGGTAGGCCCGCATCGACCGGATGGACAGGCGCAGCTGCTGGCGGATGCCGTCGAGCCGGGCCTCGTCCCACTTCAGCGGCGTCACGGTGGGCTCGCGGAGGTTGACCTCCAGCAGGTCGACCCGGGCCGGCTCCACGCCCAGCATCTCGCCCGCGTAGAGCGCATAGCAGCCGAGCTGGAACGCGGTCGCGTCGGGGTCGCCGCCCCCGGTCTTCCAGTCGATGAGGGTGAGGCGGCCCTCGTCGTTCCAGAAGCCGAAGTCGGGCGCGATCCACATCGGCGTCCCCTCGAAGTCGAACACCTTGGACCAGTGCTCGATCGACCAGTGCTCGGGAGCCGTCTTGCGGACCGCCGCCAGCAGCGGCAGCCGGAAGAAGTTGCGCAGGCAGGTGACGACGTTGCCCCGGAGCGCCTGCCACACCTCCGGCTTGAGGTCGAGTGCGTACTCGTGCTCGAAGAGCGCCAGGCTCTTGGGACGCTCGCGATAGCGGCCGTCGCGGGAGCCGCGCCACTCGCCCCGCATGCGCTCGACGACGTCGGTGACGAACGGCTCCACCGGGACGTCGCGGCCCTCGCGGAAGACGTGCAGCGCCATCTCGATCGCGTCGTGCACGACGCGGCCCGCCCACATCTGGCGGGAGGCGAGCTGCTTGAGGACGTACAGCCGCCGCACGTCGGCGGGCGCGTCCGCCTCCCAGCCGCCCCAGGCCCCGTAGTAGTGGTAGAAGTACTTGCGCCGGCAATCCTGGAACGTGGCGTCGCGGCTGCGCGACCACGAGAACTCGTTGGCGAGGTCGCCCATCGCCCCGCATTCTACGCCCCCTTGACCCCTTCCCGACCGCTTGCTAGCGTGACGCCCATGTCCACCCCGGTGTTCGTCGTCGCGTGCCCGTGCTGCCAGGCCAAGCTCACGATCGATCCCGAGGTGCGCGCGGTCGTCGCGCACGAGGCCCCGCCCGCGAAGCGCACGGTGGACGACCTCGGCGGCGCGCTGAGCGCGCTCCGGTCGAAGTCGGCCGAGCGCGAGGAGCGCTTCCGGGCGCAGATGGAAGCCGAGTCGCAGAAGGGCAAGGTCCTCGACCGCAAGTTCCAGGAGGGCCTCAAGCGCGCCAAGGACTCGCCGGATCCGCCCAAGCGGCCCTTTGACTTCGACTGACGAGCTGCTGGGCGACCTGCTCCGGCGCGTCAGCCGGAGCTTCTACCTCTCACTCGTCATCCTCCCCCGCCCGCTGCGCGAGCCGCTCGGGCTCGCGTACCTGCTGGCCCGGGCCGCCGACACCGTCGCCGACACCCGCCTGGTGGCCCGCCCCGAGCGCATCCGCCATCTCGAGACGCTGCGCCGCGCGTACGGCGGCGAGCCGGCCGACGCCGCCGCCGTCGCGCGCGCGTGCGCGCCACAGCAGGCGCACGCCGCCGAGCGCCGGTTGCTCGAGCGCGTGGACGCCGTGCTGGCGGCGGTGGGACGCCTGGCCGAGGCCGATCGCGCGCGCGTGCGGGCGACGCTGACGACCATCACCGACGGCATGCTGTTCGACCTCGAGCGCTTTCCCGGCGAGGACGCGGGCGGGCTGGCCGCGCTCGAGACGCTCGAGGACCTCGACCGCTACACCTACCTGGTGGCCGGCTGCGTCGGCGAGTTCTGGACCGAGCTGCACGTGGCCCACCGCCCGCGGCTGGCGGGCTGGGACGCCGTCGCGATGCGCGCGGCCGGCGTGCGGTTCGGCAAGGCGCTTCAGCTGACCAACGTGCTGCGCGACGTGCCGGCCGACCTCGCCCACGGCCGCTGCTATCTTCCGGCGCGCGAGCTGGCCTCGGTCGGCCTGCAGCCGGCCGACCTGCTGGACCCGGCCGGCGCCGCCCGCGCCCGGCCGGTCCTGGAGCGCGTGCTCGGCGTGGCGCTGGGACACTACGACGCCGCCTGGCGCTACACGCTGGCCATCCCGCGCCGGGAGTGGCGCATGCGGCTGGCCTGCGCGTGGCCGCTGCTCATCGGCCAGGCCACCCTCGCCGCGCTGGCCGCCGACGCCAACCCGGTCGCCGCCCCGGCGCCGATCAAGATCCCGCGCGCGGCCGTGCGCGCGATCCTCGCCGGCTCGACGCTCGCCGTGTGGTCCAATCGCGCGCTGGCGGCGGCGGGCGCCCGCCGGCGGGCCCGCATCGCTGCTCGTCTCGAACATCCCCCTTGCGCGGCCCCGTCGCCGCGTGCACCGTAGGGCAGCAGCCTGACCGCCGACCGGAGGACGCCGATGGAACGACCGATGGAAGGCATGAGCCCGATGACGCCCTCGGTGCCGCCCTATGCCCCGATGGACACTCCCGAGCCGTCACCCGCGCCCCGTGCGCCCGCCCGCCGCCGCGCCAAGCCCAAGCCGAAGGCGAAGGGAAAGGCGAAGAAGAGCGCGCCGAAGCCCAAGAGCCCCGGCAAGCGCAAGCCACGCCCCAAGGCGCGCGCCAGCGCCAAGCGCAAGCGCGGAGCCCGCCGCCGCTGAATCGCTCCGCGTTCCGCTCCGCCGGGGCGCGACGAGCCTCGGGGCTTGGGGACGGGGCCACCTCGAGGCCCTCGCGGAGAATCGAGGAGCGTCCCGGCCCCGCCGGGGCGCGACGA
>Ga0299906_10003969_pt1 | contig 12158 bp, 4 predicted proteins | sample RVTome_14_FD_200259 | JGI IMG/M metagenome (GOLD analysis project Ga0299906, IMG submission 200259) | Soil microbial communities from uranium-contaminated site in the Upper Colorado River Basin, Wyoming, United States - RVT145D125 (version 2) ...
CTCTGGGAAAGACCCGGTCTCGAGGAACCGTTCTTGCGCCTTCGATACCGCATCACCGAGCCGCAGGTGCTGGCCGCTCAGGATCTCCTCGAGAAGCGCCTTGTGCAGGAGGTGGGCGGGCTCGTTCAGGCTCAGCCCGCTCGGAGAAAACGCCGCGACGGCGCCCTTGCCCTCCGCTTTCACCAGCTCCTCCGCCAGAGCGTCGAAGTACGGGAAATGGAAATAGCCGTTCAGGCAGTTCATCGTCAGGACCAGCGGCTGGCGCGCCTGAGGAGTGAGAGCGGCTGCGGCCTCGGTGTCGAAGACGTTCTCGCTGGCCCAGAGATGGATCCCCCCGTGGCCGACGTAGCTTACCGTTGAAGCTCCTTCCTCGAAGGAGTCGACGATGGCCTCGCGGGTGGCCGGGACGCCGAGCCGGCTAAGGTAAATCTTTCGGACAGCTGCTCGGTTCGAAAGAGCGCCTGCGGCGAGGGCCTCCGCGTCGGCCTCGAAGTCTCCGGCCCCATCGGCGTTGTCCACCACCAGAACCGCCGGACCCTCCAGAGTCGAAACGTCCCTCTCCCAGGCCACAACCTTTGCTGCCATCGCGCGCGCTTCTTCGACACTCGCGGCGGGAAGCCTCCCTATGGCCAGGTCCGGCAAGACGTCGTCTCCGTTGACCGAAGCCAGCGCGGGGTCGGAGGCCGTCCACAGATATCGGGTCTTGAACAAGACCGAAGGTACCTGGTTCACCACACCCGTTCCCAGGTAGTCCTTGAAGTCGTAGGTGGCATCGCCCAGGAGAAGGACGTAGCGCGGAGACGGCTTTTTCCAACGGTGATAGGCATAGGAGAGGAAGTCACGCACCGCTTCGGGGCGCATCTCCCCGAAGCCGAACTCGGAGACGATGCTCTCCATGGAGACCGCCTGGACCCGGAGCCCCTGGCGGGTGCGAAGCTCGACGAGCGGTCGAGCGGCTTCGAGAAAGGCCGAAGGACCGATGAGGAGATAGTCCGCCCGAAGTTCTTCACTCTTCAGCCATCCCTGGGGGACTCGCTTCACCTCGGGCCGCAGAAGCTCGGCCACTGCCAGATAGCTTCGACCCGACCCCACCGCGAACCGCACGCCTCCCGATAGACGTTCGCCTCGGACCCGGAGAGCCTCTCGATCGGTGACGTCCAACACGTGGGACGCGGTTGTCTCCATCCATCCCCTCTCGCTCGTACGACCGTTCAGACCTGAACCGCGCACCCGACGCGGATACTCCAGCTCGAAGCGGTCCAGAAAGACCATGGAGTACGACGCAACCGTGTCCCCCACGTTTTCCAGCTCCAAGGTGTTTTCTCCCTCCCGGAGCAATCCCGGGGGCAGCTCGATCTGGAGCTCCTCCGGCATTTTCCCCTCGAAGCTCGTCTCCCCCGTCAAGCTGCCGTTGAGGTAGACCCGAAGGTGATGGTCGGGCGAGGCAGAAAAGTCGCTCGCTCCTTGAACGAAGACCCTCAAACGCGACGCTTCGCTCGCCTCCCCTTCCGCCAAACCCTCGAGCCGAAAGCCGTAGCTCTTCCGGGCGGGACTCAACAAAACGTCCCAGAGCCACACATCGGGCGCTTCGAGAAGCCCCGCCTGGTAGTAGCGGTTCTCTTCGAAAGCGAGCTTCTGCCAGTAGAAGGAGACTTGCGTTCCGGAAGGCGCCGCCGCCACCTCCGTCATCCTCTTTCCAGACGCGCCCAACTCCAGCTCGAAAACGGCCTCGCGACCATAAGGGTTGCCCTCGGCGCCTTCGCTCAGGAAGTAAAGCGTGGAGCCGGGTCCGAACCTATCGGGGGCGGGCTCGAGGAAGAAGGCGCGGCTTTGTCCGAGACGGCTCAGCTTCAAGCCGCTCGCCGGGTACGAGCGGGCGCGGCTCAGCACCTCCTCGAACCGGACCGCGTAAAGACCCGCGTCTCGGGTCACGAGCCGAGAGACGACGCGTGTCGTCTCGTGGCTCGCCTCTCTGCGGTAGCGGCGGCCCCTCAGACCGTCTGCGGTCACCTCGTCGCGGTCTCTCTCGCGGAAGGACAGAACCACGCGAAGTCGACGGGCGAAGAAAAGACGCCGCGAGCTGGCCTCCCACCGTAGCGGCGCGAGCTCGACAAGCGCTTTCTTCAACTCTCCCTGGAAGGCCTCTCCCGCCAGGCGGGCCGCCTCGACCGGATGAAGACTCGGAGCGTGATGCGAAGTCCTTCCGACTCTTGGTTGACGGCGAGACAGCCGCACCGTCCCATCGCTTCGGGCGTCGACTTCCGGCGCAGCCGCCGAAAGCACCCACCCGTCGATGGCTTCCACGCCCGAAACCTGGATCGAGATGAGCTTCGCCTTGCGTCCCGCCACCGCATCTACCCAGGCCCGTTTTATAGGAAGAGCCGGGGAGTCGAAATCCTCGAGGGTATCGAACCCGGGGATGGCGAGTCTCATCGAGCCGTCCGCCTCAGGGAGAGCATAGAAGCCCCCGGTATCGAGCTCCAGGACGAGACGGTAAGCGCCTCTCTCCACGATCCGGAGCTCGGTGGCATCGGGGTTGCCGTAGGTGATGACCTCTCGGCCTTTCGAGGCGGTTTCACCGGACGTCTCCGAAGGAGAAGCAGAGACCGGCCCGTGCTTTTCGCTCCGTCCCGTCGTTTCCACGTCTTCGAGCTTGTAGAAGTAAGTGATTCCGTTGGTGACGTCGGGGTCGAGGTAACTGTAGCGGGCTCCCACGGGAGAAGCGCCGAGGCCCGGGATCAGGCTCGCGGTAATGCGCTCGTAGGGCCCTCGCTCGGAACTGGCCCGGTACAGGTGAAACCCGAGGTTGTCCAGCTCGGATGCCGTCTTCCAGCGAAGCTCAATCGCCCCGTTCTGCGCAACCGCCTCGAACGATTGCAGCTCGACCGCGGTGGGTATCGGCACAGGGAAGATGAACTCCTGGTCGTCCAGGGTGATGTCGCCACAGTACTGAAACAGCAAAATGTCGGTCTTGATGAGCCCTTCGACCGGAGCCTGGGTCGCGTAGTTGCCCGAAGCCAGGTAGGCGCGGACGTAGTAGAGGTCGGGGCCGCCGTTGACCGAGTAGGGAGACCAGCCGAAAGGATCGCCCGTCCAGTAAATGGTGCCATCCGGCTGCGTGAGGTTTCCGGTCTCGTCGGTGAAGCCGAACCCGACCTCGAGATCCGTCCAGGCCGTTCCGTTCCAGAAATGCCACTGGAGGTTCGGCGAGACTCCGGCCCCAACCGTGGCGAGTGCGACGTTGAGCCCTCGGAACTTCGAGTCCGAGCCGAGGTAGAGGTACTCACCCCGACGCTCGGCGTCCACCACACCGCTGAGCAACGTCACGTTCGCAGAGCCGGACGCGAGCTTCTCGAGGCTGCTGGATACCAGGCCGCCGTAGGCGATGGTCTCGGGGTCGCCCCTGTTAAAGCGATAGATATGCGGCTCGTCGAACATGCCGTCGGCGTTGCGCCCGGCACCGCCCCCGGGGCAGCTCGCTGAGCAGGAGCCGAAGACGGTGGCTCCATGGGTCAGGCCGAACGAGGTCGGGTAGGTGGCACTGCCGACCTGCGCCCCGTTGACGAAGACCCGAATCCCGGTGCCCGCGTCCCAGTCCGTCCGCAGGTGCACCCACTCGCTGGCGCGCCAGGAGTAGGCGGTGCCGGGGACCGCGATCGAATTCGTTCCTCCCCCGGTGCAGCCGGGGGGCGTGCCGTCGATGCAGATCTCGAAGAGGAGCTCGCCGCCCGTGTGCTCGAAACGGAAGAAGTCGTTGCCGGCGCCCGACGAGTTGTACCAAAGCATGTGGGGGGTGAGACTCGTGGAGTCGTAGTTGGGCCGGTACCAGAACTCCAGGGCCCCCGCCGCTTCGTTGAAGTCCGGGCTCCCGGCCGAGCCGGCGGAGATGGAGTCCGTGTTGGCGGTGGCGCTGAAGCCGTTGCCGTACCGGCCTAGCCCGAAAGCACCTCCGCTCGTGCTCCCCGAGCCGCCCACGTCGAGGGCGGGTGGCGTGCAGGCACCCGCGCTCTCGACGGTGCAGTGCCAGGCGAGGCTGTCGGCCCGGTGCCCACGGGAGATGGGCTTCACGTCCGCCCGGTAGTCGAGGTCGTTATCGAGCGGCAGGCCTTCGAAAGTGACCGACGTGGGATCCGAAAGCGAGCGCCACTCCCGGATCTTGAAGAACGGCTTGTGCCTCGTTGTCGTCCCCCCGTCCAACCGAAACCTGAGGCCGTTGGTCATGTCGAAAGTAAGCGCGTAGGCCGCTTCCGATTCGTTGAAATCGTCGCCGCCACCGTCGTCGATCCAGGGGCTTCCCACGAAGATCGCCAGGCTGTCCGGGAATCGGTAGTCGTCTCGTCGTTCCATCGCGTTGGGAGATATGTTGTCTCCGAAGACCGTCGGCTTGAAGTACGTCAAGAAATTCCAGGTCTCACTCGCCGGCAGAGTGCCTCCCGTCGTCTCCTCCCACCAGATGTGACTCCACTCTTCACCAAGGAGAGCGCTCTGCTGGGTCGCGTCGGCCGCAGCCCAGTCTTGATACAGGATTTGGAGGAAATCGGTCCTCATCGCCCCGGAGCCGCTCACGAAGAGCGCAAAGTCCTCGGATCCAAGGTTGGGGAACGTGCCATCCGTCTCCGAGAAGGGAGTCCAGCCGTCGAAAGGTGCTACGGCCGTCGCGTGCACGACGAGGCTCAGCTTGTTTTGCGTGTAGGTGACGGGTGTGGTCGTCTGCAGGTTGGATCGAACGGCGATCCTTCCTGAAGGATAGACGCTGTAGTCATCCCAGCTCTTGGCTCCGGCCAAAATCGCCGCCGTTCCGTCCTGCTGATAGAAGGCCTCTCGACGTATCCTCACTCGCGTGGGAGTCGCTTCAAGCAGGTCCATCTTGGGGCCTGTGTCGTCCTCGTCGGTGCTGTAGGAGTTCCCGCCGGATTGAATCTCGTGGCTGTAGAGAGCTTCGTGAAAGTTCGTTCCGCCGGCCAGATCGTAGAGGCGCCCAGGGTCTTCCTGGAGATCGTAGAAGACCCCAACGCTTCCGCCGGCGGCGGTGCTGAAGGTCGTCTCGAAACTGTCGGCAGCGGTGACGGTGAGACTTCCCGCTCCCTCGGTGGTCTGGAGAGCCGGACAATCGTGAATCAAACTGAACTTGATGTTGTAGGGGCCGGCCCCCTCTGCCCAGGCGACCCCGATCGTACAGCCATTGACAGACTCCATGGCTCCAAAGCCACGGACGGTCCCGACGTTGCTGGCGCCTCGATTCTCCGACTCCCAGCTCGTTCCGTTGAAGCGTCGATAGTGGAAGGGAGTGAAGCCGCCGGTTCTGAGGTAAAAAAGATGCAGCTGGTTGTTGCGACCCGCGGTAAGCGCTACGCTGTCGATGGCCTGAGTCGCCTGAGTGACGTCGGTGGAGACTCGTGTCCAGAGGTCGTTGAATCCCGCCGCTTTCCTGTAGTGCACGACGTCGTCGTTACGGTTGACGTAGACGACGTGGAGGTTCCCGCTCGTGTCCCGCACCGCGGCGAAGCGCTGATGCGCGCCGCCGTCTCCGATGTCCTTGACCTCCGTCGTCAGGTCCTCAGTTAGCCCGAAGGGTCCGCTCGCCGGCCCGAGGAGCGAGACGTTGTACCAGGCCGTCGGTGGATCCCAGGCGTTCAAGCTCGCGTCATACTTGACCGCCACGAGCCGGTGGCTGGCGGCGGCAGCGGGGGTGACGGTGGTGGCGCGAAGGACGATGAGATCCTCGGGATCCGAGCCCCCGACCGGGAAAATAGCTCCCGCAGAGAACCCCCCTCCGGTCGTCGGCGTGATCTCCGGAGGCGCCGTCGCTGAGACCCAGATGGGGGTGTTGAGCTGGTCGCCCAGCCGGAGCGCTCCCTCGGCAGTATTCGCAGCGCTGCCCCGCCACAGGGCGGGTTTGCCGTTGGCTATGACGGCATTGATCTGAGGCCAGGTTGCCGTGGGCAGGACTACCGACGCGTCAGCGGCGTTCCATGTGATCGTCCCGTCGCCATTCAGTGTCCCGTTGCGGTAGTAGCGGTCGTTATCGGCGGCGTTGAAGCCGAGTGCGATGATGTTGTTCCCGGAGTAGCGGACCGCCCACCTTCCATCCGCTGTCGGGTCGAAACTTGAGAAAATGGGCCCCCGGGGGGTCCAGGTGTTGCCGTCGGGGGAGCTCGCGAGCAACGGCTCGACGCCATCGTGATACGCGACCCAGTAGTGGCCGTTCGCGCAATGAGTGTAGAAGCGGCTTGACGAAAAAAAGGCGTCGACGCTGGTCGACGTCCCTACGAGCGAGGCGGCAAGACAGGGCACAGCCGTGCCCAGTGCCACGCCAAAAACGGCCAGAGTCCCCAGCCGCTTTCGCAGACAGAGGAAAAACACCATGTTGGCCCCCTAGCAGCAAGGGACATGCCAGCACACACGCAGGTTCTTCGCGCGGAAAGCCCCGTTATCCTCTGGAGTTAGCCGTAGACCGCCAAAAGTGACCGCGGGCGTGACCCGACGGGAAAGGGTGGGTTTTCCCCCACTTCTCGCCAGGCGGAAGAGGCGGACGCGCCTAGGGTCGGCGAGCCAAGGGTGGCTTTCCGACACCTTCGGGAAGGTGCCAGCTTTATGCGGAGAGCCTTCTCGCCATGGGAATGGATCCGCTTCCGCGGTACGACGCGCCCGTGGGAGATCCATCGGATCGGGAGCGGTATCCCCTGACCTTCATGAGCGCGAAGTCGAACCGCTATTTCTTGAACTCGAGCCATGCGAACCAGCCGCGTCACCTCCGGGCATCGGGAGAGCCGCGGTTGCAGATCCATCCGAAGGACGCGGCCAGGCGCGGCATCGAGAGCGGCGATCAGGTACGCGTCTACAACGCCAGAGGTGCCATCGAGATCGCCGCAGCCGTGGATGAGGCGACGCTCGAAAAGGTCGTCACCATGCCGCACGGCTATTGGGCGTCGCTTCTGCCCGGCGGGTCGTCGGCGAATGCTCTCACCCCCGACGGCTTGAGCGATCTCGGGGGCGGCGGCTCGTTCTACGACGCGAGGGTCGAGGTCGAGAAGATCGGCTGAAGTATCATTCCGTTTTCGGGGCCGACCATCGGGCGCGCAGGGCGTCGCGGTCCACCTGCGCTCCACGCAGGTAGACGGCGAAGATCCGTCGGGTGTTGGTGATGTCAACGAGGGGATTCGCCTCGAGCACTACGAAGTCCGCGCTCTTGCCCGCCTCGAGGGTACCGATGTCGCTCCAGCCCGCGAGCTCCGCGCCGTTGCGGGTCGCGGCCACGAGCACCTGCCCCGGGGTCATTCCCGAGGCCACCATATCCTCCATCTCGACGTGTGGGGCCCACGGGGTATTCCCGTCCGTTCCCAGGGCGATCCGCATGCCCGCGTCGTTGAGCCGCGCCAGATTGCGCGACTGGATGCCGAACACCGCTTGCGCCTCCGGCCTTTCCGTCGTCGCCGCCTTCAACTTCAGGAGCTCCTCGGCCGGTATCGAGCCGCTCAGCCACTCGAGGTCGGTGGCGACGCCGCGATCAGGCATGTTCGGCACCAGAACCAGGTTCGCTCGTTCTTTCACCAGGGACACGAGCTCGTCGTCGACGTCCTTGTCGCGCACCCCGTGCGCGAAGGCATCGATTCCCGCGCGCAGGAGACCTTTCGCATCCTCGAGGTTGAAGATATGGGCGGTGACCTTTGTCCCGCGCTGGTGCGCTTCGTCGATGACGGGGCCGTAGAGCTCGGGAGCGAGCTTCTTGTACTGTCCGTTCCGATCGTCGACCCAGATCTTGATGATGTCGACGTCGCGGGAGACCTCGTCGGCGACCGCCTTTCGCGCTTCCTCCTCGGTCGTTACCCAGTGAGGCACTTCCGAGCGCCCCGGCTCCGGTGAAGTGATACCGCGCCCCGCCGAGCGGTAACGCGCCGCGCCGGGGAGGCTTTCGGTTCGCATCCCGAGCGGGGCCTCATCGCCGTCCAACCCCAGGCTCAAGGCCGCCCCGATTCCGTAATAGGCGCGCCGCTCCAGGCCCTCGAGGAGCGCCTCGCGGGTGGTGTTGAGGTGGGTGTGGGCATCGACGATGGCCGGCATCACGGTCATGCCGTTCAGCTCCACCCGTTTCGCGCCCTCGGGAAGGATCACTTCGCCGGCCGAGGCGACCGCGAGAAATCTACCGCCATCCTCATCGACGGTGAACGCAGCGCTCTCGATGACCTGTCCGTTGCCCACGATGACGCGCGCGCCGGTGTATACGGTGACCGGTCCCCCTTCTCCTGCTGCCGGCTCGGGTGCCGTTGCCGAGCAGGCTGACATCGCGAGCAGTGTCGAGAACAAACCGGCGGCTACGTTCCGGTAACGCGGTACGGGTTTCGAAGTACGCATCCGGGTCCCTGCGATTCAATTCGCCGCCGCATCTTATCGCGGAACCATCGGCCTTCCCATCTTCGGGAGAGGATACGGTATCCTTGGATGGGGTTAAATATGATCGGTGAGGGGGCGCTGAGTCTTCGGGAGTTCGTCATGCGCGAGCCCTTGCCACTGGCTGAGATCCAGGACGCAGTGCTGCGGTTCCTGAAGGGACGAGACGACGCCGTTGTTTTTGGTGCGCAGGCCGTCAACGCTTACGTGGACGAATATCGGATGAGCCAGGACGTCGACATCCTTTCACCGCGCGCGGAGCAGTTGACCGAAGAGCTGAGATCCCATCTTGCCGAGCGGTTTCATATAGCCGTTCGATCTCGGGCGGTCGGAGAGGGTCGTGGTTTTCGACTGTTTCAAGTGCGCACGCCGAAGAATCGCCGTCTCGTGGACGTGAGATCCGTAGAAGAGCTCCCGGCCGCGCAGCGCATAGGGGACTTGCTGGTTCTGATGCCGCCGGAGCTAGTCGCAGGCAAGGTGGTCGCCTACTGCCGACGCCGCGGCCGGCCGAAGGCCGGGACGGATTGGCGGGACCTGGCGATGCTGCTCCTGAAAATTTCCCGAGCTCAAGAGCGATCCAGGTCCGATCACCGACCGACTGCGAGCACTGGCAGATCCCGAAGTACTGGCGGTTTGGAGGTCGATCGTCTCTCAAGAAATCGTACCGGAAGAGGAGGACGAGGAGTTCCAGTAGGACCCAATCCGCATCCAGCATTTGATTGGAAGCCGTTGCATTGGACGATGGCGATCTGGGGACTGCGGAAGGTTCTGGGCGATGATTCGTGAGCCGCGTTACATCCAGAACGATTTCGCGGAAGGGGTACTCCTGCTGTACATCATGCCAGCTGCACAGCGATGCTGTGATCCGCGGTTGGTTTCACCGTGAGCGTGTAGCCGAACTGGCTCGGCTTGTGGCTCCGCCGGAGCGCCTTGGTCGACTTCGTCGTGTTGGTGACGACGATCTCGATCTGCCGTCCGGCGGCATTCGCGGTTTCGACGATGAACTCGAGCGTCTGCAGGTCGGGATTGTCGTCGCGGCCGTTCGCCGAGATGACATACGTATTGGCCGTCACTCTCTGGAAGAATCCCTTGGTCATGTTCCGGTTGCTGCCGTGGTGCTGCACCTTGAGCAGATCGACGTGCAGCTTGCCGTTCTTGAGGAGCTTTGCCTTGCCGAGCCCCTGCTCGATATGGTCGCTGCGCGCATCGCCGGTGAGGAGCGCCGTCTTGCCGTTGCACTCGCAGTGGATGACAATACTGCTCAGGTTCGGAACGCTCTGGTCCGCGTTCGCCGCGGTCGCCGGGTCGCGTGCGAAATCCTCCTCCGTCTTATCGAGCCATTCGAGCCAGTCGGCCTTCAGCTCGTCGAGGTTCGCGCGGGTCGGTCCCACGACCGTGAGCGTCAGTGGGCCCAGGGTGACCGGATCCTTGGCGGTCTCGACGAGGATCAGGTCGTCGTGGAAACCCTTGTTGATCGGGATGCCGAGCTGCAGCGCAAGCGTCCGCAGGCGATGCCCCTCGCCGATGCCGAGAAAGGCATCCTCGGTGAGCTGCATCGCCGTGTTGGCGGCGGCCGCCAGGCTCAGCAGGCCCTGCAGACGTTGGGTGATGGTGCCGTCGGCGTCGATCGTGCGGCGGAAGCTGTTGTGCCACAGTGTCGAGATCTGCACGCGCCTCGTCCGTCCGCTCGCGTCATCCTCTTCCAGCGCCGCTAGCATATCGAGAAGCCCTACCACGTGATCGTTGTCGACGTGGCTGAGGACGGCGAGATCGAGCTTCTGGCCCGCACCCACGACATCGCGTAACGCGGCTTCGAGATGGTTCGCAAAGCTGTCCGGCGGGCCGCCGTCGACCAGCGCGAAGCGGCGCTTCGCCGCGGTGCCGAATTCGAGAATAAGGCTATCGCCGAACTCCGCCTGCACTGCGTGCAACTTGAACATGCCGCCCCCTGATTCTCAAGGAATCGCTTGTAGCGACGATTGCAGGTCACCCGTGACCACGAGCGCATACGTCTGCGGCGGGAAGAGCAGATCGACCGCCGTCACCACGATGGTGTAATTGCCGGGCCGGGGTGCCTGTACGCGCACCACCTGCACGTTGTTGTGGGGGTCGAGCGGATTGCCACTGACGCTCAGCACGGCTGCCGCGCCGTCATTGCCGATCCACTTCGTGCTCTGACCGTCATCGACGAGCAACACCATACGGTTCTGCAGACCGCTCGCCGGATGGTCGGTCCACGCGAGGCAGATGCGCAGCGGCACGCCCGCCCCGACCTGGACCCGGTACCGCATTCGGTTGCCGGAGTCCTGGAGAATTCGTGCGGGTTGTTTCCACGTGTCGTCGAATTCGAGACGCATGGCTGGCACGGTCGCATTGGGTAGGGTGTCGGCCATGTCGATGCGGCCGAAACCCTGATGGAAATTCGGCTCACCGAGAATCTCGGCAAGCGCGTCTTTTCCCTTGAGCCGTCGGGTTCCGTTGATGAGCGTCGCCTTGATGAGCGCTGCGCTCGGCGTCGTCCAGTGCGCCTTGGTGCGATACCACTCACGCACCAGGGCCGCGCAGCCGGCGACGTAGGGTGCGGCCATGCTGGTGCCGCCCATGAACCCGTACCGCGGGTTGTTCGGATACGCTCCCCAGAAATTCCGCAAGGGCGCATCCTTCGAGCGCGCCGCGGCGATATCGGTCCCCGGAGCGACCACGTCCGGCTTGATGCGCGAGTCGTCCACCGGGCCGCGGCTGCTGAACGCTGCAATGCATTCTGCATCGCTCGAGATGCGTTCGCCGCTGATCGGCTTGCTCGGGTAGCGATCGCTCCACACCTCGCCCCAGGTCAGCTTGGCGAACCCGCCGCTCGGGCGCGAGCTGCGGCTCGCGCCGACGGTGATGGCGTTCTTCGCCGTGCCCGGCGCACCGACGCAAGGCCAATCCACGAAGCCGTTCTTCGCGAGCATCTTGCCGCCGGCCGTGCGCGGGACTCCGATACCGTCGTTGCCCGCCGCGATCACCACGAGCATGTCCGGATGCGCTGCGACGAAGGCATCGGTCTGCAATGAAGTGATCGAATAACGCGCGAACACGAACGCGCCCCAACTGTTGTTGTGGATACGCGCGCCTGCCTTGTACGCCTCGCGAAACAGCGCGGCCAGATCCTCCGGCAGGCCGCCGAGATTGCCTCGCTTGTCGAGAATCGACTGCAGAAACAGCCGCGCACCGGGCGCCGCGCCCACTACCTCTCCATTCGAAGCACTGCCGTCGCCGAGAGCGCACCCGGAGACGTGAGTGCCGTGCCCGTTCGGATCCGATGTGTCGTCCTTGCGTCCCCACGCCTTCATGGCCACGATCCGACCCGCGAAGTCGGGGTGCGAGTCATCGAGCCCGGTATCGGCAACGGCGATGACCTCCCCTGCGCCGGTCAGCCCTGCCGGGGCGATGGCGACTTCAGGAAGGCGCAGCAGCTTGCGCGCAAAGGAGTCGAACAGCCGCGTGACCTGGGCCTCCTCGATGAGCGCCACCTCTGGCAGTTTCGCGAGCTGGGTTACGTCACGCCCGCGGCGCAGGAGCACGACACGGAGATTGACTCGGCCCGTCCACAGCGGCTTGCGGCGCCGGTTCTCCAACCACTTCACCACTGTCGGCATGTCCTGCTGGCGATGGAGCCGAACCGAGTACATGCTAGCCTTGCGCTCCGGCGCTGGGCGCCGCTTCACAGCACGCATGGGCGCCGGTACCATCGTGTCGTCCTCTCCGTAGAGCCGGACGGTATCGAC
>Ga0299906_10003970_pt1 | contig 12157 bp, 5 predicted proteins | sample RVTome_14_FD_200259 | JGI IMG/M metagenome (GOLD analysis project Ga0299906, IMG submission 200259) | Soil microbial communities from uranium-contaminated site in the Upper Colorado River Basin, Wyoming, United States - RVT145D125 (version 2) ...
GGTTTCTTGTCGCGGGAAGGTGGGCCCGACGTGTTCGTCCATCACTCCGACATCAAGGCCGAGGGCTTCAAGACCCTCAACGAGGGCGACAAGGTGAGCTTTGAGGTCGTGGAAGGTCCGAAGGGCCCCCGCGCCGCAAACGTCACCATCGGCTGACACCCCCTGACGTAGAGAACGCCCGGAGCCGTAAGGCCCCGGGCGTTCGCATTTGAAGACGCCGCGGCGCCTCACCCCCCCCGGAGAAGCTCCGCTGGATCGATCCGGCTGGCGCGGGATGCGGGGCCCACGCAGGCCGCCGCGGCGAGGGCGAGCACCACGCCCGCCGCCAGGCCCAGGCGCGCCGGGATCTCGAGCAGCGCGCCGTGGACGAACGCCGCGGTGACGCGCTGGAGCGCCAGCGACGCCGCCACGCCGAACGCGGCACCCAGACCCGAGAGCGCGATGCCGCGTCCGACGACGCTCCTCGCGATGTGCCGGGGATCGGCCCCGAAGGCCAGGCGCGTGCCGATCGCGCGGTGCTGCTGGACGACGAAGCGTCGCACGCTTCCGGCGATCCCGATCGCTACGAGAGCCAGGCCGACGATCGCGAAGTAGCCCATCACGATCGCCGCCATGCGGTCGGAGCCCGCGATCTCGTCGAGGTGCTCGGTGACGAGGCGCGGGCCCTGGACGGGCTGGTGGGGATCCAGGCGCCGCACCGCCGCGCGCACCTGCGCGGGCGCCACCCGTCCGCGGACGACGACGTAGAGGTCGCGGGCGATGTCGTGCTGCCGATACGGGAGGTACCAGGCGGTGTGGGGCGTGCCGAAGCTGACGCGCTGCTCCTGCGCGTCCTCCACCACTCCGACCACCTGCATCGCGAGCGGGCCGGAGCGCCGCAGGCGCACCACGCGCCTTCCCACGGCATCCTCGCCGGGCCAGCACTCTTCGGCCAGGGTCCGGTTGATCACGGCCACCGGCTCCGTGTCCTCCCTGTCCCGATCGGTCAGCGTGCGTCCCGCGGCGAGCCGGACGCCGAGCGTCTCCAGGTAGCCGGGGCCGACGAGCCGGTCGGCCGTGAGCCGCTCGTCGCCCGGCGCCTGCTCCCGACCCTCGCAGCCGAAGGCCGCGATCCAGTTCACGGTCGGTGAGGACAGCGGCACGTTCGTGGTGAACGCCGCGTGCACCACGTCCTCGCCGCCTCGCACGGCCTCTGCGAACGCCTCGGCGAAGCTGGCGCGCCGCTCGCGATCGGCGTACTCCCGGGGCGACAGCGAGAGCCGGTAGTACGACAGCTCGTGGGGCCGGAATCCGACGTCCCGCCCGCGCAGCAGGAGGAAGCTCTCGCCGAGCGCAGCGGTCGCGGACAGCAGCGCCACCGTGACGGCGACCTGTCCCGCGACCGCGCCCTCCAGGAAGGCGCGCCTGCCGCGGTCGGAGGAAGAGCGCGCCCCGGCGAGGAGCCCGGCGCCGTCGGTCCGCGCGACCCGCAGGGCCGGGTAGAGGCCGGCGAGGAGCGCCGTTCCGAGCGCCGCGAGCGCGGTGGGGCCCAGCAGCCGCGGGTCGTAGGAGGCGTCGAGGAGATGCCCCCCGAAAGCGCTCGCCGTCACCGGCTCCAGCCGCAACAACAGCTCCGCCAGGATCCACGACAGTGGCACGCTCAGGGCGGCGGCGAGGGCCGACAGGACGAGGGACTCGAAGACGGCCGCCCGCGCCAGGGACGCCCTCGAGGCCCCCAGGGCCAGTCGCACGCCCAGCTCCCCCTGGCGGCTCGCGGCGCGCACCACCTGCAGCTGGGCCACGTTCGCGCACGCGATCAGGAGCAGCAGCGCGGCTCCCCAGAAGGTCAGGTCGACGGCGCGCTCGACCGTGCCGTGGGGGTCGTCGAGCAGGTGGCTCCTGAGCGTGATCGCCCCGACCCCCCACCCGGCGTTGGAGTCGGGGTACTCCTCCGCCAGGCGCTGTCCGATCACCTTCAGCTCGGCCCGGGCGTCCTCCAGGCTGCGACCCGGCGCGAGCCGCGCCACCGGCTCGTACACGTTGCTGGTGCGACGCTCGGCGGGGAGCGCCCCGAGGTCGAGGGGACGCCAGACCTCGGCGCCCACCGGGAGGTCGAAGCCCCGCGGCATCACCCCGATCACCTCCCAGTCCTCGCCGTCGAGCCGCAGTGCCTGGCCGACCACCCCTGGATCGGCGCCGAACCGGCGCTGCCACAGACCGAAGCTCAAGACCGCCAGCCGCGCGTCCGCCCGCGCCTCGGAGGCGTCGAACGCGCGCCCGAGCCCGGGCCGGATCCCGAGCAGCGGGAAGTAGCCGGGCTCGACCCGGGCCGCCGCCCGGCGCTCCGGCTCCCCGTCCCGCTCCAGGGTCACGGCCTGAGGCAGCGCGACCGCGAGCCCCTCGAGGGACGGAGCCTCGCCCCAGGCCCCGGCCTCCAGGGCCGAAGCCGAGATCCGCTTGTCGTCCCCGGGCGTCCCGTAGGGGACGATCAGCCGTTCCCCCTCCCGGACCGGAAGCGGGCGCCGCAGCAGTCTCTCGCCGACCGTCAGGATCGCCGTCGTGGAGGCGACGCCGAGCGCCAGCAGCGCCGTGCACGTCGCCGCGTGCGCCGGCGCCCGCCGCAGCGCGCGCACCGCGAAGCTCCACTCCCGCCACAGCCCTCGCATCCGGCCCTCCCCGTCTCCCATCCCGCCTGTAGCATTGTGAGATACAACTGAATCATATGTCAAGAGCAACTGTGATAAGTTCGCGGCATGGACGCTCCGAGCGGGCCGCGGTGGCTGCTGCTCATCCACCAGATCCCCCCGCGGCCCGCCTACCTGAGGGTCAAGGTCGGGCGGCGGCTCCACTCCCTGGGAGCGGTCGCCGTCAAGAACTCCGTCTACGTCCTGCCGCGCAGCGACGACACCCTCGAGGACTTCCAGTGGGTGCGCCGGGAGATCGTGGCCGGGGGGGGAGACGCCTCCGTGTGCGCGGCTCAGTTCGTCGAGGGGCTGTCGGACGACTCCGTGGAGACGCTGTTCCGCTCGGCTCGGGAGGCGGACTACGAGGCGCTGGCGAAGGACGCCCGGCGCCTCCAGGGCGGGCTCGGGCGGCGCAAGCGGCCTTCGGCCCGGAGCCGGGAGCGGGCCTCGGCGGGCCTGCTGCGGCTGCGCCGGCGCCTCGACGAGGCGACGCGCATCGACTTCTTCGGCGCCGCGGGCCGCGGCACCGTGGAGGGGATCCTGTCTTCGGTGGAGAACAGCCTGAGACCCGCGGTGGACGAGGCGCCCGGGAAGGCGCTGGAGGCCCTCGGACCGCTACGGGGCCGCCGCTGGGTCACGCGCGCCGGGGTGCACGTGGACCGGATCGCGAGCGCCTGGCTGATCCGGCGCTTCATCGACCCGGACGCGAGCTTCGGCTTCGTCCGCGGCGGGGCCCCCGCCCGCGAGGGAGAGCTGCGCTTCGACATGTACGAGGCGGAGTTCACCCACGAGGGCGAGCTGTGCACGTTCGAGGTCCTGCTGCAGCGCTTCGGCCTGGACGACGCCGCGCTGCGGCAGATCGGCGAGATCGTCCACGACGTCGACCTGAAGGACGCCCGCTTCGCGCGGCCCGAGGCGGCGGGCGTGGACCGGCTGATCGCCGGGATCGCGCTGCGCCACAAGGACGACGCGGCGCGGCTCGCCGACGGCGGCCAGGTCTTCGAGGCGCTCTACGAGTACTTCCGCCGGACGAAGCGCTGAGGCTGCAGCTAGCGGAACTGTCCACGGCTCACCGTGGACCCTCACCGGTGAGCAGGGCGAGGACGTCGGCGATCGAGGGCACGACGAGCGCCCCCGGAACGGTCCGGAGGTCCACCCGGCCAGCAGGTCCAGCGTCGTGTCTCCCACGCTCGCCACCTCGCGGACGCTCGCGGTACCCGTCTCCTCCATGGCGTGGTGGATCATGTAGGGTGCCGGTCGGCCCGAGCGGACGTCGTCTCCGCACACCACGGCGTCGAACAGGAGCGGGTCGTGCCATCCCAGCGCCTGCAGCACCATGGCGACCACCTCGCGGTCGAATCCGGTGCTCAGGGCCGTCCGCACGCCTCGGGCCCTCAGCTCCGCGACGAGAGTCGCGACGCCCTCGATCGGCTCCACCCCGTGGCGGCTCAGCGCAGCCGACAGCCGCTCCCGGAACTCGGCGTGGATCGCCGTGGCCGCCGACTCCCGCGCCGACGCTGCCGCCAGACGCGAGATGACCTCCCGCTTCGAGGCACCCCGCAGCGCGCGGAGCTGGCCCGCGCCGAGGGCGATCCCGTGGCTTGCCAGGGCGCCCTCGAGCGACCTCGCAACGTGCCCCTCGTCCCGAATCGTGGTGCCTGCGCCGGCCGGCGCTCGACCTGTTCCCCGCCCGGGAATGGGCGCGGCTGCTGCGGGCACACTGGCGCTCGTGCCGCCACGAGCACCTGGACTACGGCGAGCCCGCCGGCCTGCGGCGGCTGCGGGAGGCCATCGCACAGCACGTCGGGCTCACCCGGGGCGTCTCCTGCCGCTGGGACCAGGTGATCGTGACCAGCGGATCGCAGCAGGCCTTCGACATCCTGTTCCGACTCGTGCTCGAGCCGGGCGATCCCGCCTGGATCGAGGACCCGGCCACCTCGACGTCCGGGGCGCCCTGGTGGCCGCCGGCGCGCGGCTCGCGCCGGTGCCCGTGGACGAGCAGGGGATCGTCGTGGCCGAGGGCGTCCTCAGGGCTCCCGATGCGCGCCTCGCCGTCGTCTCGCCGTCGCACCAGTATCCCAGCGGGGCCACCCTCTCGCTGACGCGCCGGGCCGCCCTGCTGGCGTGGGCGCGCCAGGCCGGCGCCTGGATCGTGGAGGACGACTACGACAGCTACTTCCGCTACCGCGGGAGGCCCTGCTCGGCCCTCCAGCCCCTCGATGCCCTGTCGTCGCCGCAGCAGCGCTACTGCATCCAACCGCCCGCCGAGGAGGCGCTCGTCCTGGGATACGGAGGCCTGTCGCCACAGCGGATCGCGCGCGGGGTGGAGCGCCTCGCGCGCGCCCTCGATCGCGCGGGCGCGTCGTAGCCCCGGGGCACCCAGACCCGGGCTCACCGACCCGGCGGCTCCGGCAAGAGAGATCCGAATCGTCGTTTCTGCGCGCCTGACGCCGCAGCGCTCCGCGGGGCCGCCCCGCGGATGCCACCACTCGAAGCCGGCCCAGGATCGACGCCGCGGCCAGCAGGACTGCTAGCACCCGGATCATTCGATCCATCGAATCGCGAGCCATTCTGCCGGCGGCGCCGGGCAAGTGTTGACGCCGGCGAACCCGGAGGCGTAGCTTATTCACGGCGGCTCGAGCCCCGTGACCACCGACGCGCCCGATGTGGCCGTGGCCCGCTACCGCGTGCTCGAGGTCCTCGGCAGCGGCGGCATGGGTGAGGTGTACCGCGCCCTCGACACGCGCCTCGCCCGCTCGGTCGCACTCAAGTTCCTGCCGGAGCATCTGGCGCGGGACTCCCACGCCCTCGAGCGGTTCCAGCGCGAGGCCCGCGCCGCATCGGCCCTGGAGCACCCCAACATCTGCGTCGTGCACGACGTCGGCGAGCTCGACGGCCGGCCCTTCATCGCCTTCGAGCTGCTCGACGGCAGAGACCTCAGACAGCATCTCTCCGGCCGCCCACTTCCCCTCGAGGAGCTGCTGGAGCTGGCGATCCAGGTCGGCGGCGCACTGGACGCGGCCCACGAGAAGGGCATCGTCCACCGCGACATCAAGCCGACGAACATCTTCGTCACGGCCCGCGGGCAGGCGAAGGTGCTCGACTTCGGCCTGGCCAAGCCCCTGGTCCGGGGCGACGGGCTCTCGAGCGTGGCCACGCTCTCCTTCGACGCCGATCCCGCAACGAGCCCGGGAGCCGTGCTCGGGACCGTGGCCTACATGTCGCCCGAGCAGGCGCGGGGCGCGAGCCTGGACGCCCGCACCGACCTGTTCTCCTTCGGCAGCGTGCTCTTCGAGATGGCGACGGGCCGCCCGGCCTTCGAGGGAAGCACCAGCGCTCTCGTCTTCGACGCGATACTGAACCGCGAGCCGGCGCCTCCCTCGCGGCTCCGGCCCGAGCTGCCCGCGGCGCTCGACGACATCGTGCTGAAGGCCCTGGAGAAGGACCGGGAGGTTCGCTACCAGACCGCCCGGGACCTCCTGGCCGACCTGCGGCGCCTGCGCCGGGACAGCACCTCCGGCCGGGGAACCGCCACTGCCGCGACGGCGCCGGGACGACCGAGAGCGCTGCGCCTCGGTCGCACCGTGTCGATCGCGGCCCTCGGCCTCGTCGCCGCGGCAATGGGGCTCCTGGCGCTCCGCCTCGCACGGCCTCCCGCCCTGGAGCCGGTCCAGGACTACGTCCAGATCACCTCCGACGGGGCCGCCAAGTCTCGCCCCCTCACCGACGGCGGGCGCGTCTACCTCACCGAGTCCGTGCAGCCGAACATCCAACGGCTGGTGCAGGTGGCCGTCAGGGGAGGCGAGGTGGTACCCATTCCCACGGCCTTCGCGTGGGTCTTCGCCGCCGACGTCTCCGCCGACGGCTCGCAGCTCCTGGTCGTGGGCGAGCGGGACGCCGGCGGAACGGGGAGGATGGAGGGCCAGCTCTGGGTGGTTCCCGTGCTCGGCGGTACCCCGCGCCGCATCGGCGAGGTCCAGGCCAGGGACGCCGCATGGTCGCCCCACGACTCGCGCATCACCTTCGCGACGGGTCGGGAGCTGCACACGATCCTCGCCGACGGCACGGGCTCCCGGCGGCTGCTCACCGCAACCGGGGCGGTGCAGTCGCTATCCTGGTCGCCGGATGGACGCCGCCTGCGCTTCACCGTCTCGGAGGCCGACGACGGGAGCGCCAGCGCCTTATGGGAGGTCCGGGCCGACGGGTCGGATCCGCGACCCCTCATGCCGGGCTTCGGGAGCTCGGCGTGCTGCGGGCGGTTCTCTCGGGACGGCCGGCTCTTCGTCTTCCAGGTCGCGGGCGAGCGCAGCATGGAGGTGTGGGGGCTGCGCGAAGCCGGATGGCCGACGCGGCCGCGAGCGACGCGGCTCACCCGGGGTCCCCTCGACTTCTTCGACCCCGCGCCCAGCCCGGACGGAGGGACGATCTTCGCCGTCGGCGTCCGGCGCTCGGGGGAGCTGGTGCGCTACGAGCCCCGGGTGGCCCAGTTCGTCCCGTTCCTCGGCGGGCTCTCGGTCCAGGGTGTGGACTTCTCCCCCGACGGCGTTCAGGTCGCGTTCGTGGGCTTCCCGGAAGGAACGCTATGGCGCAGCCGCGGCGACGGCGGCGAGCGGGTGCAGCTCACGTTCCCTCCCCTCGTGGCCGCCCTGCCGCGCTGGTCGCCCGACGGCAGCCGGATCGCGTTCGCGGCGCAGGTGCCGGGCCGCCCCTGGCAGATCCACGTGATCGAGCCCGGAAGCGACAGCCCGCGGGCCGTGGCCCCCGGGGAGCGCAACCAGGTGGATCCGAGCTGGTCCCCCGACGGGGGCACCCTCGCCTTCGGCTACAGCCTCTGGGACCAGCGCCCCGACCGCCCCGTCGCGATCGAGCTCCTGGACCTGGCCAGCGGCCGGATCGCCACCCTGCCCGGTTCCGAGGGCCTGTTCAGCCCACGCTGGTCTCCCGACGGCCGTCACCTGGCCGCCCTCAGCCACGACTCGCTCAGGCTGTCGGTCTACGACCTCCAGGAGGGAGCGTGGCGCGAGCTGCTCGCGAGCACGCGGTGGATCACCTACCCGACCTGGGCGCGCGACGGGCGGCACCTGTTCGTGAGCGAAGGGCCGCTGCGGGTGCGCCTCAGCCTGGCCGACGGACGCCGCGAGACGGTGGCGGATCTGAGCGGGCTGCGGCAGCCCCCCCGCCCCTGGGGAGAGTGGGTCGGCCACGCACCCGACGGCTCGCTGCTGGCGCTCCGCGACACCACCCTGCAGGAACTCTTCGCCCTGGAGCTGAGCCCGCCCTGAGGCTGGCCCGGAGCGTCAGACCCCAGCTCCCGATCCCGCGCCACTCGCAGGCCACGAAGCCTCGCTCCGGGGAGCCGCTCCAGGCGACATCGATCGGCAGATCGACCAGGGACGTGGCGCCTGGGAGCAGTAGTCGCGGCTGGTGAGGCTCTCCCTCGAACGCCAACGCCATCATCGACAGCATGTCTCGCATGGATCGACGAGGAGAAGGCACGATGCAGGCGCCTTCGCGAGCGGATTGGCGCCTGGCGCGTCGCACTCCCCTACGACAGTGCGGAGAACCACCGCCCCAACTCCACCGCCGAACCGCCCCCGGAGGTCGCTCACACCACCTGTCTTCGGTCGCCAACTCCCATGGGCACCCCACCCTCCTCACAAAGCTGGAGGGCGAACCTGCACAGTCCACCGCTCCCGAAGGCGGTCTCCTGGCGGCCGAGATCATGGTCTTCAGAGGCGGTCACCTGTTGCCCAGCAGGGGCGGAGGCGTCCGACGCCGAGGCTGAGAACGGCCTACCGGCTTACGCGGATTGCCGCCATGCAACCAATCGCTCCGGCCGTACGTCTCACGGGTGAATGCCCTCCCTGGTGGCCGGGACCGCTCTCGCGCTGGCCGCCGCGACGGCCACCGGCGCCGAAGACCGGCCGCGGCTCGAGCCGGCCCGCGCGACCGAGCCGCCCAGGATCGACGGGCGGCTGGACGACGCGGTCTGGCGGGGCCCGGCGCTCGCCCTCGGCGACTGGGTCACGTACAACCCCTTGAGCGGCGAGACTCTACCGCAGCGCACCGAGGTGCGCGTCGCCTACGACGACCGCTACCTCTACTTCGCGTTCCACTGCGAGGACCCGGAGCCAGCCGGGGTCCGGGGGACGCTGAGCCGCCGTGACGACCTCTGGAACGACGACTGGGTCGGCCTCAGCCTCGACTCCGTCGGCAACGGCCAGAGCTCCTACGACCTGTTCGTCAACCCGCTGGGTGTCCAGGGCGACATCCTCAACTCCGCGAGCGCCGGCGAGAACACGGCCCCGGACTTCGTGTGGGACAGCGGGGGGCGGCTCACGGAACAGGGCTACGACGTCGAGATCCGCGTCCCGCTCACCACGGTCCGCTTCGTGAGCGGCCCGGAGGTCAGGATGCGGGTGCTGTTCTGGCGGCGCGTCAGCCGCCTCGGCATCTCCGTCTCCTGGCCCGAGGTCCCGGCCGGGCGCAGCCTCCTGGAATGCCACGCCGCGATGCAGCTCGGGAGCCTCGAGCGGCCGCTCACGCTGGAGCTGATCCCCACCGCCACCTACTCCCGCCGCGAGACCCGCGCCACTCCGGAGGGCTTCGGGCCCGCCCGCTCGGATCCCGACCTCGGTATCTCCTTCAAGTATGGCCTGACCTCGTCGGCGACCATCGAGGGCACCGTCAACCCCGACTTCAGCCAGGTCGAGAGCGACGCGTTCCAGGTGGAGGTGAACCAGCGCTTCCCGCTGTTCTTCTCCGAGAAGCGCCCGTTCTTCATGGAGGGGCTCGGCACCTTCGAGCTGGCGGGTGTCGGGGGAGACGCCGTGATGCGCACCGCCGTCCACACCCGGCGCATCGTCGACCCCGCCTGGGGCGCCAAGACCACGGGCAGCGCCGGGCGCCTCGGCTTCGGCGTGCTCGCGGCGGGGGACGAGGCTCCCGGCCGGCAGCTCGGGGAGGAGCCGAACCCGTTCGCGGGGGAGCGCAAGGAGTTCTTCGTGGGGCGCGGCCAGCTCGAGCTGGGGCCCTCGAGCTACGTCGGGGCGCTCGTCGCCGACACCGAGCTCGGGTCGGGCCACAACCGGGTTGCCGGCGCCGACTTCTCGCTGCGCCGCGGCAACCACCGGGCGAGCGCCACGTTCCTGGCGACGGCGACGCGAGCGCCGGAGGGCGGCGCCGCGGCAAGCGGCCTGGGCGGCGGCGTCTACTACGAGTACGCGACGCGGCCGCTGGTGCTGATCTCTCAGCTCGAGCACTACGACCGCGGCTTCCAGATGGACACCGCCTTCCTGAGCCAGGTGGGCATCACCCAGGGCTGGCTCTACCTGGGCCCGAGCTTCTACCCCGACGCCGAGAAGCTCCCCTGGCTGAAGCGGATCAACCCCTTCGTGTTCGCCCGCTACGGCCGGGACCGCATCCAGGGCGGAGACCCCTGGATCGTGGTGCCGGCGATCCGCTTCAACCTCACGCGCCAGGGATTCGTCCGCATCGACACCGTCTTCGGCGAGGAGCCCTGGCTGGGGCAGACCTACCGCATCAGCAACACCCGGATCTTCGCCGAGGCGCAGCTCACGCGCTGGCTCTACGTCAACGCCCGCGTGGGCCGCGGCCGCTCGATCTTCTACGACGCCGTCGACCCCTTCCCGGGTCGGCAGCGCAACTACTACGCAGAGCTCCGGTTGCAGCCGAGCGCGCGGCTCGGCCAGTCGCTCGGCTTCGACAGGGTGGAGTTCGACCGCGCCGACGGCGGCGAGCGGGTCTTCACCGTGAACGTCCTCAACAGCCGGACCACCTTCCAGCTCGATCGCCGTTTCTCGCTGCGCGGCATCGTCCAGTACGACAGCTCGCGCAACCGCGTGCTGCTCGACTTCCTCGCCTCGTGGGAGCTGTTGCCGGGCACGGTGGCCTACGCGGGCTACGGGTCGTCGCTCGAGCGGCTGGAGTGGGACGGGGAGAGCCTGCGGCCCGGGCGGGGTCGGTATCGAGCGGCCGAACGGGGCTTCTTCTTCAAAGCCTCCTACATCCACCGGTTCTGAACTCCGCCGCCGACCTGAGCCGTTCCGGGACGCTTTTTCGCGTTTAATACTGGGGGGGCCTTTTGGCCGTCCCGGAGGTGAAGCGTCCATGCGCAGGCTCGTCCCCGCACTCGTCGCGTTCTCCGCCCTGGCCGGGTCCGTCCAGGCCCAGGACGACCCGTTCCGGAAACACGGACAGGGCCGGCTCACCCACGAGCTGAACCTGAGGGCACTCGCCGCGGAAGGCGCGCTCCCCCCCGGCGTGCGGGCGGCCGACCGCGATGCAGCGTCCCGGCCCGTGATCGCGGTCGTCGAGCTGCTGCCCGGCGAGGACGGAGCGGCCGTCCGGGCGCGGGCAGCGGCGCTCGGCGGGCAGGAGCTGCTGGGCATCGACCACCTCCTCAAGGTCCAGGTGCCACCGGCCGCTCTGCGCGCGCTCTCCGAAGCCCCCGGGGTAGCCCGCGTCCGCGCGCCGTTCCGGCCCAGGCGCAAGGAGGTCGTGAGCGAGGGCGTCGCGACGACCCACGCCCGGGAGTTCTCGGCGCACACGGGCTCCACCGGCGCCGGCGTGGTGGTGGCCGTGCTCGACACCGAGTTCGCGCGAGCCGAGGAGATGCTGGGCACAGAGCTGCCCGACGACGCGGCCGGGACGGACTTCGTGCTGGAGCGCATCGACGACTACGAGAACGGGCACGGCACCGCCTGCGCCGAGATCGTCCACGACATGGCTCCGGACGCCGGCGTGATCCTGGCCGGCTTCGAGGACGACGTGACCTGGGCGCAGGCCGTGGAGGAGCTGGTGGGGCTGGGGGTCACGATCATCAGCCACTCCGTGGGGTTCGACAACCTGTTCCCGCCCGACGGGAACAACTACTACACGCAGAAGGTGGACGCCGCCGCCGCCGCGGGCGTGCTGTTCGTGACGGCCGCGGGCAACGAAGCCGAGAAGTACCACCAGGGCCCCTGGCGGGACCAGAACGGCAACGGCTATCTGGAGTTCGGCGCGACCGAGCTGCTGCCGATCGGCGCCTCGACCGGCACGCAGGTCGTGCTGCGCTGGGACGACCCCTTCGGCGGCAGCCTCCACGACTACGACCTGCTCGTGGTCACCGCCGACTTCGCCCAGAACCCGCTCCTGAGCCCGGACAACCCCGCCATCGTGGCCAGCTCCGCGGACCTGCAGAACGGCACCGGCACCCCCCGCGAGATCGCGTCGTTCGAAGCGGGGGACCAGCCCCTCTACGCCGTGGTCTGGCACGACCCCGCATCGCCCCTGAACGCCGCGCAGCGTTTCTGGCTGTGGGCCTCCGACGGCGTGGAGGGCGGGCTGGCGACCCCCTCGGGGACGCTCAGCATGCCGGGCGACGCGCGCGGCGCGCTCACGGTGGGCGCGGCCGCCTTCCAGAGCGGCGCTGTGGAGCCCTTCAGCTCCCGCGGCCCGACCCAGGACGGCCGGGTGAAGCCGGACATCGC
>Ga0299906_10003971_pt1 | contig 12157 bp, 11 predicted proteins | sample RVTome_14_FD_200259 | JGI IMG/M metagenome (GOLD analysis project Ga0299906, IMG submission 200259) | Soil microbial communities from uranium-contaminated site in the Upper Colorado River Basin, Wyoming, United States - RVT145D125 (version 2) ...
GATGTCGCCCGCGTCGCTCGACCCGGCGTCGCAGCTGGTGCTCATCGCCTCCATGCTCACTGGCGGGGCGCTGGGCTCGACTGCAGGGGGGATCAAGATCCTGCGGCTGCTCGTGCTGATTCGCCTCGTGCAACTGCTGTTCGCGCGTACGATGATGCCCGCGGCGGCGGTGCGCGAGCTTCGCGTCGGCGGCATGCAGATCGACCGCGACGAGCTCGAGGCGATCGTCGCAGTCCTTGCCTGCTATGCCGCCGCGCTGGGCGCTTCGTGGCTCGTCTTCGTCGGCTTCGGTCACGACCCGCTCGCCTCACTGTTCGAGGTCGCGTCGGCGCTGGGAACCGTCGGCCTGTCCGCCGGGCTCGTTTCGACTCACCTCGATCCGGCCCTGAAAGGTGTGCTGTGCGCCGATATGCTGCTCGGCCGGGTCGAGGCGGTGGCCCTGGTCGTGCTGCTGATGCCCGGAACCTGGATCGGCCGCCGCCGGGACTTCGATTGACCGATCCCCTTAGACATCCTGGAGACCTGAGATGAGAGCGGTGATGGTTGGAGCGAGTGCCCTCACTGTGGCGACGGCTAGGGGCCTGATCGAGCGCGGGCACGAGGTGGTGATCATCGAGCGCGACGCCGAGCGCATCGACGCCCTCCGTGAGGAGCTCGATTGCGGCCTGATTCACGGCGCCGGCAGCCGACCCTCGGTGCTGAAGGAGGTGGGCCCGTCGAAGGCCGACTGGCTGCTCGCGCTCGGCGACGACGATCCGGACAACATCATCGCCGCGCTGGTGGCCCGCGAGCTCGGGTTCGGCAGCGTGATCACGAAGGTCGAGGACCCGCAATACCAGAACATTTGCAAGCACCTCGGGCTCCAGAACACGATCGTTCCCGACGTCGAGATGGGCCGCTCGCTCGCCGACATGGTCGAGGCGCAGGACAAGACGAGCCTCTCGACCCGATTGAAAGGCGATCTGCGGTTCCTATCGTTCACGGCGGGAGAGGACCACGCCGGCCCCGTCAAGGGGCTCGATCTTCCGGCAGACGCGCGAGTCATCGCCATCACGCGCGACGACGAGTCCAAGCTGCCGGACGACCGTATCGAGATCCATGCCGGCGACGAGGTGCTGCTCGTCGTGCGCGCCAAGCGCGCCCGCAGGCTGCGGCAGCAGTTGCAGAAAAGCGAGCAGGACGACGGAGAGCCCGGAACGTAGCGCGGGCTCTCCGTTTTGCGTGACAATGACCAGCGGAAGCCCGCAGGCCTCTACCGCGGTCGGTCACTGCGCTTTCGTTTCCGGGGTCGCGCTCGCGCCGGCGCCGCCGGACCACCGTCGGGGACGCCCACGATTCATGCGGCGTCCGGCGCTTCCGCCGGCAGGTCGAACCGGAAGGTCGTGCCGCGTCCCGGCTTCCTTGCGACGGCTATCCGTCCGCCATGCGCTTCCACGATCTGCCGAACGATGGCGAGCCCGAGTCCCATGCCGCCGCCGTTCGTGGTTTCCGCCTCCTCGAACACCTTTTCGAGCGGCGTCGCGATGATACCGCCCCCGTTGTCGTTCACCCAGCATGCAACGCCGGACCCAATCCGCTCCGCTCCGATCACAATCTCGCCGCGCGGTGCGTGCCGAATCGCGTTCTCGACGAGGTTGCGCAACGCCCGCGTAAGCAGCTTGGCATCGGCGCTGACCTCGAGCTCGTCTGGAACGGCGTTCACGAGTCGCGTGTCGGACGTCTGCGCGAGCAGCTCGAGCTCGTGCACCAGCTGCTCCACCAACGGCCACAGTTCGAAACAGCGCCTGTGGACGGTCAGCGGCGTGCCCGCGTGCGGCGCAGCGCTTGCCGCGAGCACGTCATCGACCTGCTTGTGGAGCTGGCGAACGTTGCGCCGGAGGACGCGCAGCATGCGCGCCGCCACGCTGTCTTGCGGCACGGACACCGAGAGCACCAGCACCTCGACCGCAAGCGCGATGGCGTTGAGCGGGGTCCGCAGGTCGTGCGTCACGAACGCGAGGTGCTGATCATGCTGACGCATCAACATCGTGTGGGTCTCGTGCGCGCAGGCGCGCACCGCCAGGCCGATCGAACGAGTGAACTCCCGGCTCACGATCCGGAACGCACCGCCGTGGATCGGCAAGCCATTCGCCTCGGCCAATGCGTGCAGGCTGTCGCGCAGCAGACTGTACTCGAGGACGACCTCCTCGATATCGTATCCGTCTCGCAAGCCTTGCTCTCCGTGGTCCTGCGATGCAGCGGGCCGCGCCGCGGTTTCCGCGTTCTCCGCGGCGTCATCGCCTCGCTCCAGCGCCCGCGCCACGGCTTCAAGAATCCGCGGCATGTGGTCGTTGAGCGCGGGAACGTCGAGCTTGCGCGCCGCAGGCAGCTCCCTGACCCGACCGCGCCAATCTGCCAGCAGAGCATCGCGCTCGCGCCGGATCAGCGCGGCGAGGGATTGAGCTTGGCTCATCGTGCGGACGTGAAGTACTGGACGCGCGTCAGGCGGGCACGGGCATTGCGCAACCGCACGTCCGAAAGTCAGATTCTACCGCATCAATCATGAGCGAGCATGGGTACAAGCATTTCGAGCTCGCGGGCTCGTCGCCCGAGGAGATCGAGAAGGCGATCACCCCAGCGCTGGAGCGCGCAGGCGAGAGTGTGCGTCAGATGCGCTGGTTCGAGGTCGCCGGCCCCCGCGGCCCCATCGCCGAAGGCAAGGTCGAGTACGGGCAGGTCACGGTGAAGGTCGGCTTCACGGTGAAGGGCTGACGTCGTCCGCCGGAGCCGCCGCGCGCGCGCCGAGTCGTCTCGCCTCAACCGGTGGGATGCGCATCGCGTCGCGGTACTTCGTGACGGTGCGGCGCGCGACGCGCACGCCGTACTCGCCCAGCTTGCGGGTGACCTTGATGTCCGACAGGGGCTCGCCCGCGCGCTCCTGGGCGATGATCTGCCGGATCAGGGCGCGGATCGCGGTAGAGGAGCATGCGTGGCCGTCGTCCGCGAGGACGTGCGTGCCGAAGAAGCGCTTGAACTCGATCAGTCCGCGCGGAGTCGTCATGTACTTGCCGCTCACGACCCGCGAAACGGTTGACCCGTGCACACCCACCTCACGCGCTATCTCCCGCTGGAGGAGCGGCTTCATCGCGACGTCGCCGTAGTCGAAGAACCGGCTCTGGCGCTCGACGATCGCCTGAGCGACGCGTTGAATCGTCTCGAACCGCTGTTGCGCGTTGCGCACCAGCCAGCGCGCCTCGTGCAACTGTTGCGAGAGGCCGGCGTTGCTCTCGCGGGTCCCGCGGAAGATGTCGGCGTAGAGCTCGTTGACTCGGAGGCGGGGGATGACCTGAGGGTTGATGCTCGCGAGCCACCGCCCGCGGACCTTGCGCACCACCACGTCCGCCACGACGAACCGGGCATCCAGTGTGCCGAATCGCGCGCCCGGATGGGGGTCGAGGTGCTGAATGAGCTCGTTCGCGCGGCGCAACGCGGCATCATCGCAGCCGAGCGCGCTCAGCAGCCTGGGCGTATCGTGCGCGGCGAGCGCGTCCAGGTGCTGCCGCACGATCCTCAGGGCAAGCACGCGTCCCGGCTTGTCCTGCGGCTGCCGCAAGAGCTGCAGCTCCAGGCATTCGGCCGGCGATCGGGCGCCGACCCCCGCCGGCTCCAGGCTCTGCACGAAGCGCAAGGCGATCGAGAATTCGTCGGGGTCCACTTCGATTCCGGCCGGAACGATGCCGTAAAGATCGTCCAGGGACTGGCGGAGATAGCCGTCGTCGTCGAGTGCCTCGACCACGAGGCCTGCAAGCAGCTTGTCGCGCTCCGCGAGCCGGCTGCCGCGAACCTGGCCGATCAAGTGGTCGCGAAGGCTCACCGCCGATGGCGTGTACGAGCCGACGTCGGCGTCATCGCCACCATCCGCCGGAGCACGGCTCGTCCATCCTTCCCCGACGAAATCATCGCATGAGAGGCGCTCGGCGGCGATGTTCGGCGTCGCCTCTGCGGGGACGTCGCCCGAGGCGGCCTCGCTCGCAGCGACCGCCGTGTGGGTCTCCGGCGCCGGGGCTGTGGGCGCCTTTCCGTCGGCGGCTGCGGCATCAGCATCCTCCGCACGCTCGAGAAAAGGATTTTCCGCCAGCGCACGAGCGATCTCCTGCTCGAACTCGAGCGCGGAAAGTTGCAGCAGTCGCAGCGACTGCTGCAGCTGCGGCGTCATGGCGAAGTTCTGCGCGGCGCGCAATTGCAGCACTTGCTTCATGGAAAGCGTGCTCCTTTCGACGGTCGATTGCGCAAAAGCCGTGCCAGGAAGCCGCGCACCATTCAGTCGATTGATTTGGCGTCGCTTAGGCACGCCCGCGCATTGGAGTCGCGGCCGTCTTCTTGAAAAAATGGCGCCTCGACCTGGAAACTCTTACCGTCTTTTCGGCTTTGTGAAACCACGAAGGGGGCATGGCGATTGCCCGCGTCCTCCAGTAGGAGGCTGCGCCGAAGACGCTGTACGAAGAAGTCTTCCGCCTGCCGCTACTGGTGGAGCGAGGAGCATGCGGCGCCTGGGCGCGAGCGAGAAGAATCCGATGGGAGGGGTATGCGACGTGCGTCGAGCCCGTCGTGGAGGGTGGCGTTGATGCCGGAGTTCGAAGCGTCGATGGATCCGAAGGCCAGGTGGCCCGTGGGGCGAGGGCTCGTGAGCGTGGTACTTGCGTTCGCGATCTTCCGCATCATCGCCACGAAACGCGATCGCGCCCTCGCTCTCGCTGGCTTCATGACCGAGCCGCTGCGCCGTCGAGATCTACGAGCTCCTCGTCATGACCGACGCGCGCCGCGCCTACGAGGTGCTGCGCCCCGTCTACGACGCGACCGACGGCACCGACGGATTCGTGAGCCTCGAGGTGTCGCCGCACCTCGCGCGCAACGCGGCCGTCGATCGACCGAACGTGATGATCAAGATCCCCGGCACGCTCGAGGGTCTGCCGGTGATCGAGGAGCTGCTCTGCGAGGGCATCAACGTGAACATCACGCTGCTTTTCGCGGTCGAGCGCTACGTGGCGGTGGCCGACGCGTACCTGCGTGCGCTGGAGCGAGGCCTGGCGGCGGGACAACGCCTCGGCGCCATCGCGTCGGTGGCGAGCTTCTTCCTGAGCCGCATGGACACGCTCGTCGATCAGCTGCTCGCGCATCGCACGACGCCCGACGGCAGCTCCAAGTGCGAGCCGCACCCAAAGACGCTGCAGCGACAGATCGCGAGCGCGAAGCTCGCGTATCGCTCCTTCATCAAGCTGCTTGCGTCCAAGCGCTGGCAGCGGCTCGCCGAGCAAGGCGCACGGTCCCAACGGCTGCTCTGGGCGAGCACCAGCACCAAGAACCCGGCCTACGGCGATCTCATGTACGTCGGGCCGCTCATCGGACCGCAGACCGTCAACACGATGACCGAGGCGACCATCGCCGCATTCGCGGATCACGGCCTGGTGCGCGACAGCGTGCGCAAGGGGTTCCGCGAGGCGGCGCGCAACGTCCGCGCGTTGAAGAGCCTGAACATCAACCTGAAGCAGATCACCGATCAGCTCGAAAACGAGGGGATCGAGAAGTTCATCCGTCCCTACGACAAGCTGCTCGACGCGCTCGAGACCGCGCGCGAGCGTGCGGCGCGCCGGGAGACGGGCGATCTCGCCCCACTCGCGGACGCCGCCGCCGAACTGCGCCGCGACGTGATCCGCATGACCACTGCGGCCGGATCGGGCCACCCGACCTCGTGCATGTCCGACGCGGAGATCGTGGCGGCGCTCTTCTTCCGCGTGATGCGCTGGGACCCCAGCGCCCCCGACGCGCACGACGTCGATACGTACATCCTCTCCAAGGGCCACGCCGCGCCGGTGCTGTGGGCGGCGCTCAAGGCCGCCGGCGCGATCGACGAAGATCTCGCCACGCTGCGTCAGGTCGACAGCACCCTCGAAGGGCATCCGACGCCGAACAACCCGTGGGTGCGGGTCGCGCCCGGCTCGCTCGGCCAGGGACTCGCCGCCGCGAACCGCATCACGCTGGCGAACCACCTGGACGGGATCGACGCGCGCGTCTACTGCCTGCTCGGCGATGGCGAGTGCTCGGAGGGCTCGGTGCGGGAGGTGGCGCAGTTCGCCTCGCTGCAGAAGCTCGCGAACGTCGTGGCCATCGTCGACGAGAACGGGTTCGGGCAGAGCGAGGCGGCGGCGTACGACCACGACACCGGCGTCGTCGCCGCGCGCTTCCGAGCGTTCGGGTGGAACGCCATCGAGAGCGACGGGCACGACCTCGGCCAGGTCCTCGGCGCGCTGACGGAGGCTGCCGAGGACGGGCCGACGGCGATCATCGCGCGCACCGTCAAGGGGAAGGGCGTGTCCTTCCTCGCGGGCAAGGACGGCTGGCACGGCAAGGCGCTCGACCGAGAGGAGAAGGAGCGGGCGCTCGCCGAGCTCCCCGAGCCGCAGTCCGAGCCGCAGGTCGAACCACGCCGCGTCGGGCGGGCGGAGCGGCCTGCGCGACGGCCGTCCGACGCACTGCAGGTCGACTATTCCCGCGGCGACAAGTTCGCGACGCGTGACGCGTTCGGCCCCGCGCTCCGCAAGCTCGGCGAACTGAATCCCGACGGGGTCGCGCTGGACGGCGACGTGAAGGACTCGACCCGCACTTCCGCGTTCGCCAAGGCGTTCCCGGACCGGTTCTTCGAGAGCTACATCGCCGAGCAGAACAGGGTCGGCGCCGCCTTGGGCCTCGCGGCCGACGCAGCGGTACACGTTGTACGTCGCGACCTCGAGCGGCTTCACGCCCCGGGACCGCTCCCCGCGTCGGACGAGGCGTCGGGCGACGTGCCGCGCCGCCGGAGCCACAGGCGCACGCCGAATGCTCCCGCGACGATGACGGCGATCACCAACCCGAGCGTCGCAAGCGTCGCAGGCGACGGCTCGCGGAACGCCGCGAGCAAGCGATCGGAAAAGAGGCTCACCGCTGCGATGCCAGGCGCCATGCCGAGCAGGGTGCCGACGATGAAGTCGCGCAGCCGGATGTGCGAAGCGCCGGCGACGAGGTTGACGACCGTGAATGGCGCGACCGGAATGATGCGCACCGCCATTACGGCGAACACGCCACGCTTGGCGAGGCGGCGCGACAGGGCGTTCAGGCGCGCGCCCGCGAGACGCCGCACCGCATCGCGTCCAAGGGAATGACCGATGCCGAACCCGGTCGCCGCGCCGACGACGGAACCGGCGAGCGCGTATCCGAACGCAGCCAGCGGACCGAAGACGACGGCGGTGGCGACGATAAGAAGCGTGATCGGCAGCGCAGTGAGCGACGCGACGACGTACGCGCCGAGCACCCAGAGCGGAGCCACCGGCGAGCCGCGCACCCAGGCAGCGGCGTGCGCGAGGGTGTCGCGGTCGAGGTAGCTCCCTAACGGCCCCCAGCGCCACGCCGCGGCGAGCGCGAGCATGCCGCCCACCACGACAGCGAGGACGACGATCCGCTTGCCCGCGCGCGGATGCTCGTCCGCCGGAAGAAGCTCTTCCACGAGCTCCTCTGCGTCGATCGGGCGTTCTGGATCGATGATCGCCGCGTCCGGAACGAGCGCGTCGACCTCCGGCGTCACCTCGCCCGCCAGGGGCTGGAGGCTGCGCGGCTCGCCCCGCAGCGAGTCGATGGCGTCGACGAGCGAGCCGGTGGCGTCGATCCGGTGCGCCACCAGATCCGGAGTGACGTCGAGATGCTCGGCTAGCAGCCGGTCGCGCAACGCCGTGATCGCGCGCGCGGTGCCCGGAGAATTCGCCTCGATCGCCAGGTCACACTCGGAGTCGAGCCCCATCGACCGGTTCGCGAGGTTCGCCGATCCCACCCGCAAGAAACGATCGTCGACGATCATGAGCTTGCTGTGAAGGTCGATGCACTCGGCGCCGAGGCCGGCCTGGTCCGGGTAGTAGACCCGCAACCGGCCGTACCGGTCAGCCGCCCGGAGGCGCCGCAGGAGACGCGCACGCAGGACCTCCATGGTGCTCTGCTCGAGCCAGCCGCCGCCGCGCAGGCGCGACACGACGACGATCTCCGGCCCGTTGGACTCGGCGAGGCGCGCAGCGACCGCCTCGCCCACCGCCGCGGAAGTGAGGTACTGGTTCTCGACATAGATGCAGCGCCGCGCCGCGGCGATCGCATCGAGATAGAGCCGTCGCACCTCTTGCACGCCGTTCGAGCCGGCGTAGCGTGGCTCGGTGCGGGCTATGCCGACGACGGCATCGGCAATGTCCGGCCGCACCTTCTCGGGCCATGGATCGCCCGTGCCCGGGCGCGGCGAGCGGGTCCTGGTGCTGCGCCAGCGGTTGCGGGCGAGCTCCCCGAGCGCCGCCGCCGCGTCGCCATCGACCATGACCTGCACGTCGTGGAACGGAGGATAGGTCGCGCCGGCGGGATCGATGCGGCGCGGCTCGTTGGCGCGGTGCGCCGGCGTGTCCCAACGCCGGATCGTGAGGTCGATGCCGCCGACGAACGCAACCGCGTCGTCGATCACCACGATCTTCTGGTGGTGCGAGGCCCCGACCGGATGATGGTCGTCGAGGTGAAATCGGAGTCGGCGGTGGGTGCGCCAGCCGCGCGTGTAGAGCGGAAGGGGCTCCCGGGCGAGCGCGTAGATCATCGCGAAGTCCCAGTCCAGCACATAGATGCGCAACGCGCGCCGGCGCCGGGCGAGCGCGTGGAGGAAATGGCCGAGCGCGCGCGGCATCCCGTCGGCGGGCTCACCTTGCACGAGCGACGTGCGGCTGTCGATGTCCCAGCCGATGATGAAGATCGAGCGCTCGGCCCGCAGCGCCGCGGCGCGAAACGCGGCGAAGTAGGCCTCGCCGTCGACCAGGAACGCGACGCGCCGCGCGCGCGCAGCGCGCCAGCAGTTCCGGCCGGCGCGCAGGATGCGTTCGTCCGGGCGCGACGAATCAGGATGGCCGTCAGTTGTCGGTTTTTCCGTTTCCAAGGACGAATCGGTCGCGGGACCGGGTGCACGCAATTGACGTGCCCGCGGGGTGTCCGCCGGACGTTGCGGTCGTTGAGATGCTTTAGCGGCGTCTGGGATTCCCGGGGATTCTCTCTTGCACTCTCCTGCACAGCGCTGCAAAGGGCGTCCACGGGGCGCTCATAGGGCGTTGATAAGACAGCCTTAATCGGCCAGGTATCGGGCTACGAACCAGGGGTCGTGGGTTCAAATCCTGCCCGGCGCGCCACGTCTACGCAAAAACGCCTGCACAATCGTGCAGACCTTCTCGCTTCAAGGATAAGGGCGGACCGCTAAGGGATGACGCAGAAGAGTCGCAACCTCGCTGATCTGATGCGTTAGATCAACTGACCTATAGCGGCGATCGCCATGGGCATCGCGGTCGACGACACGATCCATTGCATGCATCGCTTCAGAGTCCAGTTCCGCGAGGATGGTAACTACTGGGCGGCGGCCTGGCGCTGCCACAGGAGCGTAGGGCGCGCGATTTTCTACAGGTCGGTTACCATCACGCTTGGCTTCTCGATCACGGCCTTGTCCGACTTCGTGCCGACGATTACCTTCGCGCCGCTGGCGGGCGGGGCGATGATGGCTGCGCTCGTTGCCGATCTCACCGTTCTGCCCGTGCTGCTTGCAGTCTTCAGGCCCTTCGGCTCAGCCGGGGCCCGATGACGAGTGCGCGCCATGTGGAAACGCATCGAAAAAAGCTGGGCCGATCTCAAGGCAAGCCCGCCGGGGGAGCGCTTCGAGGAGCGCTACCATCGACACCGGCGCGCGCGCGAGGAACGCAACAGCGCCATGGTGCTCTTCCGCGCCGTGATCGCAGCGGCGGTTGCGTTATTGGGGGTGCTTCTGCTCTTCGCTCCCGGGCCGGGGCTCTTGCTGCTCGGGGCGGGAGCCGCCGTCCTGGCGACGGAATCGCTGGCGGTGGCGCGCCTCCTCGACCGCATGGAAATCCGGGTGAGGAGGGTGCTGCGCGGTTTGCGGCACTGAACCATCGCGCTTTCACGGGCATTGGGCTTGCATCGGTCGGTCCGAACATGGCGCCACATCGCGTGTCCAATCGTCTTTGCGCAGTAGTGTCCCGTTGACGCTTGAAATCGGGCTGATCCTCGCGATCTTCGCCGTCGCGATCGCGCTTTTCGCCTCCGAGCGCCTGCCGATGGACGTCGTCGCGCTGAGCGTGCTGGCGGTGCTCGTGGTGCTGCAGCTTGTGACGCCACAGGAGGCGATCTCGGGGCTGAGCAATGCTGCGACCGTGACGGTTGCCTCGATGTTCGTGTTGAGTGCCGGGCTCCAGCGCACGGGCGCACTCCTGGCACTGGGGCGCGCGCTGGTGCGCCTGGGCGAGCGCAAGCTAACGTTCCTCTTGCTGATGATGCCCGGGGCGGGCGTGAGCTCAGCGTTCATAAACAATACGCCTGTCGTCGCCGTGATGCTACCGATCGTGCTCGGCGTCGCCGCGCGCCACAAGGTCTCCGCCTCGCAGTGGCTGATTCCGCTGTCGTTCTCCTCGCAGTTCGGCGGCGTGTGCACGCTGATCGGGACGTCCACCGATCTGCCGGTAAATGCTGCGGCCCGGGACGCCGGCTACGGCGGCTTCTCGATGTTCGAATTCAGCAAGCTGGGCGTTGTGCTGTTCGCCGCCGGGACCGTCTACTTTCTTCTCGTCGGACGCTTCCTGCTGCCCGAGCGGCGCAGCCAAGCGCTCTCGGAGATCTACAAGCTAGACGATTTTGTCACCGAGCTGCGCGTGGTCAAGGATTCGCCGCCGATCGGCACGAAGCTTAGCAAGGCTTCATGGTTCAACGAGCACGGCGTGCGGATGCTGAAGCTCTTTCGCAAGGAGCGTGCGCTGCGCACCTGGCGCACCAATCCGCTGCGCCAGGGCGACGTGCTGCTGGTGGAATGCGAGGTCGGGCTCCTGATCGACGCCAAGGAAGCGCGCAAGCTCGAGCTCAACCCCGAGTTCCGGCTCCGGGACAACATGCTGAAGGACACGGACCGGGTGCTGGTCGAGGCGCTGGTTGCTCCGCGCTCGCGCCTCGCCGGTTCCACTCTGTCCGAGCTCTATTTCAAGCGCAGCTACCGTGTGATCGTTCTCGCGCTGCGCCGGCGGGGCCAGTCGCTGCGCGATCGGCTCGATCGCGTGCGGCTGAAGGTGGGCAACGCGTTTCTTCTGGAGGGGCCGCCCCACGAGATCGATCGGCTGCCCAACGACGAGGACTTCATCATCCTCGGGGAGCAGAACGACGTGCGGTTCTTCCGCGGCAAGGCGCCGCTCGCGGTCGCCGTCGTCGCTGCGGTCGTGCTTGCCGGATCGTTCACCGCGACGCCAATCGTCGCGGCGGCGGTGGTTGGGGCCGTCGTCATGGTACTCACCGGCTGCCTGCGCATCCAGGACGCCTATGATGCAATCGACTGGCGCGTCATCTTTCTTCTCGCCGGCACGCTGCCGTTCGGCGTCGCGATGGACAATACGGGGACGGCGCAATGGATTGCACAGCACGCCATCGGCCTCGTCGGGCACTTCGGGCTGGTCGCGGTGCTCGCCGCGCTCTGTCCGGTCACCGCGCTTCTCACGGAAACGATGAGCAACAATGCGACCGCAGTGCTGCTCACGCCGATAGCGAGCTCGAGCGCGCTGCAGCTGGAAGTCGATCCGACGCCCTTCCTGCTCGCCATCCCATTTGCTGCATCGACGGCGTTCGCGGCGCCGGTCGGCTACCAAACAAATACCATGGTCTACAACCCGGGGGCTATGAGTACACCGATTTCCTGAAGGTCGGGCTGCCATTGAACCTGCTGTTCTGGGGCATCACGGTGGCGCTGATTCCCGTGTTCTGGCCGTTCTGATGCAGTGCGGCCTGCGCATAGAACTTATTGATCCGGCCGGGATCGGAACGAGATCGGGAGAAAGGATGAAGGAGCGCGACCGTGCGTCACCTGCCGCAGCAGGCGGGCTATGCGGATCGTCGCGAAACGACAGGAGCCAAGGTCATGAGAATCAGCTGGCAGAAGCGACGATTCCAGCCATTGCGGCCGCTTTTTCTCGCGCTGTTCGCACTCGGATCGAGCGCGTGCGATGAAGCGCCCGTGACCCCGAGCGTTGACAAGATGCGGGGCGCCGACAGCGAATCTCCGGAGCGTGCCGCAGAGCCTGCGACCGGAGAGCCG
>Ga0299906_10003972_pt1 | contig 12156 bp, 11 predicted proteins | sample RVTome_14_FD_200259 | JGI IMG/M metagenome (GOLD analysis project Ga0299906, IMG submission 200259) | Soil microbial communities from uranium-contaminated site in the Upper Colorado River Basin, Wyoming, United States - RVT145D125 (version 2) ...
GCCGTCGGATCCTTCAGCACCGGCACGATACTCTTGCTCTCGAGCGCGTCGTTGTGGATCGCGTCGCCGGTTTGGCCGACGGCTTCGAGGAGGGTCGGGTAGAAGTCGGTGGTCACCACCGGCTCGTCGCACGTTCGCCCTGCCGGTGCGACCCCCGGCCACCGCACGATCAGCGGTACGCGGATCCCGCCCTCATAGAGCGAGCCCTTGCCCGACCGCAGCGGCGTGTTGACCGTCACCTGCTGGCCGCGATGCTCGCGCGTGTACCCGCCGTTGTCGGACGTGAAGATCACCAGCGTACGATCGGCCAATCCGCGTTCGTGTAGTCGTGATAGAATCCGCCCAACACTTTCATCGAGGCTGTGATGCATGGCGGCATAGTGGGCGTTGACGTGGTCGCCGCCGGCTTTGATTTTCTTCTCGTAGTACGCCGTCAGTTCGGGCTTGCCCTCGATCGGCGTATGGACCGTGTAATAGCACATGTTGAGGAAGAACGGCCCGTCGCCGGCGCGGTCGATGAAATCGACGGCGGCATCGGTCAGGCGATCGGTCAGGTAATCCCCCGGCTTACTCCACGGTAGATCCGGCACGTAGCGCATCTCGCGGTCTTGGCCGAACGGGCCGCGAAAGGGATAAAAGAACGTCGACGGACAGCCCCAAAACGTTCCGCCGACGTTGAGATCGAACCCGTGGTTTTGCGGGTAGTGGGCCGCGTCGCCCAAATGCCATTTGCCGATGTGCCCGGTGCGATAGCCCGCTGACTGTAACACTTCGGCCAGCGTGACTTCGGACAGCGGCAGATTGCCGACCGCGTCGGGCGGCAGGAGCGGCCGGTTGCGTACCCGGTTCTTCGCGTACTCGTGCCAGATGGTCATGCCCAATCGCGCCGGTGATTTGCCCGTCATGATCGAAGCCCGGGTCGGCGAACAGATCGCCGCCGCCGCATACGCCTGCGTGAACCGCACCCCCTCGGTCGCCAACCGGTCGATGTGCGGCGTCTCATGTAAATCACTGCCGTAACAGCCCGCGCCGGTCCAGCCCATGTCGTCGACGAGCAGCAGGACGACGTTCAAAGGGCGGTCCGTCGCGCTGGCGAAGCTCGCCCCCGTGCAAAAAACGATCATGCCCGTAATCTTGGTTAACATGCGTAGTGTCATGAGAGCATTGTACACTCGGCAAAAGCGATGCGCCAGGGGGCACATCACGATCCACACGTGCTTCAGATCCAAGCCCACGGGTTGCAACCCGTGGGTTTCCTCGTGAATCGTGTGTACAATCACCACACGGGTGCGAAATGTTACCTTGAATCAGCGTCGACAGCGGGAGTAACGCGCGGTGCAACACGGCGACGATTATGCGAGCGATGTCGAGACTCTGCCGGACGGAAGGGTCAGGATACGCGTCACGTATTTGGAGATGCGCGAGAAGCCGACGGAGGTCGTTGCGCCGCCGGACGATCGGCCGGTTGCCATTCTTCACCTGCGGCAACCCACGTTGTCCTACTACCGGTACCTCTACGAGACGGTCGGCCGGCCTTGGGGTTGGACCACGCGCGACGAACAGTCCGACGAGCAGGTGCTCGAGATCATCCAGCACCCGGACACTGAGATTCACGTGCTCCACGTCGACGGCGTGCCGGCCGGTTTCGCGGAACTCGATTTTCGCGGCCGACCGGATGTCGAACTGATCTTCCTCGGGATGGTTCCCGAGTTCATCGGCCAACGGTGGGGGCCGGTGCTGCTGAGCCATGCCGTCGAAGCGGCGTGGGCGTGCCGGCCGGAACGGTTCTGGCTGCACACGTGCAACCTCGATCATCCCAAGGCCGTCGCCGTCTACGAGCGCGCGGGGTTCGTGCAGTACAAAGAAGCCTTCAAGGTTCGCGACGATCCGCGCAAGGTGATGACGTGAGAGCGTGTAGAGAACCGTCGTGCCTAGCCCCGCAGGGGCGAAAGATAATAGCCCAGAGCGTAAGCCCTGGGTCTGGGTTGGCTCGCCTCATCAATACGCAACCCCGTAGGGGCGAAAGAAAGGCCTCAGCGGTTGGTTTCTTTCGCCCCTACGGGGCTGATTCACGTTCACGTCTCGAATGCCAGGGCTTGCGCCCAGGGCTATATTCTTCCGCCTCTCCGAGGCTCTTCATGAACGTATTTGCGGAATCATCAAGAAGTCCTCACCAAGCGCATGGAATTGTGTGAATGAGCGAACCATCGAACGTCGTCGTCGAAACCGTCGGGCCGATCGATTGGATCCGCCTGAATCGTCCCGAGATGCGCAACGCCATCGCGCGCGACAGTGCCGAGCGCGTAACCGAAGCGCTGCGCGCGAGTGAGCGGCGGGGGGCGCGGGTGGTGGTGTTGACCGGCAGCGGCGGGTCCTTCTGTTCCGGCGCGGATCTCAAGGCCGAGGGGGTGGACCTGGGCGATCCGTCGTCGATCCGGTCGATCCTGGTCGAGGCGTATCATCCGCTGTTGCTGACCATGACGCGTATACCCATCCCGGTCGTCGCCGCGGTCGACGGTATTGCGGCCGGGATCGGTTGTGATCTCGCGCTGGCCGCCGACCTCCGGCTGGCCAGTGCGCGGGCGGCGTTCTCGCAGATCTTCGTGCAGGTCGGCCTGATCCCCGACGGCGGCGGGACGTTCACGTTGCCGCGCTTGGTCGGCATGACGCGGGCGATGGAGATGGCGCTTACCGGCCGAAAGGTACCCGCCGACGAGGCCTTGGCGTGGGGCATGATCAATCACGTGTTTCCGACCGAGACCTTCGGGGACGAGGTTCGCGCTTACGTCGAGGACTTGGCCACACGCGCTCCGCTGTCGATGGCTCGCAGCAAACAGGCGATTCGCGAGGCGTGCGAAGCGGTGACGTTCGAGCGGTCGCTACAGCGTGAAGCCGAGTTGCAGGGCGACCTGTTCGCCTCGCGGGATTTCGTCGAAGGCGTAACCGCGTTCGTCGAGAAGCGCAAACCGACATTCGAGGGATGCTGATGCAGATACCCCCCGACCGCATGCAAGCCGCTCGTTTGTACGAGCCGGGACCGGTCAAGATCGAGGAGGTGGCGACGCCGTCACCCGGTCCGGGCGAGGTGCTGGTCGAGGTGGCGGCCTGCGGCGTCTGCGGTTCCGACGTGCACATCACCGTCGAGCGGTCGCAGACGTTGACCCACTATCCCCGCACGCCGGGTCATGAAGCGGCCGGTACCGTGGCGGCGCTCGGCGAGGGTGTCGAGCTATGGTCGATCGGCGATCGTGTCTCGCTCTGGTGCGGCGTGGTGTGCGGGACGTGCGACGATTGTGTCGCCGGTCACGAGAACCAATGCAGACACTTCGAGGTGCTCGGCTTCGATCGCGATGGTGCGTTTGCGCAATACGTGATCATCCCCGCGAACAACCTGTTTGCGCTGCCTGATCAGGTTCCGCTCGATCATGCCGCGATCCTGACTGACGCGGTGTCGACGCCGTATCACGCGTTGGCGGTGCGCGGCGGGCTGCGCGCGGGCGAGTCGGTCGCCATCTTCGGCGTAGGCGGGTTGGGCATTCACGCGGTGCAGTTGGCGCGGATGCTCGGTGCCGGCCGGGTGTTCGCGGTCGACGTGCGCGACGCGGCGTTGGCCCGCGCCCGAGAGTTCGGCGCCGACACCGTGATCCGCGCGGATACCGAGCGCGCGGCCCGACGCATCCGCGACGAGACCGCCGGCCGGGGCGTCGATCTCGCGGTCGAGCTGATCGGCGTGGCGGACGCGGTCGAGGAGGCGGGAAAATGTCTGGCCCACAGTGGGCGTTTGGTGCTGGTCGGCATCGGCGCGTGCCGACCGCGTTTGCCGCGGCTCGAACCGTTCGTCGCCTTCAGCCAGTCGGTGCTCGGCTCGTTCGGGGCCCGCAAGCAGGACCTGCGCGACCTCATCGGGCACGCCGCCGAAGGCAAACTCGATTTGAGTCGCTCGATTACCGCCCATCATCCGCTGTCGGACCTCAATGCGTGTCTCACGGCGCTGCACGAAAAAAAGCGCGATACGGTCCGCCTCATCATCACGCCCAACGGTCCGTTGTCCTGAGTGATACGGGACGCTGCGAACCGGACTTATCGGATCAGCGGTGGGTTCAAGGATCAGTTTTGCCGACAATCTGCCGATGACTTTCACGAGGCTCGAACCGAAGAAGGGACAGTGATCGTGACACCACCCGCTGATCGACAGTCCGCCCCGTCGACCACGGCGCATGGGGGTCGGGTGACCGCCACCGAGTGGATTGACGGCGTCGAACACCTGGTGATCCTTGAGGATGACGGGGGAGGATTTCAGGAAGTCAGCCTCATGCCGCTTGACCCGAGCACCGACGAACCGGCCGCGCTGGACCGACACGCGGCCCCGGCCCGATAAAGTGCCCTCTTGATCGATTGGTCGTATCGGTTATCATCAGTCTGACGAACTCACGCCGCCGACTTGATGTGAGTCGATTTCCAGGTGTATCATCGTAGACCGACGGGCTGGTCCACGCAGGAGGATGATCGTGAAACCGCGCAGATGCATCGCCATGGTTCTTTGTCTTGCCGGGTGCCTTACGTTCGCCGTCTATGGCGGCGGATGCACCTGTGCCGGCCCCGCGGACGACATGACGACCCCGGACGACACCTCCGACGGAGCCCAACAGGTCTTCGACGACATTCAGGACGTCATCGACGACAACCTCAACAGTCCGGATGGCGACTCGGAACTGGCCGCACGGCTCGAGGCCTTCCTGATCGAGGCCCGGGCGTGCCTGACCGGACCGGCCGAAGACCCGCTGTTCCTGCCTCCGAACGCGATCTGCATCGAGGATTTCGATACCGACGGCGACGGCGACATCGACGAAATCGACGTGATCGAACGTTTTGCCGACGAGTTGGGCGTCTAGTCGACGCCGTTCCCGGACGATTCTCCGACCGACATTATCTTGACGAATCCGGGTCTTGACGAATCCGGTTTTCGGGGGTACCCAACCGGTCCTGCAAGGTCCATGCGCTTCGCCGATGTGTCGGTGAGCGCGGAGGGCCCCGGCGAGGACAGGGATCGACTTGCGTTCCGGTCGCATCATTGTTATGGTCTCGCCCGCCCGCACGCGGGGCAGGTAGCTCAGTTGGTAGAGCAACGGACTGAAAATCCGTGTGTCGGCGGTTCAAGTCCGCCCCTGCCCAGTTGTCCATCATCTCTCGATCGCTTGATGTCATTCGATTGGTTCGTCGACTGGAGGCGCTGGAGGTCCGGATCGGCTGGACGCAGCAAGTCGGCGTTCGATGCGGGGTCGAGAAGCAGATCGGCTGACGGGCGGGGATGCAAGCGGTAAATCAGGAGGCGAGCACCCGATAACCAACGCGGGCGATTGGTCCGCGAACCTTGAACCGCCACAGCCGGACATCGTATAATTGACTGCATGCCTTGCCGGCAGACCACACGCTCGCCATAATCTTCTGGCGCGTCAGGTCCACTTTGCCGATTAGTCGGCTTTTGGTGAGTAACGAAGGTATGACTACGCCAGTTGCAACCGCGCTGTTGGTCTGTGACAACATCTACCGGGAGTCACGCGGGAAGACCGCGCTCGTCGGGATCTTTTCAAGAATCACGGCAGTAAAGTTTCCGGCACGACACGGCAGGTTGTGCGTGTTTGCGTCTGTGACCGATCTCAGGCATAACACGAAGCTGAAGCTTGAGATCGTTCACGGTGAGACAGACGCGATCATTATGGGAATGGAGGGTCCGCCCCCTGAAGATGCAACACCGCTGAGCACGTGCGACCTCAACTTCGAACTCAACAACCTGGTATTCCCTGAACCGGGGCGTTATTACATCCGGCTCTCGGGAAATGACCAAATACTGCTTGAAAGACCCTTTGAGGTGGTGGAATTGAAGCCTGGCACGCAAGCGGAGAAGAAACAATGACCGCACTTCCGCACAATATTGAGTACGAGAACAAGGTTGAGATGCTCGACCTCCAGCCCAAAACGCTTGATGAAGAGGGAACGGAGACCGGTGCTCCGCCTACGTTTAGGATCGTCCAGCCGGAACCGGAAGATCCAACGACCGAACAGTGCATGCGAGCGGTCGAAGCCTCCGGCGTGCTTGATTTCTGGGACGATCCGATCGAGGATGTCTATTCGGTGAGTGACGGTGATTCGGTATGACGTTCAAATGCGGCCAGCTCCTGCTGGTCGAGTTTCAATTCACCAACAACGTAGGATCTAAGATCCGGCCAGTTCTGGTTGTCTCGGAGGACCGTTTCAACCGTGGCCAAGACGTGGTTGTGGTCCCCATCAGCTCGCGGTGCGACCCCAACGACCAGTTTTCTATCATCATCTCTGACACCGACCCGGACTTCCCTGCGACCCGTCTAAAGATGTCATCGGCGATCAAATGGTCCAAGCCGTTCACCATCTCGGGGACGCTGGTTCAACGAAAGCTTGGTGTCGTATCCGGGCCGACCCTCACCAGGGTTCAAGATTCCATTTGTAAGCTATTCCGTGCTCACTCGCCCTGATCTCTTCCTCACCGCCCCGCACTCGGAGCACCGGCCCGAGACGTTGCCCGTCAGGTCGTAGCCGCAGGCGAGGCATGGGTTGCGGCGGCGGCCGAGTCGCTGATCCAACTGGCCGCAGACCCCCATTACGTGGGTGGGCGCGTCGGGATCCTGGCGGTTCTGCACACCTGGACCCGGACACTGACCTATCACCCGCACGTGCATTGCCTGGTGCCCGGCGGGGGTCTTGGTGCGGACCGGCGCTGGCGGCCGGCCCGCAAGGGCTTTCTCGTGCCGGTGCGGGCGCTGTCCCGAATCTTTCGAGACCTGCTCTTCCGCAAGCTCCCGGACCTTCCGGTGCCGGCGTCGGTCTGGAGAAAAGAATGGGTTGTCTATTCCAAACCTTCCGTGCAGGGGGGGGAGGCCATCCTCACCTACCTGGGCCGCTACGTGCACCGGATCGCCATCATCAACCGCCGTATCCTCTCCATCGAGGACGGCAAGGTCACCTTCCGCTACCAGCGCTGCGGCCAGAGACCGTGGAGGACCATGACCCTCGCCGCCCACGAGTTCATTCGTCGTTTCCTTCAGCATGTGCTGCCCAAAGGGGTTCACAAGGTGCGCTACTACGGGCTGTGGCCTGCTCCCCAAAACCTGATCCTATTGTATGCGACGACTCATCTCATCACGCGTTGTTGGGAAGACTGACGATGCCCGCTTCCGCCGCCACAGCTCGGACCCCGGTCGCCAAGCGGTAGAGCGGAATTTGGTAGTCCTTCTTCCACCGCACGATACGTTGCATGACCTCCTCCGCCACGGGGGTCATCGTCTTGGAGCCATTCGGCCAAGAACGCGACGGCGATCGCCGCGACCAAAATGGTCCGTACGATAGCGGCAAACCCACGCACCAGAAATCGCTCGAAGTGAAACAGTTGACCCAGCAATCGGGCGCCATCCTCGGCTCGCCAGCGATAGGCGTAGTCGTGCCGGATCTGCCGAGGCCCCCGTCGTTGATCGACCAACCCGCGGGTCAAGAGGATCTGTCGATCTCCAGCCGTTTGCGGCATTGTGCCAAGGTTCGAATACTGTTACATTCGGGGAGATCGACGGGCTTTCTCGAAAGAGAGGGCCGGATTACGTTAACGGCCACGCCGCACCGCGGGCGTGCCGCGTGGTCGCGGTAAACCGTTGCCCGCAAAGGGTTACGGCGGTTCTGGCGCGGCGGTCGGCGCTCTCGGTTCGTAGCCGCGACGTTCGGGGTCCGATCGTGACCCGCCACGTTGCGCTCGAACCCCGAATGAACGCGTCTCGAACTCTCGCGCTCGCTCGTGAACATCGCCCGTTAGTTAACGGGCAAAAAGCGATCGGCACCCCGATCGCGGGGATTCGAACTCGCCGGCCCCAAACGCGCCCGCTCCTCGAGGCCACGAACGTCGCCAAAGGCACACGGGAGCCAGGACTTTTAAGACTTCTCCGGCCCGCGCTGGCCACGGTCGAGAGCAGACGACTGCGCGCGTCCACGCGGCCATATTGGTTCACCGCATGAGCTCAGCCATGCTTGTCGACGCTACCGACCTCACCTTCTGGGCAAATCGACGAGATGCTCAGGACATGCTTCCGAGGCTCGTTCGCCGGCTGGTGCATGGGACGGTTGAGCGGATCCTCCGCGCGGGGTTCCGGGCGGGCGAAGGCGTTCAAATCGCGGGCTGGGACGGAATCGTCGAAGTAGAGAAGGGCAACGCTTTCGTGCCCGACGGCACGTCCGTTTGGGAGATGGGCGTTGACAAGGGCGTGAAACCCAAAGCCGATGAGGATTATGAGAAGCGTACCGCTGAACCTCTCGGTGTAACGCCGTCGCAATCAACTTTTGTCTTTGTTACGCCAAGACGCTGGAGCGCTAAACACGAGTGGGAGACCATCCGCCGTCAAGAGGGTAACTGGCACGATGTCCGCGCCTACGATGCGGACGACCTTGAACAATGGCTGGAGACCGCGCCAGCCGTTCACATATGGGTTTCGATTCTTCTGGGGAAACATCCCCAGGCCGCCCAAGACCTCGCCACGTACTGGGACAACTGGTCGGGCGCGACGAATCCTGTAATGTCCCCGGACTTGGTCCTGGCTGGACGGGAAGATGTCACAGCGCAGATTCACGCTTGGCTCGATAATCCGGGCAGTCCATTCGCGCTCCGAGGCGAGTCGCGAGCGGAGGCGATCGCTGTTTTTGCCGCAGCCCTCGAGAAACTCGTCCCTGAGAGGCGTGAAAGCATCCTATCACGCGTTGTATTGGTTCAAGATGTTACTTCATGGAATCACCTGACCGCGTCCAATGGCCAGCTCGCGCTTGTTGCTGGCTTTGACTGCGACTCCGTTGCGATCGGACGAGCCGTCCGAAACAACCATTCCGTCATCGTCCCATTGGGCCACTCTGACGCCGCATCCTCACACGCAGTCGAGATACCCCGCCCTTCGAGGGAAGATGTCGGCAAGATACTGGTCGCAAACGGTGTTGCCGAGGACAAGGCGCGAGACCTTGCCGTTCTGGCGCGCCGTAGCCTCACAGCATTTCGCCGCAGGATTGCCATCGTACAGGAAATCGAGCAGCCGGCATGGTCACGGCCTGAGAACGCGCGTGCACTCTTACCAGCGCTGCTGATGGGGCGATGGTCGAGTGGCATCGAAGGGGATCAGCAGGTCTTGGCCACGCTTGCCGGCAAGGGCTATGACGAGGTCCACGCGGAACTTGTAAGATGGTCGAACGCCGATGATCCTCCCGTTCGCTGCATCGGCACCACGTGGTACCTCACGTCAGAAGAAGACGCTTGGGTTTTGCTCGGACGCTATCTGACCGTCGACGACCTTTGCAAGTTCCAGAAGCTTGCCGTTGGCGTACTGAGCCAACCCGATCCCGCGTTCGACCTCCCAGACGAAAAACGGTGGATGGCCGGAGTGATTGGCGAGAGGCCCCAGCATTCGGGCCTGCTGCGGACCGGGATTGCAAACACGCTGGCGATCCTGGGGGCCAGGGGCCATGCGATACGTATTACCGGAGGCTCAACCCTCGAAACCTACGCGCAAGGCCCGGTGCGAGAACTTCTCAGGTCGAACGATTGGCGCGTGTGGGCATCGCTGCCGCTGGGCCTACTCGCCGAAGCGGCCCCCGACGAATTCCTTGATGCTGTTGATCGCGGAGCATCGGGGGATCACCCGTTCCTGCTCGCGCTCTTCAGGGACAAAGAAGCAGACATGTTCTCGTCGGCACCCCACACAGGGTTGCTCTTTGCCCTGGAAGCTCTCGGGTGGAGCGAAGACCTTCTTGCTCGAGTCGCAACCGCCCTTGCGAGACTCGCACGGATTGATCCCGGAGGCCGATGGGCGAACCGCCCCCTGGCCAGTCTGCGTTCCATATTCCTGCTCTGGCTTCCCCAAACGACTGCTCCGCTGGAGCGCCGGCTGCGAGCGATCGATGCCATTCGAGAGCGGCAACCCGACATCGCTTGGAAGGTGATGAAGTCCCTGCTTCCACAGCAGATGGATCACTCAAGTCCCACCGCACGGCCCGGATGGCGGGAGTGGGCGCCACCTGGAGACGTGCGGGTCACGATGGCCGAGCATGTGGAGGGCGTCCAAAAAGTGGTCGATTGCATGCTTGCCGACGTCGGCACCAACGGACCACAATGGAGCGACCTGATTGAAGCGCTTCCTGAGCTTCCGCCCGATCAATACAACGCCGCGGTCACGAAGCTCGAATCGCTCGATCCGCAGGAACTGACAGAAGACAGTTTGGAAGCCGTCAGCAACGCGCTCCGCGCGCTTGTTTCGCAGCATCGTTCCTTTGCGGACGCTGAGTGGTCACTTCCCGTCGAGGAGATAAACCGCCTCGCCGCCAACCTGCCGCGCTTTCAGCCTCAGGAGCCCCTGCGTCGATATGGTTGGCTCTTCGGTACCAACCCCTCGCTTCCGGAAGGACGGGAAGACGACTGGGAGGCGTACCAGCAAGCGATTGCCGCCCGCCAATGCGAGGCGATTGAGTCACTGTATGGCCAGAGTGGTCTGACATGGCTTTCCGACTTCGTTGAGCATGTTGAGCGTCCGGACCAGCTCGGTGCAGCGATGGCACGAACCCGAATTGCTGATGATGTTGCGGACCGTCTCTTGCGAGAGCATCTACGCCCTACCGTACAACGCCAGTGCGCACTTATAGCGGACTTCGTCGGCACGCGGGTGCGTTCGGCGGGTTTGGAGTGGGCGGAAGAAAAACTCGCCGCAATTGGTTCTGAGTGGGCACCAGCGGAGCGCGCCACATTCTGCATCTGCCTGCCCTTCAACTCGAGAACATGGGAAATCGTCGACGGATTCGATGACGTAACCATAGCCGAGTATTGGAAAAAGGTCTCTCCGTTCTACGTCGATGGCAACGAAGTCGAGCCGGTGGCTCGAAGACTTCTTGAGCATGGTCGTGCTGGCGTCGCCACTGATTTGCTCCAGCATCACGTAAGGGGCTCCCGGTTGTCCGTGAACCTCGTTGTCGATGTGTTGGAGCGCCTTGCGACTGGCCCCGTGCATGAAACGGAAGTCCGCCGACTTTCCGCTCATGACGTTGCTGACCTCCTCGCGTATTGTTCGGCGTCGGATGAAATCGACGAGAGCCGGTTAGCGAAGCTCGAATGGGCGTTCTTGCCGGCTCTAGGTCGTCGCATCCACACTCCGAAGGTACTCCTCCGGGAGATGGCCCGGAATCCCGAGTTCTTCGCCCAAGTCATCGCGTTGGTGTACCGCGCGGAAGGGGAAGCCCCGAGCGACCCTTCGGAGGAGGAGAAAGCCCGGGCGGAGCGCGCGTACAAGTTGCTTCAGTCGTGGCGCGGGCGACCGGTACCAGGGATGGCCGAAGACGGCGTCTTCGATCCACAAGCACTCCGGGATTGGGTTCTTGAAGCGCGCAAGATTCTGCAGGTCGAGGGACGGCTGGCTATGGGCGATCACACGATGGGCGAAATTCTAAGCAGTTTACCAGCCGGCGACGATGGTGCTTGGCCACATCCTGCTGTTCGCGACCTGATAGAGCAGCTTGCGAGTGATGACTTTGAGCAAGGATTGGTCATCGGCACCCTGAATAGCGAAGGTGTGTCATGGCGAAACCCGAACGAAGGTGGATCGCGTGAGCGTGGCCAAGCCGATCGTTACGAACAGTGGGCGCGTGCCATCAGCGATCGGTGGGGCCGCACCGCTGCTATGCTCCGCAGACTGCGAGATCACTACCGTTCACGGGCTGACGATGAGGATCAGCGTGCGAAACTCCGCGCGGACCTCTCACGATGAGAGGCCGATTGCGACTCTTGTCCACTACGTGATAGTCCAGTTTGTCACATTCAGCATGCCGCAGCCCGAAACCGACGGCGCGGACGCTGGCACGACGCCTATCGACACTCTGGCCGCCATTCCCGACGCCCGCATGACGGTGACGCAGCTTCGTCGGTACTCCACAGCGACTTGATGGGCGAACCCAGGGCTTTGCGGGCATGCTCCGCGAGGTCTTCGGCGATTGCCACCCATCGGGACACTTCGAACTCGCCGGCGGTAGGTAGTGAAGGAGGACGCTGTTAACGCGCAGCGTCGCCGGAACATCACCGCCGGACAACTCACCGGCCGCAAAGCGGAGGTCGTTGTG
>Ga0299906_10003974_pt1 | contig 12153 bp, 11 predicted proteins | sample RVTome_14_FD_200259 | JGI IMG/M metagenome (GOLD analysis project Ga0299906, IMG submission 200259) | Soil microbial communities from uranium-contaminated site in the Upper Colorado River Basin, Wyoming, United States - RVT145D125 (version 2) ...
CGACCTCGGCCGCTACCCCATGGGTCGATCGAAGTCGGTGCGATTCGACCACCCCGGCATCGTTCGCGTGTTCTGCGAGATCCATTCCCACATGAGCGCTTTCATCCTGGTGCTCTCGCACCAGTACTTCGCCGCGACCGGGGTCGGCGGCCGGTACCGGATCGAGAACGTTCCGCCGGGAGAGTACGACGTCGTGGTGTGGACCGACGGCGAGGAGAGGGCCAAGAAGAGAGTCCGAGTCTCCTCCGGGGTCACGGCGGAGCTCGATTTCGTGGTCGAGCCGTGAGAGGAACCGAGCGATGAAGGCGATGTCGTCCCTCAAGAGTCGCGTGTTTCTCGCCTGTGCTTTCGTCGCCGTTCTCTCCATCGCCCTCGGCACGAGCTTCGTCACCGCGCGGGTGTCGCGCGAGGCCCGGGCGCAGCTGACGCGCGACCTCCAGGAGGCCGCCGAGCTCCTCGACCAGCATCACCGGCAGAGAACCGAGACGCTCGGTCTTCTCGGCTGGCTCGTCGCCGACCTCCCGAAGCTCAAGGCGGCGGTCGCGACCGGCGATGGACCCACGGTCGAGCCCATCGCTCTCGACTACCAGGAGCGGCTCGGTTCGGACATCCTGGTGGTCGCCGACGACGAGGGGCGGGTCCTCACCTCGCTCGGGTCGGAAGCGCCCTTCCCGATGGGCGAAGCGCTCGACCGCGCGCGGCGAGGCGAGTCCTCGATCTATATCGCCGAGACGGGCGAAGGCGTTCTGCAGATCGCGACCGTTCCCGTGGTCGTCGGTCCCGAGCCGCCGGAGGTGCTCGGGACGCTGAGCGTCGGCTTCTTCCTCGATGACGATCTCGCGCGCGAGCTACAGGCGATCACCCAGAGCGACGTGGTCATCGTCGCCCGGGGCCGCGCCGTGGCCTCCACGATTGGGGTCGAGGAAGCGGAGGTGGCGACGCTCTCGTCAGTCTCGGAGGGAATCGCCTCGATCGGCGAGGAGAGCTACGTATTCCTGAGACGGGCGCTCTCGGCCCCGGGGGCGAAGGAGGGCTTTCAGGCGGTGCTCCTGCGATCGACCAGCGAAAGGCTCTCGTTCCTCCGCACGTTTCAGGAGGGACTTCTGCTCTCGGCGCTCTTCGGCGTGCTCCTCGCCATCGTCCTCAGCTACGCCGTGGCTCGCACCGTGACCCGACCGCTCGCGGCCATTACTCAGACCATGCGGGAGATCACCACTACCGGAGACCTGGCGCGCAAGATCGAGCTCTCGGGGCCGCTGGTCGACGGCGATGCCACCCTCCTCGCCCGGGCCTTCAACCGTCTCACCGATTCCATCGCCCGCTTCCAGCGCGAGTCGGCCTCGAAGGAGAAGCTCTCCGCCCTGGGGCGCATGTCGACGGTCATCGCCCACGAGATCCGCAACCCCCTGATGATCATCAAGGCGTCTCTCCGGAGCTTCCGGCGCCGGGAGCTCTCGGCGGCGGACGTTCGCGAGGCGGCGGACGACATCGATCACGAAGTCGATCGGTTGAACCGCATCGTGGGAGACGTGCTCGATTTCGCCCGACCTATCGAGCTCGAGCTCCGGCCGACGGACCTCAACGCCGTCTGCCGAAGCGCGGTCGAGGCGGTTCTCGTGGGAGAGGGGGCGCCCGCGCTCGAGCTGCGGCTGGATCCGGGGCTTCCCGACGTCCTCACCGACGGCGAACGCCTCCGGACCGCGCTGGTGAACATTCTGGCCAACGCCAGAGAGGCGGTGGGAGCGAGAGCGAACGGAGAGTACGAGGGATCCGGGATCACCCTCGAGACGAGACGGAGCGAGGAGGGAAAGACGATGATCGTGGTCCGAGACCGGGGCGTGGGAATCCCGCCCGAGGATCTCTCCAAGATCTTCGAGCCTTACTTCACGGGAAAGCGGACGGGCACCGGCCTCGGCCTCGCGATCACCAAGAACATCGTGGAATCCCTCGGAGGCACCGTCACCGCCGAGAGTCGGCCCGCGGAGGGCACGGAGATTCGCATCGAGCTCTTTCCCCGGGCGCCGGGCGAGACCAGAAAAACGGCGGTGGCGGTGGGGGCCCGGCAGTGAGGGGAGCCATCCTCCTGGTCGACGACGAGGAGCGCATCCTGAAGACCCTCGGCCGGGCGCTTCGCGACGAGGGACACGACGTCTACGTGACCTCGAGCGCGACGAAGGCGCAAGCGCTTCTGGCGGAGCGGAGCTTCGATCTGCTGGTGGTCGACAACCGCATGCCCGAAGTCTCGGGCCTGGACCTCATCCGGGAGCTCTCGAGGTCCTCCCCCGAGAGCGAGCGGCCCGAGGTCCTGATGATGACCGCACACGCGACCGTCGAGAACGCCATCGAAGCGATGAAGCTCGGGGCCTTCGACTACCTGCAGAAGCCGTTCGAAGTGGAAGAGCTCCTGGTCGTGGTGGGAAAGGCCCTCTCCCACCGGAGACTCGCGAGCGAGCATCGTTACCTCCTGAGCGAGCGGAAGACGGAGTTCAACGACTACGGGATCGTCGGGGCCAGCTCCGCCATCCGGGAGGTGATCGAGAAGCTCGAGCAAGTTGCGAAGTCGAAGAGCACGGTTCTGATCCGCGGGGAGACCGGCACGGGGAAGGAGCTCGCGGCGCGCGCCATCCATGACCGGAGCGCGGAGCGGGAAATGCCGCTCATCAAGGTGAACTGCGCCGCGATTCCCGAGAACCTCCTGGAGTCGGAGCTCTTCGGCCACGTGAAGGGCGCCTTCACCCACGCGACCTCCAACAAGAAGGGGCGGTTCTCCCTCGCCCACGGAAGCAGCATCTTCCTCGACGAGATCGGGACCATGAGCACCGCCATCCAGGCGAAACTCCTGCGGGTGCTCCAGGAGCGCGAGTTCGAGCCCCTGGGCTCGGAGCGCACCGAGAAAGTGGACCTGCGGGTCATCGCCGCCACCAACCGGGACCTGGGAAAGATGATGGCTGCCGGCGATTTCCAGGAAGACCTTTTCTACCGCCTGAGCGTCATTCCCATCGAGCTTCCGCCGCTTCGGTCGCGTCGTGAGGACATCCCGGCCCTGGTCACCCATTTCGTGGCGAAGCACCGGAGGCGCGCGGGGAAATGCGTCGAGAAAGTAACCGACGAGGCCCTTGCGGCGCTCTCGGCCTACGATTGGCCGGGAAACGTGCGGGAGCTCGAGAACGCCATCGAGAGGGCGGTGGTGCTCTCTCGCTCCCCGGTCATCGGTCTCGCGGAGCTCTCGCTCCCCACGGCCGGCAGCGTGAAACCGGAAGGTCTTCCCTCGACGAGTCTCCGGGACAACGTGGACTGGGTGGAGCGTGAGACCATACGCCGGGCCCTCGAGAAGGCGAGAGGAGTGAAAAAGGTGGCGGCGGAGAACATGGGAATCAGCCAGCGGGCGTTGAGCTACTACCTCAAGAAGTTCCAGTTGGGATAACCGGAACCTTTCCCCTTCCGAAAAAACCTGCAACGTTCCCGCCCGAATTTACGTCTCTTGATTCGGGAGGTTAGCCCCATGTCCGTTCTCGCCGTACGTCTCAGGCTCGCCGTTTCCGCCACTCTGTTCCCTTTGGCCGTCGCGGCCGAAGAAGGATCTTTCGACCGGACGCTTTCCGTCAACGGCCCCGTTCAGCTCGAGGTCCGCACCGGATCGGGAAGCATCGAGGTCCTGGCGGGCGCGTCGGGGTCCGTCGAGGTCCAGGGGATCATCCGGGCCCGCTCCGGCATTTTTTGGGGAGCGGGCGCCGCCGACAAGGTCCGCCGGATCGAGGAGAACCCTCCCATCGAACAACAGGGAAACGTCATCCGGGTGGGCGGGAGCGCGATCGGGGACGAAAGCTTTTACGAAGGGGTGAGCATCAGCTACCGCATCGTCGTTCCCGCCGAGACCTCGCTGGTCTCGAAGACCGGCTCCGGAAGCCACAGGCTTTCGGACCTGAAGGGCCCGGTGGAGGCGGCCGCGGGCTCGGGGTCGATCACCATGGGAAGCATCGGCGGCGACGTCCAGGCGCGCGCAGGCTCCGGGAGCATACGCATCGATGGAGTCGGCGGGAACCTGGTGGTGAAGACCGGAAGCGGTTCGATCGACGCCCACGCCGTGAGGGGGGCGATCAGCGCCTCGGCGGGAAGCGGAAGGATCGAGCTGGAGCAGACGGGCGAGGGGGATGTTTCCATCGACTCTGGCTCGGGCGGCGTTCGGGTGCGGGGAGTTCGAGGAGGCCTGAGTGTCTCGACTGCGAGCGGTTCGATTCGCGCTCAGGGTGAAATCGTGCGCGACTGGAGCCTCGAAGCCTCCTCCGGCGGGATTACCGTGGAGCTTCCCCCGGAAGCTTCCTTCGAGCTCGACGCCCACACGAGCTCGGGGGACATCGACTCCGACCGCCCGGTGGCCGTCACCGGGCGCATCTCGCGGAAGAGTCTTCGAGGCGCGGTCGGAACCGGTGGCCCCCGGCTCGAGATCGAGACCAGCTCGGGCTCGATCGTGATTCGTTAGGCTCCGCGTCACGCGTGAGCGATTGGACGAAGGAATGTCGCGGGTTTACCATCCCGCGGCATGTTGCCCCTTTTCTTTTTCGTCGCCGCGGCCGTCGCCGCCGAAGAGCCGAACTGGCCTCAATGGCGGGGGCCGCACCGCAACGGCGTTTCGAGCGAGACGGGTCTGCCTCTCGAGTGGAGCGCCACTGAGAACGTCCTTTGGAAGACGGCGATCGAGGGCCGCGGACACTCCTCGCCCGTCGTCTGGGGAGATCGAGTCTTCGTCACCGCCGATATCGAGGGCGAAACCATCGAAGGCGCCTCGGCCCCGAAGCACGTTCGCGACGGCGAGGTGTACCTGCACCCCGACAGCCAGAGCGGGGATCGGCGCCATACGCTCAAGGTGGTCGCGCTCGATGCCGAAAGCGGAGCCATTCTCTGGAGTCGGACGGCACATGACGGGCGGGTGTTCGACAACCGGCACCGGGTGAACACCTACGCTTCCCCGACCGCGGTGGCCGACGGCGAAAGGGTCTACGTTTACTTCGGCTCGGAGGGGCTGCTGGCGTACGACTTCGAGGGAACGCTGGTCTGGAGCAAGGACCTCGGGGACGCCGGTCGCGAGCGACACCACGGTGTTCGTCGTCTCCGGTTATCCGGACAAGCTCACGCGGGCGATCCGAATCCCGCGAGCCGAAGCGGAATCTCCAGCCGTTTTGTGGGAGTACAGGAAGGGAAGCGGATACACGCCGTCGCCGCTTCTGTACGGAGGCTACTTCTACTCTCGTATCGGACAAAGGCATCCTCACTTGCCTCGACCCCCAAACCGGGAGCGTGGTCTACGAGGGCGGGAGGTTTCCCGTGCCGAGCTTCGTGCGGGCCTCGCCCGTCGCGTGGGACGAGAAGATCCTCCTCGCGGGAGAACAAGGAGATCTGGTCGTGGTCCAGGCGGGGCCGGTCCACAAAGTGCTCGCGGTGAACTCGCTCGGAGAGCCGATCATCGCCTCCCCCGCCATCGCCTCCGGCCGGCTCCATCTCCGAGGCGCTTCCCACCTCTTCGCCGTCGGTGCCCGCGGGCGCTGAGCGGAAGCGCCCGCGGGTCGCGATTCGACTTACTTCTTGTTCCGAGTCATCAGGTCGTAGACCGTACCCGCGACGCCTCCGATGGCGGCGCCGACGGCGGCTCCTTTCTTGCCTTTGGCGATGGCGCCGATCCCGGCGCCCGCGCCGGCGGAGCCGCCGATGATGAGGGCGCTCTCCTTCAGCGAGCGGGAACTCTTGGCGTCCTCCGCCGGGGCGTCCGGGACCGTGGTGGCGCGGACCGCGGCGGGAGCTGCCGGCGAAGCGGCGCTCACGAGGGAGCGCTCTCGCGCCGTGGCAATACATTTGACCTGGACCGAGGTCTTGCCTTCCACGACGATGGGCTGCAGAACCGCCTCTCTTCCGCTCCCGCAGTCGACCGAAGGGGCTCCGGCGAGAACGCTTTCGAGAGTTTCACTTTCGGTCGGATCCTCGGCCGCGGTGCCGCCGAAGAAGCTGCCTGCGAACAACCCGAGCCCGAAAACTCCGACGATCCATCCTGCCAGGGTCTTCATGTTCGGCCTCCCTTTTACTCTTGGAAAGAGCAAGCGGGGTGCCAAACGGAAAGACCCAACGGCGAAAGGACTTAGCTTCTCTACGCTGGCCGGGGCGTCCTCCAGGAAGGACGCTCCCGGACGTATTCAGGTCAGCGGGACGGATTGAAGGCCGGAACGGAAGAGCCGCACTGCTTCGAGGTCTCGAGACTCTCGTAGGTCTCTTTCGGAACCGAAGGCCCCTGTCGGGAGCAGTGCTTCTCGAAGGCTTCGATCAAGGTTTCAGCGACGAGGTGGTCGTTCAACCTCTCGATGTGCCGGCGTTCGAGCATGAACACGAGCTTTCCGTCCGCGAAGAGAGCGACGGAAGGAGAAGACGGCTGGATGCCCACCATGTAGTGGCGGGCGCGCTCCGTGGCTTCGCGATCGACCCCGGCGAACACCGTCTTCATGTGATCCGGGATGATCTTGTGCTGGAGGGCGCGGGTCACGCCGGGACGCGCCGAGCCGGCCGCACATCCACAGACCGAGTTCACCATGATCAATGTGGTGCCTTTGGCCTGTATCGCCGCGTCGACGTCTTCCGCGGTGGTCAAGGGGTCGACTCCGCAGTGGGCGAGCTCCTCCCACATGGGGCGGACGGCTTCGCGATCGTATAGGGGCTGCATGCTTCGAACCTCCGTATAGGTCAGGCTAGCACTGGCTCCGATCTCGATCAAGTTGGTCGCGACGAGGTCCGTTTCCGGCGAGAAACCGACCGGGCATCGGGTTAAGCTGTCGGCGTCATGGATCTGGATCGCCGGGCCTGCGACCGCGCCCGCCGCTCGCGCGACGCGCGGTTCGACGGCCGATTCTTCATCGGCGTCACCAGCACCGGCATCTACTGCCGGCCGATCTGCCCGGCGCGGGCGCCGAAGGACGAGAACGTCCGGTACTTCCCCACGGCGGTCGCGGCGGAAGCCGCCGGATTTCGCCCCTGTCTGCGCTGTCGTCCGGAAGCGGCTCCGGGAACCCCTGCGTGGCAAGGCACGTCGGGGGTCGTGTCCCGCGCATTGCGGCTCATCGGCGAGGGCGCTCTCGACGGCGAGGGAGTCGAACGTCTTTCGGACCGGCTCGGCGTCACCGGCCGGCATCTGCGAAGGCTCTTCCGACGCCACCTCGGGGCGACGCCGCTCGAGGTCGCGCTCACGCGCCGCGTCCACTTCGCGAAGAAGCTCCTCGACGAGACCTCCCTCCGCTTCGAGGAGATCGCGTTCGCGTCCGGTTTCGGCAGTCTTCGGCGGTTCAACGCCCAGATTCGCCGCACCTTCCGGCGAACGCCCACCGAGCTGCGGCGGCTGGCACGGGGCCGGGTCGCCTCCGATCCCGAAATCTATCGGTTTCGTCTGGCCTTTCGTCCTCCCTACGACTGGGACGCGATGCTGGTCTTTCTCGGCTCCCGAGCCATACCCGGCGTCGAGTCGGTCGAGGAGTCCCGTTACCGGCGGACGATCGATGTCGACGGGAAGAGCGGCGTCATCGAGGTATCGCGCCTCCCGGACGGCTCCTCACTCGGTCTTTCGGTTCGATTCCCCGATCCACGGGCGCTCCTCCTCATCGTCGAGCGCGTCCGGCGGCTCTTCGATCTCGGCGCCGATCCCGCGGTGCTCGCGGAGCACCTCGGCGACGATCCTCTGCTCCGCGGGCCGCTCGCCGAGCATCCCGGGATTCGGGTCCCGGGTGCCTGGGACGGATTCGAGCTCGCGGTGACGCAGCTTCTCGGCCCGCGGATCGCCGGACGCGTCGCTGCGATGGTCGGCTCCCCGGTCGCGGGCGGTCTCGGACTCGAGAGGCTGTTTCCCAGCGCCAGGCAGCTCTCGAGCGCTCCGATCGAGAGAGCGGGAGTCGGCGCGGCGCGGGCCGAGGCGGTCCGCTCGCTCGCGCGCCGGGGGTTGGACGGGGAGGTTGCTCTTACCGGCGTCGACGATCCGACCGCGGAGTACATCGCCATGCGCGCGCTCGGAGAGCCCGACTGGTTTCCGAGCGTCGATCCCGTATTGCGCCGGAACGCGGAGAGGTGGCGTCCGTGGCGCGCGTACGCGTTCATGCTGCTCTGCCAGGACGCCGGCGACGAAGTGGCGAAGTCTTGGAGGATGGGAAATGCGCAATATGGTAGCGATCGCTTTGCTCCTCTCCCCGTTTTCGGCCCGAGCTGAGTCGAACCGGATCGTCGAGATTCGCTCGTACAACCTGAAGCCGGGAACCCGGGACGGTTTTCACCGGAGATTCCTGGCCGAGGCGTTGCCGATGCTGAATCGCTGGAATGTCGACGTCGTGGCCTACGGTCCATCGCTGCACGACGCCGATTCCTACTACCTGATGCGCTCCTTCGCGAGCGTCGAGGAACGGGAGCGAAGCGAGGACGCGTTCTACGGAAGCGACGAGTGGCGGCAGGGGCCGCGCGAGGCGGTCCTCGCGGACATCGACAGCTACACCACCGTCGTCGTTCGTCTCGACGAGGCGACGCTTTCGGGTCTTCGAAGAACGGGGGAGGATTCCATGAGCTCGGATTTCGCGACACTGCTCGCGTTGAATCAGGATTACATCCGCTCCGTCCGGATGTCGGACGTGCGGCGTTTCGAGGAGATTCTGTCGGATGATTTTCTCTGCTCTCTTCCCGACGGGTCACTCATCGATCGGACGCGCTTCCTCGAGCAGACGGCGCGCCCGGTCCAGATCTCGAACCTCGAGGCCCACGACGTGAACGTGCGACTCTTGGGGGATTTCGCGATCGTCCACGCCCGGACGACCTACACGGCCGCGGACGGTCGCCCCGGGTCGGGTCGTTATACGGACGTATGGGCGCGCCGGGACGGTCGCTGGCTCGCGGTCTCGGCGCACGTCACCCGGAACTGAGTCGGGGGTGACGCCCAAACGACCCTGAAGCCGAAATCAGGACCCCAGACGGGCGGCCAGCCAGACGGCGACCCGCTCGGAAAGATCCGGAGGCCCGAGGACAAGGTCCGAGCCATGCGCCGACCCCGGCACGATCCAGATCTCGGCGCCGGAGTTTCGTTGAACCGCCTCGGTGACCTCGGTCACCCGACGCTCGTCGCGGGAACGTACGTAGAGCCAAGGGATTCCCGAAGGGTCGATCTCCGCAATGGATTCATCGCTCAAGGAGCCAGGCGAGAGCGCCACGTATGCGCGGCCCTTTCGATGGAGACGTCCGGCCTCGGCCATCGCCTCCCCGCTGTAGCTCGCGCCCGCGAACGCGATCCGCGAGCTGTCGATGACGGGGAGGCCCTCGAGGTACCGGTGGGCGGCGACGACGTCTCTCGGAGTGCCCTCGATGAGGGAGAGCGCCTCCGGTTCGCCGGCGAAGCGACCCCGGTTCACGCTCTCGCCGTGAGCCCGGAGATCGAGACGCAGCGAGGCGACGCCGCGGCTCGCGAGCTGGCGCGCGAGCTCGGAGTAAGCCGCGCGGTTCCGGGCGGCTCCGTGCAACAGCACCACCGCGGGCACGGGCTCGGCGGCGTTCGCCGGGAGCCGCATCTCGCCGACGAGGCGCCAGCCGTCGCTCTCGATGACGACCGGGGTTTCTTCGGGGCCGTAGCCCGAGGCCGCACACAGCACCAGGGTCATCGAGAGGCTGACCGCGGTTCTCACCTTCTCCGTCACTCCCTTCACTCCGTCCGCAGGGCCTCGGTCGGATCGAGCCGCGAGGCCCTGCAGGCGGGAACCGCCGTCGCCGCGAGAGCCACGAGGACGAGGAATACGATGACCGCGCCATAGGTCGTGAGGTCGGTTCCCGATATGCCGTAGAGCTGGCTTTCGAGGTATCGGCTCAGAAGAAGCGAGGCCAGGAGCCCGACGCCGGCGCCGGCGAGGATCAGGGAGAGCCCTTGAACCATCACCAGGCCCAAGACCTCGGAGGCGCGGGCGCCGAGGGCCATTCGGATTCCGATCTCCCGCGTCCGCGCGAGGACCGAGTAGGAAATCACCGCGTAGATTCCGAGGAGAGCGAGAACGAGCGCGACGAGGGCGAAGGCGAGGAGGAGCGTCGTCACGAAGCGCCGGGGAGCGACCGACGCCCGCACCAGATCGGGCATCGCCGTGAGACCGAACACGGGCTGTTCCGGATCCACACGCAACACCGCCTCGCGCACGCCGCTCGCGATTGACTCCGGCTCGCCCGAAACCCGAACCGCGAGGTTCATCACCGAGCCGGCAGTGGCCGCGAACGGTGTGTACATTTCTTCGCCCGAACTGGTCGCGAGATCGGTGTGGCGCACGTCTCCCACGACTCCCACCACTTCGCACAGGAGATCGTCGTAGCCGATCCGGACGTGCTTTCCCAGCGGATCCTCCCCGGGAAAGAGGTTTCGGGCGAAGGTTTCATTAATGATGAGGACCGAGCGGGGCTCGGGGTCCTCGGATCTCGAATCGAGCGCGGTGAAATCGCGGCCGGCGAGGAGCGGGATCCCCATCGCGCCGAAGTAGCCCGGCATGACCGTGCGCCAGTTGGAGGCGAGCGGCTGGCCGTCCGAACGCGCCTCCCGTCCCGGGATCTCGAGGGTGAGCCGCCACACGGTGCCGGTGAGGGGCATGGGGGCCACGAGCCCCGCCTCTCGAACGCCGGGGAGCGTTTCGATCTCCTCGAGAAGCCGGCGCGCGAAGGCGACCTGGGCGGCGCTCTCCGGGTAGCGGGATTCGGGAAGAACCAGTCGAGCGGTGAGCAGGTGCTCCGCCACGAACCCCGGGCTCTCCCGGTCCAGGTTCCAGAAGCTTCTCAGAGTCAGGCCCGCCCCCACGAGGAGCACGAGAGCGAGCGCGATCTCGACGGCCACGAGAAGCCTCCGGGAGCGGGACTGGAAAGACCCCGACGAATCCGAACGCGACGATTCGCGGAGCGCCCGCTCCATTTGGCCCTTCGAGGCCTCGAGGGCGGGCATCAGGCCGAAGAGGAGGCCGGCGCCCATCGAGATCGCCGCGGCGAAGGCGAATACCGTCCAGTCGACGGCGACGGTCTCGATCCGCGGAACGTCCTCGGGACTCAGTCGGACGACGAGGTCGACGCCCCAGAGAGCGATGAGAACTCCGCCGGTTCCGCCGATGAGCGCGAGAAGGCCGCTCTCCGTCAGCAGCTGGCGGACGAGGCGGCCGCGCGACGCTCCCAGAGCCCCCCGCATCGCGATCTCGCGCCCTCTCTCCGAGGCGCGCGCGAGCAGCAGGTTCGCCACGTTCGCGCAGGCGATGAGCAGCACGAAGCCCACCGAGGCGCTCAACACCAGGAGACCGGAGCGGTGATCCCTGAGAAGGAAATCGAGCATGGGCATAGCCGTCGCCCCGTGAGGTCCGCGGTGCTCCGAGAAGCCCTCGACCGCCCGGTAGACGATCCCGTCCGCTTCGGCGATGGCCGCCTCCGCGGAGATGCCCGGAGCGAGACGGGCGACGGCTCCGAGAAAATGACCGCCGGGGTTCTCGAGCTCGTCCTCGGTGAAGGCCGTGGGCACGAGGAGCTCCGCTTCGTCCATGGGAAGCGAGAAGCCTTCGGGAAGGATGCCGACGATCTCGCGCTCGCGCCCGTCGAGCTTCAGCGTCCGGCCGAGAATTCCAGGGTCGGCGCCGAACCGCCGTTCCCAGGATCCGTGAGCGACGAGAACCACGGCGTCTTTTCCTTCTCGCTCCTCCTCGGGAAGGAAGTTCCGGCCGAGAACCGGCTCGACACCGAGCAGAGGAAGAAGGTTCGCGGTGATTCGTGCCCCGGCGATGCGCTCCGGCTCGCCCTCGCTGACGAGGTTGAGGTTGACGTCGATCGCGGTCGCGACCTCCTCGAAGCCCCGCGCTCGTTCGCGAAGCGCGAGGAGCTCGGGGGCAGAGAAGGCCTGAAGCCGCCCTCCGCGGTGGGCCCCGACGAAGAAGAGCTCTTCGGGGGCGGGGTACGAGAGCGGCCGGAGGACGACGGCGTTCACCACGCTGAAGATCGCGGTGTTGGCCCCGATGCCGAGAGCGAGCATCGAAGCCGCCAGAACGGTGAACCCCGGCCGGCGGGCGATGGCGCGGATTCCGAACGCGAGGTCCTGTCGAAAGCGGTCCATGGCCTAGGAGTTGCAATCGATGTGCCAGCGAATCGAGA
>Ga0299906_10003975_pt1 | contig 12152 bp, 13 predicted proteins | sample RVTome_14_FD_200259 | JGI IMG/M metagenome (GOLD analysis project Ga0299906, IMG submission 200259) | Soil microbial communities from uranium-contaminated site in the Upper Colorado River Basin, Wyoming, United States - RVT145D125 (version 2) ...
CATCGGCCCGGAATCGCCCGGAACACGCATATCGTCGATGGGCGTACTGATCCTGCCATCCGGACCGTTGTTCATCGCGGATGCGCATATCGGCATCGACCCGCCGGCCGAGCAGATCGCCGCGACCGCCCTCGCCTGCGCCGAACGCATCAGCAGTTTCGGCATCAAGCCCAAAGTGGCGCTGTTGTCGCATTCGAATTTCGGATCATCCAGGGCAGCCAGTGCGAGAAAAATGCGTGCTGCTTTGAAAATCGTGAAAGCGCAGGCGCCGGACCTGGAAGTTGATGGCGAAATGCACGCCAGTGCGGCGATGAGTCAGGCAATCCGCGACTCGCTGGTGCCGGATTCGGTACTGACAGGGAGTGCCAACCTGCTGGTCATGCCGGACCTGGATACGGCGAATATTTCGATGGAGCTGATTCGCGCCGTCAACGATGCGTTGCTGATCGGGCCGATACTGTCCGGCACCGCCCGGCCGGCGCACATCGTCACGCCGTGGCTGACCATGCGTGGCATTTTCAACATGAGCGCCATCGCCATCGCCGACGTCTGGCGAAAGAAGAACGCCGGCGTACAAAAGGCCTTGAAAATCTGACCGGTCCGGCCTGGGCGCAGCCCGCGGGTGAACTGCCCTGGCAGGCTGTTATTCAGCAGCCTGCTGGGTTCCGGGCTCCTCCTCATGCGCGTCGAAAGTCAGCAGCGACGGCGGCCGCTCCTTCTGCAATCGAATGGCGGCCTGCTCGACTGCGCCGAAGGCCCGCAAGAGATTGTTGCGTGTCAGTTTCGCGATGTCCTCGTCGCTCCAGCCGCGTTGCAGCAGCTCGGCGACCAGGTACGGAAACCGGGAAACATCCTCGAGACCCTCGACCAGCTCGTCGCCCGTGGCGCCATAAAAATCGCTGCCGATGCCGACGTGCTCGATACCGGCGACCTCCACGACGTGCTCGATGTGATCGGCCACATCGTCGAGCGTCGCTATTGGCGGCGCGCCATGTTCTTCGCGATAGGCTTTGCCCGCCTGTTCCCATTCCGCATCGGTCGTTGCGTTCTTCAGGAGCGGAATCATTCCGACTTCCCATTCGCGCCGGTCCTCATTGACGTAAGCCGGTATGAAAGTCACCATGACCACGCCGCCGTTTCTCGCCACGCGTTTCAGCACCTTGTCCGGAACGTTGCGCACATGATCGGTCAGCTCACGGGCCGAGGAATGGGAAAAAATCACCGGGGCTTCCGCGATATCGAGTACGTCATTCATGGTCTCGACCGACACGTGCGACAGGTCGATTATCATGCCGAGCCGGTTCATTTCGCGTACGACTTCGCGGCCAAATTCGTTTATGCCCTCGTGACGCGCGTCGTCCGTCGCCGAATCTGCCCAGTCGTTGCTGTGGAAATGGGTCAGGGTCATGTAACGTACGCCGAGGGCGTAAAATGAACGAAGCGCTCCAAGCGAATTGACGATAGCGTGGCCGCCCTCCATGCCGAGCAGCGATGCAATCTTTCCTTGCTGGCGGGCTGCTTCAATTTCGGCGACGCTAGTCGCGAGCTGGAGGTCATCCGGGTACAGGTCGATCATGCGGCGCGCTATGTCGATCTGTTCGAGCTGCGCCTGCGTGGCCTCGAGCGGCGTCAGCGAACTCGGCACGTATACCGACCAGAACTGGGTCCCCACCTGTCCTTCGCGCAGCCGTGGTATGTCCGTGTCGTATTCCGCACGTTTCGAGATGTCGTAGCCCTCGACGTCGCCGGCAAACTTTTCGCGAATCACCCACGGCAGGTCGTTATGTCCGTCAACAATCGGCGCCGAAGCGAGTATCTGCTGCGCCCGCTCGAGTGCTTTCCTTTCATCCTTTCCACAGCCGCTTTGCATTGAAAGCAAGGCCGCGCATGCGACCAGGAACACCCTCGACCATACTCCCGACATAAACGTTCTCCCGCATGTCCATTGCCGCGCCGGTGGTAGCATAGTGCGTTCACACCGCCCGGTCATATTGTGTCGTTACTTCAGAAAAAATTCGAGCCGGAATGGTAAGCGAAATATGCCGCAAACCACAGCCGCCGACATGATAATCATCGGCGCCGGCATCGCCGGCATCGCGGCCGCGCAATACCTGACCCGTAAGGAGACTGCCCGGAAAGTCGTCCTGATCGACGCGCTGGCGCCGATGTCGTTTACGTCGGCTCAATCCGGCGACAACTACCGCAACTGGTGGCCTCACCGGACCATGACCGGGTTCATCGATCGGGGCATCGATCTGCTCGAGGGTATCGCAGAGGACTCCGGTGAGCGGATCCGTCTCACCCACCGCGGATATGCACTGGCGACCCGGCAGGACGATATCAGCGAGCTGTTATGCGGTCTGCACACGGGATACGGTACGGACGCCGCAGACCTGATCCGGATTCGCGATCGGGCCAAGGCCGGCTCCTATCTCTCCTCGCTAAACGGCAAGCATACCGGGGTCGACGTCATCACGGACCGCGGCACGATCCGACGTGCATTTCCCGCTTTCGACCCGGAGGTCCGCCACGTCATACACATCCGGCGCGCCGGCGATTTCGACAGCTACCAGCTCAGTCAGTACCTGCTGGAAAAATTTCGTGCCCGCGGCGGAAGCCTCGTGCGCGGCAAAGTTGCGGAGATTTGCAAGGATCGATCGCTTCAGATCCGGCTGTCAGACCGGCGCATGTTTTCGACCGACCGGCTGGTGGTGGCTGCCGGCCCGTTTGTCAATGTGCTGCTGGCGCACATTGCCGAACGCCTGCCGGTCCGCAATACGCTGCAGCAAAAGCTCGCATTCGAAGATGTGCGGGAGGCCGTACCGAGAGAGCAGCCGTTCTCGGTGGATCTCGATCCCCAGTTCATCGATTGGAGCCCGGAAGAACGTGCACTGCTTGCCGCTGATGAGGTCTACAGGCATCTGGCGGCCACCATGCCTGGCAAGATCCACTGCCGCACCGACGGCGGCAGTCAAAGGCGCTGGTTGCACCTCGGCTGGGCTTACAACAGGGAATCCAGTGAGCCGAGCCGGGAGCCGGTCCTCGATGACACGTTTCCGGAGATCGTGTTACGGGGCGCGGCGCGCCTGATCCCGGCACTGAAAGGGTATTACGACAGGCTCCCGTCGATGAACCGTCCTCACGGTGGTTACTATACGATGACTGACGAAAACCTGCCGATCATCGGACCGTTGCAGACGGAGGGTGTATTCGTGGTTGCCGCGCTTTCCGGGTTCGGCACGATGGCCGCGTGCGCCGCGGGCGAATTGTGCGCGCAATGGATCGAGGGCGCCCATCTGCCCGCGTACGCGAAGCACCTCTCGCTCGAGCGTTACGGGGATGAAGAATTCATGAAGGCGCTCACTCTGTCCGGTGACCGTGGTGTGCTATAAGCACTGCGCCAGATCGAAGCTTGCAAACCGCAAATACACAAGGAACCCGATGTGCCAGTGATACTCAGCCCGAACGAAGCCCGGGTTATCGGCTGTCTTATCGAAAAGTCCGTCGTTACGCCGGACCTCTACCCGCTGACGTTGAACGCATTGACCAATGCCTGCAATCAGAAGTCCAGCCGTGACCCGGTGATGGATCTGCAGCAAGGCGTGGTGCAACGCACCGTCCGCGACCTCGAGGCCAAGAACCTCGTTCGGGTCGAGGAGAATTTCAAAAGCCGTACGGAAAAATACGTGCATCGCTTTTGCAACACGCGTTTCAGCGACTACCAGTTCGAACCGGCGCAACTCGCCATTGTGTGCCTGCTGTTGCTGCGCGGAGCACAAACCCCGGGCGAGCTGCGCGCACGCAGCGGTCGCCTGCACGATTTTGCGGATAACAAAGCGGTCCTCGATGCGCTTGCCGGCCTGATCGAACGGGAGGGCGATCCCCTTGTGGTGCAACTGCCGCGCACGCCCGGCAGGAAAGATGCCGAATACATGCATTTGTTGTCGGGCCCGGTCGACGTGCAGGCACTCGCCGCCAGGACGAGACCTGCCACGAGCGAAAAAGACGGCGGCCGGCGTGGTGAATCCGATCTCGAAGCGCGCGTCAGCAGGCTTGAAGCCGAGGTGGCCGGCCTCAGGGAGAAACTGCAGTCCATTCCATAGCGCCATAGCGCTCAACACCATCGGTCCCTAATCGGAGCAATCCGGACCGAAGTCCGGCCGGGACTTATTCCAGGGCGGCAAGTGCCTCAAGGACCTCACTGCGGCATTTATCGATAGCATTCGAAATCGTTTTCGCCGATGCGTCAGAGGCTCCGAGGCCACTCCAGTTTGCCTGCCACAGTTCGACCAGGTTCGCAGTGCTGGCATCGGCACGGTCCGGTACCAGCTTGCCAAGATCACGAATCGTGAGCACATAGGCCCAGCCGGACCGCGGGTTGCCCATTTCCGGATCGCGATCGTAGTGGCTGAAGAAAACGACGCGTTCGAGCTCGCCCAGCTTGATCAGCAGCTCGAACCCGGCTGCGCGCACGTTGCGATTGGCCTCGGTCTGCTCGTTTCGCCAGGTGTTATAGCCAAGGCCGGAAAGCGCAACCACCAGGCTGATTATTGCCACGGAGTGGCGGCGCAACTGTTTTTTGAAACTTTTCATCGCCAGCTATCCCGATAACTGTTAACGGCGGGAACTTACGGCTCTTGCAGCACGATATCCAGAGATTTGCGAATCTCTGCCGCCCGGTGCGGTGGCCGGATGGCCGCCAGTCTATTGTTATTGCCTTGTTCGCTTGATGGCGGAAAGCCTGTTAATGCGCTTGCCAAATTGTCACAATATGCGCTGTCCTGTCGAATTCCGGTGCTGTGCAATGAAGAAAACCATCTTGCTGCCTCTCCTGCTGCTGCTACTCACGGGCTGCGGCAAGGAACAAGCCACGGCACCCGCGCCCGAAAAGCGCCCGGTGACGCTCGAGCTTCACGGCGATGAGCGCGTCGATGAGTATTTCTGGCTCCGCGAGCGGGAGAACCCCGAGGTCATCGCCTATCTCGAGGCCGAAAACGCCTATACGGAAAAGACCCTTGAGCCTTTCAAGGGATTGCAAAGCGTGCTGTATGACGAGATGAAAGCCCGTCTGCGTCAGGACGATGAGTCGGCACCGTACAAACGCGGGGATTACTATTACTACTACCGCTACGTCCAAGGCGGCGAATACCCGATTTACGCCCGCAAAAAGGAATCTCTCGATGCGCCGGAGCAGATCCTGCTCGATGTGAACAAACTGGCCGGGGACGCCGACTACTACTCGCTGGTCGGGTTCAAGGTGAGCCCCGACCATCGCATCGCGGCGTACGGCGTCGACGATACGGGCCGCCGTTTCTACGACCTGTATTTCCTGGACCTCGAGACCGGCGAACTGCTGGCGGACACGATCGAGGACACGACCGCCAATTTTGATTGGGCCAACGACAGCCAGACCGTACTGTATGGCAAGCAGCACCCGGAAACATTGCGATCCTACCGCATTTTCCGCCATACCCTCGGCGAGCCGGACGACACGATGGTTTACGAGGAGGCCGACGAGACCAACTACCTGTACGTAACCAAGTCGCTGTCGTCCGCCTACTTTTACCTTGTCAGTACGCAAACCCTGTCAACCGAAGTCCGGTACCTGTCGGCGAACTCCCCGCAGGATGACGCTGCCGTGTTTCTGCCGCGGGAAGCCGACCATGAGTATTTCGTTACCGATGGCGCCGACCGTTACTACGTGATGTCGAACGACGGTGCGAAGAACTTCCGTCTGCTGGAAGCACCGCTGGACAACACCTCGAAAGCTGCCTGGCAGGAAGTCGTTGCCCACAGGGACGATGCACTCATCGAGGATGTCGACGTGTTCCAGGACTACCTGGTCGTGAACATCGTCGAAAGAGGCCTCACGCAGATGGAAGTGATTGGTCGGGAGAGTGGTGCCGTCAAACGGATCGACTTTGGCGAAGAAGTGTACACGGCGTACTCGGACGACAATCACGAATTCGACACGGACTGGTTTCGCTACGTTTATGAATCGATGACCACGCCGAAATCCACTTACGACGTCAATCTTTCAACGGACGAACAAAAACTGATCAGGGAACAGCCGGTCGTTGGCGACTTCGACAGAAACAACTATCGCACCGAGCGCCTGTTCGTCACCGCGCGGGATGGCACGCAGATACCGGTTTCCATCGTTTACCGGAAAGGCATGGAGAAAAACGGCCGGAACCCGCTGTTGCAGTATGCCTACGGGTCCTACGGATCCAGCACCGAGCCGACTTTCAGCTCCGATCGCCTGAGCTTGCTGGACCGGGGCTTCGTTTATGCGATTGCGCATATTCGCGGCGGTTCCGAGATGGGCCGCGACTGGTACTACGACGGCCGGCAACTGAAGAAGAAAAACACCTTTACCGACTTCGTCGACGTGTCGAAGTACCTGGTCGATGAGGGCTACACGTCCCCGGAGCATTTGTATGCGCTCGGCGGCAGCGCCGGCGGCTTGCTGATGGGCGCAGTCCTGAACATGGCGCCGGAACTTTATAACGGCGTGCTGGCGGCCGTGCCGTTCGTCGATGTCGTTACCACCATGCTCGATGCGGACATCCCGCTGACTTCCGGTGAATGGGACGAATGGGGCAATCCGAACGTGAAGGAGTACTACGACTACATGTTGTCGTATTCACCCTACGACAACGTGCGAAAAGTCGATTACCCGAACATCCTGGTCACCACGGGCTTGCACGACTCACAGGTCCAGTACTGGGAGCCGGCGAAGTGGGTCGCGAAGCTTCGCGATTACAAGACCGACGGCAACATGCTGGTGCTGAAGACCGACATGTCGGCCGGTCACAGCGGCAAGACCGGCCGCTTCCGCCGCATCGAGGACACATCGCTCTACTACGCGTTCTTTATGGGCCTCGAAGGGATACGCGAATAGCGTAATACCCTTTCTGGATCAGTCATCCTCGACCAGAGCCTGCAGCCGGCTAATGGCGTCGTCCCAATGGGCGGAGATGCTATCGAGATAGCGTCGAGCCTGCTCGATTCGCCGCGGTTCGAGCTCCCAGATGCATTCGCGGCCGCTGCGGCGATCGCGTACCAGCCCGGCATCGGCCAGTGCGTGCAGATGCTTGGTAATGGCCTGCCGTGTGACGTTGTTGCCTACGCTAAGTCGCGCAATCGACAGCGGGCCCTGATCGCACAGCCGGGCAACGATGCGCAGGCGGGTTTCGTCCCCGAGAGCGGAGAATACGGGCGCGGCGTCGGCCAGCCTGGCCGCGGATGCGCTACTCTTTCGAGACATGGGCAGCAATATTCTGTGACTGAGTTGACCAGCCCTGGTCGTTCATGCGAAATGCCTCGGCGCGACGTTTTGCAGGTAGCTTGTCGAACCCCGACTCGGTAATCGTAAGTTCGGTCCCGCCTTCAACTTTGCGCAAACGAAACTCCACAAGAGTCGTTGGTTCGCCTGAATAATCGACATCCATGTCGACCGCGTAGGGATGCCAGCGGCAGGAAAAATACGTTTCGGGCTCGATGCGTTCGATCAACAATTCAAACTTCACGTGCTCATAGCCTGGGTAGGTTATCTGGCCGTGAATGGAGGCGCCGGCGACAAATTTCCCGTCGAACCGGGCGCGAAACCACTGACCAAATTCTTCAGCATCGGCAATTGCCCGCCAAACGCGAGAGCGCGGCGCGCGCAGTAGTACCTTTTTCTCGATGCGATCGGTTTTTGAAGCGGCCATTATTGACCTCCTGATAATGCGCAACCTTTAAGTTGCACTTTATCAGGGGCAGTTGCAACATGCAACCTGCTCGTTGCATATCGCCGAGTGACAGCAAGTGCCGCGACGACGGCCATCAGTCGCCGCTACGCATCGCCCAGGCAGAAGTTCTCAGACCATGCGTTCCCGTGCTTCCTTTTTGGCTCTCTTGGCAGCCTTCTTCTCTTTAGGCGTCAACGCGGCTTTCTTTCTGGTTTCTTTGTTGCTTCTCTGCTCTTTGTTACCCATGACTATCGCTCCTGTTATTGATCAAGTATGTCTTGTCCCTGGCGCAGCAGGTTCGTAGGCCAAAGTATATTCAAAACACGGCCGAGCTCAATCGTGATGCTCCGTTTTCACGGCGGCGAAGGTTTTCAGGAGCAACAGGTCGTAGGTGATTTTCAGCAGTCCGCAGGCCACCAGCGGTGCTGCCATCCAGCCGGCAGCAAACAATGCGCCGCCCAGCGTCGGACTCAAAGCCGCAGCGAGGCTGCGTGGCACTGCAGTAAAACTCGCGGCGGCGGCTCGCTCCGGCGGAGTAACCACGGCCATGACAAAGGCAGATCTCGTCGGTACATCCATCTGCGACAAGGCGGCCCGAATCAGGAGAAATAGCAATGCAACTTCCAGCTGTGGCGCAAGCGCGGCGGCGATCAGGGCAAGGCTCGAAGGTATGTGCGTGTACACCATCGTGTTGAGCAAGCCGATGCGGCTTGCCACCCGCGGTGCAGCCAGTTGTGAAAAGGCGCTCAGGAGCCCGGTTGCAAAGAAAAAGGTGCCGGCAGCGGTCACCGACAGATCGAACTTCTCAAACAACCACAACGCCATCAGCGACTGGATCGCCAGACCTCCGGCAAAAGCATCGACCGAAAAGAGTGCGGCGAGCCGGGTGACGACAACGCGCGATTGCCGTAGTGCCACAGGCGGGTTGGGGGTTGACTGACTCGCCAGCCCGGGCAATTGCCGATACAGAAACCAGACAAGAATGCCGACCACGCTGTAGACGATGAACATGACGCGCAAGCCGGCAAGGTGATCGATGCCGACGCGTGTCAGGATGTCCGGCACACCGGATGCCAGCGCACCAAACGCTGCAAATAGCGCACCAATAAGGCTGTAACGGGCAAACAGCGTCGTGCGCGCAACGCCCTGCGCGGATTCCGCGAGGCGCGCGTGTTCCAGCGGCAGGAAAACGCTGACGTCCCCGGAGCTGGGGTTCAGCGTGCCGACAAAAGCAACGAGCAGGAGTGGCCAGAAATCCGAAAGGCCGGCGAAGCCCAGTCCGGTTGCGACCATCAGCAAGGCCGCCGCGAGCATCAAGCGCCGATGGTGGAAGTGATGGCCAAAGGCACCGACCGTTATGGTGGCGATCGCAGACCCGAGCAAAGTCGCCGTGCTGAAAAGCCCGACCTCCCAGGTGCCGAAACCCAGCGCCAGCAAATACGCCGGCAACAGCACCGCCACGTAGCCGTCGACGAAGGCACGCAGCCCCCGCGCCGCGAGCAGTAGTCGCGATTCGGAGTGAGCGGTCACAAGATTATGGTATCAATGGTCGTGCGTGCTGTGGTCGTGCTCTTCCCTGGCATCCTTAGCCGGTTCCGATGGGTCGATTCCGCGTGCTCGTGCTCTGCCGGCTTACCGTGATCACGCGCGGCGGCACTATTGGATTCACTATCATGTGCATGAGATCCGGTACGTCGATGTTACCCGCACGGCGCGCAACCGACGCGCGCGAAGTTGCAGTCAACAACCAGTTGACGAATCCGCTATGCTGAGATCTGGCACTGACGTCGTACAAGCCGGAGTGAGCAAACCCGATTGCGCCAAACACTGCAATCACCGCTACAACTGCAATAGCGGCCAGACTTTTCATGCCTTCTCCCTGTGAATTCAGTTCAATCATGCGATGTTCAGGCACGGGACATAATTACCGCCGGTTCGTCACGAAATTGCAAACTGAGCTGTAGGTACTTGCACGAATGGCGGTGTATAGTATAAAGGTTAATACTGATATGGCAGGAGCAAACACGGAGATCCTTTTCTGATTCGGTCGGCTGCCAATAATCGAAAGCGGTTTCCTGGCGCGCATCGCGCCCTGGGTCCCCTTGCTGTTGTCTGCCTCAGCCTCTCGCTGCAGCCATGCGCCATGGCATCCGACGTTGACACCGAGCATCCGCATTGTCTGCCCGTTAATGACAATGGCAGCATGGCTCAACATGCAGCTCCTCTGGATTCAGCCGGGCTCGCAGTTCCTGCGTCAGTGAGCTGCAGTGATTGCATGCTCTTTGGCGACTACAGTCGCGATGGGCAGGTCAAGGTCAAGGATGCAAAGTCGATTGCCCCGATTGCCATCTCAAATGCAAATACGGCCTTCACCTACATCTATCGCACCGCACTGCGAAACGGAGTTCGCTGCCGCTTTGCCACCCCTGGTGCATCACCCCCACTCAACCTGCTGCACTGTGTCCATTTGAAATAGCAAGCCCTTCGTTACCGACCGACGTTTTGCCGGTTCCTGACGCAAGGAGACTATTTCAATGAATGCTGTTTCAAAGTTCCCGCTGATTTTGCTCGGCCTGCTGGGTGGCTGTGCGGGCACTGCAACCGACGCTGAACAGGCTGCTCGCGAGCGCATGACAGAAGTCGGCGACCAGCTTCGGCCGGCACACGACAAGCCGGCGCTACCCGTGTTGCAAGCCGAATCACCGCTTGACACCTATCTGGTCTACGCTGTTCTCAATCACCCTGCCGTCGAAGCTGCGTACTACGAATGGCGCGCCACGGTCGAAGACATCGCGCCGGCACGGTCGCTGCCGAATCCGCAGTTCACGTTCGAGGCGGATATCAGCGACACGCTGATGACATTGATGCCCGGCCTGATGGTCGATTTTATAACTCCCGGCAAGCGTGCCGCCATGGGGCGGGAGGCTGTTGCGGGTAGCGACGTCGCCTACCGCGACTACGTTACGACCGTACTGGTTACGGCGGTAGCGATGCGCAAAACCTGGATCGAGCTGGCCTATGTCGACGAGGCGCTTCGGCTGCGGGAAGCGTCTCTGGCGACAATGAGGCAATCGCTGGCCTTGAGCAGTGCAGACTATTCGACCGGCATCGGCATGGCGACGCTCGACGATCAACTGAGTTCGCTCAACTCGCTCGGGCAGTTGAGCACCGAGGTGGATTCGTTGCAGCATAGGCGCAGTGCGGTCCGCACGAGTTTCAAATCGGCACTCGGACTCCTGCCGACCGACGCCGATCCCGCCTTTCCTGAAGCGGGCCTCTCCGCCAGCGCATTGCCGTCCGAAGAAGAACTATGGCAGCTTGCACTGGCGGCCAACCCCGAGATTGCAACCCTGCGGGCGATGGTCGAGATGGCCGTCGCCGGTGTCGAAGTTGCAGAAACCGCAGGCACGCCAGATTTCAGTCTCGGCGGTATGGCCGACCTCAAGGCAGACCCGCGCATGTTCCGGCCCGTCGCCACCGTGACACTGCCGATCTGGCGCGACAGGATCGCAGCGACGGTCGCTGCTGCGACCGCACGACGCGATGCCGCGATCGCCCGGCTGAATGCGGAACAGCTCGAGGTCGCAGCCGACCTCGCCCGGATGTTTCACATGGTTCGTGAATCCGACCGCATGCTGGCCTACATCGATGACACCGTACTGCCCAACCTTGATCGGGCCCTTGCCTCGGCAGCGGCGGGTCTGCAAACGGGAATGACACGCGCTGGCGACATCCCTGCCAATCGCCTGATGGCTCTGGATATGAAACTGCAACGATTGGGAGCACTTCGCCAGCGCGAGCTTGCCGTCACGGACATCTCGCTGATGGTCGCCGAGGTAGCACCGGCCGATACGCCGCTCGCCAGAGCGAAAACACCACAGTGACAGGGAGCAGCACTCTTATGAAGATAATTCCGATGATTCATTGCTTCACGCGAACCGGGATCGTGAAAATAGTCCTGGCAGTGCTCGTGGCTGTTGTCGTTGGTGCTGCCCTCGCTAGTGCCGCGCCGTCCGACGAGCGCAAGATCAAGTACTACCAGTCCACGATGAATCCGAGCGAAGTGAAGCCCGGTCCCGGCAAGGACTCCATGGGCATGGAGATGATCCCGGTTTACGAGGGCGAAGACTCGTCCGCCTCGGCGATCCGGATCGATGCCGTCACGATCCAGCGCATGAACCTCAAGACTGCCCGGGTTGAACGCGGCCCGGTGCGCCGCGAGATTCGCGCGGTCGGGATTGTGGCGTATAACGAAGAGGGCCTGCGCGACATCACGACAAAATACGAAGGCTGGATCGAGAAGCTCCTCGTCAACGTCACATGGACTACTGTGAAGGCGGGCGATGCGCTCTTCGAGATCTACTCGCCGGATCTATACAACGCCCAGCTCAACTATCTCGTGGCGCAAGAAAGTGA
>Ga0299906_10003976_pt1 | contig 12147 bp, 14 predicted proteins | sample RVTome_14_FD_200259 | JGI IMG/M metagenome (GOLD analysis project Ga0299906, IMG submission 200259) | Soil microbial communities from uranium-contaminated site in the Upper Colorado River Basin, Wyoming, United States - RVT145D125 (version 2) ...
CCGAAACCGAGCGCTTTGCCGGCTCGTTGCAGGTGTCCAACATTGCCCTCGCGATTTGCCGCGAAGCGGAAGTCGTCACCAACCACCAGCTCGCGGACGTTCATGGCATGGATCAGCATCTGTCGGATGAACGTTTCCACGGACACCCCGCGCATGGCCGGACCAAAGCGCGGACAAAAGAAAATATCGATGCCTGCAGCCGCGAGCGCCTCGAATTTCTCGCGAAAACGCATCAGCCGTGCCGGTGGCCGGGCGGGGGCGAAATACTCGCGCGGCATGGGCTCGAAGCTCATCACGATGCTCGGGAGTCCGCGAGCTCCGGCTGTTTCCGTGAGCGTCTGCAAGAGCTTCCGGTGCCCGAGGTGCAGCCCGTCGTAAGCACCGATCGTGGCAACGCTGCCGTCCTTTACCTCGCTGAACGGAAACGCCGCGGCTGTACGTACGAGCATCATTTGTCAGGCCTGATCCGGTCTCAATCGCAGTGCGCCCGGCCGCAGGCCCAGCGCAAGCAAGGTCAGCAGATAAACGCTGCAGCCGGCACCGATGATCAGTGCCAGCCATAACGAACGATCGACCACACCGCTTTGTAACCACCAGTCGAGCGGCCTGTTCAGCCACAGCAGACTGAGTGCCATCAACACGTTGGCACCGGCGAAGCGCCAGAGCAACGGCAGCCAGCCTTTGCCGTGCACAAAGACCCTGTCGCGCCGCAACCCGCGATACAGGAGCCAGGCGTTCACCAGCGCAGCAACCGAAGTTGCCAGTGCCAATCCTGCATGCGTACCTTCGTAACCGGAACGGCTGAGACCGTAAGCCAGAGTCACGCTCAGGCCGAAATTGACTGCGAGTGCAACGAGACCGACCTTGACCGGCGTTTTCGTATCCTCGCGGGCGAAGTACGCCGGTGCAAGAATTTTCACCAGGGAGAAACCGATCAGGCCGAGGGAGAAGGCCTGCAGACTCAAAGCGGTCATGCGCACGTCGTAATCCGAGAATTGTCCGCCATAAAATAGCGTTGCAACGAGCGGCTCGGCCAGCACGATCAGCCCAACCGCAGCCGGGATTGCAATCAGAAACACGAGTTTCATCGACCAGTCGACGATCAGGGAGAATTCAAGCATCGACTGTTTCGCGTGCTGGCGCGAGAGATGTGGCAACGTCACAGTCGCTATGGCGATGCTGAACAGGCCCAGTGGAAATTCCATCAGGCGATCCGAGTAGTACAGGAGGCTCACTTTGCCGACGCCGAGCATCGAGGCAATGATACCGCCGACCAGCACGTTGACCTGGGCAACTGACGAACCGAAGATGGCGGGCAGCATCAGCGTGCCGACACGTCGCACGCCGTCATGGCGTGGACGCCAGCGCGGCCGTGGAACCGCGTGGATTTTTGCGAGAAACGGGATCTGGAACACGAGCTGCGCCACGCCGGCGATGAAAACGCCGTAGGCCAGCGCCATCCCCGGCTCGGCGAGTCGCGGCGACAGCCACATGGCGGCCGCAATCAATACCACGTTCAGAATGACCGGGGTAAACGCCGGTGCAGCGAATTTGCCGTAAGTATTCAGCACGCCGCCGGCAAACGCGGTCAGCGACACAAAGAACAGGTAGGGAAAGGTAAAGCGCAACATGGCCGTGGCGAGATCGAAACGGCCGTCCTCGCCAATAAAACCGGGTGCGACAAGGAGCACGAGGAGCGGTGCCACAATGACACCGGCCAGCGTCACCACGAACAGGATCAGCCCGAGGGTTCCCGCAACGGCATCGACAAACTCGCTTGATTGAGCCTTGTCGTGCTTCTCCCGGTAGCGCGCCATGACGGGCACGAAGCCCTGGGAAAATGCGCCCTCGGCAAAAAAACGCCGCAGCATGTTGGGAATTCGGTTGGCGACGATAAAAGCGTCCATGACGATGGTCGCGCCGAAGTACCGGGCAAGCACGATGTCGCGGACCAGGCCGAGGATGCGTGACAACAGGGTCATGGCGCTGACCACCGAAGTGGACTTCAGTAGCCCGAGGCCGGTTAGCCGCCGCCCGCCTTTCTCTCCGTGCGGACCGGGCTGCGCGTTCTCTGCTGGAGGGGTATGGGGCATTCGCGACGGATCCGGGTGGGTCGTTTGGCCGATTTTAGCCTGAAATGCACCGAAAAATCAGTGATTTAGCAGGTGTCGAACAGCTCCGGCGCATCCCTCCCGTCGAATCATTGACAACCTGCACCCGGGCACGAATAATACGCGGCTCTTTGAGCCCGGATAGCCGACACGGTGTCCCGGCCGAACCCCCGGACAAATGGAATACCCGCAGTGGCAAATATCAAATCGGCCCGAAAGCGCGCCAGACAAGCCGTCAAATCCCGGCAGCAGAACATGGGATTCCGCTCGAAATTGCGCACCCATATAAAGAGTGTGATTCTCGCAGTACAGAAGGGCGACAAAGCCGCCGCAATGGAGGCCTACAAGGCCGCCGTTCCCGTCATCGACAGCATGACTAACAAACGCATCGTGCCGAAGAACAAGGCCGCCCGCCACAAGAGCCGGCTGAACAAAATGATCAGGGCAATGGCCGCCTGAGGTTTGCGACCGGCTGGAACAATCCGGCTCGAAAAAAAAGGATCCTGCGGGATCCTTTTTTATGCGTTCGATTCCGCTGCTTTGCGCTTCATCCGTTCGAGTTCGCGCATGACGGCCTGGGCCAGTTCCGTCGTGCCACGGCCTGTAGCGGCACTGACTTCGAAGGCCGGGCCCTGCCAGTCAAGGTTTTTGAGCAGCGCCGATCGTGCGTTCGCAAGGTCATGTTCCGCCAGCAGATCGATTTTGTTGATGATGAGCCAGCGCGGTTTGGCGGCCAGCTCTGCAGAAAACTTTGCCAGTTCCCGCTGGATGGCGGCCACGGCATCCGCGGGTTCGGACTCATCGACCGGCGCAATGTCCACGAGATGCAGCAGCAACCGGGTTCTTTGCAGGTGCTTTAGAAACTGGATCCCGAGCCCCGCGCCTTCTGCCGCACCTTCGATCAGGCCGGGGATGTCGGCCATGACAAAACTCTGCAGCGATCCGACGGAGACGACGCCGAGATTCGGGTGCAAGGTCGTGAACGGATAGTCGGCTACTTTCGGTTTGGCCGCAGACATGGCACGAATAAGCGTCGATTTGCCCGCATTCGGCGGCCCGAGCAAGCCCACGTCGGCAAGTAATTTCAGCTCGAGTGACAGGTGGCGTGATTCGCCGGGCGTCCCGTTCGTGGTTTTCCGCGGCGCCCGGTTGGTGCTGCTCTTGAAACGCGTGTTGCCGTACCCGCCTCGCCCGGCTTCTGCCACTTTCAGCCGCTCGCTGCTTTTGGTCAGGTCGCCAATCAGTTCGCCGGTATCGACATCGTGCACGATGGTGCCGATAGGCACGACGATTTCCAGATCGCTGCCGGATTTTCCGGTCATGTTGCGGCCTGCGCCCGCATCGCCGCTTTCGGCACGAAACTTTCGCGCCATGCGAAAATCCGCTAGCGTGTTCATGCCCTCGTTCGCCACCAGGTACACGTCGCCGCCGGAACCGCCATCGCCGCCGTCCGGTCCTCCTTTGTCGATGTACTTTTCGCGGCGAAAACTCAGGCAGCCGTTTCCGCCGCTGCCGGCCTGAACCCTGATCGTTGCTTCGTCGACGAATTTCATGCGTTTACCCGGGAGCGGTTCCCGACGGGCCTTGCTCCGGAAACAAAAAACCCCGCCTGCGAGCGGGGTCTTTCGTACTTTGCTGTCGTTTGAACCTAGCCGGCGACCACGCTCACGAACTGGCGGTTCTTCGGCCCCTTCTTGCGGAACACGACCGTGCCGTCGCTCTTGGCGAACAAGGTGTGATCCCTGCCGACGCCGACATTCGGGCCGGCGTGAAAGACCGTACCGCGCTGCCGAACCAGGATATTGCCGGCGACCACTTCCTCGCCGCCGAAGATTTTCACTCCGAGACGCTTACTCTCCGAGTCGCGACCGTTACGGCTGCTGCCGCCTGCTTTCTTGTGTGCCACTGTAGTTCACCTTCTGTCCGAAGCCGGCGTGTGGGAATTGCCGGCTGAAAATCAATGCATGACGAATCGGTGTGACGAATCGCGCTTCAGGCGCCTTTCTTTTTTGCCACCTTCTTCTTGCCCGCTGGTTTCTTTGCGGCGGCCTTTTTCTCCGAAGTCTTGCCTGTCTTTTTCGCGCCGGCCTTTTTCGTTACCGCTTTTTTCGCGGCGGGCTTCGCTGCCGGCTTGTCTGCTACGGCTACGGTCGACGGTGCTCTTTCACCGCCGCTGCGGATGTCGATGATTTCGACTTCGGTAAAGAACTGGCGGTGTGTGTGCTTGCGCAGGTAATTGTGCCGGCGCTTGAATTTGATGACGTTGACTTTTTTCGACTTGCCCTGTGCCAGGACCCTGGCGTCGACGGCCATGCCGCCTATCAACGGTTTGCCGACCTTGACGTCGCTGCCCTCGCCGACCAGCAGGACCTCGTCGAAGCTGATGCTGGCGCCTTCCTCGGCGTCAATTTTCTCGAGCTTCAGGCGCTCGCCTTTGCTTGCGCGGTACTGCTTACCACCGCTGCGAAATACCGCGTACATCGTTCAGGACTCCAATAGGCAGCCCGTCGTCGATGGGGCAAGCTGCTGAAAAATAAGAGGTTTTCAGGGCGCCGACCGGCCGGACACACGCGTGTTCGGGATCCGCCGCCGCAAAAGAGCCGGAATTCTATAGGCTTCGGCCGCCCGGGTCAACGTTGCTCCTGCAATAATATTTCTTGAATTCAATAGCTTGCAAATTGCGCCGTCGATCCGTCTCCGGCCGGGGCCGGTCGCCAATGCCGGCGTTATCAGGCATTATCGAAAGCCTTATGCAAGCCGCCGAAAAAGCAGGCATTTCTCCCGGGATCGAGGACGCCAAAGCGCTCGCGGCAGGCGACATGGCCGCGGTCGACGATCTGATCCGGCGCTCGCTCGAGAGCGACGTCGCGCTGGTGTCGCAGGTATCGCAGTACATCGTCACCAGCGGCGGCAAGCGCCTGCGGCCATTGATCGTATTGCTGGCGGCACGGGCGCTGGGCTACCGCGGACGCCACCATGTGCACGCCGCGGCCATCATCGAGTTCATCCATACCGCCACGCTGCTGCACGACGACGTCGTCGATTCGTCCGCCCGGCGCCGGGGACGCGAGACGGCCAATACGGTCTTCGGCAACCAGGCGAGCGTCCTGGTCGGCGACTTCCTGTATTCACGGGCGTTCCAGATGATGGTGGAGATCGGGCAGATGCCGATCATGCGCATCCTGGCGGATGCGACCAACACCATCGCTGCCGGCGAAGTCATGCAACTGATGAACGTGCATGACCCTGATGTTTCCGAGCAGGACTATCGCCAGGTGATTTACCGGAAAACGGCCCGGCTGTTCGAGGCCGGGGCACAAATCGCTGCCATCCTCGCCGACCGGCGTGCCGACGACGAGGACGCGATGATTCTCTATGGCCGGAATCTCGGCACCGCGTTCCAGCTCATCGACGATGCCCTGGACTACGGTGCCAGCGCCGAGGAGCTCGGCAAGAACCTTGGAGACGACCTGGCGGAGGGCAAAACGACCCTGCCATTGATTTTTGCCATGAAGAATTGTTCCGAGACCGAGCGCAAGACGATTCGACATGCCATCGAGGAAAGCGAATCGGCCAATCTCAGGGTCATACAGGCGATCATTGAATCGACCGGGGCCCTCCAGTACACTGCGGCGCGCGCTCAGGAGGCCGCCAATCTGGCGATAGATGCATTGTCCGGAATTCCCGAATCGGACTGGAAAGACGCACTGATCGCAATTGCAGAGTTCGCTGTCAGTCGACGTTCCTAATGGTCGAGAGCGATAGTCGAGAGCGCCTGTCGAGATCGTCAACAATTGTATTTGAGCACGGGGTGTAGCTCAGCCTGGTAGAGCACTGTCTTCGGGAGGCAGGGGCCGGAGGTTCAAATCCTCTCACCCCGACCAGTTTTTCCTATCTAATCAGCAACTAAAAACCCCACCAAATCCTGTCGGGGTTACCAAGAGAGTCGCTGCCACAATATTGCCACACTCGTTTCGGACGTAAGGACGAAGCGATGGCGAGTTGTTGATTTGCACCCGACAGGCAGTTTGCCGTTGTCAGCCTTGTTATAACTCGTTATAATCTCTGGCATGAAACTGGTGATCCGCCGTGTTGGCAACTCGTTGGGAGTGATCCTGCCAAAATCCATGCTCGACTCGTGGGGTCTCGGCGAGAATGACAACCTCATATTGACCGAGCGTGGCATCCGGCCCGAGAAGAACAGCGCTTTTGGACATCAGGCGCTGGACGAGCACAAAAGAGCCCTCGCCCTTGCTGTGGTGCGCCTTTTTACGCCGCAGGAAATAAGAGCTCAGAGCCTCGCCAATCTTCATCGCTGGAAACGCCGCGGGACATGGGCCGCCGCTTACGACGAATGGCAGGACCTGATCCAACGAGGCGACGACGCAGAGCTATTCGCTGCCATGTTAGGGCGTGATGAGCTATCCAACCGGTTGCGACAGTCCCCTCCGTACGTAGGATTACTCCCTCGCGACGAGGTCAGAAAGCTTAATGAAGAAGCAGCAGCTTGATCATGTCCTCAGGGCCGCCGGCAGGATTACGGGGGAAAAACAATTCCTGATTATTGGTAGCCAATCCCTGCACGGAAAATTTCCTGACCTGCCAGACGATATTTCCCGCTCGGCGGAAGTTGACCTGATCGCGAACGAAAACATCGATCGTACGGAGTGGCTGAATGTGATTGGGCAGGATTCACCGTTTCACGAAACGTTTGGTTATTACGCCGATCCGGTGAATGAAACAACAGTTGTATTACCGAATGGCTGGAAAAAGCGGCTTGTCAAATTGCCGCCTGGCGAAACAGAAGGCGTATCGGGCCTGTGTCTGGATCCTCACGATCTGGCAATCGCGAAATATGTTGCTCGACGTGAAAAAGACACGGTCTTTACTCGCGAGCTGGCCCATCGCGGAATCGTAACCCGCGAACGATTGCTAACACTGCTCGAGACAACCCCAATCGAAGATAAAATGCGCGATCACATTCGCGACTACATCGGGCAGGACTTCACATCGTAATGGCGGTCGATCTGCCACAATCTCGCCGCAGCGCAAATCACATCCAGCGTGATTGTTCGTGATCAAACGTTAACGAAAAGCACCGTATGTGATTGTTCTGATTCGTGATATTCTCGTAAGTTCTTGATAACAAACGAGTGCCAAATTGTATTCGGGAGGCAGGCGCCCTTCCGATAGATAGCACAAACCAACCGATTGCTTACGCGCGTGAATAGTACGGTTCAAATCCTCTCACCCCGACCAACTAGTCCTTAAACGTCAACGGTTTGCAAATGGTCTACCCGACTACTGCCGCTTTGTGCGAGCGATTGTGCGAGAAACCTGTGAGCTGCAACCCGTAATACTGTGTTCGGTCGCCTTTCACACGCTTCGACCCGGTTCCCTGTGCCGGTTACGCGGCGGCTCGGAAATCCTCGATCTGCGCATCGAGCGCACGCTTGAAGGCCGGCCGAGCCGTGCAGCGCTCGACGTAAGTTGCGAGACGCTCATCGCCCGAAACGATGTCCGTGTGCTTGAGGATTCGCAGCACGGTCGTCATCATGAGATCCCCGGCCGTGAAGCGATCGCCGTCGAGATAAGGCTTGTCGCCGAGCGAATTCGAGAGAGCGGACAGGCGCCTGCGTACGAACTCCACCGCGCCCGGCCGGCGCAGCTTGGCCCATTCCTCGTTCTTGTAGAAAATGTCGATCAACGCCACGTTCATGACGAACGGCTCGATGGAGTTGAGCGCGGCGATCAGCCATTGGGTGGCGCGTGCGCGCGCGTCCGGCTCCTTCGGCAGCAGCGCCTCGCTGCGCTCGCCGATGTGCAGCACGATGGCGCCGGACTCGAACAGTACAAAGCCGTCGTCCTCGAGGATGGGTACCTGCCCGAACGGCTGCAGGGCGCGGTACTCCGGCTTGTCTTGATCGCCTTGTTCGAGGAGACGCGTGGTATAGGGCAGCCCTGCTTCCTCGAGCGCCCAGCGCGCGCGCAGATCGCGCACCTGACCTTGAGCAAAGTCTGGAACCCATTTGAATGCCGAGATCGTGATCATGCGGTGAACTCCTTTGTGATTTGTGCGGCATATGCCGCCAGCTTGTCGAATGCCGAGCTCCAGCCGCCCACATGGCTGTCGCGACGCTCGACGCTCAAGAAGGGTGACTGGTGGAACGTTTGCGTGGTCTTGCCGTTGTGCTCCTGGAACGTGATCGTCACCAGCGTTTCGACGCCGGCGGACGGGCCGTCGTTGTTCCAGGCGAACGTGAAAACGAGCCGTTTGTTCGCGAGGATTTCGCGGTAAATACCGCCGAACCAATTATCGCCGTGCTCCGCGGACCGGATCATCGCGCGGTAGGTGCCGCCCACGCGAAAATTAATCTCCGCCTCAGTGCACGAGAAATCCCCGGGCCCCATCCAGCGCTTGAAGTGTTCCGGATTGGACCAAAGCGCAAAAAGCAGCGACGCTGGCGCGTCGAACGTGCGCGTAATGAGGAGCTCGTCATCGGCGATTCTTGCGCTCATCCCTCTTCTCCTGCTCCTTTAGCTCGGCTATGTAGCTGTCCATCCTGTCAAAGCTGCCTGTCCAAAAACGGCGATAGCGCGCGAGCCAATCGTCGACACTTTTGAGCCCTTCGGTGTTCAACTTGCACGGCCGCCACTGCGCGTCTCGCCCGCGCGAGATGAGCCCCGCCGACTCCAACACCTTGAGGTGCCGCGACACGGCCGGCAGGCTGATGTCGAAGGGTTCAGCGAGCTCGTTCACGGTGGCGTCGCCCGCGGCGAGCCGTGCCAGGATCGCGCGCCGCGTCGGATCTGCGAGGGCCGAAAGAGTGAAAGACAAAGTATCCCTTGGCAGCATTTAACTTAGTCAGTAATTAACGATACAGTTAAATACTAGCCGGCGCAGCGAAGTGCTGTCAACCGGTGTGTGGCGAATTCCTGCTTCGACAATGAGATCCGCGAACAGATTAATTCTCCGGGCCAGCGCCCGCGAAGCCCAGGAAAACCAGTACTGCACGATTCAGGCGCACGATATCCTCGTCGTCGAGGCGACCAACCCGATTGCCAAGCCTGGTTTTCGGGATTGTTGTTATTTTGTCGACCATCAGTCGGCAGGCGACCTTAAGGCCGTTCTGTTCGCTCGGCACTACAGTCAAACGAAGCAGCGGCGCTGACGTGGGGTCCGTGGTAAACGCGCAAACGGTCATCGATGCGGTCGCATCAAAACGATCATCCGGCAGGATGACGACCGGGCGAGGCTATCCTGCGTAACCACCTCCACCGGAAGCGGTCCAGACTTCGCCTTGCACCGCCGCGGGTATTCCGGAGACTCTTTGGTGTGTTGTTTACTCGCTGGTTGCAGCCTGCAACCGGGCACGCGTAAGCGGTGGCCGAATCAGTCGTCGCCACGCGAGAGCCAGCCCGGTCCAGACCATGATCGCACTGAATAGCGATACGAGGCCGGCAATGGTCTGACCGGCAATACCCAAGGCTTCGCCGGTATGCAGAAAACGCAGCAGTGCGCGTGCACGTTGGCTGGAACTGCCGGGAAAGTGATTGTTGGAAATTACCTCGCCCGTCCGGACATCCAGGATCACTTCGTGGCGCAGCTGGGGTTGTCCGCCGGTGCCCCGGTCGAGGTTAAAGCGCGCTACAGTGGCCGTCGCCTCCGGCACCGTGAGCGTCAGCGTGCGCCAGTCTGGCACTTGCAGCGCGGCACGTTTTGTCATCTCGTCGAGCGACAGCCCCTCGCCGGTTTCCGCCGCTGCGTCCGGCACTGCCGTTTCGCGCATCGGAGCTCCGCCAGGCACCGGCGGCTCTTCGCCGAAGCTCCGGTACACGATGGCATTCGCCCAACCGTAATGGAAGATGGTGGCGCTGGCGACGATAACCACCAGCGGCAACACGCTCCAGATACCGAAGACGTGATGCCAGTTGAAATCGCGGGCTTTGCCGTCGCGCGCTTTGGCATTGAACAGAAACCGTGTCCTGAAAGCGACACGGTTGTATACGGGCGGCAGCCACAGGTAGTTACCGCTCAGGAGCAAAAACAGAAAACCGAGATTGCTGGCACCCGTGATCGCGCGCGCATCGAAACCTGCGTGCGCGGATGGGTCGAAATTGTGACCGACTGAGGAACGAACCCGGGCTCCTGCTGCCGCAACGACTCGATGAGCGCGCTCACGGCAAGCGTTGCGCGGCTGTCCAACGGTTCGATGACCAGGCCACGATCCCGCCCAGGCAAGTATCTGGCGTTCGTAAGTGAGCATGACACCGGTCACGGACATCATCAGTATCACCAGCCCGGCGACCACGTCTGCGCCGAGGTGTATCCAGAAGATGGTCTGACTCAGCTTCGTGCTCAGACCGACGCCCAGCGGCGCAGCAAGTTGTGATAGACGCCTGTCAACGCAACGATTTGCCCGTTGTCGCCGAGTTGCTGGCGCAGGCGGACTATCGCCATGTCCATGTCAATCAGTATGGCGCGTTGCGAATCTTCCCGCACCAGGCTCTGTATCCAGAAAAACGATGCGTAGCGCGCGCCGCGCGTCACCGGCAGTACACGGTGCAAGCTGGAGCCGGGATACAGCACCATGTGTCCAGCCGGCAACTTGACTACGCTGGGACCGTACGTGTCGTCGAGCACCAACTCGCCGCCGTCATAGTCTTCCGGCTCGCTCAGGAAAAGCGTGGCGGAAATGTCGGTGCGGATGCGATGACGGGTACGCGCGACGGTGCGAATCGCATTGTCCACGTGGTTACCGAAATCCTGACCATCGCGATAGCAGTTGAATAAAGGAGGAAACACTCGCGCCGGCAGGGCCGCCGCGTTAAACAGCAGGTTCGCATCCAGCGCATCGAGCACGACAGTTCCGAGTTCGCGCGCGGTCTCCGATGACTCCGGCAACTGCAGGTTATTCTTGACCGTTCTCGACTGGAAGCCGGCGGTCACGCCGCCGTCTGCCCAGCTTGCCTGCTCCAGCCGTTCCCGGCACGCACGGACCTGATCAGTGCCCAGCACTTCGACCTGCAGCAGCATTTGGCGTCGGTTTTCCTGCTAGAAGTCGATGCTTGCGGTCAACACCGCCGATCGCGCAGGGCCTGGCGCCGCATAGTGATTCGCATACGGCCGTACGTAATAGACTTCGTCGCTCAGGTTCGTGAGGTTCAATTGCAGGCGGAAGCCCTCACCGAGATCAAGCGCCACCATTGCGTCATAAATGACATAGGACGGCGCCCAGACCGTGTTGGCAGCATTGCCGTAACGACGGTCGACGTAGGTTGCACCGGCGCCGAACGATAAATTCTCCCGCAGCTCGTAGGTCGTCCACAGATTGGCACTGTTCTTTGGCGTGTTGGGAAAATCGCTGCCTTCGTCGGCGCTGACCGGACCGTCATCGACAATCTCGGAGTCGAGTCTCGTGTAGCTCGCCATCACTTGCCATGCCTCGCTGAGCCAGCCGCCAATTCCAACTTCGAATCCCTGGACTTCCTGTTCTCCGATAGTCTCCTGCCTGCCAGCCTGGCCGGGCACGATCACCACCCGAGCATTGGTCTTCTCCGTGTAGAACACGGCGGACGTGAGGGACAGCCGCCCGTCGTCGAAGTCCCACTTGGCGCCGAGCTCGTAGTTGCGGCTGCGTTCCGGCTCGAGATCGGCGTTGTTCACGGCAATGTTCTCGGTGCCGTCACCCAGCGTATTGCCTGACGGGGTCGACGAAGTACCGGTCGCCAGGTACACACTGCCGTTTTCGGCCGGCTTGTAGACCACACCGGCCTGGTAGTTCCAGAAATCGCTGTCGTTTGTAACCCGCGTCTGCGCACCGGGAGCACCGGAAACTTGTTCCGTGCTGTAATCATCGTAGCGGAGGCCGAGATTCAGCGACCAGGCCGCATTGAAGCTGATGGTATCGAAAGCGAACGCGGACACGGTGTCGGTTTCCGCCGTGGTCGCACTGGGAGACGGCGTGATCGAGCCGGTCCACGGGTCGTGCGGGTTCGGATTGCCCAGCGTCGTGCAACCGTAATTCGAGGTTGC
>Ga0299906_10003977_pt1 | contig 12147 bp, 8 predicted proteins | sample RVTome_14_FD_200259 | JGI IMG/M metagenome (GOLD analysis project Ga0299906, IMG submission 200259) | Soil microbial communities from uranium-contaminated site in the Upper Colorado River Basin, Wyoming, United States - RVT145D125 (version 2) ...
ACGCTCGGGGGATCGGGCCCTCCGGGCCCGGTCTCCATCCACACACCCGCGCGCTCGCCCCTCGCTCACGCTCGGGGGATCGGGCCCTCCGGGCCCGGTCTCCGTCCACACACCTCCGCGCGCTCGCACCTTCTTCAGGCGGTGGTGGGCGCGGCCGCGCGGACGTCCGCGGCGACGTCTTTCGAGAACTTCTCGAAGTTCTGATCGAACATTCCTGCGAGCTTCCGCGCCTGGGCGTCGTAGGCCTCGGCGCTCGGCCACGTGCCGCGCGGATCCAGGACCTCGCCGGGAACGCCCGGGCAGGACCGGGGCACGTGGATCCCGAAGATCGGGTGCTCCTTCGTCTCGACCTTCGAAAGCGAGCCGTCGAGAGCGGCGGTCACCATGGCGCGGGTATGCGCGAGCTTCATCCTCTGGCCGGTGCCGTAGGGGCCGCCGGTCCAGCCGGTATTGACGAGCCAGACGTTCACGTTGTGCTTTGCGATCTGTTGCCCGAGGAGCTCGGCATAGACCGAGGGCTTGCGGGTCATGAACGGCGCTCCGAAGCAGGCGCTGAACGTCGCCTTGGGCTCGGTCACTCCCCGCTCCGTCCCCGCGACCTTCGCCGTATAGCCCGAGAGGAAGTGATACATCGCCTGCTGCGGCGTGAGCTTGGCGATCGGGGGAAGCACTCCGAACGCGTCGGCGGTGAGCATGAGAATGTTCTTCGGCTGCCCTCCGACGCCCTCGCGGGCCACGTTGGGAATGTGGGTGATGGGGTAGGAGGCCCGGGTGTTCTCGGTGAAGGCGTCGCTGTCGAGATCGAGCCTTCGGGTCGTGGGATTGATGACCACGTTCTCGAGGATGGTTCCGAACGTTCGCGTGGTCTCGTAGATCTCGGGCTCGCCTTCCTTCGAAAGCCGGATCACCTTGGCGTAGCAGCCGCCCTCGAAGTTGAAGACCCCCTTGTCGCCCCAGCCGTGCTCGTCGTCGCCGATGAGGATGCGCTCGGGATCGGCGGAGAGCGTCGTCTTTCCCGTCCCCGAGAGTCCGAAGAAAATTGCGAGATCGTGCTCATCCGTCCCGTAGTTCGCCGAGCAGTGCATCGGCAAAACCCCCTTCGGCGGGAGGAGGTAAGTCATCACCGAAAAGATTGATTTCTTGATCTCTCCGGCATAGTCGCTTCCGCCGATGATCACTTCCCGGCGGTCGAAGTTGAGAACGATGAACACCTCGCTCCTCGTCCCGTCTTCTTCCGGGACCGCGTGGAAGCTCGGAGCGTCGATGACGGTGAACTGGGGAACGTGATTCTTGAGCTTCTCCGGGTCGTGCTCGCGAATGAACATGTTGCGGGCGAAGAGATTGTGCCAGGCGCGGGTGTTGATGACGCGGATGGGGACCCGGTACTCGGGGTGCGCCCCGACGTAGCAGTCCTGGACGAAGACGTCTCTACCCTGAAGGTAGGCCGTGAGCCGCGCCCGCAGCCTCGCGTACCGTTCGGGCTCGAACGATTTCGCCGCATCCCACCAGACGTCTTTCTCGCTCGAGGGCTCGCGGACGATGTACTTGTCGTTGGGGGAGCGCCCGGTGTACTGGCCGGTATGCACCACCAGGGGCCCCTTGTGGGCCACGAACCCCTCGCGACGCTGGATCGCCTGCTCGTAGAGAGCGCCGGTCGTGAGGTTCCACCACTCCGTGGCGTTGATGATCCCTTGCTGGTCGAGGCCGTGATGGCTTGGGAAAACGCCTTTTTCTTCCATTCGAGTGAGACTCTCCTAGGTTGGCACCGACCCCGCAAGACTGTACATCGGGGTTCGAGGAGAGGTCAACGCTCCAGGGGGAATCGAACGCAAAGGCGCAAAGACGCAAAGGAAATCCGGGGTTTCCCGTTCTTCTTTGCGCCCTTGCGTCTTTGCGCTTTTGCGTTTTTTTCTTGGGTTTTCAGGATTGCATGAACTGGCGGATGCCCGTCATCAGCATCTGGATGGCGAGCGCCACCAGCAGCATCCCCATGAGGCGCTCGATGGCGATGAGCACCCGCCTTCCCAATCTCCTCGCGAGGACGCTCGACGCGAGGATGATGAACCCGGTGAGAAGCCAGGCGAGGAAGACCGCTCCGAGCCACTCGGGCCAGCGCTCCGGCTCCTGGTTCATAATGAGGAGGACGGAGGCAAGGGCCGACGGTCCGGCGACATAGGGTATCGCGAGAGGAACGATGAAAGGCTCCCCCGTCAGCTCCTCCCCGACCGAGGCCCCGGGCCTTGGAAACACCATGCGGATGGCGATGAGGAACAGAACCGTTCCCCCCGCCGCCCGCAGGGCCGGCTCCGAGATCTGGAGCGCTTTCAGGATGTGCTCCCCGGCGAACAGAAATCCGACGAGCACCAGAAGCGCGATGACGAGCTCCCGCACGATGACCCGCTTGTGTCTTTCCCGGGGCACGTTCTGGAGGGCGGAGATGAAGAACGGGATGTTCCCGAAGGGGTCGAGCACGAGGAACAGGAGAACCGCGGCGGAGAAGAGGGTCACGGTTCGTCAGTTCATGGGAAAGGTCGCGATCTCCGGACTCCCGCGCTCGATGCCGACGATTTCGTACCCGCCGGCTCCCGGCCGAAGGTAGACCCCGATCGACGCTCCCCAGTGGGGATAGTCGATGTGGATCGAGCGAATCTCGGCGAGGAGGAACGACTCCCGGCTCGGCGCCGCCGGCAGGCTCGAACGCGTCTGCCGCCCGGTGCTCACCGGGGAAAGCTCCCGCCGGGCGCCGGTCTCGTTGTCGAAGGCGAACCACTGGATCTCGTAGCTGGGGTTCGACTCGACGAAGCCGTACTTCTCCGAGAGATTCACGAACGCGAGCGACCCTCCCTCGATCCGGAACTCGTCGAGAGGATTGACGGCGTTGATCCCGAACCGCCCGCATTTGAGCTGCCGCTCGAGGAGGACCTCGAGGAAATAGCGCGCGTCCTCGGGGTCGCTGTACTCGCCCGTCTCGACGATGGCCGCGAGCTCTTCGCGGGTGAACTTCATCAGGATCTTCGCCGCCCAGAACGCGTCCCGGGCGGTCATGCGCAGAAACGCCGGGTTCGGGTAGTCGTTTCTCCACTTGACCGGGTCGAACAGCTTCGACTCCCACCGTCCCACCGACTCGTACTCGGGAAACTCCGGCCAGTCCGCCTTCCGGTACTCGGGGACGTGGAATCCGAACCCGACCAGGTTCTTGTTCACCAGGGGCAGGTCGAGCCAGTAGTGGAAGCTCAAGTGAGGGAGCTGCATGTCGACGGAGCCGCTTCCGAACGTCGACCCGAAGTCGAGGAGATAGTGCCGCACGTGGTGCTTTCCGTTCTCCTCCACCCAGCTGTCCACGGTGTTCTGGGCCCGGGTATCGTCGTGGTTGAGCCAGGCGGCGAAGAGGCGCAGTCCCCGCTGCTCGCGGCGGTCCTCGTGGGGGATCACGTCGTTGGGGTCGTCGCTCCGGGTCTCATAGTAGCGGCGATGACCGATGGGAACGCCTTCCACGTACTTGCTCGCCGTGACCCGCATCGTTCCGTCCTCAAGCCTGGGGATGCGGCGGATGATGCGGTGGAACCGAAAGTGCGTCAGCTCCGACTTGTCGCCGAACTTGTCCTCGACCTGGGTCCCCGGCTCGATGGCGAAGCGGTCGGGGTGGACGCGGACGACGTAGTTTTCGGGCACGTGGTATCCGAGGGCGTAGAAGATCTTGGTCGCGATCACCTCCGCCGCGGAAGCGAGCTCGGGAACTTCCACCGGATCGAGCTTGATGACGTAGCGGTCGCCCGACTCGTCCCGGATCTCGAACCCCGGGGTGATGCCTTGGCTCTTGCTCCGGAACACCGTCCAGGTCTCCTCCGGGTTGGGAGACGCTTCCCCGTTCGGCCGGTTCGGCCCCTGAACGAGCTCCGAGAGGCTCATCCGCTTCGCACCGTGGCGGTTCACGAACCAGTCGCCGTCCACCGCCTCGTCGAGGGTGTTCACGCTCTGAGCCTCGGTCCCGAACGAAGACTTCCCCAGGTCCTTGAAGATGGCGCTGAAGCGATCGTAGAGATCGGAGAGCTCGAGCTCCGCGGGCTTCTCGCGCACGTCCAGGAGGGCGCCGTCGACAAGGACCGGGTCGTCGGGATAGAACTGCCTCCCCTCGGGCTCAATCGCCATCAGAAGAAGGAGCGACAACGGGACGTTCATCACGCGCCTCTCAAAAGCTCGGGCCGCCGCTGATATGGAAGCGGAGGCCCTCGGTGCTGTTCGCAAGATCGAAACGGAGCACGAAATTGGGAGGGGCATGGACCCTCATCCCAAAGCCGTAGCCGGTGTGCATCTGGTCGAAGTTGAAGTCCGACGCGTCGTTGAACACTTTTCCCGCGTCGAAGAAAAGGCTGAAGTCCACGTAGTTCCAGACCTCCCAACGATACTCGGCGCTCACCAGGAGGTTCCGGGTGTCGCGGAATCGGTACTCGCGGAACCCCCGGATGTCCTTGGCTCCGCCGAGCGTCTCCATCAGATAAAAGGGCACTTCTTTCCCGTCGTCGGCGAGCGAATGAGAGGTGCGAAGCCTCATCGCGAGGACGCGGTTTCGGGTGCCGAGCGGGACATAGGCTTTCACGTCTCCGACGAGGCGGGTGAAGTCATGCAGGCTGATGCCGGTGTCTTCGTACCGGGTGCTCGTGACTCGGGCGACGATCCCGACCGGCGGCTCCTCCCACTTGTCGCGGATGTCGAACTCGACCCAGCCGCCGGTGAATGCGAACTCGGTCCGCGGATCCTGGAAGCCCGGAACGTCCGCGGGATTGAACACGTCCTCGATCGAGTCCTCCTCGTCGCTGCTGTCGGTCAAGGTGCTGACGAACCCCCCCATGGCTCCGAGAGAAAGGAGGCCCCGCGGGTTGAGCCAGAAATACCCGGTCACGCTTCGATCGTTCAGAAGGTACGTCGACTCTTGGTCGACGCTCGAGTCGTTGCCGAGCCCGTAGAACCGGAGCGAGCTGAAGTCCCGGTACTCGCCCCGGACCTTGAACTCGATCCTGCGACCGTGCTGCGGCGGAGGGATGACGAGCTCCGCGTCCGCCATGGTATAGCCCTTGGTGGACCAGCGTCCGTTCGCCTGGAACTGAAAGTACTCGTTCTCGAGCCCGCGAATGTACCCGCCGCCGAGCACCGTGCCCGAGCCCGAGGGCATGCCACCGATGACCGGCCGGAACCCGCGCCAGCCCTTCTGGAAGATCTTCTGCGGGAAGCGCGCGTCTTCGATGCCCTTGATGCGGGCTTCGGCTTCGGTGATTCCGTAGGGCGAGAGATTCTCCTTCTTCTCCCTCCGCTTCCTCAGGAGGAGTTCCTCTCGGGTCTCGGCCTCCGGCTCCTGCGCCTCGAGCCGGGGAGCGAGAAGGAGAGCGGCGAGCGTCCAGGAGCTCGCGAACCGGCGGAAGAATCTCATCGACACCCTCACGGACGCCCATAATACAACGTGGGAGCAGTGGAAACAGGCATGCGAAATCGTCAACTCTAAGCCATGCTCCTGTCCCGAATCGTCGACGTGCGCCCGGGGGAGGGAGCGCGCGTCTTCCGGATGTTCGTTCTCCTGGGACTCATCATCGCGGCGAATTACGTCTTGAAGCCGGTGCGAAGTGCCCTGTTCCTCAGCCAGTTTGGCTCGAAGCATCTCCCCTACGTGTACATCCTCGTCGCCGTCGTCCTCGGTTTCGTGGCCGCGGCCTTCGCGCGTTTCGGGCCGCGCTTCGACCTCCCGCGGTTCATCGTCGCCCTGTCCACGTTCTTCGCGTTCAACGTGCTGCTCTTCTGGTTCGCCGCGGTCTCGGGGTGGGCATTGACCGGGTTCGTGTTCTACGTCTGGGTGAGCATCGTCATCGCTCTTCTTCCGTCGGTCTTCTGGCTCCTCGCCAACTACGTCTTCTACGCCCACGAAGGGCGGCGCCTCTTTCCCGTGGTCATGGCGGGAGGTCTCTCGGGCTCGATCCTCGGTGGAGGAGCGACGTCGCTCCTGGTGCCCGTGGTGGGGACGACGGGAATGATGCCGGCGGCGGGTGTCCTCTTTCTCGCGATAGCCCTTCTCACGAGGACCACCGCGAGCCGGGAGCGCGAACGGATGAGCGAGCGGAGCGCGGATTTGCGCCGGCAGGAACGAAGCCGGAGCTCGCCCCAAGACGAGAGCCCCTATCGCCTCCTCGCGCGCTCCCGCTACCTGACGATGCTCGCGGCGCTCGTGCTCCTGACGAGCCTCACGTCGACGCTCGTGGATTATCAGTTCAACTCGGTGGTCGAGAAATCCTTCGCCACCGAGGACGCGCTCACCCGGTTTTTCGGAGCGTTCTTCGCGGGAATCAACGTTCTCGCGTTCGTCCTGCAGCTCGCGCTCTCCGGGCGGGTCCTGAGCCGATTCGGAGTCGGCGCCGGCCTCCTGGTCCTCCCCCTCGGGCTTCTCACGTCTTCTCTTTCCTTCGTGCTCTTTCCCTCCCTGGTCACCGCCGCTTTGTTGAAAACGGCGGACGACGGCCTCAGCAACTCGATGAACCGCGCGGGCCTGGAAGTGCTCTACCTCCCGCTGGCGCTTTCGGTCAAGAACCGCCTCAAGATCTGGATCGATCTGTTCGTGGAGCGCGTGAGCCGGGGACTGGGGGGTCTCATCATCCTCGGGGCCACGGCGCTCGGCTCGCTCACCGCCCCCGAGCTCGGCTATGCGGCGTTGGTCCTTCTCTTTCCCTGGATCCTGCTGGTTGGCTCTTTGCGGCGGGAGTACGTCGCGACCCTGAGAGCCTCTCTCGCGAGACGGGACATCACCGATCTCGACTCCGCCTTGCGCGACTCCGCGAGCCGCGGGGTGTTCCGCCAGATCCTCACCGGCACCGACCCGCGGGAGATCGCTTACGCTCTCTCGCTGGTCCAGGGCATCGGCGATCCCGAGATTCTCGAGGAGGTCTCGAGGCTCGCCTCCCACGAGAGTCCCCAGGTGCGCGCCGCGGCGCTGCGCGTTCTCCAGGCGGCGCCCGAGCCGGTGCGCATCGAGGACATCGAGAAGCGGGTTTCCGACGAAGACCCGGCGGCCGGCGCCGAGGCTCTCGCCTTGTGGCTTCGCCTCGAGCCCGAGAAGGCGCGAGAGGCATGCGAGCGGCTGGTGGAAGAAGGCGACGTGCGGAGGATCTCGGCGGTTCTCGATTGCCTCGAGGGAAAAAAGACTCTATCGGACGCGCCGCTTGCGGGACTCGTGACGCGATACGGCCCGAGCGCATCTCCGGCGGAGCGGAGGCTCGAGGCGAAGGCGCTGGGATTCCTCCCGCCGGACGCGGAGGCCGAAGGCCTCTTGTTGACGCTCCTCGAGGATCCCGAAGTCGAGGTCGCGCGCGCCGCCGCTCTCAGCGCCGGACGACACCCGTCGGAGAACGTGTTCGACGCTCTGGTCCGCGCGCTGGCGCGGCGCCCCCTGCGGGCGCAGATTCGGCGCTCCATCGCCCGCTTCGGACCCGAAGCCGTTGCCAAGCTTCAGGAGTCTCTTCGCGACCCCGGCCTCCACCCCGCCGCGAGGCGCGCGATTCCCCGGGCGATCGCCGAGATCGAGGATCCGCGGTCGGTCGAGGCCCTGTTCCGCAGTCTTCCCTCGGAGGATCCGCGACTCCACTATCAGGGGGTCAAGAGCCTCGCCCGCCTTCGAGCTCACGGCCGCTCGCTTCGCTTTGCCCGCAGTGAAGTCGACCGCCTTCTGAGTTACGAGCGGGACTCTCTGCTCGATCTCGCGAGGCTCGACCTGTCGCTCTCGAGATCGCGAGTGGTCGCGGAGAGCCATCGCCTCCTGGTCCAGGTGCTGGACGAGCGAATCGAGTACACCCGGGAGCGGATCTTCCGCCTCCTCGGTCTCACCTACCGCCAGGACGAAATCGCGAGCCTCTGGAACCGGATCGTGAGCGGCCCCCCTTCGGTGAAGGCTGCCGCTCTCGAGTATCTGGCGAACTTCCTTTCCCGCGCTCACCGAAAGACGCTCTTTCCGGTCATCGAGCAAACCACCCGGCTCGAGGCCCAGGGGGCGAAGCTCGGCGCCGACGTCGCGACCGTTCCTTTCGAGGAGGCTCTGAGACGCCTCTCGGGGTCGCCTGACTACTGGATTGCCGCCGTCGCGGTGACGGTCATCGGCGAGCTCGGGCTCGCGGCTCTGAGGCCACAGATCGAGAGCCTTCGAGAGCACCCCGGCGCCATCGTCCGCGAGGCCGCCCTGCGAGCCGAGAGACTCGCTCAGAACGGCACCAGGGTGACGTAGTGATCGTAGCGGTTCTGGATCTCGGAGACGTAGCGGACGGTCTCGCTTCCGCGGACGTAGCCATGGCGCGTCCTTTTGTAGTAGCGAGGCTGGCTGAGCAGCAGCATCGCTTTCTCGGTATGGCCGAACCACTTGTCGGGGTCGAGACGCTGCTCCGCCGCGAGCCGGCGAGCGTCCGAGAGATGCCCGAAGCCCGCGTTGTAGGCGGCGAGCGCGAAGCGAAGTCGATGCTTCAGCGGAATCCGTGGCTCGAGCCGCTCGAGGATCTGGTGCATGTAGCGGATTCCCGCCTGGATTCCGGTGTCGGGGTCGCTCAGGTCCTCGAAGCCGAGCTCGACACCGGTCGAAGGCAGGAGCTGGAAGAGGCCCCGGGCGCCGGCCCAGCTTTCGGCGTCGGTATCGAAGAGGCTCTCCTGGTAGGCCTGCGCCGCCATGAGACGCCAGTCGAGCCCGTAGCGTTTGGAATGCTTCCGGAGAATCTCGTCGTAGGGTGACAGGCGCCCCCCTCCCGGGGCATTTCGGGCTCTCGACCTGTCGAGGCCGCGGCTCTTGCGGAAGTACCGGTCCCGGGCATCGTTGAGCTCGAGGCTTCCGACGATCTCGGACACGAAACCGTCGAGGAAAGAAAGGAGCTCCGGATTCTCCGGCCGGACGGCGAAGGCGATCGGTTGGGGCCGGCCCGCCGAAAGCGAGAACGCCGGCTCCACGTCGTCGCGATAAGGAAGCTCGGCCTCGAGAACCAGGCTGTCCACCACCGCGAACGGGTACTCTCCGCTTCCGACTCGATCGAGGATCTCCTCGTACTCCATGTCCTCCGGGATCGGCTCGATGTCGATCGGACCCACTTCGGGAATCGCCTTGAGAAGCGTCTGATAGTGGCTCGCCGACTTCCACGCATGGACGGCGCGGCCGCGAAGCTCGTAGACGCTCGCCACCTTCTCGATCGCTCGCGCCTTTCGCACCACGATCTCCTCGGCGAAGAGATACGGCCGGCTGAACGCGATGGACTCGCGGCGCTCGGGGGTGGCGGTCAGAGTCGCGGCGATGACGTCGCCCCGGCCGTCGAGGAGCCAGTCGAAGACCAGATCGCGCGACGGAGGCACCACGAGCTCGAGACGCACCCCGAGCTTCTTCGCCGCGAGGCTCGCGACCTCGTAGTCGAACCCCATCTGCCGGCCGCGGTAGAGGAAGTAGTGGACCGGATTGTTCAGGGTGATGACGCGAAGAGACCCTCTTGCCCGGACGGTGTCGAGGTCCCCCGTGGTGCGATCGTCGCGGCGGTGGTCCGTGAGCTGCCGCTCGATGATGAAGGCGTCGAGCGCGTGTGCGAGCTCCGGCGCCTCGTTTCTCACCACCCAGGCGAGCTCGCGCCCGCGGGCGAGCACGAACAGGCGCTCGAGCTCGGCGTTGTAAGTCTCGATCGAAGCCAGCAGAGTGCTGTCGACGACGGTGAGCGGGCGCTCTCCCCGGCTGACCTGGTAGGCGATGGTCTCGGTGTCGAGCGCTTCGTCGACGAAGACCATCCGGATTCCAATGCCGCGGGACCGCGAGAGATCCCTCACGGTCTCGGCGAAGGCCGAGCTCCGGCGCAGGTGGATCTCCAGTCCCGCGAGCTCCTCGACGCTCCGAGGCAGATCGGACTCACCCCTTCGGCCGACGAGCCACTCGTCGACGACGGAAGTGGGTCGGGTGAACCGGAGCCTTTCGTCTCTTTCCGGCGTCACCGTGAGCTGCGCCGTCACCAAGTCGCCGTAGCCCCCTTCCAGACGCTCCAGAATCTCGCTGCGGCTATCGATGGAAGTGAACTCGCATCCGAGGCTGAGCCTGGCGGCGAAGGCGAGCGCCATCTCGCGGTCCTCGACGTCGGGAGCCCCCGCGCGCTGGAGGTCGTCCTCGCGGAGCGTGGGAATGAGAACCCTCAGAGTCCCCCGTTCCAGGATCTCTCGAAGGTCGCCTCGGGCGACGTAGGGGTCGGGCGGCTCCTCGATTTCGGGGGCGCAGGAGAGAACGAGCGACAGAGCGGAGAGAGCGACCGGCAGGCCGCTTTGGCAGGCGCGGCGGGCGTGCATGGAACGATTCATCGCGCGCTCTCGTCAGTCCCCTCCCCGCCGGGAACGGGGGCGATGTTACGGGCGACCCATCGCCCGCGCAAGCAGGTGCCTGCGCTAACATGACGCCTGCCGTCGAAACCGTGCCCTACACCCTCGTCGAAAAAGTGCTGCTCCTCCAGAACGTGGACCTTCTGTCCGCCTCGAGGACGGAAGACCTCGCGGTCCTCGCCGCCATCGCCGAAGAAGTTCTCTATCCCGAGGGCGCCGTGGTCTTCGAGGAGGGACAGCTCGCCGACGGGCTCTACGTCGTGATCCGGGGAGAGCTCGTCTTGACCCGGGACGGAAAGGAAATGAGTCGAATCGGGGAACGCTCCGCTCTCGGCGCCTGGGACCTCATCGAAGGCGGACCCCGGGTCTTCGGAACTTACGCCGCGACCGAGACGCTGCTGCTCCGGGTGGAGCGGCAGGACTTCGACGACCTGCTGATGGACTACCCCGAGCTCGGGCAGAGTATTCTGAAGGGGCTCGTGCGCCGCTTCCGCCGGCTGGTGCGTCCGGCGACGGCGTGATTCGTCGTTGCTGTAGAATCGCGGTGCGCGGGGCCCGGCCGCCTTCGCTCGAGCTTCGGCGAGCCTCGCCGGAGCCCGAAGGGCGGAGGCGGGAGGGCCCGGTCCTCCCCGAGCGGGAGCGAGGCGAGCATTAAGGAAGGCTGAAACCCATGGCGAGATCCGACACCCCGGTGATCGTCCTCGTGGACGACGAGGACATGGTCGTCACCAGTATCAAGAGCTTCCTCACCCTCGAGACCGACTACGAGGTGAAGGGGTTCACCGATCCCGCCGAGGCGATTGATTTCATCAAGAACAACAAGGTGGACGTGGTGGTCTCGGACTATCTCATGCCGGAGATCGACGGGATCAGCTTCCTCTCCCAGGTGAAGGCGATCCAGCCCGAGGCGACGCGCATCCTCCTCACCGGCTACGCCGACAAGGAGAACGCCATCAAGGCCATCAACGACGTCGGGCTCTACCAGTACATCGAAAAACCCTGGGAGAACGACGACCTCAAGCTCATCATCCGGAACGGTCTGGAAAAGCGGATCCTGCTGAAGCGGCTCGAGGACAAGATCGCCGAAGTGAACCGCGCCCACGACGAGCTCATGAGCCTGCAGCGCGACATCCTCAAGGCCTTCGCATGACCGAGAGAGCGGCCTCGATCCTCATCGTCGACGACGAGGACATGGTGCTCTCGTCCCTGCGCGGCTTGTTCATGCTCCAGACGAGCTACCAGGTTCTCGAGGCGGACGACCCGAGGAAGGCCCTCGAGGATCTTTCCCGGACCCGCGTCGACCTCGTGATCTCCGACTTCCTCATGCCCCAGATGAACGGCATCGAGTTCCTGAAGGAGGTGAAGAAGCTCCAGCCGGAGGCGATCCGCGTCCTGCTGACGGGCTACGCCGACAAGGAGAACGCCATCAAGGCCATCAACGACGTCGGGCTCTATCACTACCTGGAAAAACCCTGGGACAACGAGGCCCTCCTGAGCATCGTGAGAAACGGCCTCAAGGAGAAGAGCCTTCGAAAGACACTTTCGGAGAAGGTCAAGGAGCTCGACTCGCTCTCGAGCCGGCACCAGGCCCTGGAGCGGGAGCTGGAGATGGCGGCCCGGGTCCAGAAGAGCATGCTTCCTCTGAGTTTTCCCGAGCTCGACGGTTATCGTTTCGCGAACCTCTACCAGCCGAGCGCCGAGATCGGCGGCGATTTCTTCGACCTGGCCCCGACGAAGGGCGGCCTGTTCCTCCTGGTTTCGGACGTCATCGGCCACGGCGTCCAGGCGGCCCTC
>Ga0299906_10003978_pt1 | contig 12146 bp, 8 predicted proteins | sample RVTome_14_FD_200259 | JGI IMG/M metagenome (GOLD analysis project Ga0299906, IMG submission 200259) | Soil microbial communities from uranium-contaminated site in the Upper Colorado River Basin, Wyoming, United States - RVT145D125 (version 2) ...
CTAAAGTCTCACCCTCGGCTGTCTGCCAGCGGGCCAAGACGGCTCAAAGACTTAGTCAAATCGAATTTGGGCACCGAGTCGATGATCTCGCGTAGCTTGCGCCGGACCTCGAGGTCGGCGAAGCTGCTGCTGTGGCGATCCAAGATGATCGTACCGGCAACCGGATCGTAGAAGGCGCCGCCCGCAGCCATTGCCTCAGGCCGCCTCCAGCGCGGGGCGCTCCTCGTCGCCGGTCCCCCGTTTCCGCGAGTCGCCCTGGCGACGCGCCGCCCGCGAGCGGACCAGCACATAGAACACCGGGGTGAGGATCAGCCCAAAGAACGTGACTCCGAGCATTCCAGAGAACACTGCGATGCCGATGGCGTGGCGCATCTCGGCCCCGGCGCCCTGAGAGACCACCAGCGGCAGCACGCCCATGATGAAGGCGAAGGAGGTCATCAGGATCGGCCGCAGCCTGAGGCGGCTGGCCTCGATGGCAGCCGCCACCGGGGTGCGCCCCTGGCGCTCCAGCTCGCGGGCGAACTCGACGATCAGGATGGCGTTCTTGGAGGCCAGCCCGGCCAGCACGAACAGGCTGATCTGGGTGAAGATGTTGTTGTCGCCGCCAGAGAGGTGAACACCGATGATCGCCGAGAGGATGCTCATCGGCACGATCAGGATCACCGCCAAGGGCAGTGCCAAGCTCTCGTATTGGGCCGCCAGCACCAGGAATACCAACAGAATGCAGAGCGGAAAAACGATCAGCTCGGTATTGCCTGCCAGGATCTGCTGATAGGTGAGCTCGGTCCACTCGAAGGCCATCCCTGGCGGCAGCGTCTCCTCGAGAATCCGGCTAATCGCCGCCTGGGCCTCGCCGCTGGAGTAGCCCGGCGCCGGATTGCCGGTCAAGTCCGCCGAGCGGAACGCGTTGTAGCGCATGGCCGTCTCCGGGCCGGCGCTCTCTGCCACCGTGATGACGGCCCCGAGCGGCACCATCTGGCCCGCCAGGTTGCGGGTCTGCAGCCTGAGAATGTCCTCCGGATCCGAGCGGTAGCTCGTGTCGGCCTGGGCAATCACCTGGTAGGTGCGCCCGAACTGATTGAAGTCGTTGACGTACTGCGAGGCCAGGTAGACCTGCAGGGTGCGGAACACCTCGTCCACCGGCACGCCTAGCCGCTCGGCTTTGGTGCGGTCCACCAGGGCTTGTAGCTGCGGCGCGTCGATGCTGAAGGTGGAGAACACGCCGCTCAGCTCCGGGGCAGCGTGGGCCTTGGCCACGACCTCCTGCATCACCGTCTCCAGGGCCTGATAGCCCTGGTCGGTGCGGTCTTCGACCTGCAGCTTGAAGCCGCCCACCGTGCCCAGGCCCTGGACGGGTGGCGGCGGGAAGATGGCGACGAAGGCCTGGTCGATGGCCAGGTACTTCTGCTGCAGCTTCTGGGCGATGGCGAATCCCGAGAGCCCGGGCTCGGTGCGCTGCGCGAAGTCCTCCAGGGCCACGAACACGATGCCGGCGCTGGAGCTGTTCACGAAGCCGTTGATGGACAGGCCCGGGAAGGCCACGGCGCTTTCCACGCCGGGCTCGGCCAGCGCGATCTCCGACATCTGCCGAATCACCGCCTCGGTGCGCTCCAGGGTGGCGCCCTGGGGAAGCTGCGCGAAGCTGACCAGATACTGCTTGTCCTGGGCTGGCACGAAGCCGGGCGGCACCTGCTGGAAGCCGTAGGCGGTGACCCCGAGGAGGACGGCGTAGAGGGCCATCATCAGGCCCTTGCGGCCGACGAAGCCGCCGACGCTCCGTCCGTAAGCCGTGGTCGCCGCGCCGAAGAGGCGGTTGAAGCCGCGAAAGAACCAGCCGAAGGCGAAGTCCAGCGCGCGGGTGAAAAGGTCCTTCCGGGCGCCATGCCCCTGCAACAGGATGGCCGACAGAGCCGGGCTTAGGGTCAGCGAGTTGATGGTCGAGATGATGGTGGCAATCGCAATGGTCAACGCGAACTGCTGATAGAACATGCCGTTCAAGCCACCGATGAAGGCCAGGGGCACGAACACCCCGGTGATGACCAGCGAGGTGGCGACGATCGGCCCGGTGACTTCCTTCATGGCGGCCAGGGTCGCCTCGCGGGGGGCCAGGCCTTTCTCGATATTGCGCTCCACGTTCTCCACTACGACGATGGCGTCGTCCACCACGATACCGATGGCAAGGATCAGGCCGAACAAGGTCAGCACGTTGATCGAGAAGCCAAAGAGCAGCATCAGCGCGAAGGTGCCGACGATGGAGACGGGCACCGCCAGCAAAGGGATGACGGAGGCCCGCCAGGTTTGCAGGAACACGATGACCACCAACACCACCAGCGCCACCGCCTCCAAGAGAGTCTTGATCACGGCCTTGATGGAGTCGGCAACGAAAACGGTCGGGTCGTAGACGATGCTGTAATCCAGATCTTCCGGGAAGCTCTGGCTGAGCTCCGCCATCTCGGCGCGCACGTTGCGGGAGATCTCCAGGGCATTGGAGCCGGGCGCCGCAAAGATCGGGATGGCGACGGCGGGCTTGTTGTCGAGCAATGAGCGTAGGGCATATTGCTGAGCGTCGAGCTCGACGCGGGCCACGTCGCGCAGGCGGGTGATGACACCGCCCGGGTCACGCTTGATCACGATCTCGCCGAACTCCTCGGCAGACCCCAAGCGACCCTGGACGGTGATGGGTCGCTGCAGCACCACATCTTCCCGGTACGGCGGACCACCGATCACCCCGGCCGCCACCTGTGCATTCTGGGCCCGGATCGCCTCCACCACCTCGCCGGCGGTCAACCCCCGCTCGGCCACTCGGTCCGGGTTCAACCAGATGCGCATGGCGTAGTCGCCGGAGCCGAACAGGCGCACCTGACCGACACCGGGGATCTTGGCGAGCTGGTCCTTGACGTTCAGGTTGGCGTAATTGCGCAGATAGAGCATGTCGTAGCGCTCGTTGGGCGAGCGCAGGTGCACCACCATGGTCAGGTCCGGCGAGCTCTTCAGCACCGTGACACCCAGCTGGCGCACTACCTCCGGGAGACGGGGCAAGGCCTGGGACACCCGGTTCTGGACCTTCTGCTGGGCGAGATCCGGGTCGGTACCGATCTCGAAGGTGACGGTAAGGGCGAGGTTGCCGTCGGTTGTGGCGAGCGAGCTCATGTAGAGCATGCCCTCCACCCCGTTGATCTGCTCTTCCAACGGCGTTGCCACGGTTTCCGCGATGGTCGCTGGATTGGCGCCGGGGAAGCTCGCGTACACCACGACCGAGGGCGGCACGACTTCCGGATACTCGGCGATCGGCAAGCGCAGCACGGCAATGAGGCCCGCCAGAAAGATCAGCACCGAGAGCACGCCCGCGAATACCGGGCGATCGATGAAGAAGCGCGACACGTTCATGGCATACCGTCCGGGATTCGGGGCGCTGGAGGAGTGGCGGCGGTCAGTCGACCGCCGCTACCTGAACTGGGCTCGAGCCGAGCTCGGCGCGGGCCGGCTCCTGGGGCTGCGGGGCCACGAGCGTGTTGGGCCGTACCGCCAGGGTGTTGCCCATGATCACCCCGTCGCCCACGCGAAGGCCGCTAGTGACGACCCGGTGATCCCCGACCGAGGCGCCGAGCCCGACCTCGCGGTAGGCGGCGCGGCTGTCCTCTCCCACCACGTATACGAACTTGCGGTTCTGATCGCTCTGGATGGCGCGCTCCGGCACCAGGATCGCTTTCTGCTCCGTCGCCGAGCCCAGCAGTACCTGGGCGAACATGCCCGGCAGCAGCGTGCCGGCGGCGTTGTCGAACAGGGCCCGTGCCCGAATGGTGCCGGTGGTGCTGTCGATGCGGTTGTCGAAGGTGTGAATGCGACCCTCGAGCTCCTGGCTGGCCACGCCGTTCACCCGCAAGCGCACCGGAATGTGGCGCTCCGCCGCCACGTTCTTGGCAACCCCGTGGACTTGCGTTAAATAGGTGGTCTCGTCCACCTCGAAGTCGGCGTAAATGCCGCTGCTAGAGACGATGGTGGTCAGCACTGGCGCGTTTGGGCCGGCCTGCACCAGGTTGCCGGCAGTGAGCTCGGCGCGGCCGACGCGGCCGCCGATGGGTGCCTTGATGTGGGCGTGGTCCAGGTCCAAGCGGGCCTGGGCCAAGCGCGCTTCCGCCGCCTTCACCTCGCTCAGGGCCACGCCGTAGGCGCTCTGGCTTTCATCGATCAGTCGCTTGGAGATGGCCTTGGTCTCGCCCAGCGCCTTGGCTCGCTTCAACTCCTTGCTGGCCAGGGTGCTGCGCTCCCGGGCCGCGGCCAAGTCCGCCTCGGCCAGCGCCACCGCCGCCTGGTAGGGACGCGGATCGATGACGAACAACACCTCGCCGGCCGCCACCGCCGCGCCGTCCTCGAAGCGCACCTCCGTGATCCGGCCAGATACCTCCGGGCGTAGTGTCACTTCGTCCACGGCTTGAAGGCGGGCGGAAAAATCGCTCCACAGGCGCACCGGGTTTTCTTCCATCACCGCCACCGCCACCGGCAGCGCCGCGGGCTCCGCTGGGGCCGGCCTGGCCTCGGCGGTGGCCCGATCCGAGAGAATTCCGAAGCCTCCGGCGCCAACCCCGAGCACCAGCGCGGTGCCGACCAGGGTGCTCTTGATCCTATTGGCATGACTCATCGCCGCTCTCTCCTTGATCTGAACATACCGATTGGTCTGATACCCAGGGAGGGTACATACCGGTTGGTATCATGTCAACACGGCGATGGAGATAGGCCTAAGCCGGCCCGCTTCGTGGGTGCGCGAGCCTCAGAGGTGCGGTAGGAGGCTCACGAGGTGCTGGCCGCGGGGGTCGCTGTGGGCTGTGTGGCCGCCGGCACGGACGTGGCTTCCGGCGCGCGGCGATGCGCCTGCTTCAGGTCGAGGAGCCGATACAAGCCCTCGCGAAGATCGAGGGAGACGCCGGCCAAGCTGTTCTCGACTCGGGCGTACATCAGCAGGCCCTGCACGAACTGCTGCATCAGGCGCCCAAGCTGCTGTGGATCCGGGTCGCCGTTGAGATAACCGTCCTCTTTCAAGCGCCGCGCCAGAGCCGCGTAGTAGCGCACGCCCTTCGCGCTCATCTCGGCAGCAGCCAAGCGCACTTTTTCCTCGTCCGTCCCGGCTTGCCCGCCGGAAGTGAAGAAGGGACAGCCGACCACCGCCGGCTGGCCCGGGCCCTCCTTGCTGGTTGCATGCAAGGAGGCCTGCCGGGCGGTGACGAAGCCGATGACGTTCTCCAGCAGCTCGAGGGAGCCGCTCGCCGGCGAATAGAGCTCATCGAGCTCTTTCTTCAGGCCTTCCCAGTAGTGCTGAGAGGCGGCACAGTAGAGCTCGGCCTTGCTCTCGAAGTGGTGGTAGAAGGCGCCCTTGGTCACGCCCGCCCGGCAACAGATGTCGTTGACGCCGACGTTGCTGTAATTGCTTTGCCAAATGAGCTGGATGGCAGTGTCCAGGAGCCTTTCCCTGGTTTCGGCAGGATTCCGCATTTCTGATCTCCCGGTGTGCAAGCCGCACCAAAATGATACATACCGGTCGGTCTAGTCGCAAGCGGACACCGCCAGTTGACCGGGCCCCACCAAGCCGCGGATCGTCGTGGCAAACCCGGCGCTGTTGTTGCGGCTCGCGAGCCGCTCGCGCGCCCCAAGGCACACCTCAACCATGGACCTTGCACCATGACCGACACTGCCGTAGCGCATTCGCCGACGGGCTCATCACCTGTCGAGCGGATGTTTCCGACGTTGACCCCGGAGCAGATGGCGCGCATCGCCGCGCACGGTCGGCGACGACCGATCCGGCGCGGAGAGGTGCTGGTGGAGGCGGGGGACCCGGTCGTCCCCTTCTTCGTGATCACCCACGGTCAGGTCGAGATCCTGCGGCCGTCGGGCGCCACCGAGGCGCTCGTCGTCAGCCACGGGCCGGGTCAGTTCACCGGCGAGGTCAACATGCTGTCGGGCCGCCGCGCGCTGGTGCGGGCCCGCGTCAGCGAGGCGGGCGAGGTCATCGAGCTGGATCGAGCGCAACTGCTCGCCCTGGTACAAACCGACAGTGAGCTCAGCGAGATCTTGATGCGGGCCTTCATCCTCCGCCGGGTGGAGCTGATTGCGCATGGGCTCGGAGACGTGGTGCTCATCGGCTCGAGCTATTGCTCCGGGACGTTGCGCGTCAAAGAGTTTCTGACCCGCAATGGTCACCCCTATTCCTACATCGATCTGGACCGTGACGCCGACGTCCAGAACCTGCTGGACCGCTTTGAGGTCGCCGCCAGAGATGTGCCCGTTCTGGTCTGCCGGGGCGATGTGGTGCTGCGCAGGCCGAGCAATCAGCAGATCGCCGACTGCCTCGGCTTCAACGAGGCAATCGACTCGGCACAGGTGCGCGACTTGATCATTCTGGGTGCCGGACCCGCGGGGCTCGCCGCGGCAGTGTATGCCGCGTCGGAAGGACTCGACGTTCTGATGCTCGAGACCAGCTCACCGGGGGGCCAGGCAGGCTCCAGCTCGAAAATCGAGAACTACCTGGGCTTCCCGACCGGCATTTCGGGTCAGGCGCTCGCCGGTCGTGCCTACGCCCAGGCCCAGAAGTTCGGCGCCCAGCTGATCATCGCCAAAGGCGCCAGAAAGCTCCTGTGCGACCGCCAGCCCTACGCGATCGAGCTGGACGACGGTCAGCGGGTGCCGGCACGCACCATCATCATCGCCACCGGTGCCGCGTACCGGAAACCGTCCCTCGAGAACCTCTCCCGGTTCGAAGGTGCGGGTGTCTACTACGGCGCTACCTTCATGGAGGCACAGCTCTGCGTGGGCGAAGAGGTGGTGGTGGTCGGCGGTGGCAATTCGGCCGGACAGGCTGCGGTTTTCCTGGCACAAACGGCCAAGCGGGTGCACATGCTCGTCAGGTCCAGCGGACTGGCGGAGAGCATGTCGCGATACCTGATCCGGCGCATCGAAGAACACCCAGGAATCGACTTGAGAGCACAGACGGAGATCGTGGCTCTCGAGGGCGGCAACCACCTGGAGCGCGTACGCTGGCAAGACCGACAGAGCGGCAGCATCGAGGCTCACGGCGTCCGCCACGTTTTCGTGATGGCCGGGGCGGCTCCCAGCACGCGCTGGCTCGACGGTTGTGTGGCACTCGACGCGAAAGGTTTCATCAAGACTGGAGCCGATCTGTCCCAAGACGAGCTGACCGCCGCCCGTTGGCCGCTGGCGAGAGCTCCCCACCTTCTGGAAACGAGCTTGCCCGGGGTGTTCGCGGTCGGCGACGTTCGTGGTGGCAGCATCAAGCGTGTGGCCTCAGCCGTGGGCGAGGGGTCCATCGCAGTGGCTTTCGTCCATCAGGTGCTCAACGAATAGCAGGATGCGAGGATGGCCATTGGAGCCCGTTACGCTGGATTTTCAACGGTGACGACATGGGAGCTTCCCGGGTGAGCCGCTGGAGGCTCTCGCAAGCCTACGACTTTCACGGCCGAGCGGTGCGCTATGAAGTACGAGGTCGAGGGCCGGACGTGGTCGTGGCTCATGGCACGCCCTGGTCTTCGTTCAACCTCCGGCATCTGATCGAGGCCTTGGCTTCGGACTACACCGTCTACTACTTTGACCTGCTTGGGTATGGTCAATCGGACCAATCCGCGGGCGACGTTTCCCTGGGTATTCAGAATCGGGTGCTGGACCATTTGCTGGATCACTGGCAGCTACACCGACCCTCGGTCATCGGACACGACTTCGGTGGTGCAACCGTTCTGCGCAACCATCTGCTCGACCGCCGTGAATTCGAGAAGATCGTGCTCATCGACCCGGTGGCCCTATCGCCTTGGGGATCGCCATTCTTTAAACATGTGCGACAGCACGAAGCGGCGTTTGCGGGCGTGCCGGATTACATCCACGAGGCCGTGATCCGCGCCTATGTGGCAACTGCAGCCTACGAGCCCATCGAGCCGGCAGTGATGGATGCGATCATAGCGCCCTGGACCGGAGCGGCGGGCAAGGCGGCATTCTATCGCCAGATCGCTCAGGCGGACTCCAAATACACCGATGAAGTGCAAATCCATTACGCAAATGTACGCGCGCCGGTCCTGATCCTGTGGGGCGAGAAGGACACCTGGATACCCATGGAGCGGGCCCGCGAGCTACACCAGCTCATTCCCGGCTCGAGGCTGAGGACAATTGCCGACGCCGGGCACCTGGTCATCGAAGAAAGACCGCTAGAGCTGCTCCACGAGATTCGCCAGTTCTTGGGCACTAAAGCGTGATTGCAGACGGCGGGCATTCACTGGGGCGGCAGCGCTCGCAGGCGACCGCCGCCATCTCCACCAGCACCGGCTCATGCGCACTCTGCTTCTGCCGTGGTGCAAGGCGCGCCTCGAGCGGCGGCGGCAGATGGGTGCTGGTGCAGCGAATCAAGGGCGAGCCTGCCGCGGCAGCATGGGTGACGGCCGCTGTTCGGTGGCGGCGGCGTCGGCCGGTTTCAGGGGATGCTGGGCGTAGCGGATGCTGTTCTTGCCTGCTCGTTTCACCTCGTACATGAGGGCATCGGCCATTCCGATCAGCTCGTCGAGGGATTCCACCGGCTCTGTCACCACCAGGGCGCCGATGCTGAAAGTGACCGGCCAATCGTGCTTACGCATGCTCGCCAGCAGGTCCCGGCGAACCTTCGACACCACAGTCTTGGTGGCCTCGGCGCCGGACTCGGGAAGCAGCAGGGCAAACTCGTCGCCACCGATGCGGGCGTAGCTGTCGGTTCGCCGCAAGCTCTCCTGCATGGTGGCAGCCACCACCCGCAGCAACTGATCCCCCGTTTGGTGACCGTGGTGGTCGTTGACCTGTTTGAAGTCGTCCAGGTCCAGGTAGGCGATGGCGTAGCGGTCGCCGTAGCGGCTCGCCCGGTCCACCTCCCGCTGCAGCAGATCCAGGAACGCCCGCCGATTGGCGGCGCCGGTGGTGGAATCGATGCGCGCCAAGCGCTCCTGGTAGGCGAGGTTCGAGCGCAGTGCCGAGAGCAGCAGAGCCACGACCAAAAACGAAGCAAAGTGAATCCCCGCGTTCCAGTACAGGATGGCTTCGTGGGAGTAGGGATGGGCGGTGGCGATCTCGGCTACCAGCCAGATGCCCGCGCAGCTGAGCGACAGAGCGACGCCACTGGCCCGATCCGCGAGCCAGGACACGGCGGCGATGGGAAACAGGTAGAAAAGGGACAGGCTGATCTCATAGCCGGTGAGGTAGTCCACGGCACCCACCAGCAGGGCGGTGCATATCCCGGTGCCCAGCCAGAAGGCCCTGCTGCGCTGCTCCAAGCTAAGGCTCACGCCCCACTCCCACCGGACTGCCTGATCCGCCCCCACGGCACCGATGCTCACCGATGCCTCGTTGCTGTACTGGCGCCGAGGCGGATGGGCCCGAAGCCAGCACCGGTCCTGCGCTAAGGACCGTCGGGGCAGTCGCCAGTTCCCGGAAGGAGAGGCCCGCTGCAGGAGCCAGGCGCGGGGGCACCGGGCAATGTCGCCCGTGGTGGCCGGCTTAGCGTAGCGCCAGCCCGAACGAATCGGCTCACTCAGATACTCGCCATGCGGGCCGGTGCGCCGTTGGCACGGTAATAGGGGGCGTCGGAAGGCGGCAGCGGCGGACGGCGGCGGATGCTATCGGCGATCTTTTCCGCGATCATGATGGTGGGCGCGTTGAGGTTGCCGGTGACTACCCGGGGCATGATCGAGGCGTCAACCACGCGCAGCCCCTCGACCCCGTGCACGCGGCCATTGCCATCCACCACCGCCATCTCGTCCTCGCCCATGCGACAGCTGCAGGAGGGGTGATAGGCGGTCTCGGCATGCGCGCGCACGAAGCTGTCGATCTCGGCTTCGGTGCGCACCTCCGGCCCCGGGCTGATCTCCCTGCCGCGGAAAGCGTCCATCGCCTGCTGGGCAATGATCTCGCGGGTCAGCCGCACGCAGGCCCGCAGCTCGTGCCAATCCTGGTCGTGGGCCATGTAATTGAACTGGATGCGCGGCGGCTCGCGTGGGTCCCGCGAAGCGAGCCGCACGCTACCGCTGCTGGGTGAGCGCATGGTGCCCGCGTGCGCCTGGAAGCCGTGGGCCTGAAGCGCATTGCGGCCATCGTAGCTGATGGCCACCGGCAGGAAATGGTACTGGATGTTGGGCCAGGCGATGGCGTCCTCGGAGCGAATGAAGCCGGCGGCCTCGAACTGGTTGCTGACGCCGATCCCCCGGCCCAGGAACAGCCATTCGGCGCCGATCCGCGGCTGATTCCACCACTTCAGCGCTGGGTAGAGGGTGATCGGCTGGGTGCACTGGTACTGAATGTACAGCTCCAGGTGATCCTGTAGATTGCGGCCGACGCCAGGCAGATGCTGCACTAGCGGGATGTCGAGCGCAGTCAGCTCCTCGGCGGGACCGAGGCCGGAGCGCAGCAGGATCTGCGGCGAAGCGATGGCGCCGCTGCAGACCAGCACTTCCCGCTCGGCCCGCGCTTCCAGCCGCCGACCGTTGCTGAGCCAGCTCACGGCAACGGCGCGACGTCCCTCGAAGAGGATGCGGTCGGTGAGGGCATGAGTGCGCACGCTGAGGTTCGGGCGCTGGCGGGCGACATCCAGATAGGCGCGGGAGCTGCTGCAGCGACTACCCGAGGCGGTGGTGGTGCGGTCCATGGGGCCGAAGCCTTCCTGCCGATAGCCGTTGACGTCCTCGGTGCGGGGGTAGCCTGCCTGCACCCCGGCCTCGATGAAAGCGTGGTACAGGGGATTGTTGCCAGGCTTCGGGGAAGTCACCTGTAGCGGGCCGTCGCCGCCGTGGTAGGCGTTGGGCCCCTTGTCGTAGCTCTCGGCCTTGCGGAAGTAGGGGAGGCAGTCGCGGTAGCGCCAGTGGGCCAGACCCTTGGCCTCGGCCCAGGCCTCGTAGTCCAGCGCATTGCCACGGATGTAGCACATGCCGTTGATCAGCGAGGAGCCGCCCAGCCCTTTGCCGCGGCTGCAGTCCATGCGCCGATTGTGCATGTGCGGCTCGGGCTCGGTGACATAGGCCCAGTTGTAGCGCCGTCCTTGCAGTGGATAGGCGAGCGCCGCCGGCATCTGGGTGCGGAAGTCCAGGCGGTAGTCCGGCCCGCCGGCCTCCAGCAGCAGCACCCGCACGTCTGCGTCCTCGCTGAGGCGTGCCGCTAGAACGGCGCCGGCCGAGCCGCCGCCAACGATCACGTAGTCGAAGCTCGCTACCGAGGCCATGTGGGCACGGTCAATAGGGGCTCATCACGTCGCCCAGCTCCACGTACACGCTCTTCAGCTGGGTGTAGTGATCGATGGCGGCGAGACCGTTCTCCCGCCCCAGGCCCGAGTGCTTGTAGCCGCCCACCGGCATCTGCACCGGCGAAAGGTTGTAGTTGTTGACCCAGACGATGCCCGCCTGCAGCCCGGCGGCTACCCGGTGGGCCCGCGCCAGGTCCCGGGTGAAGACCCCGGCGGCGAGTCCGTAGTGGGTGGCGTTGGCCCGCTGCAACACTTCGTCCTCGTCGCGGAAGCTGAGCACCGCCATGACCGGTCCGAAGATTTCCTCGCGGACGATCTCCATCTGGTCCTCGCAGCCGCCGAACACGGTGGGCTCGACATAGAAGCCCCCGGCCAGGGCGGGATCCGCGGGCGTGCCGCCACCGCAGAGCAAGCGGGCGCCGCTCTCCCTGGCGCGCCGGATGTAGCCCAGCACCCGATCCCGGTGCTCGGCGGAGATCAGCGCGCCCACCTGGGTGGCGGGGTCCATGGGATTGCCGATCCGCAGGCGCCGCACGCGCGGCAGCAGCCGGTCCAGGAAAAGCTCGAGCAGCGACTGGTGGACGAACACCCGAGTGCCGTTGGTGCAGACCTCACCCTGGGTGTAGAAGTTGGCCATCAGGGCCGCGGCGACGGCATTGTCTAGCTCTGCGTCCTGGAACACGATCAACGGCGATTTGCCGCCCAGCTCCATGGTCACCGCCTTGAGGGTGCCGGCGGCGTCCGCCATCACCCGCTTGCCGGTAGCCACCTCGCCGGTGAAGGAGACCTTGGCGATCCCGCCGTGGCTGGTGAGCAGACGACCACTGCGACCGTCGCCCTGCACCACGTTGAAGACGCCGTCCGGCACTCCGGCCTCGCTGTAGATCTCCGCGAGCTT
>Ga0299906_10003980_pt1 | contig 12144 bp, 8 predicted proteins | sample RVTome_14_FD_200259 | JGI IMG/M metagenome (GOLD analysis project Ga0299906, IMG submission 200259) | Soil microbial communities from uranium-contaminated site in the Upper Colorado River Basin, Wyoming, United States - RVT145D125 (version 2) ...
ATCGGCGGGTTGGCTTATGAAGGAAATAAAGCGGACCGAAGGGAGCCATTCCTTCATAAGGCAACCCGCCGGTGACGCCTGGGATCCTCGCCGCTGCACCCGTTGGCCTTAACTAAGTGCCGTTCGTTCATGAATAATGCGATCGCAACGTTGGATGATCGCCGCGCACTTACCTCAACTCCGAGTACAATTGAATGACCATTAATCTTTGCCTCTTCGGCGCCGGACGCATCGGCCAGATCCACGCGGCGAACATCGCACGGCACAGGCAAGCGAAGCTCAAGTACATCGTGGACGTGGATCCCGCCGCGGCCGCCCGTCTGGCGGCGAGCATCGGCGCAAGCGCCGGCGATGCGCAGGCGGCGCTTGCCGACGACGACGTGCGCGGAGTCGTGATTGCAACCTCGACGGATACGCACCTGTCCCTGATCGAAGCGGCTGCATCGGCAGGCAAGGCGGTTTTCTGCGAGAAGCCGCTGGATCTCGATGAAGCGAAGGCACGGAAGTGCATTTCGCTTGCGGAGGAGGCAGGGATTCCGCTCTTTGTCGGTTTCAATCGCCGCTACGATCCGTCGTTCCGGCGACTGAAAGACGACATCGTGGCGGGCAGGATCGGCAAGGTCGAGGTCGTCAGTATCACGAGTCGCGATCCGTCGCCGCCGCCGGAGGATTATATCCGCCGCTCGGGCGGCATGTTCCGCGACATGACCATCCACGATCTCGACATGGCGCGCTGGTTACTTGCAGAAGAGCCCTCCTCCGTGTTCGCGTCGGGAAGCTGTCTCGTGGACCCGAAGATCGCCGAAGCCGGCGACGTCGATACGGCGGTGGTCGTTTTGGAAACTGCCGGCGGGGCGTTCTGCCAGATCACCAACAGCCGGCGCTGCAGTTACGGTTATGACCAGCGTATCGAAGTGTTCGGCGCGACCGGCATGCTGCGCGCGGACAACGAGACGGCGACGCGGGTGGAACACGCGAGCAGTGCCGGCTTTCGGCGCGAACCTGCGTTGCCTTTTTTCCTCGAGCGCTACCGGCAGGCCTATCAGCTCGAGATGGACGATTTCATCCGCGCCCTCGCGGGCGGCGAACACAGGCTGGCGAATGGCGAAGACGGGCTGCGCGCCCTGATCCTGGCGGATGCGGCAGAGCGGTCACGCAGCACGGCGCGAGCGGTTGTTGCAAACTGATGGAACGTCGATTTCATTTCTCTCAATATTGAAAAATACCTTTCAGACGCGTATCCTGCGGGCCCCCCGACGCGGAACAAAACACATGACAAACCTGGGCTTCGGACTGATCGGCACCGGCTTCATGGGCCGCACGCATGCGATCGCACTGCAGTCGGTGGCCACCGTGTTTTCCGGAATCCGCGCGCCGCGCCTCGTCAGCGTCGCGGATCTGGACCGGGACGCTGCGTCGCGGGCGGCGCACGACCTCCGGTTCGAGCGGGGCACCGGTGACTGGACGCAACTGCTCGAAGACCCGGCGGTGAACGTCATCGATATCTGCGCCCCGAATTACCTGCACTATCCTATGTCTCTTGCCGCGCTCAAGGCCGGAAAGCACGTGTATTGCGAGAAGCCCCTTGCGCTCGGAGTCGACGAGGCGGCGGAACTTGCTTCGTTCGCGCGCGACAGCGGCCTCGTTCATGCAATCGGCCTCAACTACACAACCAATCCGCTGATACAGGAAGCGCGCGACATCGTGGCCTCGGGAGAAATCGGCGACCCGGTCGGCTTCACGGGCCGCTACTTCGAGGACTACATGGCCAGCCGCGAGGTGCCGTTTACCTGGCGTTGCGATCGTAGCCTTGCAGGTTCGGGCGCACTGGCGGACCTCGGCTCGCATCTCATCAACATGTTGCATTTTCTGCTCGGCCGCCCGCGAAGGCTCAACGGCGACTGCCGCACGCTGATTCCTGCCCGGCATGACCCGGCGACCGGCGCGCAACGTGCGGTCGAGAACGAAGACATCGCCCGTGCAATGCTGGAACTCGAGACCGGCGTTCCGGCAACGATAGAGATCAGCCGCGTCGCCACCGGCTACAAGTGCGGGCTCAAGTTCGAGGTATTCGGCACGCGTGGAAGCATCGCGTTCGACCAGGAACGCATGAATGAGTTGCGCCTGTACGATGCAGGGCAGAAACCGGCGCGTGCCGGATACAAGACGATACTCGCCGGGCCGGCTCACCCTGACTATGGCGGTTTCTGTCCCGCGCCGGGACACGGGCTCGGCATCAACGATCTGAAAGTCATCGAAGTTCGCAACCTCCTTCGCGCCATCGAACGGGGCGAACCGTTCCAGCCCGACTTCGATGAAGGACTTCGGGTCCAGCAGGTCATGGCCGCGATCGAGCAATCCAGCGCGGAACGCGCATGGGTGGAACTCGATTGATCCGCGGCGGTGCTGCGATCCGAGGCACGGCACGGGAGCTACGCGATGAATCATCCGCTCGGCGATAAGCAACGATATGTCATCCGTCATCGCGGCGAGCCGGGAGCAGGCCGTGAGACGATTGCAGAGTTCTCGGGATTGAGAGTCGCAAGCCTGTTCCTTACGGCCGGCGAACGTTTCGCAGAGCAGACGGAAAACGAGACCGCCTGGCTGGTGATGGACGGCACCCTGAAAGGTCACGCGGGCGGTACGGAATTCCAGCTACAGAGGCAGTCGCTGTTCGATGAATCCGCAAGTTGCGTGCATGCATCCGCCGGCACGCAAGTCGTGTTCGAGGCGATAACGCCCTGCGAGTTGACGGTATACGAGTGCCCGAACCGCAAGCAATTTGCAGCCCGAGTGTTCACTCCGCCGGATGTGCCGAACGAGCATCGCGGGAAGGGCCAGGTCGCGGAGCGGTGCCTGCGCTTCGTGCGCACTATTTTCGACGGCAGCAATTCGCCTGCCGACTCGGAGATGGTGCTCGGAGAAGTCGTGACGCTACCGGGAGGCTGGTCCAGCTACCCGCCGCACCACCATCGCCAGCCGGAAATCTACCACTATCGCTTCACCGCCGCGCAGGGCTACGGACATGCGGAATTGGGGGATGAGGTGTTCAAGGTGCAGCACCGCGACACCGTTTGCATCCCGCCGGGACTCGATCACGCGCAGTGCGCCGCCCCCGGCTATGGCATGTATTACTCCTGGGTGATCCGGCACCTGCCGAACGATCCCTACACGGTTCCGGACTTCACCGCAGAACATGCCTGGACGATGGAAAAGGACGCCGTGTACTGGTGGCCGGCCGACGTCCAGGATAAATGATGTCCGGGAAAAGTAACGTCGGCAGGAAACTCGACGTGATCTGCCTCGGCCGGGCGGCAGTCGACCTCTACGGCCAGCAAACCGGCGGCCGGCTGGAGGACATGCAAAGCTTTGCCAGGTATCTCGGCGGCTCCTCGGGCAACCTGGCAGCAGGCCTGGCGCGCCTCGGCGCCAGGAGCGCCATGCTCACACGGGTCGGGAACGAGCAGATGGGCCGATTCGTGCGCGAGCAACTCTCCCGCGAGGGCGTGGACGTCAGTCACGTGTCGACGGATCCGGACCGCCTTACTGCACTGGTCCTGCTCGGCATCGACGCGGCAAACGAAAGTCCGCACATCTTTTTTCGCGAACGCTGCGCCGACATGGGCCTATGCGCGGACGACGTGGACGAGGCATTCATCGCCTCATCGCGCATGCTCGCGATCACCGGCACGCATCTTTCCACGGAGACGACACGCGCCGCGGTGCGCAGGGCCATCGATGCCGCAGGACAAAGCGGCACCCGGGTCGTACTCGATATCGACTACCGGCCCGTGCTGTGGGGCCTGGTGAGCGCCGGTGACGGTGCGAGCCGTTTCGCGGAATCGGAGGAAGTCACCGCCACGCTGCAGCGTTTCCTGCCCGACTGCGACCTGCTCGTCGGCACCGAGGAAGAAATTGCCATTGCCGGCGGCCATGCGGATACGCTCGAGGCGCTGCGCTCCATCCGGGCGCTGACTGGCGCGGTCATCGTCCTGAAGCGTGGAGCAGCGGGTTGCATCGTGTTCGAATCGCACATCGAGTCACTCGCCGATGGAATCTCCGCGAGTGGTGCGGACATCGAAGTGTTCAATACCGTCGGCGCCGGCGATGCCTTCCTTGCGGGGTTCCTGTACGGCCTGTTGGACGGACGTTCTCCCGCAGAGAGCGCCGCCCTCGGCAATGCCTGCGGCGCGCTGGTCGTATCGCGGCACGGCTGCACGCCTGCAATGCCGAGCCGTGTCGAACTGGATGCGTGGCTGGCGCGCATGAATCCTCCCAGGCAACCGCGCAATGATGCCGAGCTCGCTCACCTGCATCGCACGACGACCTGGCGCGACGACGGCCGGCCGCTGTGCGTGCTGGCGTTCGACCACCGCAGCCAGTTCGAGCAGATCGCGGCAGAGAACGGTCGTCCGTTCGAATCGATCGGCCAGTTCAAGGAGCTGGTGGCCGAAGTTCTGCTCGAAGTAATCGCCGCAGGCGACGGCTCCGTGCGCTACGGAGCGATCGTCGATCACCGTTACGGCGGGCGAGCCCTCGCGAAACTCGCCGGCGCCGACATCTGGACGGCGAGCCCGATCGAGATCCCCGGATCGCGGCCGCTGGAATTCGATCCGCCGTTGGCCACGGCCATGCACCTTTGCGGCTGGCCTTCGCGCCAGGTCGTCAAATGCCTGTTCTTCTATCACCCGGACGATGACGCCGACTTGAGAGATGAGCAGGAACATCGCATCCGCTCGCTGTATGCCGACGTCGTTTCACTCGATCGCCGGCTGATCCTCGAAGTCATTTGTCCCGCGACGGCGCACGCGGTCACCGAAGACACATTGCCGCGCGCCATGCGCCGCCTGTACAACCTGGGCGTTCGTCCGGACTGGTGGAAACTGGAGGCGCAGACGGACGCCGGCTGGGAAGCAATCGATCGGGTCATCCGCCGGTGCGATCCGAACTGCAAGGGCGTCGTGCTGCTCGGGCTCGGCGCCGATGAAGCGACCCTTGGCCAGGGCTTCGGTGTCGCCGCAAGGCACTGTATTTGCCGTGGCTTTGCAGTCGGTCGGAGCATTTTTGCCGATGCCGCCGCACAGTGGTTTGGCGGCGAAATCGACGGCTCCGCGGCGAAAATGGCCATTGCGAAGCGTTACCGTAGAATGATCGACACCTGGTGCAGCGCGACCGCCGCGAAACGCACCGCCAGGTGACGGACTGAAGGCAAGACAATGGCGAAAAAGACCGTTCGGCTGACCATGGCGCAGGCGCTCGTCCGCTATCTTGCGGCGCAGCGAATCGACGCCGACTGCGGCGACTTGCCGCTCTTCGCCGGCGTTTTCGCGATCTTCGGCCATGGCAATGTCGCGGCGCTCGGCGAAGCCTTGCGACGGCACCAGGAACAGTTGCCCGTTTATCGCGCGCACAACGAGCAGGCTATGGCGCATGCGGCGATTGCGTTTGCCAAAGCCAGCAAGCGTCGGCGCATGATGGCGTGCACGACATCGATCGGTCCCGGCGCCACGAACATGGTGACCGCGGCCGCGCTGGCGCACGTCAACCGCCTGCCGCTGCTGCTGTTGCCGGGCGAAACGTTCGCCAGCCGTCGTTCGGATCCGGTCCTGCAACAGGTCGAGGATTTCAGCGAACCGGGCGTGACGGCAAACGACTGCTTTCGCCCGGTGACGCGCTTCTGGGACCGGGTCGTACGGCCCGAGCAACTCGTCGCATCGCTGCCGCAGGCCATATCCGTGCTGACCGACCCCGCCGAATGCGGGCCGGTGCTGCTTGCCCTTCCGCAGGACGTACAGGCGGAGGCATTCGACTATCCGGTTTCCATGTTCGAGCAGGTGGGCCACGCCATTGCAAGGCCGCGCGCCGACCGGCGCAGCCTGCTGCAGGCGGTTGACTGGCTGAAGGTTGCGCAAAGGCCGCTCATCGTCGTCGGCGGCGGCATTCATTACTCCGATGCATTTGCTGCCCTGGACGCATTCGTGAGCCGGCACGGAATTCCTTTCGCGGAAACCCAGGCCGGCAAAGGAGCATTGCCCTGGAACCACGCCATGAACGCCGGGGCGATCGGCGTCACGGGCAGCGTTGCGGCGAACCGGCTAGCGGCGGAAGCCGACCTCGTGCTCGCCATCGGCACCCGCCTGCAGGATTTCACCACCGCTTCGAATACGCTCTTCGAGGCCGGACCCCGGATGATTGCCGTCAACGTCAGCCGGCACGATGCGATCAAAAGAGGTGCGTTGCCGCTCCGGGGAGATGCAAAAGTCACTTTGCGCGAACTGGACGAAGCACTGCCCGACCTGAAAACTGCCAGCGCCTGGACAACGTTGGCCGAATCCTCGATTGCGGCGTGGCAGCGTGACGTGGACACTGCCACGTCCTCGACGGTGGCTAACGGACTGCCCGGCGACGCGAACGTGCTCGGCGTCGTCAACCGTGCGAGCGGACCCCGCACCACGGTCGTCTGCGCCGCGGGCGGACTCCCTGGCGAGTTGCACAAACTGTGGCGGGCCGACGATCCCGACAGCTATCACCTCGAGTACGGTTATTCCTGCATGGGCTACGAAATCGCGGGGGGCGTCGGGGTGAAGTTGGCTAAGCCTGAACGCGACGTCATCGTGCTGGTCGGCGACGGTAGTTACCTGATGATGAATTCGGAAATCGCCACCTCGGTGATGCTGGACCTGAAACTGACGATCGTCGTGCTCGACAATCGCGGTTATGGATGCATCAATCGCCTGCAGCAGTCATGCGGCGGTGAATCGTTCAACAACCTGTTGCCGGAGGTGCCGCACATCGACTTCGTTTCTCATGCCCGGTCACTCGGCGCCCAGGCCATCGCCGCGGCGAATCTCGCGGAACTCGCGCAGGGTCTGCGCGACGCCTCTGCCGCCACCCGCACGACCGTGATCGTAATCGAGACCGACCCGGTGAAGTCGACCTCCGCCGGCGGTGCGTGGTGGGACGTTCCCGTTCCCGAAGTATCGGAAACCGAAGCAGTGCGCCAGGCGTTCGACGTTTACCGGAAGGCGAGAACGGAATGAGCATCCGCATCGGCATCAACCCGCTCACCTGGACCAATGACGACCTGCCGGCGCTCGGCGACGACATCAGCCTCGAGACCTGCCTGGCGGAAGCGGCGTCCGCCGGCTATGCCGGGGTCGAGCTGGGCCGAAAGTTTCCGCGCGAGGCCGACACCCTTGCCGCGGTTCTCTCGCGGCATAAGCTGGCGCTCGTGTCGGGCTGGTACAGCCTTCGCCTTCTCGAACGCGATGCGGACGCCGAATTCGCGGCGATGCGCCCCCACTTCGAACTGCTCAAGGCTCTGGGCTGCAGCGTCATGGTCTGCGCCGAGGTCACCGGCGCCGTCCACTCCGACATGAACGTGCGCCTGTCGCGCCGTCCGCAATTGTCCTCATCCGACTTCGCGCGCTTCGTTGACCGTTTGTCCGTACTCGGCGAACGCATGCGCGACCATGGCATGCGCCTCGCCTACCACCATCACATGGGCACCGTGATCCAGACCGAACAGGAAGTCGACTCCCTCTTGGAAGCGTCGCGTCCTGCGGTCGAGCTCCTGCTCGACACCGGGCATCTGACGTTTGCCGCCGGCGATCCGGTACGTGCGGTGAAAAACCACGGCGCCCGCATTGCCCACCTCCATTGCAAGGACATCCGGCGCGCGGTTTTGCGGCGTTGCCTGAACGCCGACACGAGTTTTCTCGAGGCCGTCCTGCAAGGCGTCTTCACCGTGCCCGGCGACGGCTGCATCGACTATGCCGCCGTGCTCGGACCGCTGCTCGAGCGGGACTACGAAGGCTGGATTGTCGTCGAGGCGGAGCAGGACCCGGCGATTGCCGACCCGGTGACCTATGCCAACCTCGGCTTTCGTACTTTGCACGCATTGGCGCAGAAGTCCCGCCACATTCTCCGCCCCAACTGAATTTCGCCGGTGATCGACCCCGCGGTGGCTCACGGGGCGGCCGCCGGAAAGCGGGCGATCTGTGCGCGGTACTGACCGCGGGTTTCTTCGAGCTGCCTGCGTAGCCCGGCGAGGGTCTCGAGCGGGTTCCTCTCGCTCTGCTTCGACACCAGCCAGCGCGGTAGCCTCCCACCCGGGTCGGCATCCACCTCGTAGTGTACGAGTGAGCGCGTGCGGTCAATGGCTTCGATCGCGAACAAGCCGGTCGCCATGCTCATGCGAACGGTCCCTCGCCTGTGTTCGACATCCGGAGCCGCGAGCGCGGCGAACGTCACTTTCACCTTCGAGGGAGGATCGACGAAGTCCACTGCACTCTCGACCACGACTTCGCGGTCGGAAACGGGCCACGGTGCATTGAGGCGGGTATAGGTGATACTCCGCCACATGCCGACCCTCCGCACCGTCTTCGTCTCCACGCAATCGGGACGCCAATCGACATGAGCGGGTACGTCGAGCAGGATCGCCAGTACCTCGTAGGGCGTTCCCGGGACCTCGCCCACGGAACGAAGCTGCGGGAAGTCCCTCCCCCCGACGGGCCGGCGGCTCACTGTGATCCCCTCCCGCTCGGCGATCACCTCCCAGTCGCTTGCGCGGGACTGGCCCGGCGATGCGCCGAGCAGAACAACCCCGAGCAGCGCGGTGACATGCAGGACGCTCGCGCCGACGCTGCACGCGCGCAACGATGCGTTCCACCGGTGACCGATTGCGATCCTGATCTGCTGCATTCCTCAGTCCACCCCGAGCGATCGTGCCACCTCCTGCCATGAGACGAACTTGAAGTTCTGCCTCTCCTCCGGTGCGAGGTTGCGTCCATCCTGCACCACCAGCAAGCCCGCGGGATAGCGCTCGCCCAACGGAGCGCTGGTCACTTCGAGGCCGTCGGTCTCCGATGCGCCGTCGATGCCGAGTGCGGGGTTCGCAATCACGTGGAAGAAGCCCACCCAGTCGTTATCGCCTTCGCGCCGGTAGACGGCATAGTTATCGGCGCCCTGGTTGGAGGCGACGAGGTAACCGCGACCGTCCATGCCGAGCCACAGGGCGACTCCTTCAACGTCGTCCGTGAGCCGGCCGTCGCCGCCGGTGCTGTCGATCAAAACCCGGTCGGTACCACCATCCGGCTCGGCGGAATATTTCCACAGGCCGCGGTCCTCTTCGGCGACGTACAGGAAGCCGAATTTGTCGTCGGCGACGCAACCTTCGGCCTGTGAGCCGACCGGGAACTCGCGAACCTGTTCGACGGCGACCTTACCTGCGCCGTTATCGAACAGCCGCCACTGACGAAACGTGCCCTCACCGCCTTCGTTGATGAAGACGTAGTACTCGCCTGAGGAAGCGCTGCGGTACATGCACAGCCCATAGGGATCGACAAACCCCGTCGGCAGGAGACCGTCGCCGGCCTCGAAAAGTTGCATTGCATCGGCATCCACGGTGTAGATGGAAATGCCGTCCGTGCTCCGGTTGCTCGCGGCGACCAGGGCGACACGCCCGTTGCCGAGCGGGAAGTCGTAACGAAGGTCGACATTGTTCATGTTCCCGTCCGGCAGGGTCTGGACCTTTCGTCCCTCGAGGTCGTACACGTACAGGCCCAGCTTCTTGTTGGTGCCGATCACGAGGCTGCGAGACGGATCGGCCGGATTTACCCAGATCGCCGGATCATCCGCCGCGTCACCGAAACGGTCGACGGGTTCCGTTTCGACCGTCGGCCTCGTTATATTCGACATTCCGGTTGCGGCCGTCGTCGCCTCGCTCGCTACCCCGAGGTTCAGCGCAGCCGCTATGGATTGCCACGCGACCAGTTTCACGTCGCTGCCGCCATCGCTCTCGTCCTCGTCGGCGATTGCGACTAAGCCGTGCGGATACGCCGTGCCGAAAGCGGAGTTTGTGGCGGCGATGCCTTCCGCTTCCGCGAGACGTTCGACTCGGACGGTGCCCGCCGCGGTGAGATCGGGAAGCTTGTATACGGCGAGCCGGCTTTCGCCCGCATCGGCTGCGATCAGGTAAGACGCGTCCGGACCGGCTTCGTAAATGCCGATACCCTTGACATCATCGCTCAGGTTGCCCCAGGGGGCGCGCAGGTCGACGGGTTCGCGTACCGTATCGCTCTCGGGCTCTGCGCCCATGCGCCAGATTCCCATCCCCTCTTCAGCGACGTACAGCATTCCTTCCCGGGCATCGACGGCGCAGAAGCCGGAGTCCTTTCCGGTCGGTATGGTCCGAAGGAGGTGGCCGTCGATCATCCCGCTTCGTGCAAACAGTTCGAACTGCAGGGTGAGCCCGCCGTCGGTAGTCGCGAAGACGTAGTTGCTGCCCGAGAGCGGACTACGATAATGGCACAGGCCGGTAAGCTCATCGGCAATCGGGAGAGGCTCTGCCATCACGCCGAGGAGTTCGAAGGTCTCGCGGTCCAGCCGGTACGCGTCGATGGTCGACCCGGCAAGATTGTAGACGACGATCAGCGGTGCGGTTTCCTGGCCGAGTGTCACCGCATCGAGCACCGAGACGAAGCCTGCCTCGACGCCGCCGTAATTGCCCGCACGCCCGCCATCGGGGAGGTAGAACTCGACACCCCCGCTGCCGGCTGCCGCGACGATGAGGTCGCGGCCGCTCCTTGCGGGGTCGATCCAGAACGCCGGGTTGACGATGGCGCCCTGCTCCGCAGGGCCTGTCGTCACCGCTGTCAGCGGTTGCTGCTGCGGGAGCGCCTGGTCCGCGGTACCGTCCGGCTGGCCGCATGATGCAAGCAGTGCTGTAAGAAGTATCGCTAAGCGTTTGATCTGCATAAAATCCCCCGACTCGCCCCCGCTCCTGCCGGCAGACAGGGATGAAACTGGAACGCGTATTCTATTTTCTATTATAATCGAATGAAAATTTCAATTATTGTCCCGTGTCCTTGCAACCGCGAGGCGCGCAAGGGACGCTGATCGCGGCCGGACTCGCGATGGTAACCGGGGGATTTCGCTCATCGTGCAGACATTCCTGAACTATTTCAGAACCGGAATCGACCAGCCCGTCCTCGCTGACCGCGACGAGATCGACCGTCGCTACCGGCATCACCGGATGCGCGTGCTGATCGCAATAACGCTCGGGTACGGACTGGTGTACACCTGCCGGCTCGCGCTGTCGGTGGTCAAGAAGCCGCTGATCGACGAGGGCATCTTCACGCCAGTCGAGTTGGGCCTGATCGGCGCCGGCCTTTTCTACGGCTATGCCCTCGGGAAACTGGTGAACGGTTTTCTCGCCGATCACGCCAACATGAAAGTGTTCTTCGCCTTCGGCGTGATGCTTTCCGCGATCGCGAATCTCGGAATGGGCTTTTCCACGGTACTCACCGTTTCCGTGCTGTTGTGGGCGTTCAACGGGTGGTTCCAGGGATTCGGCGCGCCGGCTGGCATCGTCACACTCGCCAACTGGTACAGCAACAGCGAGCGCGGGCGCTTCTACGGGATCTGGAGCACTGCGCACTCCATTGGCGAGGGCCTCACGTTTGTGGTCGTCGCCGCACTCGTCGCCCACTTCGGCTGGCCTTACGGCTTCTGGGGACCCGGGCTGCTTTGCATCGCGGTCGCATTCGGTCTCTGGCATTACATGCAGGATCGTCCACGCACCCTCGGCCTGCCGGAAATCAACGACTGGCACAACGACCACTGGGAAAAAGACGAGCTGACGAAAAAGCCAAGCCTGCTCAAGGTACAGTTTTCGATACTCGCAGTGCCGGCAATCTGGGTCCTGGCATTGGCGAGCGCCACAAACTACGTGGTTCGTTACGCCATCAACAGCTGGGGCATTCTCTACCTGCAGGAAGCGCGCGGTTATTCGCTGGTAGAAGCCGGCAGCCTTCTGATGGCCAACACGATTGCGGGCATCGTCGGCTGCATCGCGTTCGGCTATATCTCGGATAAAGTCTTCAATGCGCGCAGGCCGCCGGCGAACCTGCTATTCGCGATCCTGGAGATCTTCGCGCTCGTGCTGATCTTCTTCGGGCCGCAGAACACGCCGATGCTCCTGTTTGCTTTCATACTTTACGGAATCGGCCTGAACGGCCTGGTAACGTCGCTCGGTGGACTGTTCGGCGTCGACATTGCGCCAAAGCGGGCTGCCGGCGCAATCATGGGCTTCGTCGGCATTTTCAGTTACATCGGCGCGGGCATTCAGGAAAACGTAAGCGG
>Ga0299906_10003981_pt1 | contig 12140 bp, 10 predicted proteins | sample RVTome_14_FD_200259 | JGI IMG/M metagenome (GOLD analysis project Ga0299906, IMG submission 200259) | Soil microbial communities from uranium-contaminated site in the Upper Colorado River Basin, Wyoming, United States - RVT145D125 (version 2) ...
TCGGCGGGGGAGGGGGCTCCTTCGGCACGGCCCAGGCGTCCGGCTCCCAGAGCGGACGCATCGGCGCCCTGGAGGCCGCCCTCGGCTACGACTTCTTCCGCAGCGAGGGAAACTACGAGTTCCAGGCGGGTCGCACCATCGTCGACGGCGTCCCCTTCCCCGATCTGGTGGGGCAGGTCCGGCGGATCAACAACCGGGTCGAGAACCACGCCGGCCTGCTGAAGCTGGGCCGCGACTTCGGCGAGCGCGTCCACCTGGGTTTCAGCGACCAGCTCTTCTACGGCAGCGCGGGGCGCCCCGGTCCGGCCTTCGGCCCCGGCGCCAGCGCCCAGCAGAGCGCCACCGCCCACCAGCGCCGTACCCGCAACGTGGCATCCCTTGAGCTCGAGGCTTCGCAGGTGCTGGGCCTGGACGCCGGGCTCCGGCTCTTCCACCGCTTCGAGCGCAGCCGCTTCCTGGACCCGCTGCCGCCCCAGGGAGCCGCCGTCGACAGCGACAACCGCAATCAGTCCTACGGCGGTCGCGGGCGGGTCGCGCGCGAGCTGGCCCTGGGTCCCTCGGTCCACTCGCTCTCGCTGGGGACGGAGCTCCGGGAGGATCGGCTCGACGCCCGGCAGGGCCCGGACCGGGTGCGGCTTTCAAGCGGCCTCTTCGCCCAGGACGAGATCCGCCTGCTCGCAGACGCCCTCCGCCTGGTGCCCGCCCTGCGCTTCGACCACACCGAGGGCTTCGGGTCCGAGTGGCTGCCGCGCCTCGGCCTGGTGGTGCAGCCGCTGGCCTGGCTGCGCTTCAAGGTCAACGGCGAGCGCTCGTACCGCGTACCGAACTTCGACGAGCTCTACTTCAACGAGGGCTCCGTCCGCGGCAACCCGGCTCTGCGTCCCGAGGAGGCCTGGAACGTGGACGGGGGCTTCGAGCTCGCCTTCGAACGGCTGGGGCCCTTCGACGCGGTGCGGCTCGAGCTCGCGGGTTTCCATCAGGAGATCGACAACCAGGTCGTGTTCCAGCTCGTAAGTGCGAACGTGGTGGCCGCCACCAACACCGGACGAGCGCGGGCCAGCGGCCTGGAGCTGATGGGGGGCCTGCGTCTCGGGTGGCTGGGCTTCTCGGCCAACTACACCCTGCTGGACACCGAGAAGCGCAGCACCGGCCAGCCCCTGCCGGGCCGGGCGCGGCAGGAGTACGACCTGCGCGTGGAGCTCTCGCCGCCGAACGGGCTCTTCAAGCTGGTGGCGGAGCGGGCCCACACCTCGAAGCTGCCGGTGAACTTCGGCGGCAGCCGCTTCATCCCCGGCCGCAGCGTCTACGGCGCCAGCCTGTCCGTAGACATGGCCCGGATCCCCGGCGTCCGCGAGGACTGGAGGCTCGGCGCCCGGCGGATCGCCGCCTCGGTGGCGGGCACGAACCTGACCGACCAGGCGGTGCGCGACGCCCAGGGCTTCCCGCAGCCGGGACGCGCCCTGGCCTTCGGTGTGGAGGGGTCGTGGTGAGCGGTCGTCGGCGGCTCGCTGCAGGCCTGCTGCTCGTCTCGGCCTGCGCTGTGGCTGGAACCTGCGGCGGGGGCAGCGGCGGCGGGGGACGGGGCGCCGTCACCGAGACGGAGACGCCGCCCATCCAGAACCTGGACGCGCGCTGCGCCGCGTTGCCGGAGGCCTTCCCGCCGGGGTTTGCGTTCGTCCCCGATCGACCGGGTCGGGCAGTGGTCGCCTCGTTGGGGGTGACCCAGACCCTGATCCCATTCGACATCGAGTCCTCCCCTCCGGAGATCGCGCCGGACGTCCCGGTCCTGGGCATCCCCCTGGACAGCGACGGCGACGGCGCGCCCGAAGGGGTGCCCGGCGGCGTGGCCCGGGCGCCCATCCTCGACGACGTCTTCGCGGTGGACGCCGGCCTCGGCTTCGCCACGGCGACCGGCTACGAAGAGGTGATCCTCTTCCGCCCCGGGGCAGGCGCCCTCTTGACGGTCGAGGTGGAGGTGCCCGCCGGCCTGCCCCCGGGCGACTACCCGTTCCTGCCCGCTCCCGGCGTGCCGGCCCTGCGCACGGCGATCTCGACCCGGGCCTGCGTGCGGCCCCCGGCGGGCGCCGTGGATTCGCGGGGGGAGCCCCTCGAGAGTGCGCTCTCGTCCTTCTGCGATCCGGGCGTGCCGAGCTTCCGCACCTCCTTCACCTCGGGCGTCGCGCTCGTCGGGGGACACCTCTTCGTCTCCACCTCGAACCTGGGGGCCGACCGCGGCACGGCGAACACCCAGTTCCTTCCGGGCACCGTGCTCGTCTACGAGTTCGACCGCAGCGCCGCTCCGCCGCGGGTCCGCCCCCACCCGGAGCGCCCCGTCCTCTTCACCGGGGGCTTCAACCCCACTCACGTGACCGGCTACCGGGCCGGGAATCGCGACCTGGTGCTGGTCACGGTGAGCGGCGCGCTGGGGATCGAGGGGGACGATCCGTCGACCAAGCCGGTGGAGGGGGCCGGGGTGCCGCTGAGCGACGCCTTCATCGACGTGATCGACGCGGAGACGCTCGAGCGCGTGGGGAGCATTCCCCTGGGCCCCGCCACGCCGGCCTTCGACGGCCTGGCCATCGATCCTTCGGGACGCGTCGCCGTCGCCGGCAGCGCGATCCAGCGGGCGCTCTACGCCGTGGACCTGGCGCCGCTCGCCGAGCTGCCGCGAACCGGGCCTCCGGTGACGCTGGTCCGCGATGAAGCGGTGATCTTCGACGCCGACGCCCCGTTCCGGATCCCCGCGCTGGCCGACGGCGCTCCGCCGCAGAGCTGCCCGGGCGAGACCTTCGGGGTGTCCTTCGACGCGGCGGGCCGGCGGGTCCTCGCCAGCGACTTCTGCGACGGCACGCTGGCCGAGGTGCAGGTGGATCTGACCGGCTCGCCCACCACGGCGCAGCTCCGCGATCGCTTCCTGCTGCTGGACCTCGTGTCGCTGGTGGCGCCGCTGCGGGAGGACACGCTGGGCGAGCCCCGGGCGCCGGGTCGCGTGGCCGTGCGTCCCGGGCGGCCGGGCCTCGACTTCCAGGGTCCCGAGGTCTTCTTCCTCGTGGGACAGGAGGAGGGACTGCTGTGCGGCATCTCCATGGCCCCGCGCTGATCGCCGCGTGGCTGCTCGTGGCCTGCAGCCTCGGGCCCGAGAGCCCGGAGGCGAAGGCCCGGGACGAGGCGGCCGAAGTGCGGGTGCGCGCCGTGTTCGCAGCCTCGCGCGCCGCGAGCGCGCCGCTCGTCATCGAGGCGGGTCGCCTCGACCACCGGGGTCTGCTGCTGCACCTGCGCGGTCGCGACCCGGGCGCGCCGCGCGGCGTCTGGCTGTGGCGGCTGCGCGGCTCGGAAGCGGCCGTCGTGGCCCGGACCGAGAGCCGGGCCGACGGCGAGATCGCCTTCCCGGCCCTGGCGGTGCCCGCCGCAGGCCTCGAGCTGGTGGCGACGCCGGCGGGCGAGGGGCGGGACGCGACGTCGCGCTCGGCGCCGCTGCGAGTGGACGCCCGCATCCCCGAGCCGCCTCGAGCCGAGGTGGTGGGGGCCACGCCGGACGAGGTCCTGGTGGAGGTGGATCCGGCCGCCGGCGGCGGCAGCGTGCTGGTGGCCGACGCGGACGGGCGGGAGCTCGCCCGCTTCCCCGTCCCTCCCGCTCCGGACCGGTCGCGGCGCGCGCTGGCGCTGGCGGTCCCGCGGGCGGGCGGGGGCCCGCGGGTGCTCCTGGCCCACGAAGACGACGACGGGCGCCGCTCGGCTTGGCGCCCGCTCGGGCTCGATGCTCCAACCAGCCGAGAAGGAGAAGGGGAAGATGAGCAAGGAGAAGACGAGGAAGGAGAGGCGGAAGCGGAGTGGTAGCGGCGCCGTGGTGGCGTGGGCCCTGGGCGTGGGTCTGGCCGCGCCTGCGGCCGCCGTTCCGTTGGGCGCCAATGGCTACGTCGCCCTGCCGAGCATTCCCACGCCGGACGCGGCCACCGGCGGCGTGCTGGTGGTGGGCGAGCACGTCTTCGTCGGGCAGGGGCAGTTCGGCGCCCCCCAGTCGGTCGTCCGGATCACGAACGGAACCGCGACGACGCTGGCCACGGGCTTCGCGTCGCTCTCCGGCATGGCCTACGACCCCGTGAACGACCGCCTGATCGTGGGCGACAACGACGTGGCGCCAAGTGGCGCCGGCGACACGCTCTTCGCCATCCCGGATCCCTTCGGCGACCCGGGGACGCCCCCGGACGCCTCGAGCCTGCGCCTCGCCCCGGACGGGACGACGCCCGGCGTGCAGGACGTGTTCCTCGACCCGGGCGACCCGACCGGCCAGACGCTGCTGATCTCGAACTCGATCTCGCCGGACCTGGTGCAGCGGGTCGACGTGAGCGTCTTCGCCAGCCCGGTGCTCACCACCCTCCAGATGCTGGACGGCTTCGCCGGGGGCGTGGTGGCGGATACGACGGCGGACGCGCTTTATTTCGGCGACGCCTTCGGACCGGACGGCTCCCTGGTGCTCGAGGCTCCGCTCTCGGACCCGACGGCCACGGCCCTCCAGGTGGGCGGTGCCCTCGGGGGCCAGTTCGACCTGGCCCTCGATGCGGCCGGGCTCCTCTACAGCACGTCGTTCACCGAGGTGGTGCGGATCGACCCGGCGACGGGCGAGACGCTGGTCGTCGCCACGGGCTTCGCCTTCTCCACGGCGATCGACGAGGCGGGCGACCGGCTCTACGTGCTCGACTCGGGAGCCCCGGAGATCTTCGTCTTCGCGGTGCCCGAGCCCTCGACGTTCGGCGCCGTGGCGCTCGGGCTGTTGGCCCTCGGCGCCTCGCGCCTCCGGCGCCGGTGATGCGCGCGCTCCTCGCCCTCGCCGCGCTGGCCCCGCTGCTTCCGGGGCCGGCGCGGGCGCAGGCGGACGTGGAGATCCTGGAGCCGGGTTCGGCCGCGGTGTCGACGCGCATGCCGCTCGACATCGCCCTCGAGCTCACGGACCAGGCCGTGACGTCGACCCTTCGGGTGTGGCTCAACGGGGCCGACATCACGAGCGCCTTCCAGCTCTCGCCGCCCGCCGGCGGCCGCATCGCGGCGAGCGCCGGGTCCTTCTGGGACGCGGCGCTGGTGCTCGAGGGCGAGAACCGGCTGAGCGTCCGCGTCGACGTGCCGGGGGGCCCCGCGCGGGCGGTCCGCCACTTCGCTACCGCCGGCGATCCCTATGCCGACGCGGTGGTCGGCTACAGCCCGGGCACCGACGGGGGCTTCAAGTCCGGCTTCCTGCCGGGGATCGTGCTGGGACCGCCCGAGGGCGCGGGACTCTTCCAGGGCGGGCTCGATGTGGTCTCCCTCGGGCTGTCGGGGGAGATCGTGGTGGAGTTCACCGACAACCTGGTGGTGGACGGGCCGGGCGTGGACTTCATCGTCTTCGAGAACGCCTTCCTGGAGGACGACAACGGCGTGACCGTGGCGCCGTTCATGGAGCCCGCGCGGGTAGCCGTGAGCCAGGACGGCGTCCACTGGGCCCCGTTCTCGGCCTGCGCGCTCGACCCCGCGGAGGCGGCGGAGTTCCATCCGGGCTGCGCCGGTGTGTATCCGGTGCTCTCGAAGCCCGTTGCCGGATTTCCCCACGCCTCGATCCCCAGCGAGGTGCCGATCGCGGCGCTGGTGGGGCAGGACATCGACACGCTCCAGATCCCGGCCGGCGCCGGGGGCGACGCCTTCGATCTCGCCGAGGTGGGACTCGCCTGGGCGCGCTTCGTCCGCATCGAGAGTGCGGGCTTCGCCACGTCGCCGGCGGTGGCCCCGACCGTGGGCGCCGATCTGGATGCGGTGGCCGCCGTCCACTCGGTGCCGGGGATGCCCGTTCCCGCCGCGCCGCGCTGGGGCCCGGTGGCCCTCGGCCTCGCGCTCGCGGGGGCCGCCTGGCGCCGCCTCAGGGAGCGTCCGCGACGAGCTGGAAGCGGACGGGCACGCTGACCTCTCCGATCACGCGGGGCAGGGGAGCCGCCTCGAGGACGGCGCGCTCGGCGGCCCGGTCGAGGGAGAGGTGACCGGAGGAGCGGGAGGTGCGCAGCCGCTCGGGCGCGCCGGCGGGCCCGACCTCGAAGGTGACGAGGGTCTCGCCGCTGAGGCCTCGGACCCGCGCGATCGGCGGGTAGATCGCCACGGCCTGCACGCGCCGGGCGATCTCGGCCAGGCGCTCCTCCACGCTCGGGCCCGCGGGCACCGCGTCGGCCGGCGGCGCGGCCGCCGGGCTCTCGGCCGCGGCGGACGCGGCCAGGAGCCCGACGAGGGCGGCGAAGGCGGCGGCGCGGGCCCGGCGGCGCCTCACCCGAGCTCCCGGCGCAGGGCCGTGATCAACGCCTCGACGGTGGTGAGGCGGGCGTTCTCGCCCATCAGCCCGATGCGCCAGATGCGCCCCGCCAGGGGGCCGAGGCCGCCGCCCACCTCGATCCCGTACTTCTCCAGCAGCTGGCGGCGCAGCGCCGCCTCGCCGGCGCTCGCGACCGCCGCGGGCAGGCGCAGGGCGGAGAGCATGGGCAGCCGGTGGGGCGCGGCGACCAGGGGCTCGAAGCCCAGGGGCGCCAGGCCCTGGAGCAGCGCGGCGGCGGCCGCGCGGTGCCGCTCGGCCCGCTCCTCCATGCCCTCCTCCTCCACCATGCGCAGCGCCTCGACCAGCGCCACCAGCATGGAGACCGGCGCCGTGTGGTGGTAGACGCGCTCGCTGCCGTAGTACCCGGCCAGCAGGTTCAGGTCCAGGTACCAGCTCGGCACGGGAGTGCGGCGGCGGCGCGCCCGCTCGACGGCGCGCTCGGAGAAGCTGGCCGGCGCCAGGCCCGGCGGGCAGGAGAGACACTTCTGTGTGGCGGAGTAGGCGGCGTCCACGCCCCACTCGTCGAAAGCCAGGGGCAGGCCTCCGAGGGAGGTGACACAATCGAGGATCAGGAGCGCGCCGGCCTCGCGGGCGGTCCGGGCGATGCCCTCGACCGGCTGGCAGACGCCGGTGGAGGTCTCGGCGTGGACGAAGGCCACCGCCGCCGGCGACACGCGCAAGATGGCCTCGGCCATGGCGTCGTCGGAGAGCGGGGTGCCGGGCTCCGCGACCACCCGCGTGACCTCGGCCCCCAGGCGCCGCGCCACCTCGCACATGCGCTCGCCGAAGACGCCGGCCACGCCGATCACGACCCGGTCGCCGGGCTCGACCAGGTTGACGAAGCAGGCCTCCATGCCGGCGCTGCCGGTGCCGGAGAGGGGCAGCGTCATGGAGTTGCCGGTGCCGAACAGGCGGCGCAGGCGCGCCTGCAGCTCCTCCAGCACCCGGAAGAAGGCGGGGTCCAGGTGCCCCATCAGCGGCTGGGCCAGGGCCCGCAGCACGCGGGGGTGCACGTTCGAGGGGCCGGGGCCGAGGAGCAGCCGGCGCGGCCTCACCGGTTCCATGCCCCCATTCTAACCCGGTCCCGAAAGCGACGGAAAACCGGCCATCTGGAGCCGCACGCTGCGTTGACACCGGAGGGCCCCACTCCTACCTTGCCAGGGCCCCATCCGGCCCGCCCGGTGTCCCGACCGGGGGCGGGCGCCTTCCGATGGATCCGAAGCATCCTTGAAGAGCTGGCTCATCCTCTTGATCGGACTCGCCATCGCCGCCGGCGCGGCCTACGTCCTGCTCGGCGGCCGGGGAGCTCCCGTGGCGCCGCCCCTGGACGACATCGACGAGGCCTCCCGCGCCCGGCTGGAGCGCGTGCTGCGCGAGTCGGAGCGGCCCTCCGAATGAGCGCCGTGCGCAGCCGCGAGGACTTCGAGCGCGAGGAGCGCGAGCGCCTGGCCCCCTTCGGGGTGCGCAGCGCCGACTCGCGGGGTCGTCTCTTCCCGGAGCCCCGGCACGCCTATCGCACCGACTTCCAGCGCGATCGCGACCGCATCGTGCACTCGCGGGCCTTCCGGCGCCTCGAGTACAAGACCCAGGTCTTCGTGCACCACGAGGGCGACCACTACCGCAACCGCCTGACGCACACCCTGGAGGCCAGCCAGATCGCCCGCACGATCGCCCGGGCGCTGCGCCTGAACGAGGAGCTGGCCGAGGCGGTGGTGCTGGCCCACGACCTCGGCCACACGCCCTTCGGCCACGCGGGCGAGCGCGTGCTGGCGAAGCTGATGCAGGGCGACGGGGGCTTCGATCACAACCGCCAGAGCCTGCGCGTCGTCGACCTGCTGGAGGAGCGCTACGCCGGGTTCCGCGGCCTCAACCTCAGCTACGAGACCCGGGAGGGCATCCTCAAGCACGGCTGCCACTGGGAGCACCCGGTCGCGGTGCCGGAGCCGACGGCGCAGCCCGCCCTCGAGGCCCAGGTGGCCGACGCCGCCGACGAGATCGCCTACACGAACCACGACCTGGACGACGGCCTGCGCTCGAAGCTGCTGCGCCGCGAGCAGCTGGCCGAGGTGGCCCTCTGGCGCGACGCCCGCGGCCCGCTGGAGGCGCGCCTTCGCGCGGCGCCGGAGCGCGTGCTGCGAGCCCAGACCATCGTGGCACTCATCAACCGCCTGGTGACGGATCTGATCGAGGCGAGCGCGGCGCGCATCGAGGCGTCCGGCGTCGACTCGGTGGACGCCGTGCGCGGCACCCGCGGCCGCCTGATCGGCTTCTCTGCGGAGCTCGAGAAGCAGAAGCTCGAGCTGAAGCGCTTCCTGCACGAGGAGCTCTACCTGCACCCGGAGGTGCGGCGCGTGAGCGAGTCCGCCAGCGGCCTGCTCGTGGACCTGTTCCGGGCCTACCGGGCCGATCCCGCCCGGCTGCCCGGGCGCGTGCGCGCCCACTTCGCCGGGGACGGCGAGGCGCGGACCGTGGCCGACTACGTGGCCGGCATGACCGACCGCTTCGCCACCCGCGAGCACGCGGCGCTGGTGGGCGCGCGTGGCTGAGCCGGAGGTCCGCGTGGTGCTGGCGACGGCGCCGGACGCCGATTCCGCCGCGTCGCTGGCGCGCGCGCTGGTGGGCGAGCGCCTGGCGGCCTGCGTCAACCTGGTGCCCGGCGTGCGCTCGATCTACCGCTGGCAGGGGCAGGTGGAGGACGCGGCGGAGGTGCTGCTCGTGATCAAGACCCGCGCGGACCGCTGCGGCGCGTTGGCGTCGCGCCTGCGGGAGCTCCATCCTTACGAGCTTCCCGAGGTCCTGGAGCTCTCCGCGGTCGGCGGGAGCGCCGCCTACCTGGACTGGGTGAGGACGGAGTCGGCGTGAGCGGCGCGGCGAGCGGAGTGGCCCTGCCCGAGGCCCTGGAGCGCGCGGCGAGCGCGCTGCCGGAGCTGGCCGACGCCATCCGCCCGGCCAACGGCGACCCGTCGCAGCTCCTGGCCTCGCTCGACACGGGGGCCGCGGCCCGGGTGGTGGAGTGGCTCCTGCGCCACGAGCCCGACTCCGGCGCCGAGCTGGCCGGCGTCTGGGCCGAGGATCCGGGGCGCGGGGCCGAGGCGCTGGCGCGACTCGAGGGCGAGGGCCTTGGCAAGCAGGCGCGCAAGGCGCTCCGCCGCGCCCACCACCGGCTGCGCTCCCGGGGCGTGGCCCTGCCCGAGCGGCCGCCGGCCCCGCTGGTGGCGAAGCTGCCGCCCCTCGAGGACCGCCTCGACGCGGCGCTGGTCTCGGCCCTCGACCCGGGTGGGGCCCGGGCGGCCTGGCTGGTGGCGCCCAATCCCGGCGGCGGCGCGCGGCTATTCGAGCTGCTGCTCGACGAGGAGCGCGGCGTGGTCGCCTTCGACGTCTACACCGCCGGCCGCAGTCGGGTGCGGAAGTTCGCCCGCGAGGTGATGCGCGGCCCCGACGCCCGCGCGGTCGAGGTGCCGCCCGACAGCCTGCGCGCCCTGGTGGCGCGCACCGCGGCGGCGCATCCGAGCGACCGGGCGCTGCCGCGGGGCTTCGAGGAGTGGCGCTCGAGCGTGGCGCGGCCGCCGGCGGACGCCCACCCGCCGGGCGAGATCGCCCGGCGCGAGCTCGGCGCCGAGGCGGAGCCGGGGGCGGCGGAGCGGGTCGCCGAACGGGTGCGGAGCGGGGCCCTCGGTCCCTGGCCGCCCGCGTCGCCGCGGCTGCGCGAGACAGCCGAGGCGATCGCCGAGATCCGCAAGGGACGCATCGTCGTGTCGGGCGCCCACCGGCGGCAGCAGATCGACGAGGCCCTGCGCGAGGCCGCGGAGAAGCTCGCGGCGGCGGGCTTCGCCGAGGCGACGGCCCGGCGCCTGGAGGAGAGCGCGTACGTGCTGTGGAAGCGCGGGCACGCGGACGAGGCCCGCGACTGCCTGGCCGCCGCCCGCGCGCTCGCGGAGTCGCCCGCCGCCCACCCGGTGCTGCGGGCGCTGATCGAAACCACACTGGGGCCGGTCCTGGCCGGCTCCGAGGACGAGTAGCGGGGAGGCCATGCGAAGGCGCTTCGGAAGGGGACGCAGGGGTCAGGGCAACGGGGCGCCCGAGGGGCGCGCGCCGATCGACGCGGGGCGGGCGCTCGCGCGCATCGTCGAGACGGGAGTCGCGGGAGCCCGGTCGCTCGAGCGGTTGGAGGATCCCGAGGTGCCGGACCACTTCGCGGTGCTGGGCGTCGGCGAGGGCGCGGAGGGCCCGCTGCTGGTGGGCTTCGCGCCGCAGCACGGCGGCGACGCGGCGCTGGCCGTGCTGGCCGCGCGGCGGCGCCTGGGGGCGGAGGCGGGCTTCGACGGCGAGGCGGTGGCCGTGGCGCCCCAGTGGAGCGCGGCCGCCCGGCGCCGGCTGGCCCTGCTCTCCACCTCGTCGCTGCGCTTCCGGGCGCTGGCGGCGACGCCGCTCGCCGAGGACGGCGAGGGGCGGGTCGAGCCCGAGCGCGACCGCAGCGCGGGCGTGGTGACGCTGCGCCAGGCCGAGGCCGCCATCGCCGACCCCGCCGAGCGGGAGCTCTTCGCGAGGGCCACGGCCTCCCTGGAGGGCCTGGCCGCCAAGCACGGCGGCAGCCTGCGCGGTACGCCGGAGGGGGCCGAGCTGGTGCTGCTGGCCCGGCGCAGCGCCCGGTTGCGGAGCGACGCGGGCCTCCTGATCGAGACGCTCCTGCCCGACCGCTCGACGCTGCCGCTCCGGCGCGAGGGCCTGGCCAACGCTCTGGATCGACTCGAGGGGTTGCTGCGCAAGCGCCTGAACGACCACCGCGTTCGCGAGTCCGAGGAGGGCCTGCGGGGGCAGCTCGTCCCGGTGCTGGCGGCGCGGGCCGGGCTGCGCGGCACGCTGGCCTGGCCGCTTCCGGGCTCGGATCCGGAGGTGATCGACCTGGCCGGCATCGCCGCCGACGGCGTGCCGGCCCTCGGCGCCATCCGCCAGCGGCTCGGCCTGGTGGCCCTGGCCGCGATCCTGGACGCCGCCTCGGCCCTGCGCCCGGCCCTCGCCATGCTGCTCTCCGACGCCGGCCCGCCGCTGCGGCTGGGGGCGCCGCGGCTGCTGCTGGCGGCCGCGGGCTTCGACGCCGCCGTGGAGCGCCTGCTGCCGCTCGTCGCCTGGGAGACCGCGCTCTTCGCCGTGACCGGCGGCCGCGGGCGCGAGCCCGAGGTCGAGCCCCGCGGCGCGGAGGGCCTGCCGGCGCTCCGCGAGGTGGAGCCCCGCGCGCCCGTCGCGGTGCGCGAGTCGCGACCCGAGCGGGCGGAGGAGCCCCGCGCCGAGCGGGCCGAGCGGACCGAGGAGCCCCGCGCCGAGCGGGCCGAGCGGACCGAGGAGCCCCGCGCCGAGCGGGCCGAGGAGCCCTTTGCGCGGGGCGGGGAGCCGGGGCCCGGCCGGCGCGAGTCGCGCTCGCGCCGCCGCCGCGGTCGCCGCCGGCCCGAGTCGCCGGCCGCCTTCCGGGAGCCGGAAGGCATCGAGGAGCCCGGCGAGGCGCCCGAGGTCGAAGCCGCGCCGCGGCGCTTCGAGGAGATCTCGCTCTTCGACCTGGAGGACGAGCGGCCGGCCGAGGTCTCCGGCGAGGGCGGCGGTCGCCGCCGGCGCCGCGGCCGGCGCCGCCGGGGAGGCCGGCGGGGCGGGAGCGAGGAGGCCGGCGGCGGCTCGGAAGACGACGAGGGAGAGGCGGGGCGGCCCGAGGCGTTCGAGGCCCGCGACAGCGGGCCCGAGGCGGCGTTCGAGGCGCGCGACGCCGGGCCCGAGCGGGCGGCGCCCGAGGAGGACGAGGGCGACGACGACCTCGACCTCTCCGAGA
>Ga0299906_10003982_pt1 | contig 12139 bp, 12 predicted proteins | sample RVTome_14_FD_200259 | JGI IMG/M metagenome (GOLD analysis project Ga0299906, IMG submission 200259) | Soil microbial communities from uranium-contaminated site in the Upper Colorado River Basin, Wyoming, United States - RVT145D125 (version 2) ...
TTTTGGACAATCCTGCCCAATTCTGCCGGTGTTTGTAACATGGAATGTGCTCAGAAATATTCCCGGTCGGTAATATTAGCGGCTTTGCTGGCCCCCGGCAACAAATTATTCCCGTTCGGGAATACGCTGCGCCCGCTGCGGGCATCTAGTGGTATTTAGGCTGGTATTTATTCCCGAACGGGAACATCCTTGAGCCAAAGAATAGGAGAGCAAAATGCCCGTTGAGATAAGCAAATTGTTTACCTACAAAGTCGGGTTACTCGCGATTGTCATCGCGCTGGCATTTTCGACTGTGCTGGGAGCGGACGACGGATGTAAGGCCTCCGGCGATTATTCGTACATTTGTGGCCCGGTGAGTGCGGAAGACCTGGTTCTCATCCCGGGGACCAAATGGATCGTCGCGAGCGGATTCGGCGGTGAGATCTCCTTATACCTCGTCGATTCAGAGCAAAAGTCCTGGGTCGACTTCTACCCCACAGTCGAACCGCGTGCCCGACAGAACATGGCGACCTACGGTGCATGTCCCGGGTCACCCGACCCCAACAGTTTTGTGGCTCACGGATTGAATATTCGGCCCGGAGCTGGCGGCCATTCGACGCTGTATGTGGTAGGCCACGGTGGGCGTGAAGCCATCGAAGTTTTCGATGTGGACGCAAGTGGCGACGCGCCTGTGCTGACATGGATAGGTTGCGTCATGACGCCAGACGGTATGCAGGCCAACAGCGTTGCTTCTTTTGCGGATGGCTCTCTCATCGCAACCATTCCTCTCCACACCGGCATACTCATCAATGAAGCAATTGGCGGGAAACCCACTGGCGCCGTATATGAATGGGCGCCGGGTGATGCGGGTTTCACAAAGATAGAAGGCACCGAAATGCCGTACGCCAATGGCATCGAAGTGTCGGACGATGGTCGGGAATTTTACGTCGCCTCATCGGGGCTGCAAAAGGTGCTGGCATTTTCGAACAGTAACCCCACACGGTTGCTGCGCAGCAGCAAGGCGTTCTCATTCATTCCGGATAATCTGCATAGGGACAGCGATGGAAACCTGATCACTGCCGGCTTAGCAATACTCGATCCGATATGTGGCGATGTTCCGATGTCGCTGGAATTCGATCTGGAAAAGTTTGCGACTTGTCCCAGACCTTTTACTGTTCTGGCTATCGATCCGCAGTCCATGCGGGAAAGCGTTGTTGCGAGTTCACCGGCTCAGGAGCACTTCAGTAATGTCACGATGGCGCTCGAGGTGGGCGACGAGCTTTGGATCGGGACCTTTGCAGGCGATCGCATTGCTTACCGAATCCTGGAGCAAGGTGGTGATCCGCCGTCAAACTAAACCGTACGATTCAACGCTCAATAAAGATCCGGTCGTCGAGAAACTTGACAAATTCTAGTGAGTACTCAGAAAGGGTCGCCCTGGCTTCCAGTTCCAGAAACTCGTTGTTCTGGTTGAGTTCCACGGCAAGAAAAACGATACCTGCGATCACCCCGACATTTGCCAGCGTATTCAGGGTCTGGCCAAGATCTATTTTTTTCATCGTCTTGCCTCCGATCCGCACGAAAATGCGCGGTACAGATGGGCACCCGCTTGGGGCCTGGAGCGGTCGAAATTATCCTGAAGTGCTATATGGCCAAAGAGTGGGGCAAGTGCGCACAGCAGCGTCAAAATCGGAATCGCTCAACTCCGGAAAGGCCCCCACTTTCTTGGAATAGTCACAGAAATACTTAATCAAAGCTGCCAGATTCCGCTCTGCCTGCATCATGTAGCCCGCGTGGTCGAGCGTATTATTCGTTCGCATGCGCTTGATCCCATTACCAATCAAGTGTTCGATTTGATGCGTGCAGTAAGGAGAGAACTGGAGCTGCCAGGATTCCAATTCGCGCCGCATGATTGCGAGCAATCGATTTTGTTGCATTCCAGACATTGTAGACTCTAGGGGCTTGCGGTGGTCTGCCCCGCAACTCCATTGCACGGTCGAACTTCATTGTTTCTTGGCGACATTAGGCGCCAACTCCAATCCGAATCACATCATACCCGTGCAGCTTGAGTTTTTGCAGGAAGACAAAAATATGGGCACTCCTGACCGAGGCTTACAGCCATGCTGCTCCGTCGCGTAATTGAGCATGTCAACGCCCAGAACTGGACGGCGGTGGCGCTCGACTTCGTCATCGTCGTTGTTGGCGTATTTATCGGCCTGCAGGCAGCGAACTGGAATGACGCGCGTCGGGATCAGGAACGACAGGAACTCGTTCAGAAGCGCCTCGAGTCCGATTTTCTGCTGATCAAAAAAGAACTGAATGAGTCGGCGGCTTCTCACGAAGAAGTGATCGTTTCGCTGCACACACTGCAGGGTGCCATCAGGCGCGGTGAAGCGGCACCGAACGAAGATACAGCGATCAAAATCGCATTGAACAGAGGATTCAGCTATCCACAGTTTGCGCAGCGTTCGGGCACCTTCATCGAGTTGCTGTCCAGCGGCCGCTTGGATCTGATCGATGATGAGCATACGCGAATCGCGCCGGTCCGTTACGACGAAAACGCCAAGCAGCGCCGGTTCAATTTGGTGCAGATTCGCGAATATCTGCATACCGCGGTGCCGAATTTCAATCTGTACAAAGTCCTGGGCCCCATTAATCGTAATGAACAGGGGCAAATCGCGTTGAGCACGGTTGTCGACTTTGTCATCGCGTGCCTGACTGTGCGCCAAGCTGGATTGAATGGATTGGTGGCCAGGGGCAGAATCGAACTGCCGACACGCGGATTTTCAGTCCGCTGCTCTACCAACTGAGCTACCTGGCCAATCGTGGGAAATGGGCATTTATAGTACCGCCCGAAGGCGCGGTATTAAACCCGCTGGGGCCTTCCAAGTCAACACGGTGAATGAAACCGGGCCGGTTTCCGGTTTACTCACCTGAATTCGTCCAAACCCATTTACGTAAAGGCCTGGCGATCGCCCCGACATGTCCAACGTGGCTGGATTGCACTCCCACCGAACCATTCGCGCCCTTCTTGTGGCCTTGTTGTTGATTTCGGGTGTCCATGCCAATGCCCAGTCCGGCGTTGCCACGGTTGCGGCTGAGGCGACGATATTCGAGGACGATCAGGGCGCCAATGGCGGCGGCTACGACAATATCTGCGTTGGCAATCTCGCCAATCTCACCACCACCCGGCGCGCCTTCGTCCGCTTCGACCTGCCGGAGATCCCCGCCGGATCGACCGTGACCCGGGTGGTGTACGACTTTATCCAGCTCAGGGTGCGCTTCATGGGCCCGGGAGCTCCCAAGACGGCCAACCTGGAGCTTCGCCGGGTCGAGGAGGGCTGGGTGGAAGGCACCGGCGATCCCTTCCCCGCTGCCTGCGGCGGCGGCGAAGCCGTTCCCGGTGTCGACTGGGCGAGTGCGCCGTTGGTCATGGCTGCGATCAGCGCAACCGAGTTCCTGCCGGCGACCGACCAAACGCCGATCACAATCGACACCGACAGCGGTGAGGACGACGACGGCCTGATCGCCGATGCTCAGGCCTGGGTGGACAACCCCGCCGGCAATTTCGGATGGGATTATCGCGTTGCCGAGGAGGTGACCCTGGATAATGCCCGGCTGCTGTCGCCCGGCAGCATCACAATTCATTGGACTGTGCCGCCGCTGGATTTCGAGGACGGATTTGAAACCCTCCCCTGAATTGAATCCCGGCTTTACCCAGGCTCGGCGCAGTTTTCTCGCAGAAAATCCGCGAGTTGGTGTTCCGCCATGTTGCCGGCTGCCAGGGCCAGGATCACCTGCGTGGCATCGGCTTCGTTGGCCGAAAACCTCAGGCCCTTCAACTCCAGGAACATCGCGCCCGCAAGGAAACCTGCGCGCTTGTTTCCATCGACGAAAGGATGATTTTTTACGATCCCGACGGTGTAGGCGGCGGCGAGTTCGAATAAGTCCGCCTGGCTGTACTCGTACAGGTTGCGCGGCCTGGCTAACGCCGATTCGAGCAGCCCAAGGTCACGTATGCCGGGGCTGCCGCCGTGAAGCGCAATCGAGGTTTCGTGGGCGATCAGTACGGCGGTTTCAAGCAGCCAGACGGGCTCACTCACTGAGCGCCTTCAGCGTATTGGGATAGCGGGACATCAAATCGTCCATGACCTTAAGCTGTTCCACCAGCGCCGGGTCGTGGGGCGTGAGGCGATACCCCTCTCCAGGTAGCTCGGTGAGATAGACGCTGTCCCCCTCGCGCACCTTCATGCGCTCGGCAACGTGCACCGGTACGGTCATGGTCAGGGAGTTTCCAACCTTTCTTAGTTTGAGTTCGCTCATCTTCAGTATCCCGAACGTGTATACAGAAGTATACACGTCGTGACCCGCCTTGTTAAGTGCATCCTGCGGTGAGTCAGGTCCCGTGAAGTTTGGCACTCGGGGAGTCGGCCCCAATCCGTGTCCGCTTGACCCCGAAGCAGACTTCAGGGTTTAGAATGACGAACGTACCCGGAGACCAAATGGAAACACTGAGCATAGGGCAGGTGGCACGGCAGGCGGGATTGAGCGTCGAGGCGGTGCGGTTTTACGAGAAGCAGCGGCTGATCGAGCCACCGCCGCGATCCGAAGCCGGGTACCGGCAATACCCGGCGAAAGCCGTCCGCAGGCTGAAGTTCATTCAGCGCGCCAAGGAAGCGGGCTTCACGCTCAAAGACATCGGCGGCCTTCTGGCATTGCGCCGGGAACCGGGCGCGTCGTGTGCTGACGTACAACTCCGCGCGACCCGCAAAGTAGAGCAAGTCGAACGCAAGATCCGCGACCTGGAATGTATCCGCGATGCGCTCGGCAGGCTGATTCTGCGCTGCAGCGGCCGCGGGGATCTGAGCGACTGTCCGATCCTGGAGGCGCTCGAATGGGATGCGGAGGATGCGTCGTGAGGGCTGAGTTGGTCTACGACAAGGCTTGCCCGAACGTCGAATCGGCCCGAACCCAGTTGCTCCGGGCGTTCGCGAAAAGCGGCGTCTCTCCGCGTTGGCGTGAATGGGACACGGCTGCACCCGAGACGCCGGACCATGCGCGCGGCTACGGCTCGCCGACCATCCTGGTGGACGGCCGCGACGTCAGCGGCGAAGCGCCCGGCCGGACCGGCGCGAATTGCTGCCGGATTTACGCCCACGGGGCAGAGGCGAGCAGCGGCGTCCCCGCGCTGGCCGACATAGTGCGGGCCCTTAGCCAGGGGCAGGGTACACCGGGGAAAGTGGGCGGCGGTGGGCGCTGGCAGTTCAACGGCGCACTGATCCCTGCAATCGGCGTCGCGTTGCTGCCCAAGTTGACCTGCCCGGCCTGCTGGCCCGCCTACGCCGGACTGTTGGGTTCGCTGGGCATCGGATTCTTCGACTACACCCCGTACCTGTTGCCGCTGACCGCCGGGTTCCTTTTGATCGCGATCGCGGGGCTGGCGTACCGCGCCCGCGCGCGGCGAGGCTACCGGCCCCTGCTGCTGGGCCTGGCCGGCTCGGCGATCCTGCTGGCGGGCAAGTTCGGCTACGACAGCGATGCCGCCATGTACGCGGGCATCGCCGTGCTGGTGGCGGCATCGGTCTGGAATACCTGGCCGGTATTACGGGGGCGGGACAGCGGCCCCGATCGGCAGGCGGCGGAGTGCCACGCTGCCTGCCATCGGAATGGTTTGAATGGAGGTGCTCATGGAAAAGAAACGACAGATTGAAATTTTCAGCGCCGGTTGCGCGCTGTGCGAAGACACCATCGCCCTTGTCAACCGCATGGCCTGCTCATCCTGCGAGATCAGCATTCTCGACATGAAGGACAAGATGGTGGCGCAACGGGCTGGCGAATTGGGCGTCACCTCGGTGCCGGCCGTGGCGGTCAACGGCGAGCTGGTGGACTGCTGCGTCAGGCCAGGTGTCGACGAGCAATCCCTGCGGGCGGCGGGCGTCGGGCAGCCCTTGGATAGAAACTCTCCGACCGATCGAGCTACATCACCCTTCGGCTGAAGCTGATGGCTATGTGGCCGCTGTGCGCGTGGCCTGCCTGGTTCACAGAGTCACGCTCCTCAACCTCAGCGCATTGCCAATAACCGACACCGAGCTGAACGACATGGCGGCAGCGGCGATCATGGGTGACAGCAACAGGCCGAAGAAAGGGTAGAGCACACCGGCCGCGATGGGCACGCCGAGCGCGTTGTAGACGAAGGCGAAGAACAGGTTCTGCTTGATGTTGCGCATGGTGGCGCGGCTCAGCTTGCGCGCCCTGACGATGCCGTTGAGGTCGCCCTTGACCAGGGTCACGCCGGCGCTTTCCATGGCCACATCGGTGCCGGTGCCCATGGCGATGCCCACCTGGGCTTGCGCCAGGGCGGGCGCATCGTTGATGCCATCGCCGGCCATGGCCACGAATCGTCCTTCCGCCTGTAGCGCCTTGACCTTCTCGGCCTTCTGCTCGGGCAATACCTCGGCCATCACCTCGTCGATGCCAAGCCGTTCGGCCACTGCCCTGGCGGTGGTTTCGCTGTCACCGGTGAGCATGACGATGCGGATGCCGTCGGCGTGCAGCGCCTCGATGGCCTCGGGCGTCGTTTTCTTGATCGGGTCGGCGACCGCGACGAGCCCGGCGGCCTGGCCGTCGATGGCGACGAACATGGCCGTCTTGCCCTCGGCCCGCAGTTCCTCCGCCCTTTCGGCCAATGCCCCTGCATCCACCGACAAGGCCTCCATCAGGGCGCGGTTGCCCAGGGCAACGGCTTTGGAATCGATTAGGCCTTTCACGCCCTTGCCGGTGACCGAATCGAAATCTGAATAGTCCGTGAGTTTCACTTCTCGATCCCCGGCGCCTTCGACGATCGCCGCCGCCAACGGGTGCTCGCTGCCGCGCTCGAGGGTGGCGGCAAGCCGCAGCACCTCCTCCTCGTCATAGCCTTCGGCGGCAATGATGTCGACCAGCTTCGGCTTGCCCTCGGTCAGCGTGCCGGTCTTATCGACGATCAGGGTATCGACTTGCCGCAGGGTCTGGATTGCCTCGGCGTCCTTGAACAGCACGCCCGCCGAAGCGCCCTTGCCGCTTGCCACCATGATCGACATCGGAGTGGCCAGCCCCAGTGCACAGGGGCAGGCGATGATGAGCACGGCTACCGCGTTGATGATGGCGTAGGCCATGGCGGGCTCAGGTCCCCACAGGCCCCAGATGATGAAGGTGATGACGGCGATCACCACCACGGCGGGCACGAACCAGCTCGCCACCACGTCGACCAGGTTCTGGATCGGCGCCCGGCTGCGGGCAGCCTGGGCGACCATGTGCACGATCTGCGCCAGCAGCGTGTCGCTGCCCACCCGTTGGGCTTCGATGATGAGCGAACCGGTGCCGTTGACGGTGGCGCCGATGACTTCGTCCCCGGTCGTTTTCTCGACCGGGATGGGTTCACCGGAGATCATGGATTCGTCGACCGACGAACGACCTCCCTCGACGACACCGTCGACGGGAATCTTCTCGCCGGGCCGAACGCGCAGCCGGTCGCCGATCTGCACCTCTTCCAGCGAAATGTCCTCTTCCACTCCGTCATCGCCGATCCTGCGCGCGGTCTTGGGCGCCAGGCCCAGCAGCGCCTTGATCGCGGCGTTGGTCGAGCTGCGCGCACGCAACTCCAGGACCTGCCCAAGGAGGACCAGCGTGACGATGACCGCGGCAGCCTCGAAGTAGACGCCGACCTGCCCGGAGGCATCGCGAAAGGTGGGCGGAAAGATGCCCGGCACAATCGCCGCGACCACGCTGTAACCGTACCCCACCGCGACGCCAAGGGCGATCAGGGTGAACATGTTCAGGTTCCAGGTGACGACCGAGCGCCAGCCGCGGACGAAGAACGGCCATCCACACCACAGCACCACCGGGGTCGCAAGGCCGAACTCCAGCCAGACGCGGACGCCGTGCGGCACGATGGATTCGATGTCGACGCCCGGGATGGCGTGGCCCATGGCCAGAAACACCACCGGCACGGTCAGGACGACCGCCACCCAGAAGCGCCGCGTCATGTCGCGCAGTTCGGAGTTGTCTTCTCCCTCCAGGCTTACGGTTTCCGGTTCAAGCGCCATCCCGCAGATCGGGCAGGAGCCCGGTTCGATGAATCGCACCTGCGGATGCATGGGGCAGGTGTAGACCTTGCCACCATAGCCCTCCGGCACGCTGTCGTAGCGCCCGGTCTCTTCCGCCTTGCCGGCATCGCGCGAATGCTCTTGGTGGTGATGGTGTTCGTGTTCCATTCTCAGAGCCTCACAACTTTCGGTTTAGTTTCAGTGATTGCCAGATCAGGAACGCCGCCGGTATCACGGCCAGCGTCAAAACCGTGGCGCTGACCATGCCGCCGACCATCGGCGCCGCGATGCGCCGCATCACTTCCGATCCGGTGCCGCCGCCCAGCATGATCGGCAGCAGGCCGGCAATGATGGCGGCCACCGTCATCATGATAGGGCGAATTCGCATCAGGGCGCCTTCCACAACTGCTTCGTTCAAATCCGTTCTGTCGAGCGGACGGCTCCCACTTTCGGCGGCGCGCGTCACCCGCGCCAGCGCTTGCTTGAGGTACACCAGCATAACCACCCCGATTTCCACCGCCACGCCGGCCAGAGCGATGAAGCCGACGCCGGCCGCCACCGACAGGTTGTAGTCCAGCAGCCACAGCAGCCAGAAGCCGCCAACCAGTGCCATCGGCAGGGTACCCAGGATGATCAGCACCTCGGCCAGGCTGCGAAAGTTGAAAAACAGCAGCAGCACGATGACCACCAGTGTAACGGGCACCACCACGGCCAGCCGCTCCTTGGCGCGTTCCATGTATTGATACTGCCCCGACCATTGAAGGGAATACCCGGGCGGCAGTTCGAGGTGTTCGGTGACGGCCGCGCGCGCCGCCTCGACGTAACTGCCGAGGTCGACGCCCTCGATGTCGACGAAGATCCAGCCATTCAGGCGCGCGTTTTCGCTCTTGATCATGGGTGGTCCACCCTCGATCGAAATGTCCGCCACGGCCGACAGTGGAATCTGCGCGCCGCTGGGGGTGACCACCGCCAGCTCACGGAGCTTTGCGATCGAATCACGCGCCTCGCGCGGATAACGCAGGTTGACGGGATAACGCTCCAGCCCCTCGACGGTCTCTGTGACGTTCATGCCGCCGATCGCGGTGGTGACGACGGCCTGCACGTCGTCGATGTTCAGGCCATAGCGCGAGGCCTGGTCGCGGCGGATGTCGACGGTGACGTAACGCCCGCCGGCCACGCGCTCGGAGAACGCCGAGGCGGTGCCGTCCACGTCCTGCAGGATCTGCTCCACCTCCTGACCCAATTGCTGAATGACGTCCAGGTCGGGCCCGGCGATTTTCACGCCGACCGGCGTCTTGATGCCGGTGGCCAGCATGTCGATGCGATTCTTGATGGGCGGCACCCAGACGTTGGTCAGACCGGGAATCTGCAACCGCTGGTCCAGCTCTCGCCTGATGTCCTCCATGGTGAAACCCTCGCGCCACTGATCCCGCGGTTTGAACTGGATGACCGTTTCGATCATGGTCAGCGGCGCCGGGTCGGTCGCCGTTTCGGCCCGGCCAATCTTGCCGAATACCCGTTTGACCTCGGGCACGGTCATGATCAGCTTGTCGGTCTGCTGCAGAATCTGCTGCGCCTTGCCGATGGAAAGGCCGGGAAGGGCGGACGGCATGTACATCAGGTCGCCTTCGTCCAGCTCGGGCATGAACTCCGAGCCGAGCTTCGTGAGGGGCCAGGTTCCGGCAAGGATCAGAACAAAAGCCACCACGAGTACAGCCCCCGGATGTCGTGTCACCTGCCCGATCAGCGGCCGGTACAGCCAAACCAGGCCACGGTTGATCGGGTTGCGTTTCTCGGGGGTGATTCGTCCACGAATGAAGTAGCCCATCAGCACCGGCACCAGCGTGATCGAAAGCCCCGCCGCCGCGGCCATGGCGTATGTCTTGGTGAAGGCCAGCGGGGCGAACATCCTTCCCTCCTGGGCCTGCAGCGTGAACACCGGCAGGAAACTCAGCGTGATGATCAGCAGCGAGAAAAACAGCGGCGGGCCGACTTCGACCGCGGCTTCGGTGACCACCTCCCAGTGCGGGCGGGTCTTGTAGTCGGCCCGCTCCATTTTCTTGTGCAGGGTCTCGATCATCACGATCGCGGCGTCGACCATGGCGCCGATGGCGATCGCGATGCCGCCCAGCGACATGATGTTGGCGTTCAGACCCTGGGCTTCCATCACGATGAAGGCCATCAAAATTCCCAGCGGCAGACTCAGGATCACCACCAGCGAGGAGCGCAGGTGCCACAGGAACAGCGCGCAGACCAGCACCACCACGATGAACTCTTCGACGAGTTTTTGCTTGAGCGTGGCCACCGCGCGATTGATCAGGGCAGAGCGGTCGTAAGTTTCGACGATCTCGACGCCTTCGGGGAGGCTGCCGCGCAGTTCGTCGAGACGTGCCTTGACCGCGTCGATCGTGTTGCGGGCGTTCTCGCCGTAGCGCATGACGATGATGCCGCCGACCACTTCACCTTCGCCGTTCAACTCGGCGATGCCGCGGCGCAATTGCGGCCCCAGCCGGATCTCCGCCACGTCGGCCAGGCGCACCGGCGTGCCGGTGGCGTTCATCCCCAGCGGAATGGCAGCCAAATCTTCGATGGAATCCAGGTATCCGGTGGCGCGCACCATGTACTCCGCCTCGCCCATTTCGATCACCGAGCCGCCGACCTCGCGGTTACCGCTGCGGATCGCATCGCGGATCTTCGCGAGCGGCAGGTCGTAGGCGCGCAGGGCCTCGGGGCTCACCACCACCTGGTACTGCTTGACCATGCCGCCGACGGTCGCCACTTCGGCCACGCCCGGCACGGTCTGCAGCTCGTATTTCAAAAACCAGTCCTGGATGGAACGAAGCTGGGCGAGATCGTGATTACCGCTGCGGTCCACCAGGGCGTATTCGTACACCCACCCCACACCCGTGGCGTCCGGGCCGAGTGCCGGCGTGGCCGCAGCGGGCAGGCGCCCGGCGGCCTGGTTGAGGTACTCGAGCACCCGCGAGCGCGCCCAGTAGAGGTCGGTTCCATCCTCGAAGATGACGTAAACGAAGGAATCGCCGAAAAACGAGTAGCCGCGCACCGTGCGGGCGCGCGGCACTGACAGCATGGCGGTGGCCAGCGGGTAGGTGACCTGGTCCTCGACCACCTGCGGCGCCTGGCCGGGGTACGAAGTCTTGATGATGACCTGCACATCGGAGAGATCCGGGATGGCGTCGACCGGGGTGTTACTCAGAGCGTAGGCGCCCCAGGCCGCGACGATCAGGCTCAGGATTACCACGACGAAGCGGTTGGCGACCGACCAGCGGATGATCCCTTCAATCATGGTCATGGGCCTCCGCGCCGTTTTCCGGCGCTTCGCGCTCGTCGACGTCCGGCAGGAAGGCGCGATCGATCATGAATCGACCGGAAGCCGCCTGGCGTAGCTGGAAGCGAATGTCCTGGCCGACTTCGAACGCCTCCAGGTCAACCTGGGGGCCGGCTTCGAAATCCATGTTCATGGCCGGCCAGCTGAGCTCGTCGATCGGCCCATGGGACACCCGCATGCGCCGGTCGGGGAGGTTGATTTCCTCGATCCAGCCGCTGCCGAACGCCGTGACGGGTTCCTCGTCTTCCGGGGTCTCGGGAACCGTTCCCAGCCGCTGGACGCTGCCCCGCAGGCTGGCCTCGGAGTCGATCAGGAACTGCGAGGAAGTCACCACGCGGTTGCCTTCGGCGATCCCGGCGACAATCTCCACCCATTCGCCGCTTTCCATGCCCGCGAGCACTTCGTGGACCTCGAACCTGCCGTCGCCCAGGGCGATGACCACCCGGTCGCGCTCGGGGCCCCGGATCAGGGCTTCGCGCGGAATGCTCAGCGCGCGCGGGCGCAGCTTGCCGAAAATCGAGACCCGCGCGTACATGTTGGGCTTGAGCTTTTCACCCGGATTGTCGAAACGCAGCCGCACGCGCAGGGTGCGGGTCTGCGGATCGAGTACCGGATAAACGTAATCGACCTCGCCGCTGAACACCGAGCCCGGCAGGTAATCGAGCCAGGCTTCGGCGGCCTGGCCCTCGGCGACCCATTCGGCCTGTGACTCGAACACCTCGGCCAG
>Ga0299906_10003983_pt1 | contig 12139 bp, 10 predicted proteins | sample RVTome_14_FD_200259 | JGI IMG/M metagenome (GOLD analysis project Ga0299906, IMG submission 200259) | Soil microbial communities from uranium-contaminated site in the Upper Colorado River Basin, Wyoming, United States - RVT145D125 (version 2) ...
CCGCTGGTTTTCGCGCTCTCGGTGGTGGCGGTGATCTACACCTCGCTGGTGGCGCTGGCCCAGGAGGACATGAAGAAGCTGATCGCCTATTCCTCCGTCGCCCATATGGGCTTCGTCACCATCGGCATCTTCACCTTCAACGTGCAGGGGATCGAGGGCGCGATCTTCCAGATGCTGTCCCACGGGGTGGTGTCGGCGGCCCTGTTCCTCTGCGTCGGCGTGGTCTACGACCGCATGCATTCGCGCCTGATCGCGACCTATGGCGGCCTGGTCCACCGCATGCCGGCCTACGCCGCCGTGTTCATGGTGTTCACCCTGGCGGCGGTGGGATTGCCCGGCACCTCCGGATTCGTCGGTGAGATCCTGGTGCTGGTGGGGGCCTACCAGGTGTCGACCTGGGTGGCGGCGCTGGCCGCCACCGGCATGATCCTCGGCGCCGCCTACATGCTGTGGCTTTACCGCCGGGTGATCTTCGGCGAGCTCACCAAGACCGAGCTCAAGTCCATCACCGACCTCAGCCCGCGCGAGATCGCCGTGTTCGCGCCGATCGTGCTGGCGGTGCTGTGGATGGGCATCCATCCGGCCCCGTTCCTGGATACCATCCACGCCTCGGTCGAGAACCTCGTTGACAACTATACCGCGGCGCTGAGGGCCGCCGCCGCGGCCGAGGGCAACGTCGTGGCGGCGGGGACGGCCCCATGACCGAATGGAACCTGTCCCAGCTGACCGCCGCGGTGCCGGAGCTGTTCGTCGCCCTCTCGGCGATCATCCTTCTCCTGATCGGCGTGTTCCAGGGCGATGGCCATACCCGGATCCTCAGCTGGTTCGCGGTGGCCGTGGCCGCCGTGGCGCTGCTGCTGGTGGCCGGCACCTCGGCCGGGCCGGAGACGGCGTTCGGCGGCGCCTTCATCGCCGACGCCTTCGCCCGCTTCGCCAAGGCGCTGGTGCTGATCGGGACCGCGCTCGCGCTGATGCTGTCGCTCAGCTATGTGGAGCGCGAGGACATGAGCCGGTTCGAGTATCCGATCCTGTTCGTGTTCGCCATGCTCGGCATGATGATGATGATCTCGGCCAACGACCTCATCGCGCTCTATGTGGGGCTCGAGCTGCAGTCGCTATCGCTTTACGTGGCGGCAGCCTTCCGGCGCGATTCCCTGCGCTCCACCGAGGCCGGCCTCAAGTATTTCGTCCTCGGTGCGCTGTCCTCGGGCATGCTGCTCTACGGGGCGTCCCTGGTGTACGGCTTCTCGGGGACCACCAGCTTCGAGGGCATCGCCCGGGCGGTGGCCGGCGGCGAGGGCGCGACAGGGGTGCTGGTCGGCCTCGTGTTCCTGACGGCAGCCCTGGCTTTCAAGGTTTCGGCGGTGCCGTTCCACATGTGGACGCCCGACGTCTACGAGGGCGCGCCCACGTCGGTGACGGCGTTCTTCGCCATCGCCCCCAAGGTCGCGGCCATGGCCCTGCTGATACGGGTGCTGGTCGACCCGTTCGCGGCCATCACCGCCCAGTGGCAGCAGCTCGTGGTGCTGATCGCGGTGCTGTCCATGGCCCTCGGCGCCTTCGCCGCCATCAATCAGCACAACATCAAGAGGCTGATGGCCTATTCCTCCATCGGCAATGTCGGCTACATGCTGGTGGGCTTGGCGGCCGGGACCGAGGACGGCGTGCGCGGGGTCCTGATCTATCTCGCCATCTACATGGTGATGACCGCGGGCGCCTTCGGCTGCATCCTCTGCATGCGGGTCCATGGCCGCGCCGTCGAGGAGCTCGACGACCTCAAGGGGCTGTCGCGGACGCGGCCGGGCCTGGCGCTGGCCCTCGCCGTGTTCATGTTCTCGCTGGCCGGGATTCCGCCGCTCGCCGGCTTCTTCGCCAAGCTCTACGTGTTCCTGGCCGCCATCCAGGCCGGCCTCTACGTCCTCGCCGTGATCGGGGTGCTGGCCTCGGTGGTGGCCGCCTTCTACTACCTGCGCGTCGTCAAGCTCATGTATTTCGACGAGCCGGCCGACACGCTGGATCGCGTTCCGGGGCGCGAGGTCGGGCTCGTGCTCGCCGGAACCGGGCTGTTCACCGCCTTCTTCTTCGTGCTGCCGTCGCCGGTGCTCAATGCCGCGGCCACCGCCGCCAGGTCCCTGTTCGGCGGCTGACGGCGGCGCGGTGCCGCCCTGGGGACAAAGGACCATGACCGCGACCGTGGCGATTCCATCCTTCTACCGTCTGTTCGCGCGCGACGAGGTCACCAGCACCAACGACGAGGCCCTGGCCCTCGCCGCGGCGGGCGCGGAGGAGGGAGCCCTGGTGGTCGCCGACCGCCAGACCCGCGGCCGCGGCCGGCGCGGGCGGTCCTGGGACAGCCCCGCCGGCAACCTGCACCTGTCCTTGGTGCTGACCCCGCCCGCCGGACCGAGTGCCGCCGGGGCCGTGGGCTTCGCCGGGTCGCTGGCGGCGGCGGACGCGGTGGCCCGGTTCCTTCCCGCGGAAGCGGAGGTCGGCGTCAAATGGCCCAACGACGTGCTGGTCGGCGACCGCAAGGTCGGCGGCATCCTGATCGAGACGGTGGTGGGCCGCGCCGAGGCCCTGGTGCTGGGGGTCGGCGTCAATGTCGCCCGCCATCCGGCGGGCACGACCTATCCCGCCACCTCCCTCGCCGCCGAAGGCGCGGCGACGGCCACGGCGCCGGCCGTGCTGGAGGCCTTCGCCGAGTCCTTTCTCGAGCGCTACCGGGGATGGCGCCGGGACGGCATGGCGCCGCTGCGCGCGGCTTGGCTGGCCAGGGCCCGCGGCATCGGCGGGCCGATCCGCGCGCGCCTCGAGGGCGCGACGTTCGACGGCCTCTTCCGCGGGATCGATGAATCGGGCGCGCTGGTCCTCGACCTCGGCGACGGGGATGTGAAGAGGATCACCGCCGGCGACGTGTTCCTCCCGGGACGCGCGTAACAGGGCGGCTCCATGCTCCTCGTCATCGATTGCGGCAACACCAACACCAAGCTCGGGCTCTACGAGGGCGAGGTGCCTGGCGGCCGCTTTCGCGGCGTGTTCCGGGTCGCCACCGACGCCGGTCTCGATGCCGCCGGATACCGCGCGCGGCTGGAGGGTGAGATGGCGCGGGCCGGGCTCGGCGGCGCCCCCATTTCCGGCGCCGCCCTGGCCACCGTGGTGCCGGCGGCGCGGGGTGCGCTGACCGACTTCGCCCGCGAGGTCGCGGGCACCGAGCCGGTGGTGGTCGGCGCGTCCGGGGTGCGCCTCGGCCTCCGGGTGCTGGTGGACCGCCCCGGCGAGGTCGGCGCCGATCGCCTGGCCGGCGCGGTCGCCGCCCATGCCGGCTGGTCCGGGGCCAAGATCGTGCTCGACTTCGGCACCGGCACCACCTTCGACGTGGTGACCGAGGAGGGCGACTACGCCGGCGGCGTCATCGCGCCCGGCATCAACCTCGCCCTCGACTCGCTGCACGCGGCGGCCGCCCAGTTGCCGTGCGTCGAGGTGGCGCGGCCCCCCCGCGTCATAGGCAAGGCCACCGTGCCCGCCATGCAGTCGGGCATCTACTGGGGCTATATCGGCTTGATCGAGGGGATCGTCGCCCGCATCAGGAGCGAATACGGGGCAGACCGGCCGTTCACGGTGATCGCGACGGGCGGGCTCGCCCCCTTGTTCGCCGGCGGTACCGACGTGATCGACGCCACCGACCCGGAGCTGACCCTCAGGGGCCTCGTTCTCGTCCATCGGCTCAACCGCCCATGACCATCGCGGCCGCCCACGATCCCGTCCTCGCCGCCGCCAAGGCCGGCCTCGTCTACCTGCCGCTCGGCGGCGCCGGCGAGATCGGCATGAACCTCTATCTCTACGGCTGCGAGGGCAAGTGGATCGCCGTCGAATGCGGTGTCACCTTCGGCGACGAGACCACCCCCGGCGTGGACGTGATGATGGCGGACCCCGCCTTCCTCGAGACCGTGCGCGACGATCTGCTGGGGATCGTGCTGACCCATGCCCATGAGGATCACCAGGGGGCGGTGGCCTATCTGTGGCCGCGCCTCCAATGCCCGGTCTACGCCACCGCGTTCACCGCCGGACTCGTGCGCGTGCGCCTCGCCGAGGCCGGCATCGAGCGGGAGGTGCCGCTCCACGAATTGCCCCTGGAGGGCGACGTTGCGCTCGGTCCGTTCCGGCTCCGCCTCGTCACCGTCACCCATTCCATCCCCGAGCCCAATGCGCTCGCCATCGAGACCCCGTTCGGACGCCTGGTCCATACCGGGGACTGGAAGATCGATCCCGATCCGCTCATCGGCGATCGCATGGACGAGGTGACGTTCCGCCGCCTGGGCGAGGCCGGGGTGCTGGCCATGGTCTGCGATTCGACCAACGTGTTCGTGGAGGGGGCGTCCGGCTCCGAGGCGGAGGTGCGCGAGCACCTCGCCGAGGTCGTCGGCCGATTCCAAAACCGGGTGGCGGTCGCCTGCTTCGCGTCCAACATCGCCCGCATCGAGTCCATCGCCAGGGCCGGGGCGGCCAACGGCCGCCACGTGGCGCTGGTCGGGCGATCGCTCTGGCGCCTCACGGAGATCGCGCGGGAATGCGGCTATCTCCGCGGCGTGCCCGATTTCCTCACCGAGCACGACGCCGCCTTCCTGCCGCGGGAGCGGGCGCTCCTCATCTGCACCGGCAGCCAGGGCGAGCGGGGATCGGCCCTGGAACGGATCTCCCAGGGCGACCACCCCAGCGTGGTGCTGGAGGAGGGGGACGCGGTGCTGTTCTCCTCGCGCAACATCCCCGGCAACGAGCGTGCGATCTACGCCCTTCAGGACCGGCTGGCGCGGCGGGGCGTCGCCATCCTTACGGGGCGCGATGCGCCCATCCACGTCTCCGGCCACCCGGCGCGGGCCGAGCTCGCGCGGCTCTACGAGTGGGTGCGCCCGGCGATCCTGGTGCCCATGCACGGCACGTCGCGCCACCTGATCGAGCAGGCGGCCTACGCCCGCGGCCTCGGCATACGGGAAGCCCGCGTCGTTACCAACGGCGAGGCGCTCCGCCTCGCGCCCGGGCCGGTGGAGATCGTGGGGCGGGTGCCGGCGGGGCGTCTCGGCCTCGACGGCAATCGGCTCGTGCCCATGGACGACTCGCTGATGGCCCAGCGCCTGCGCGGCGCCTTCGCCGGCCACGCCTTCGTCACCGTCGTCGTGGACCGCAAGGGGCGGCTCGCCGCTGATCCGGAGGTCTCCCTCCATGGCGTCGCCGCGAGCGCGGAGGAGCAGGCGGCGGCGGTGGCCGCCGTCGCCGAGGAGGTCGAGCAGGTCTTCGCCCGCGGCCGGGGCCGCCGGGGCCGTGCCCGCCCGGACGACGGCGCGGCGGAGGAGGTGCGGCGCGCGGTGCGCCGCGTCCTCCGCGGCATGACCGGCAAGCGGCCCGTGACCGAGGTCCACATCATCGGCCTGTGATGGCCTGGATCGCGAAGCGAGGTGGGCGTGAACTGGTTCACCGGGATCGTCGTCTACATCATCGTCTGGTGGCTGGTATTGTTCACGATACTGCCCTGGGGGAACCGGCCGCCCGACCGGCCCGGGCGCGGCCATGCCGACGGCGCGCCCGAGCGGCCGCGCCTTGTCCTCAAGACCCTCGTCACCACGGCGATTGCGGCCGCCGTCTGGGGCGTGATCTACTGGGTCATGGCGGCGGGGCTGGTCTCCTTCCGGGCGCCGTCGCCATAGGGAAGAGGAGGGATTAATGGCGGAACCGGTACCGTTCGGCGTCCGGATCATCGACCATCTGGTGCTGCGTTCCGGCGATGCGCCGAGGCTGGTCGCCTTCTACCGCGACGTGATTGGCCTGCCCGTCGAGCGCCAGACCAGGAGCGGCCTCACCCAGCTGCGCGCGGGGGCCTCCCTCGTCGATATCGTGCCGGTGGAGGATCGCGACCGGCCCGGCCGCAACCTCGAGCATTTCTGTCTGCGGGTGGACCCGTTCGACGAAGCCGCCATCCGCCGGCACCTGGAGGCGGCCGGGGCCGAGATCGTCAAGAGCGGCACCGCCTACGGCGCGGACGGGCGGGGGCCGAACCTCTATTTCCGCGATCCCGACGGCAACGAGGTCGAGCTCAAGGGCCTGGGCGACGGCAAGCGCGAGACGGAATGAGCTATTGCGCCGTCGCCAGGGGCCATCCCGTCCACGGCCCCCATCACGACATCGAATACGGCCGCCCGGTTACCGACGACGCCGTGCTGTTCGAGCGCATCGCGCTGGAGATCAACCAGGCGGGGCTCAGCTGGCTGCTGGTGCTCACCAAGCGGGCGGCGCTCAATGCCGCCTTCCGGGGCTTCGATCCCGAGCGGGTGGCGCGCTTCGGCAAGCGGGACGTGACGCGGCTGATGGCCGATCCCGGCATCATCCGCAACCGCCGCAAGATCGAGGCGGTGATCGAGAACGCGAGGCGGGTGCGCGCCATCCGTGCGAGCCGCGGAAGCCTCGCCTCCTGGCTCGAGTCCCATCATCCCCTGCGGTTGCCCGACTGGGTCGGGCTCATGCGTCGGACCTTCGTGTTCATGGGCCCGGAGGTGGTCAACGAGTTCCTCATGAGCACCGGCTACCTTCCGGGCGCTCACGATCCCGGTTGTCCCGCCTTCGCGGAGATCGCGGACATGGAGCCTCCGTGGATGCGGGCGGCGCCCGCGGGCGGCTGGTGATGCGAGCCCGGCCGCCCGCCGTTGCAGTTTCAGGCGCCTTTGCCTAAAGTCGAGGCGCCGCGCGGGGCGCGGCCCGCCCCACCCGAGCAGAAGGCCATGCGTCTTTCCCGATATTTCCTGCCGACCCTGAAGGAGACGCCGAAGGAGGCGGAGATCGTGTCCCACCAGCTGATGCTGCGTGCCGGCATGATCCGCCAGGCCTCGGCAGGAATCTATTCCTGGCTCCCCCTCGGGCACCGGGTCCTGCGCAAGATCGAGCGGATCGTGCGCGAGGAGCAGGATCGGGCTGGCGCCCAGGAAATGCTGATGCCCACCATCCAGCCCGCCGAGGTGTGGCGGAGGTCGCTGCGCTACGACGACTACGGGCCGGAGATGCTGCGCATCACCGACCGCCACGAGCGCGAGTTGCTCTACGGCCCCACCAACGAGGACCTGATAACCGAGATCTTCGCCGCGACGGTGAAGAGCTACCGGGAGTTGCCCAAGCTCCTCTATCACATCCAATGGAAGTTCCGCGACGAGGTGCGTCCCCGTTTCGGGGTCATGCGCGGGCGCGAGTTCCTGATGAAGGACTGCTACTCTTTCGACCTGGATTATGACGCTGCTGTAATGTCTTACAGGAAGATGTTCGTGTCTTATCTCAGGACCTTCGCGCGCCTCGGCCTCAGGGCCATCCCCATGGAGGCCGACACCGGCCCCATCGGCGGCGACCTCTCCCACGAGTTCATCATCCTCGCCGATACCGGCGAGAGCGAGGTCTTCTGCGACCACGAGATTCTTTCCGTCGATGTCCTTGAGGCGGACGTCGACTACGATGACGATGCCGCGATCGACAAGGTGATTACGCGCTTCACGAAGTTGTATGCCCGCACCGAGGAAAAGCACGACGCCGCCGCCTTCGAGGCCGAGGTGCCCGAAGGTCGCCGCTATCACGGGCGCGGCATCGAGGTCGGCCAGGTATTCTATTTCGGCACCAAGTATTCCAGTCCCATGGGCGCGGTGGTCCAGGGGCCCGACGGCCAGCCGGTCACCGTGGAGATGGGCTCCTACGGGATCGGCGTCTCGCGCCTCGTCGGCGCCATCATCGAGGCGAGCCACGACGACGCCGGCATCATCTGGCCCGATCCGGTGGCGCCGTTCGACGTCGCCCTGATCAACCTGCGCGCCGGCGACGACGCTTGTGACCGCGCCTGCGAGGACGTCTACGCGAAGCTGCGGGCGGCGCGATTGGAGGTGCTCTACGACGACCGCGACGAGCGCCCCGGCGTCAAGTTCGCCGAGGCCGATCTCGTCGGCCTGCCGTGGCGGCTGGTCATCGGCCCGCGGGGCCTCAAGGAGGGCACGGTGGAGCTCAGGCGCCGCGACGGCACCGTGGCCGAGGAACTGCCCGTCGAGGCGGCGCTGGCGCGGCTGCCGGGCCCGGCAGCGGGCTGAGAGGCACCGTGGCGTTCTCCCCCTTCGAGCGGCTGGTCGCGGCCCGCTACCTGAGGGCGCGGAGACGCGAGGGGTTCATCTCGGTGATCGCCGGGTTCTCCCTCGCCGGCATCGCCCTCGGCGTCGCCACCCTGATCATCGTCATGGCGGTGATGAACGGATTCCGGCAGGAGCTCCTCACCCGCATCCTCGGTGTCGGCGGGCACATCACCGTCTTCGGGGCCGAGGGCGGCCCGCTCACCGATTTCGACTCCGTGCTGGCGCGGCTGCGGGGGATCCCGGGCGTCACCGACGCGGCGCCGCTGGTGACGGGTCAGGCGATGCTGACCGTGGGACGGCGCGCCGGCGGCGTGCTGGTCCAGGGCATGCGCCCGGCCGACCTCGCCCGGCGACAGATCATCGCGGACAACATCAGGGCGGGCGGCCTCGCGGATTTCGGCAAGTCCGACGACACCGTACTGGTCGGCACCCGGCTCGCCGCCCGCTACGGCCTGGTGCCGGGCGACCGCATCACCCTGGTCGCCCCCACCGGCAACGTCACCGCCTTCGGCACGCTGCCGCGGGCCAAGGCCTACCGCATCGCGGGCCTGTTCGAGGTCGGCATGTACGAATACGATTCCAACTTCGTCTACATGCCCTTCGAGGCCGCCCAGCTCCTGTTCCGGGACCGGGGCCGGGCCTCCAACATCGAGGTGATGATCGGTGATCCCGACGGGGTCGCCGCCGCCAAGGCGCGCATCGCGGGCGCCCTCGGCCCGACCGTGCGTCTGCGCGACTGGCAGCAGGTCAATTCCAGCTTCTTCACGGCGATCCAGGTGGAGCGCAACGTGATGTTCCTGATCCTGACCCTCATCATCCTGGTCGCCGCCTTCAACGTCATCTCGGGCATGATCATGCTGGTCAAGGACAAGGGCCGCGACATCGCCATCCTGCGGACCATGGGGGCGACGCGGGGCGCGGTCATGCGCATCTTCCTGCTGGCCGGGGCCTCGGTGGGCGTGGTCGGGACCATCGTCGGCTTCGTGCTGGGGATCGCGTTCTGCGACAACATCGAGACCATACGCGGGTGGATCCAGGGGCTCACGGGGGCCGACGTGTTCTCCGCCGAGATCTACTTCCTGTCCACGCTGCCGGCCGAGGTCGACCCCGGCGAGGTGGCGGCGGTGGTGGCCATGTCGCTGACGCTCTCGTTCCTGGCCACCCTCTACCCGTCCTGGCGCGCCGCCCGGCTCGATCCGGTGGAGGCGCTTCGCTATGAGTGAGCGGCCCGCCACCGGCGACGGCGTCCCCCTCCGCCTCGAGGGCATCGCCCGCGGCTTCGACGACGCGGGTGGGAGACTCGAGGTCCTGAGGGGCGTCGACCTCGCCATCGTGCCCGGCGAGATCGTGGCGCTGGTGGGGCCGTCGGGATCGGGCAAGTCGACCCTCCTGCACATCACCGGACTGCTCGAGCGCGCCGATGCCGGCCGCGTGGTGATCGCGGGGCGGGACGCGTCGCGGCTGTCGGACGGCGAGCGCACGCGGCTGCGGCGCGATCATCTCGGCTTCGTCTACCAGTTCCATCATCTCCTTCCCGAGTTCTCGGCGGAGGAGAACGTGGCCCTGCCGCGGCTGATCGCGGGGATCGCGCGCACCGACGCGCATGCCAGGGCGCGGGAGCTGCTGGGGCTGGTCGGCCTCGCCGCGCGCGCGACCCACCGTCCCGCCGAGCTCTCCGGCGGCGAGCAGCAACGCGTCGCCATCGCCCGGGCGCTGGCCAACGCGCCGGCGCTGCTGCTGGCCGACGAGCCCACCGGCAATCTCGACCCCGCCACCGCCGACCAGGTGCTGTCGGTGTTCCTCCGGGCCGTCAAGGGCACCGGGCGGGCGGCGCTGATCGCCACCCACAATCCGATGCTCGCCGCCCGCATGGACCGCACCGTGGCCCTGGAGGAGGGCCGACTGGTGCCGGGATGAACCGCGGGGTGAAGGCCTCTTTTTCCCAACATCCTGTGGATAAGAGCCGGAATCGAACTACAATTTGTTGCCACCCCGGACCGGTTGTGGAATCAATCGGGACTGCGCCGGCCCCCGGGTCCGGCCCGCCCAATACGGACCGGTGACCATGGCCCACGCCGATTTCGTCCATTTGCGGGTCCATTCCGCCTATTCCCTGCTCGAGGGTGCCCTGAAGATTCCGGAACTCGCGGCCCTGTGCCGGCGCCACGCCATGCCGGCGGTGGCGGTGACCGACACCCGCAACCTGTTCGGCGCCCTGGAGTTCAGCCTCGCCATGAAGGCGGCCGGGGTGCAGCCGATCGTCGGCTGCGAGTTCCCGGTGTCGCGGGAGGGGGGCGAGGCCCAGGGCAACGGCGCCGCCGCCCGCGGCCCCGAGCCCGATGTGCTGGTGCTGCTGGTCAAGGACGAGGTGGGCTACGCCAATCTCATAGGCCTGGTGAGCGAGGCCCACCTCGCCACCGAGCCGGGCCGTACGCCGCAACTCGCCTGGGAGCGCCTCGCCGGGCGCACCGAGGGCCTGATCGCCCTCACCGCCGGGCCCGAGGGCACGGTGGGCAGGCTGCTGCTGGAGAACCGGCCGGCGGAGGCCGAGGCGGCCCTCGAGCGGTCGAAGGCCTTGTTCCCCGGCCGGCTCTATGTGGAGGTCATGCGCCACGGTCTCGCCGCCGAGGAAGAGATCGAGGGCGCCCTGATCGATCTCGCCTACGCCCACGAGCTGCCTCTGGTCGCTACCAACGCGGCCTATTTCGCCGACGAGGACATGTTCGAGGCCCACGATGCGCTGTTGGCGATCGCCGCCGGGGCCCATGTGGGCGATGCCGACCGCCGCCGGCTCACCCCCAACCACCGCTTTCGCTCGCCCGCGGAGATGAAGGCGCTGTTCGCGGATTTGCCGGAGGCCGTCGCCAACACGCTGGTGGTCGCGCGCCGCTGCGCCTTTGCCGCGCCCGAGCACGCGCCGATCCTGCCGCCGTTCCCGGACGCCGTCGGCAAGGGCGAGGGGGAGACGCTGCGCGAAGAGGCGCGTCGCGGCCTCGAGGCGCGCCTCGCCGCCCATGTCTTCACGGAGTCCATGGACGCGGCGGCGCGCGAGGAGGCGGAGCGGCCCTACCGCGAGCGGCTCACCTACGAGCTCGGCGTCATCGAGGCCATGGGGTTCCCGGGCTATTTCCTGATCGTCGCCGACTTCATCCGCTGGGCCAAGGGGCGGGGCATCCCGGTGGGGCCGGGACGCGGATCGGGCGCAGGGTCGGTGGTGTCTTGGGCGCTCACCATCACCGACCTCGATCCCCTGCGCTTCAATCTGCTGTTCGAGCGGTTCCTCAATCCCGAGCGCATCTCGATGCCGGATTTCGACGTCGACTTCTGCCAGGACCGGCGCGACGAGGTGATCCGCTACGTCCAGGAGAAGTACGGCACCGACCGGGTGGCCCAGATCATCACCTTCGGCAAGCTCCAGGCCCGCGCCGTCCTGCGCGATGTCGGCCGCGTGCTCGGCATGCCCTACGGCCAGGTCGACCGGATCTGCAAGCTGGTGCCCTACAACCCGGCCAACCCCGTGAGCCTCAAGGACGCCATCGACGACGAGCCGCTTTTGCAGAGGATGCGCGCCGAGGACGAGACGGTCGCGCGCCTCATGGATATCGCGCTCAGGCTCGAGGGGCTCTACCGGCACGCCTCCACCCACGCCGCCGGGGTCGTCATCGGCGACCGCCCGCTGAGCCGGCTGGTCCCGCTCTACCGCGATCCGCGCTCGGAGATGCCGGTCACCCAGTTCAACATGAAATACGTGGAGCTCGCGGGCCTCGTGAAGTTCGACTTCCTTGGCCTCAAGACGCTCACCGTGCTGGCTCGGGCCCGCGATCTCGTGTCGGAGACCGAAGGAATCGCCGTCGACCTGGCGACCCTGCCCCTCGACGACGAGGCAACCTTCGTCATGCTCGCCCGCGGCGACACCACCGGGGTGTTCCAGCTGGAAAGCTCGGGCATGCGGGACGTGCTCCGCAACCTGCGCCCGGACACCTTCGAGGACATCA